>Ga0190265_10002564_pt1 | contig 12225 bp, 11 predicted proteins | sample Popmic124T_FD_133135 | JGI IMG/M metagenome (GOLD analysis project Ga0190265, IMG submission 133135) | Populus adjacent soil microbial communities from riparian zone of Indian Creek, Utah, USA - 124 T | ecosystem: Environmental > Terrestrial > Soil > Riparian zone | place: USA: Utah | collected... | reverse complement strand
CCAACGACCGCATCTATCGCGGCCGCGACGGGCGCTATTATTGCCGCCGCAACGACGGCACGACCGGCCTGATCATTGGCGCCGGGGTCGGCGCGCTGATCGGCAATTCGATCGACGGCGGCCGTTCGAGCACGCTCGGCACCATCCTCGGCGCCGTCGCGGGCGGAGCGATCGGCCGCGAGGTTGACCGCGACAGCGGCAGCCGCCGCGACCTGCGCTGCCGCTAAGCCGCACAGCTGATTGCGAGGAGGGGCGTCCCGGTTTCGGGGCGCCCCTTATTTTTCGCCCCGCGGCCCGCGCCTGTTTCCTAAACCGCGGCTGAACCGGACGTAGTTTTGGGTTCATGCAACATGCGCATAATCCCGCTCGTTCCGACTCTGCGTCCGCAGGATCGGATGCGAAGAGGAGTATCGAGATGCGTATTCTCATTCTTGCCGCCGCGGTCGGCGCCATTGCCCTGCCCGCCACCGCCGCCAACGCCCAGTGGCGCGGCGGCTATCATCAGAACGACGTTCGCCAGGAGCAGCGCGAATGCCGGCGCGAATTGAGGCGCGCCGACAGCCGCCGCGAATATCGCCGCGAGCTGCGCGAGTGCCGGCGTGAAATCGCCGACGCCCGCCGCGACCGCCGGGACGATCGCTGGGACCGCCGCGGCCATCGCGGCCGCTATTGGGACGGCCGCCGCTGGCGCTATCGCGGTTATTGATCGTGACTCGGGGCGGAGCCGCGCTCCGCCCCGCTTACTTTAGCGGTTGACTTGTTACGGCCTCGAAGCGGATCATCCCCCGGCTTAGCCAATAGGGGGACTGCACATGGCCGGACCGGCTCTCATGACCAATCTGGCGCGCGGCGCCAAGATCCTCGCTTTGCTGCTCTTCGTCCTGCCCTGGGTCACCATCTCCTGCGCGGAGCAGACCCTGGTGTCGATGAGCGGAGTCGATCTCGCCACCGGCTCGGTCACGATGAACAATCCGGCGCCGCCCGGATCGACCGCCCCCGCCCCCGACAATCCGTTCGACCAGCCCAATATGGCGGTGATCGCCGCCGCTTTGCTGATCGTGCTCGGGCTGATCGCCGGCCTGGTCATCAAGGGCCGGACCGGCCTGATGGCCAACGCCGCCGGCGCCGCCGCCGCGGGCGCCGCAATCGCTTATGCGGTGTTCGTCGATATCCCGGGCACGATGCGCGGCAGCGAGGGCTTCCGCGAGGCGATGGCGGATCCGCAAATGGCCGGCCTGATCCGGCTCAACGTCGAACCCGGGGACTGGCTGGTGCTCGCTGCTTTGGTCGCCGCGATCGTGTTCGACGCTTTGGCGATGAAGGGGGGCACGGCGGCGGCCGCGCCGGCGAAGCCGGCCGAGCCGCCTCCGCCTGTCTGATCGGCGCTTGCGTCGGCGCTCCTTGTGTATTACTAGGCTAATACACAAGGAGCCGTTTTTGCATGCTCATCGCCCTTGCCCTTGCCGCCGCCGCGCCCGTCGTTCTTCCCGAAGGCGCGGCGCTGACCGAGGCGGTTCGGGCGCGCGACGCCGAATTCTTCGCTTTGCTGTTCGAAGGCTGCGACCCGGCCCGGCTGCGCGCCATGCTGAGCCCCGATTTCGAGATGTATCACGACCGCGACGGAGTCGTCGCGCGCACCGCCGACGCCTTCGTCGCCGATTATCGGCGCTCGTGCGCCGAGCGGCAGGCGCCGGACGCGTGGCGCTCGCGCCGCGAGCTGGTCGCGCCGAGCCTCGGCGTCCACCCGGTTCCCGGCCATGGCGCGATCGAGGATGGCGAGCATGTCTTCTACGAGCGCCGCGGCGACGGGCCCGAACGGCTGGCCGGCCGCGCCCGCTTCACCCAATTGTGGCGGCTGACCGGCGACGGCTGGCAGCTCGCGCGGGTGTTCAGCTACGCCCACGCCGCGGCCGAATAGCCGGCCGCCTCAGGTTGCGCTTGCCATGGCCGCTGGCAGCGGTTTCTATTCCCCCATGATCGGATCGAGAAGCACCGCCGCAGCCATCGCCATAATGTGGTCGGGCGCCGCCGCTGGGCAGACCTGCACCGGAACGCCGAGCCCGGTCCGGCTCTTCGTCAACGTCGAGAACGTGGCGTCGTCGGACGGTCTCATCGCAGTCACGCTCTACGCCGACGACCGGAGCCGCTTCCTCGCGCGGCGCGGCTCGCTCTATGTCGGCCGCGTCCCGGCGCGGGCGGGAACCACGCGTGTGTGCATCCACCTGCCGAGCACCGGTGTCTGGGCGCTCGCCGCCTATCATGACGCGGACGGCAATCGCAGCTTGGCCCGCAGTGGGCTAGGGCTGCCGCGCGAAGGCTATGGCTTTTCGAACAACGCGCCTGCCATGATCGGGCTGCCGTCCTTCCGCCGGGTGCGGCTGTCGGTGCCGCGCAACAATATGACGACCTCGGTCAGGCTGCGCTACCCGTAGAGGCGCTCGGCCAAAGCGAGCGCCTTCGGATCGTCGACGTCGAGCCAGCGCGCGCCGGTGACGTCGATCGTGCGCGCCGCTCCCGTATCGGCGAGTCGCTGGACGCCTTCCGAAAGGCTGTCGACGCCGCGCAGGGCCTGGGCCAGCTCCGGGCCGGCGCGGAACAGCCCGGTGTCGATGGCGTCGAACCGATCCAGCGTCTTGCCGATGCGGTCGATCGCGCCGTCCTCGCCGAGCGCCACCTTGGTCGCGTCCTCCATGTCGATGAGGGGGCTACCGAGGTCGCGGTCGACCGCCAGCGTCAGCGGGGCCGGCGCGGCGGCGAGCAGCCGCCGGACGATGACCGGGTCGAACAAATGGTCGCACATCATCAGCAGATGCTCGCCGCCGATCGCCTCGGCGCCGGCCAGAACCGAATGACCGTTGGGGCGGTCCCAGTCCGCCAGGCGCACCGGCGCGATTTGGAAGGGCAGGGTGGCTAGGAAGGCCTCGACGCGCTCGGCTTCATGGCCGGTCACCACGGTGAAGGCGGTCGCGCCGCCCGCCGCCGCCGATTCGACGACATGCGCGATCAGCGGCCGGCCGGCGACCGGCGTCAGCGGCTTCGAAGCGGAGACCTCGCGCAGCCGGCTGCCATGGCCGGCGGCGATGATCAGGCAGTTCATTCGGCGGCGAGCGCGTCGCCGGCGATGAACTCCTCGGTGAGCTGTGCGGCGACGTCATCGCTGAACTGCTGCGGCGGATGCTTGCAGAAGGCCGCCGACGGCCCGACCAGGACGCCGCCAAGGCCGCGGTCCAGGGCGACCTTGCAGCAGCGGATCGCGTCGACGACGACCGCCGCGCTGTTGGGGCTGTCCTCGACCGACAGGCGCAATTCGAGGTTCATCGGCACGTCGCCGAACAGGCCGCCCTCGATCCTCAGGAAGCAGAGCTTGTTGTCGCCCAGCCAGGGGATGTAGTCCGAAGGGCCGATATGGATGTCGTCGACGCCGAGCGGATCGGCCAGCGTCGATTGCACCGCCTCGGTCTTCGATTCCTTCTTCGAGGCGAGCCGGCCCCGGTCGAGCATGTTCATGAAGTCGGTATTGCCGCCGGTGTTGAGCTGGTAGGTCCGGCCGAAGGTGACGCCGCGCTGGCGGAACAGGCTCGAAAGGACGCGGTGGACGATGGTCGCGCCGAGCTGCGCCTTGATGTCGTCGCCGACGATCGGCAGCTTCCTCTCGCGGAACCGCCGCTCCCATTGCGGATCGCTGGCGATGAAGACCGGCATGCAATTGACCACCGCGACGCCGGCCGCGAGCGCGCATTCCATGTAGAAGCGGGTTGCGTCCTCCGAGCCGACCGGCAGGAAGTTGACCAGCACCTCGGCGCCGGATTCCTTCAGCGCGGCGACGATATCCTCCTGGGTCGCCTCGGGCTCGCCGGCGCGGACGAAGCCGCGCTCGCCGGCCTCCTCCATATGCGCGGCCATGCCGTCGAGGACCCGGCCCATGCGTACCGTCACGCCGGTCGCGGGGACATCTTTCTGAAACACTGTCGTGCAATTAGGGGCGGCGAAGATCGCTTCGCCGAGATCCCTGCCGACCTTGCGGGCGTCGGTATCGATCGCGAGCACGAAGTCGATGTCGGACAGCCGGTAGCCGCCGATCCGTTCGTGCATCAGGCCGCGCGCATTCGGCTTGCCGTCATAATAATAGCGGCCCTGAACGAGCGAGCTCGCGCAATTGCCGATGCCGACCAATGCCACCTTGATTCTGTTCATGAGTCTCCGGTCTGTCCGTGCGCGCCTCCGGACGCGGCCAAGTGGGCACGCTCACCCCTTAAGGGGGGGAAAGTCAAGCATCTATGCCGCGCCGCGAAAGGCCCGCGGGATGGGGATCAGCGACATCAGCAGATAGAGGAACCAGAGGGTCGCGACGGCCGAGAAGATCGACAGCGCGGTCCGTTCGAGCCCGACCAGGGTCAGGGCCATGAACAGGAAAGCGAAGCAGTCGCGGCTGCTCAGCGTCTGCACGACCCAGAAAATAACGTCGACGGGGCCGCGGATGCGGCCCGAGCGCTTGAGCAGATCGAAGCCGAGCGGCGCGCCCTCGGCGCGGACTCGGCGGGCGATCAAAGTCGCGCCGAGAATCACCAGCCCCAGCGCCCAGCCGCCGATCCAGCCGATCTCGTCGCCGTCGCGCAAGGCGAGGGCGACGGTGAACGCGGCGACGAAAAGCAGGTTGGTGGCCATGTCGATCGCGCTGTCGAGGGCGGCGCCCGACTCCGAGGCGCGGTAGGTCGCGCGGGCCATCTCGCCATCGACGCCGTCGAGCACCGACGCGCTGTGGAACAGGATGCCGCCAACGACCAGTCCGGCCTGGCCGCCGAGCAGCAGCACCGGCACCATGACGAGCGCGAGCAGGGCGTTGACGACCGTGACATGGATCGGCCTGGCGCCGGGGATGTGCAGCAGCAGCCAGGTGATGCGCTGCGAGATCGGCCGGTTGAGCCAGCGCGAAACGAGGCCGTCGCCGGGCTTGGCCGTGCGCCGGACGACCTCCCAGGAGGAGCGCGGCACGACGGCGGGGACAGCGATATCCCCTGCCGCCAAGGCCGAGCCGGCAACGATGCGGACCGCTATCGCGCCGCGCAGCCGGTCGATGTCGTCCAGCGTCGCCCGCGCCAGCGGCGCGCCGTCGCCGACCGCAAGCCGGAGCTCGCGACCGCCGCCATCGGCCAGGGCCTTGACGACCCGGCCCGCGGCGGCGACGCCGGCGATCCGCCGGTCGGCCTCGGCCGCGCTGGCGAAAAAGGTCATGGCGGCGCGGTCCGCCGTCTCGCCCCCCATGGATTTTTCGCTTCCCATCCGCCGCCTCCTTAGCCCAAGAAACGGAGCAGGCGAGACAATTTGTGCAAAAGGGAGTGCCGGATGGCATCGGCTCCGGCCGGACTAGCGCGGCTTCGTGACGACGGCCGGCCGCAGGGCCGGCCGCCGGAGCTGCAGGACGGCCTCAATCGCTATCTCTACCATCCGCTCGCGGCGCGGCTGGCGCGGCTGCTCGCGCCGACCCCAATCACGCCCAATATCGTCTCGCTGCTCGGGCTGGGGCTGATCTGGGCCGCGGTCGCCGCCTATGTCGGCCTCGGTTGGCCGGAAGGAGCCTTGCTCGGCTTCCTGCTGCACGCGGCCTGGCATGTCACCGACGGCGCCGACGGCGATCTGGCGCGGCTCAAGGGCACCTCGTCCGCGACCGGCGAGCTGGTCGACGGCGTCTGCGACTATGCCGGCCATACCGTGATGTATTTCGCCTTCGCCTTCCTGCTCGACAATTGGATCGGCGTCTGGGCGTGGCCGCTCGCCGCCGCCGCTGGCGCCTCGCACGTCGCCCAGACCAACCATGCCGAGACCCAGCGCCGCACCTATTTGTGGTGGGCCTATGGCGTTCCCTGGCTGAAGCACGCCCGCGACCGCGGCGACGAAGTGTTCCAGGAAGGAAACTGGTTCAGCGCGACCTTCGGCTGGATGGCGCGCGATTATCTGAAGCTGGGCTCGGCGATGGCGCCGGGCACCGCCGCGGTCGACGCGGCGGTGGCCGCGGCGGCGGGCGACCCGGGCCGGACGCGGCGCATCCGCCGGCTGACGCGGGCCGCGTCGCGCAAGTCGCTCACCTTCCAGAAGGCGCTCGGCGCCAATCCGAAGACGGTCCTGATCGGCCTCAGCATGATGCTCGGCAGCCCGCTCTGGTTCTTCCTTGTCGAGATTTTCCTGCTGAACCTGGTGCTGCTCTGGTCGGTGCGGCATCACCACGCCTGCAGCCGGCGGTTGGCGAGGGCAGTGGGTGGCTGAGGCCGCCGCGACCGCTCCGCGCGCCCAACCGAGCCTGCGCCCGGGCCTCATCGACCTCTATCTGATCCGCGGCGTCGCCGGGCCGTTCGTCGCGATCACGATCGGCGTCGGCCTGGTGATGATGCTGGAGCGGGCGCTGCGGCTGATCCACGAAATGGCGGCGAGCGGCGCCGACATCTCCTATTTCCTGCCCTTGCTCGTCCGGCTCGTGCCTTATTATCTCGATCTCGCCATTCCCGCGGCGTTCATGGTCGCCTTGGTCCTGCTCGTCGCCAAGCTCGACGACCATCTCGAGCTCGAAGCGATGCTCGCCGCCGGCCTGTCGCTGTCGCGGATTGGGGTGCCGTTGGGGGTGGTCGGGCTTGGCGTCGGGCTGTTCGGGCTCGTGGCCGGCGGGTGGTTGGAGCCGATCGGGCGTTATGAATATCGGGCGATGCGGGTCGAGGCGCTGAACGCGGGCCGGATCGGCCGGCTTCACCCGCGCGCCTTCTACCATCCCGCCGACAGCCTCGCGCTCACCTTCGACCGCCGCGGGCCCGGGGGAAGGATCGGCGGCATCTTCGTCTGGCAGCGCCTTCCCGACGGCCGCTCGCTGGCGCTGACCGGGACATCGGGCCGGATCGGCTTCGCGCCGGAAGGGCGCCGCTTCGGAATCGACCTCGCCACCGGCCGCTACCTCGCCGAGCGCCCCAACGCACGCAGCGGCGAGCCCGATCTGGTCGCGTTCGACGCCATGGCGTTCCGCGAATCGCTGCGCCAGGAGGATTCGTCGTGGCGGCGCGGCTGGGACCAGAACGAGCTGACCCTGACCGAGCTCGCCACCGCCGCGCGCACCGGCAGCGCGATACCGCGCCGCGCGCTCGACGCCGAATATTACAGCCGCATCGCGCGGGCGGCCAGCATCCCGCTCATCCCGTTCCTCGTATTGCCTTTGGCCTTCGCCACCAAAAGGGGCCGGCGCGGCCTCGGCATATTGGTCGGCGGCGCTGCGCTCGCCGCCTTCCACCACGGCATGAACTTCGCCCGGCAGCTCGCGCTGTCGGGCGCGGCCGAGCCCAAAGCGGCGATCATCGGCATGGCCGCCTTGTCCGCCGCGATCATCCTTTTGATCTTCGTCTCGGGACGGCATCTGCCGAGCCACAGCCCGATCGCGACCGCGCTGAAACCGCTCGGCGAGGCGCTCGCCCGCCTGCGCGGCCAGGGACGCGCGCGCGGCGGCGTGCGCGGGCGGACGCTCGCCTCCTACCTCGCCTGGCGGCTCGCCACCTGGACGCTGGCGGCGGCGGCGGCGATCGTCGCCTTGCTCCAGATGGTCGACATGTTCGAGCGCGGCGAGGAGTTCGTGGCGCGGTCCATGGGCCTTGCCGACATCGCTCATTACGCCTGGCTGCGGCTGCCGCTTTTGCTGCTGCAGGCGCTGCCGATCGCCGCTCTGGCGGGGGCGATGATCGTCTTCGTCACGCTCGGGCGGAGCCGCGAGATGGTCGCGATCCGCGCCGCCGGCATCTCGCAATATCGGGTGCTGATGATGGCGCTGCCGGTGCCGCTGCTGCTCGCCGCCGCGTCATGGCTGCTCGCCGAGACCGCCGTGCCGCGCAGCCAGGCCGCCTTCGCCGCCTGGTGGCAGCCCACCGCGCCGGCCGGCGCGGCCGAGGCGCCACAGAGGCCGCGCTGGTTCCGCATCGGCGGCGAGATCGTCCGCGCCGGCGCCGCTTCGGACGGCGGCCGGCGGCTCGCCGACGTCGAGATCTTCCGCCGCGACCGGGACGGGCTGCTGACCGAGCGGCTGTCGGCGCGCTCGGCCGAAGCGGGCGCGGGCGGCTGGGTGCTGCGCGACGTCGAGCGCCTGCGCTTCGACGGCGGCCGAGCGCTCGGCGGCCGCGCCGCGACCCTCGCCTGGGCGACTTCGCTGGCGCCGGCCGACGTCACCGCCTTCTTCGCCTCGACGCCGCAATTGTCCGCCGCCGCCGCGCGCCGCTCGCTCGATTTGGCGGCGCCGGCGAGCCAGGCGCCGGCTTTGTTCGAGACCCAGATCTTCCGCTCCGCCGCCGGGCCGGTCGCGCCGCTCGTCATGCTGCTGCTCGCGCTGCCGCTCGCTTTCGCGCCGCCGCGCACCGGCGTCGCCTGGCCCGCTCTGCTCTATGCCGGCGGCGGCGGGCTGCTCTATCTGGTCGCCGACGGCATCCTCACCGTCGCCGCCCAGGTCGGCGCGCTGCCGCCGCTGGCCGGAGCCTGGGCGGCGCCGGCCCTGTTCGGGCTCGGCGCCATCACCGTCCTCGTCTATTCGGAGCGCTGAGCCGGCTTGAGAGGAAGGCCGCGATCTTTTCGGCGCGCCGGTCCCAGGTGAGCTCCGCCGCGCCGCGCAGGGCGCTCTGCGACAGAAGCTCGGCGAGGCCGGGCTCGCCGACGATGCGGTCGAGCGCCGCGGCCGCGATCTCCGGCCGCGCCGGCGGCACGAGCAGCGCATTGTCGCCGTCGCGGAGCAGTTCGGCCGTGTCGGGCGCCGCCGGCGCCAGGATCGGCCGGCCGGCGGCGAGATAGGAGAAGAGCTTCAGCGGCAGCACGCAATTGCGGAACTGTTCGAGCGGAGCGCTCGACGGCGGGATCAGCAAGACGTCCGCCGCCCGGAGCCAGGCGGGCAAGGCCGCCGGCGCCTGCCAGGGGACGATCCGCACGTTGGCGCGCGCCGCCGCCGCCGCCTCGATCGGGCCTTCGCCTTCCGAGCCGACCAGAAGGAACAGCATCCCGGGCCGGAGATCGGCGAGGGCGAGGACTTCGTCGAGGCCCTTCCGCGCGTTGATCCGCCCGGCATAGACGGCGATCGGACGATCGGGCGCCAGGCCCAGCCTCGCCCTTGCCTCCGCCTTGCCGAGCGGCGGCCCGCCGAGCCGCGGCTCGGCGCCGTTATGGGCGACGAGGATCTTGGCCGGATCGACGCCCGCCCGCCGATAGGCGCCCGCGGCATGGTCCGAATGGATGACGAGGCCGAGGCATTTGGGATCGCGGGCCGTGCGCCGGACCAGCGGCCGGACCGGCGGCAGATCGTCCGGCCAGGGCCGGTAATGATCGGTGGCGAAGGGCAGCGGCGCGCGCTGCCCGATCGCAAGCATCGCCGGGATGCGCGAATAAAGGAGGTCGGCCCCGGCCAGCGCGGGATCGCGGAACGCCTGGCGCAGCCAGAGCAAGGTCCGCGGCAGCGCCTCGCCGGCCCAGCGGCTGGGCCGCTGGACGAGGCGGAAATCGCCCTCGACATGGAAATAGCCGCGCAGATCGTCCACGCTCAGATCGGGGTCGCCGAGCCCCTGCGGCATCAGCAACGTCACCTCCACCCCGCGCCGCGCCAGCGCGGCGGCGGTGTTGACCGTCTGCTCGCGGCACGCCTTGCGGTCGGGCCGGGACCAGAGCAGGGGGTAGACGAGACGCATCGCCTCTGGTCCTATGCGAAGCGGGCGGCCGGGGGGAAGGGCGTTGGCTGAAAGCCCGCGATCAGGTGAAGTGCTGGGACGGGACCGGTTCGCCGCCGCCCTGCTGCTCGCCTGCGCCTGCCTGCTGCTCGCCGCCTTGCTCCAGGTGCTGCTCTACGCGCGGCCGGCGCCGCAGGGCGGGCCGTTCCTCGCCGAATGGCAGCGCTATTTCTGGCTCGCGCTTTATTACGAGATGCTCGGAATCTGGCTGGTCTCCTTCCCCTTCCTGCTGACCTGGCTGGTCCTCTACCGCAAACCGCTGCGCTCGCGCTGGTGGGCGGCGCTGGCCGCGCTCCACGCCGGGCTGCTTGCGCTCTATCTGCTGCTCAGCGCGATGGACCATGAGACCATGCGCTATCTCGGCGTTCGGCTGAACCCCTCATTCCTCTGGGCCTATGGCCGGCCGGAGACTTTGTCCGACGCCCTGTTCCTCGATCTGATGCGCGCCGACCAAGGCGGCGCCTTCGTGCCCTTGATCCTCTTCGTCGCGGTCCCCGCTCTCTATCTCTGGCTCGCGCTCCGGCTGCTCCGCCGCAACGGGCGGCGGACGGCGCCGTTGTGGCTGGCGATCCTGCTCACCCTGGTGCCGCTGCTCGCCCCGGCCAATGGCTGGCGGATGGCGACCGGCCAGTTCCGCTTACGCAAGATCGAGCCGGTGCCGATCGCCTTCCTGACCGACGTCGCCGCCGGCTATCAGGATCTGAGCGCGCCGCCCGCGCTCGCCGCGATGGCCGCCGATTATCGGCGGGCCTGGCTGGAGCGCAGCGCCGACCCGGCCTGGCGCTTCCCCGATCCGACGCGCCCCTATCTGCGCGCCCCGCTCGACCCGGCGACGCCGTCCGGCCCGCGCTGGAACGTCATCTATTTGCAGCTCGAAACGCTGCGCGGCATGGACACCGGCCATCTGAATCCGGGCCTCGAGCGCTCGGCCACTCCCTATCTCGACCGGCTGGCGGCAAGCCCGGACGCGGCGGTCTGGACCCGCGCGCTGAGCTTCGGAATGCCGAGCATCAACGGCATCTTCGCCACCCATTGTTCGATCATGCCGCCCTCGCAGCGCTACATCACCGCGCTCACCCATGTGCAGTTCCGCTGCCTGCCCGAGCGGCTGCGCGCCCACGGCTACCGCGCCGAAATGTTCTTGGGCGCGGACACCGACTGGGACAACAGCACCTATTGGCTGGCGCGCTGGTACGACCGGCTGTGGCGCTTTCCCGGGGCGCGCGGGCGGGACCGCTTATTCTTCGGCCGCGCCGCCGTGCGCCTCCGGCAATTGGGGCGCTCCGGCCGGCCCTTCTTCGCCACCATCGTCTCGGTCACCAACCACACGCCGTTCACCAGCGTCGACCCCGCCAGCGACATCGCCGGCCACGCCACCGCCGCCGAGCGCATCCGCAACACCACATATTATACCGACCGCGCAGTCGGCGCGCTGATCGAGAGCCTGCGCGGCGAGCCCTGGTTCGCCCGCACGCTGATCGTCGTCACCGGCGATCACGGCTTCAATGTCGGCGAGCACGGCCAGGCGCCGGGCCAGCACAACCTCTACCGCGAATCGCTCTGGGTGCCGCTGATCGTCGCCGGCGCCCATCCGCGGCTGCCGCGCGGCGCCCAGGGCGGCATCGTCAGCCATCTCGATCTCGCCCCGACGATCGCCGACCTGATCGGCCTGCGCGAGGTGGTGCCGTGGCAGGGGCACAGCCTGCTGGCGGTGCGCGGGCAAGGCGGCATCGCCTTCGGCTTCCGCCAGTCGCTGGTCGCGGAGACGGGAGAATGGGCGGCGGTCCGCGACCCCGGCGACGGCCGGGCGCGCCTGTACGGATCGCGCACAGACTGGCTGCAACGGCGCGACCTCGCCGGCCGCGCGCCGGCGCTGGCGCCGCGGCTGCTCGGCCAGGCGGAGCGGGCGCGCCGGCTCAACGACTATCTGCTCCGTCACGACCTTATCTGGCGGACTCCGTCGTAAAGCGCCTCGAGCAGCGCCGCCTGGCGCCGCGAATCGAACCGGCGCTCGGCGAGCCGGCGGGCCGCCGCGCCCATCGCCCCGCGCAGCTCCGCCGAGGCGAGCAAGGCGCCGATTCGCCCGGCGAGCGCGTCGGCATCATGTTCGGCGACGAGGAAGCCGGTCTCGCCGTCGGCGATCGCTTCGGGGATGCCGGCATGGCGGGTGCCGATCGCGGGCAGCGACGCGGCGGCGGCCTCGACGATCACCGTCGGCAGGCCCTCGGCGTCGCCGTCCTTCGCCGTCACGCTCGGCGCGGCGAGCAGCCAGGCGCGGCTCATCCAGGCCGTCACCTCCGCCGCCGGCAGCGGCCCAAGGAAGCGCGCCCGCTCGCCCAGCCCGAGCGCCGCCGCGCGGCGTTCGAGCGCGCCGCGCAGCGGCCCGTCGCCGATCAGGACGAGCCGCGCTTCGGGCAGCCGCGCCGCCGCGTCGAGCAGCACCGCGGTCCCCTTCTTCTCGACCAGCCGGCCGACATGGAGGACGAGGCCGGGCTCGGGT
>Ga0190265_10002563_pt1 | contig 12227 bp, 12 predicted proteins | sample Popmic124T_FD_133135 | JGI IMG/M metagenome (GOLD analysis project Ga0190265, IMG submission 133135) | Populus adjacent soil microbial communities from riparian zone of Indian Creek, Utah, USA - 124 T | ecosystem: Environmental > Terrestrial > Soil > Riparian zone | place: USA: Utah | collected... | reverse complement strand
CCGATCACGTCGAACTTCGCCGACTACGGGCTGCCGTCGGCGGCCGAGCTGCCGATGTTCGACGCCCGCTCGACCGAGACGCCCACACCGCTCAATCCGCTCGGTGCGAAGGGGATCGGTGAGGCCTCGACGATCGGTTCCACGCCGGCCGTGCAGAACGCGGTGATCGACGCCCTCTCGCACCTCGGCGTCCGCCACATCGACATGCCGTGCACGCCCGAGCGGGTGTGGGCGGCGATGCGTGACGCGCGGGCCGGCACCCTCCCCGATCCGTGGCGCGAGCCACCGTCGGTGTTCTCCCGGTCGTCCACCGCCGACGCCCCCGACGAAGCCGACATCGACGCCGCCGAAGGCATCTAGGCGGCGAAAACCCCGGTTCTGTCTGCTTCAGACTGCCCGCCGGCTCGTTTGAAGCAGACAGAACAGGGATTTATTTGATGGCGAGGGCGTTGGGTGGGCTGGCGACGCCGGCGGGGAGGTTGAGCGGCGCCGACGTGAAGAAGCACTCGTAGCGGCCGTCGGAGGCGCAGTCGGCTGCCAGCGCTTCGAGGTCCCACATCTCCCCGAGCGGCAGGCCGAGCAGGGGCAGGAGCACGCAGTGCGTGAACACCTCGTGGAGGTGCACCTGCTCCTCGCGGGCCGCCTCGTACTCCGCCCGCGTCAGTTGCGACGGCGGCCAGACCTCGACGCCCGGATTGTCGCAGCCGATCGCCGCGATGTGCAGGTTCCACAACGTCCGGGCGAGCTCGTCACCCGACGCGAACCCGGGCGCCTTGAGCTGGCCGACGTCTCCGAGCCTGGTCCGCACGTCGCTCGGCTGGCGTTGGTACCACTCGACCCAGCCGGTCCGGACGAGCAGGATGTCGCCCTCGGCCAGCTCGGTGCCCTGCGCCGTGAGACATTCGGTGATCTCGCCCGGGTCGATGGCGTCGGACACGTCGTACCGCAGCGGCCGCCCGATCACCGATCGCCAGCGGGCGATGTCGGCGAGCACGGCCCGGCCGGCGATGCCACGTTGCGCCCAGTGGTGGATGCCGTGCTCGTCGTCGGGGACACCGGCGAAGTGACCGGTGCCGGGCTCAGCGGCGTTCGCCGCGTGGTTGCGGATGTGACGGAAGCCGTCCCACTGGCTCGACGACTGGGTGTTCCATCCGTGCAGCACGTCGTCGTGACCGGTGCCCGTGCCGGTGACCTCGTGCTCGAACTTCCCGCGCCCGAACAACGGCGGGTCGGGCAGGGCCATCGACCAGTTGAGCGCGAACACCGCGCCGCGCTGCACGAGCCCGGCCGCGGCGGCGACGCGCTCGGGCGTCAACAGGTTGAGGCAGCCGAACACGTCGTCGTCGCCCCACACTCCCCACGCCGCTCGCAGCCCGGCCCGCTTCGGGAGGTCGTCGTAGTCGGGGAGCGCACTCGTCATCGGCGTAGCTGAGCACGCCGGCCGCTGGTGCGGCGCATCCGGCGAAATTGCTGGTCACGGTGACGCGCGCCACGTACCTTTCGCTCGATGGGAGTCTTCGACAAAGGTGCACAACAGGCTGACGAGAAGCTGCACGCGGTCCTCGATCCGCAGTTGCTCGCCGGCGAGACGATGGTCGGCCGGTTGATCGCCACGCACAGCAAGACGTTCTCGGCCATCGTCTACGGGATCGGCGTCACGTCCCAACGGCTGATCATGCAACCGCTCGGTCGCACGCTCGAAGCCAAGGGCGAGCCGATCACGGTCGCGCCAGCCGACGTCCGCAAATCGTCGGTCGACGGGTTCGGCGGCGGGTTGTCGGAGTTCTTGAAGGCCGAGCCCGGCGAGATCCGCATCGAAACCGCCGACCACAAGTTCAAGCTCGCTGCGCTGGGCGGCGGCCTGGATCAGGTCTTCACGGGTGACGCCCAGCGCGATGGCAAGCGGGCGCTCATCGAGTTCCTCTACACGGCGCGCAACCCGAGCGGCTGACAGGATGGCGTCCGCGCCGATCGTCCCGGACAAGATGAGAGCGTGACGACCCCGCTCGAAGGGATCCGCGTCCTCGATCTCACGCGCGTGCTCTCGGGTCCCCACTGCACCCGGATGCTCGCCGATCTCGGCGCCGAGGTGATCAAGATCGAGCCGCCCGACGGTGACCTGACGCGGTTCTCGGCGCCGCGCATCAACGGCCTCGCGGCGTACTTCGTGCAACAGAACGCCGGCAAGCGCAACGTCAGCCTCGACCTGTCGAAGCCGGGCGCGGCCGAGATCGTGCTCGGCCTCGCGGAGCACTGCGACGTGCTGGTCGAGAACTTCCGGCCGGGTGTCATGGCCCGCCTGGGGCTCGGCTACGACGAGGTCGCGGCGCGCAACCCGCGGATCGTGTACGCGTCGATCACGGGGTATGGCGCCACCGGGCCGTGGGTCGACCGACGCGCGTACGCGCCCGTCGTCGGTGCCGAGACCGGCATGACGAAGTCGCAAGGTGACGCGCGGGGCGGTTCGTACGCCAACGATCCGCACAGCCACGCCGACGTCTACACGTCGCTCGAGACATGCAGCGCGATCCTCGCCGCGCTGGTCCAGCGGAACCGTTCGGATCGCGGCCAGTGGATCGACGTCTCGATGGCGCAGACGATGCTGTACGTCAACGAACACGTCAACGACGACCTGTGGGACGGTCCGATCGACGACGGCGCGATCCGCAACTTCGGGCCCGGCGACTACGTCGTGGCCACCGTGGCGTCGGGAGAGACCGTCGTGGTGAGCGGTCATCCGGCCGAGCGCGGCACGTTCGAACTGTTCGCCAACGCCCTCGATCGGACCGACCTGATCGACGACGCCCGGTTCGTCGACGTCCGCAGCCGGATGAGTCACTTCGACGAGCTCCGCGACGAGATCCAGGCGACGGCGGCAGAGATCGACGACGCCGTCGAGTTCGAGCGTCGGTTCGCCAAGCACAAGCTGGCGGTCGGGGTCCTCCGCTCGGTCCGCGACGTCTGCGACACCGAGTGGGCGCGTGAGCGCGGCGCGATCGTCGATGTGAGCGACCGTGGCGGCGGGACGATCCGCGTCCCGAACGCACCCTGGCGGTTCAGCGATGCACCTGACGTCGCGCTGCGTGGCGAGCCGCGCTACCGGGGTGAGGACAACCGCGCCGTGCTCTCCGAGCTGCTCGGACTCGACGACGCCGAGCTCGACCGGCTCGAGTCGACCGGCGTGTTGTCGAGCCGGCTCCCGAAGCCCTGATACCGCGTGAATGCGAGGATGGGCACGTGAGAGACGGCACGGCGGGCCTGCGGTTTCCCGTCGCTCCCATGAAGGCGACGCTCAGCACGTTGCCGGGCGACGACGAGCGATGGGCCTACGAGATCAAGTGGGACGGCTACCGCACACTTGCGTTCGTCGACGCCGGACGGGTCCGGCTGCAGTCGACCAACTTGCTCGACGTGACCGCCAAGTGGCCCGAGTTGGGTGAGCTGGCCGGAGGTGTGCACGCCGAGCGGGCGATCCTCGATGGTGAGTTGGTCGTGCTCGACGACGTCGGCCGGCCGCGGTTCGAGCTCATCCAACGCCACGAACGGCAGGCCGCGTTCTACGTCTTCGACGTGCTCTCGATCGAGGGACAGGACACGATCGAGCTGCCGTACGAGAATCGACGGCGGCTCCTGGCCGACCTCGTCGATCCTGGCGACAACTGGATGGTGCCCGCCCATCGTGTGGGTGATGGCGCGGCGCTGCTCGAGGCCACCGTCGACCAGGAGCTCGAAGGCGTGATGGCCAAGCGGCTCGGCTCCCCGTACCAGCCCGGCAAACGCACGCCGAACTGGCGCAAGGTCAAGAACCGCACGCGCGTCGAGGTGGTGATCGGCGGCTACACCGAAGGCACCGGGAATCGATCGTCGACGTTCGGAGCGCTGCTCGTCGGTCGCTTCGACGGCGACACGCTCGTGTTCGCCGGCGGCGTCGGCACCGGGTTCAAGCAACGGGTACTCGAAGATCTCAACGGCCGCCTGAAGGCGCTGCGCACCAATCACTGCCCATTCGAGCCGGCGCCGCCGCGCGAGTACCTGCGCGGCGCGACGTGGGTCGAACCCGTCCTGCGGGCGATCGTCGAGATCGCCGAGTTCACCAACGACGGCTTCGTCCGCCACTCCAGCTTCATCGAATTGTCCCAGAGCTGACCTCACGGCGACCTGTCTGCTCGAGGCGGCCCGTGGCTTCGTTTGAAGCAGACAGAAACGGGATTGGGCGATGATGGGGCGGATGGGTGGTGTCGTGGGTCCGGACGAGGAGGCGGTGGCACTCGATGCGGCCGATCCGCTCGCCGGTTGGCGGGACGAGTTCTTCATCCCCGATCCGAACATCGCCTACCTCGACGGCAACTCGCTCGGGATGACGCCGCGGCGCACGATCGAGCGTGTCGAGGCGTTGATGCGCGACGAGTGGGCGGGCGGGCTGATCGGCTCGTGGGAGCACTGGGTCGATCTGCCCCAGCGCGTCGGCGACACGCTCGCCGGGATCATCGGCGCCGCCCCCGGCGAGGTCGTCGTCCACGACTCGGTGACGGTCAACCTGTACCAGCTCGTCCACGCCGCGCTCGCGCTGCGTCCCGACCGGCGGGTCATCGCCATCGCGGCCGGCGAGTTCCCGACCGATCGTTACGTCGTCGACAGCATCGCCCGATCGGCGGGCTGCGAGGTGCGCGACGGTTTCGAACGCCTCGACGACGTCGCGGTCGCCGTCCGCTCGCTCGTCGACTACCGAACGGCCGAGGTCGAGGACCTCGTCGGCGAGACGGCGCGTGCCCACGCCGCCGGTGCGCTGCTGATCTGGGACCTGTCCCACGCGGCCGGATTGCTCGACGTCGACCTCGCCGGAGCGGGCGCCCAGCTGGCCGTCGGTTGCACGTACAAGTACCTCAACGGTGGCCCCGGCTCGCCGGGCTTCTCGTACGTGGCCGCCGACCTGATCGCGCAGATCGACCAGCCGATCTGGGGGTGGTTCAGCCAGGTCGACCAATTCGCGATGGGCCCCGACTACGTCCCCCGTCCCGACATCGGGCGGCTCCTCGTCGGCACGCCGGGGATCATCGGCTTGACAGCCGCCCGCTCCGGCATCGAACTGTCCGCCGAGGCAGGTATCGCGGCGATCGCCGCCAAGGCACGGGCGATCACCACGTACGGGCTGAGTCGGTGCGACGCGCTCGGGCTCGAGTCCCCGAGCCCGACGGATCCGACACGGCGCGGCGGGCACTTCTCGGTGCGACACCCTGATGCCGCGGCGATCACGCGCGTTCTCGCCGCCGACCACGGCGTCGTCGCCGATTTCCGCGAGCCCGATCTGATCCGGCTGGGGTGCTCGCCGCTGACGACTCGCTTCATCGACGTCGATGCCGGAACCCGTGCGATCGCGCGGCTGATCGCTTCGTAGCCTGACGCCGTGCCACCCACCTCTGCGCTCTTGGCGTTCGCGGCCAGTGCCTTCGCGATCATCATCATTCCCGGGCCGAGCGTGCTCTTCGTCGTGAGCCGCGCCGTCGCCCACGGCCGGCGCGCGGCAGTGCTCACCGTGTTCGGCAATGCGGGCGGCGCCTACACACAAGCTCTGTTGGTGGCGATCGGACTCGGTGCGATCGTCGAGCGATCGGCCGCGGTGTACCACGCGGTCAAGCTCGTCGGGGCCGCCTACCTCGTGTACCTCGGCATCCGGATGATCCGCGAGCGGCGGGCGACCACCGAGGTCGCACTCGGCGTGCGGGATCGGACCCTGCGATCAACCGAGCTGTTGCGCGACGGGTTCGTCGTCGGGGTCGCGAACCCCAAAGTGATCGTGTTCTTCGCCGCCATCCTGCCGCACTTCGTGGAACGTGGCGGAGCGCCGGCAGAGCTGCAGATGGCCGTCCTCGGCGGGATCTTCGTGGTGATCGCCCTGATCTGCGACACCACGTGGGGACTCCTGGCCGGAACGGCCAGGACGTGGTTCACGACCTCGCCGTCGCGCATCGAGCGCCTCACCGCGCTCGGCGGCACGGTCATCATCGGCCTCGGCGCCAGACTCGCGCTGTCGGGTCGCAGCGACTGAGGGCGGCGTTACGCGTCGGCGAGCGCCAACTCGAGTCGGAACTTCGGGGTGCCGCCCATCGGAGCCTCGAAGTCCCCGCTGCCGGTCGCGCCGGCGAGGTCACCCGTCGCCGAACCGTCGACGACGTTCCACCCGCCGATGGCCTTCTCGCCGTCGAAGATCCCGACCGAGCGCACCACGACGGTGCCGGAGCGGCCGTCGATCGTGGCCTCGATGCGTTGCAGACCGACGAAGTCGGCCGTGCCATCGGGCCGGTAGCACATCAGCCATTCGACCGATCCGTCGCCTTCGATCGCGCCCGAGAACTTCTGGGTGACGCTGGCGCGCGTCAGCTTCTCGCCGCCGGCCTCGTGGTACGGCTTCTCGTCCCACCCGGTGACCTCGAACTCGCCCTTCAACTCCATCTCGGTGGTCGGCATGTCCCTCCTCCGGACCTCGACAACGCCCTCGGCGACACATGGGGCGTCCGCGTTCCACGGCGCGTACCCACCGGTTGTGGTCGCGAAACCCTGCCGGAGTCGCTGCTCAGCTCGGTACATACCGGCTCGTGAGCCGGGGCCGCGGCCCGCCGGCGACGGCGACTGGTCCGTCGCCGACGAGCTTGACGAGGTGGGCCAGCACGCTCCGCCCGGCGGGTTTGTGGAGCTCGACGCGGACATCGGCGTACAGCTCGGCCACGATCGCCGGGATCGTGTCGACGCCGCGCCGCACGGCGTCGACGACCTGGCGCTCACGCTCGAGCCGATGCTCGACGAGCGCGGTCACGTACTCCGGGCCGTCGCGACGCGGCGAGCCGTGGGTCGGGATGAGCATCGCCTCGCGGCGACCAGCGACCTTGCGCAACGACTCGATGTAGTCGGTCATGTCGCCATCGGGTGGCGACACCACCGTCGTGCTCCACCCCATGACGTGATCGCCGGTGAAGAGCACCGACGGCTCGGCGAGCGCGTAGCACGTGTGGTTCGACGTGTGGCCCGGCGTGTGGACTGCGGTGACGGTGAGCCCCGGCCCGACGTCGATCACGTCGCCGTCGGCCACCGCGACATCGGGCACGAAGTCGACGTCGATGGTCTCTTCGATCTTCACGCCGTCGTCGATCTCGCCGTCGTCGTCTTCGTCCTCGTCGACCGGCCCGTGCGGGCCGTACGCGAACGTCGGTGCGCCTGTCTCCTCGCGCAGCCATGCGGCGAGCGGCGAATGGTCGGAGTGACAGTGGGTGATGAGGATGCCCCGCACGCGCTCGCCGGCGAGCGCCGCGGCGAGCGCATCGCGATGCGAGTCGAGAACCGGACCGGGGTCGACAACGACGACGTCACCGCGTCCGATCAGGTAGGTGCCCGTCCCGCGGTACGTGAACTTCGACGGGTTCTCGGCGATCACGCGGCGGATCCCCTGGGCGATGTGGTCGACGCGGCCGTACTCGACGTCGTCGAGCGTCTCGAACGCCGGCGCGGTCATGCGGGCGGTCCGAACGCGATCGAACGGACCTCGCCGACCGGCTGCCCGTGCCCTCTGATCACCTGCACGACACGTTCGGCGACGCCGGAGACATCGACGTCGAGGCGCGCGAGGGCGTCGACGAGCACGGGTGGCGCGGCGCGGTACCCGCCGTCGGCGACCTTGACGGCGACGGCACGGCCGTCGGGGAGGGCGGCGGCGAACACTCCCTCGGCACCGTCCTTGGCCATCAGGCCGGGGATGTGCACCATCAGCTTGGTGACGTCGCGGTTGGCGCCACCGACCATCTCGGGATGCGTCGTCATCGCCTGCCACACCGAGTCGCCACGCGCGGCGATCGTCGCGAACGCCGCCGCCAGGCCCCGCAAGGACAGCACGTGGGCCGGTGCGCCGCAGCCGTCGACGCCGACATGGGCGACGTCGCCGGCCAACTTCTCGACCGTCGCCGTGATCGCCCGCTGCAACGGATGCGTCCCATCGAGGTAGTCGGCCGTCGTCCACTCGTTGACCACGCACGTGGCGAGCATCCCGGCGTGCTTGCCGGAACAGTTCATCTGGACCGCCTTGCGTTCGCCGCCCGCACGCAACACGTCGGCCGCGGCCATCGGCTCGATCGGGAGGTCAGGTGTGTTGCCGAGCGCCGTCTCGTCGAGTCCGGCGCCGGCGAGGATCCGCCGGACGCCCGCGACGTGTGCCGGCGTGCCGTCGTGGCTGGCGCAGACGAGCGCCAACAGGTCGGGCGGCAGGTTCAGTCCGGAGCCGACCATCGCCTCGGCCTGCAACGGCTTGAGTGACGATCGGGGGTAGCAGCGGAGCGTCGGGTCGCCGACCGAGAACGCCACCGAACCGTCGGACGCGAGTCCGACGACGGAGCCGAAGTGGACGCACTCGTCGAACCCGCTGCGCCGGGCGATCGCGATCGGCGCATGCAGGACGCCGGGCGAGGACGTCATACCCGCTGGCGTCGCCGTCATGTCTGCTGGCGGCGCCGGCGGCGCGGGGGCCGCGGTGCCTCGATCCGGGTGAGGTCGCTGTCGACCACGTCGTGGCGGTGTCCCCACTCGGTCGCCAACGCCTGCACCATCGCCGCCCCGGGGAGGGCAAGGACCGCGCCCGCCGGTCCGAGCAGCGCCGCGCCGCCGAGCGCGGCGCCGAACGCGATCGCCGGGTGCAACTCCATGGTGCGGGCGGTGATCCGAGGCGCGAAGAAGTAGTTCTCGACTTGCTGGTAGATGATGATGAACCCGAACACGATCGCCGCCTTGAGCGGCGAGTCGAGGAAGGTGATCAGCACCGGAAGAATGCCCGCGATGTAGGTGCCGACCACGGGGAGGAACTGGCTGACGAGGCCGACCCAGAGCGCCAGCGGGATCGGCGCCGGGATGCCCGCCGCCTGGAACACGACCCAGTGGAACAGCGCCGAGAGCATCGCCAGCAATGCACGTGAGTACAGGTAGCCGCCCGTCTTGGTGATCGCCAGCTCCCACGCTGAGAGCACTTGCACCTGGCGCGCCGGGCGGAGTCGGCTGCAGATCGCACGCCGCAACCGCGGGCCGTCGGCGACTATGTAGAACGTGAAGAGCAGCACCGAGAACACCTGCAGCAGGAAACCGAGCGCGGCAACCGAGAGGCGCACGACGTTGTCCTGCTGGCCGTCGATGAACCTCTGGACTGCGCCGTTGGGGTCGTTGAACTGATCGATGACGTCCTGGGCGTCGACCTCGGTGTCGAACGTGTCGTTGATGAAGTCGACCGTGTCGGTGATGTAGGTCTCGGAGTTCGACAGCAGGTCGGCGATCTGCGTTCCGACCAGCGTGCCGATCGCACCGACGAAGACGAGCAACACCACGAGCACACCGAGCAGGATCGCCGCCGTGGCTCGACCTCGACGCCAGCCACGACGCGCCAGGCGGTTGACGCCCGGTTCGATGGCGAGGGCGAGGAACAGGGAGATGACGAGGATGAGGGTGAGCCCGCCGAGCTTCTCCCACAGGTTCCGGACGATGAGTGTGATCAGGTAGGTCAACCAGAACAGCACGATGCCCGGAAGCACCCATCCGGGGAGGCGGTGGATGCCGAGGTCTTCCAGGATCGACGGTTCGTCCGCGATCAGCTGGGTGCCGTCCGCCGCGACGAGTGGTTCGGGCTCGTCGCTCGGAGGTTCCTCCATCACCGCCCGGAGCGTAACCACCGGTCATGGCACGATGGGCAGATGCCGAGCGACGCGATCCGCGATTGGCTGGCCGACCAGGTGCGGTCGCGCGTCGTGGGCACCAGCGGTCCCGAGCGCGCCGCCGAGCTGTTCGACGCACCCGGCGAACGGTGGTTCGTGCCGGGCACCGCGATCTGCCGGGTCCACGCCGACGCGTCGATGTTCGTCGGTGGCCTGCGGGCGCTGCTGTTGCAGTCGCTCCACCCGCTGGCGATGGCCGGCGTCGCCCAACACAGCGACTACCGACACGATCCGTGGGGGCGGCTGCAGCGCACGGCCGACTTCATCGCGGCGACCACGTTCGGTCCGGCGCCAGAGGCCGAACGGGCGGTCGCGATCGTGCGTCGCGTCCACGAACACGTCGAGGGCGTCGCGCCCGACGGCCGGTCGTACTCGGCGCTCGATCCACATCTGTTGCGGTGGGTGCACCTCGCCGAGATCGACAGCTTCCTCTCCGCCCACACGCACTACGGAAATCATCCGCTCGAGGGACCGGACCGCGACGAGTACGTGGCCCAGACCGCGTTCGTCGCGCGAAAGCTCGGCGTCCCGGCGCCACCAGAGTCCGAACGTGCGCTGCGCGACCAGCTCCGCTCGTACCGTTCGGAGCTGAAGGGGACCCGCGAGGCGCGCGAGGTGGCGCAGTACCTGCTCGTGCAGCCACCGATGCCGCTCGCCGCTCGCCCGCCCTACCTCCTGCTCGGTGCGGCGGCGGTCGCCCTGTTGCCACGGTGGGCTCGCGCTCCGCTGCGGCTCCCGTACCTGCCGATCGCCGAGCGGGTCGCCGTGCGCCCGGCCGGCGAGGCCGTCACCCGGACGCTGCGGTGGGCATTGGCCCGCCGGCCGACCGAAGCAGCGCCGGACTGAGGTCGCCGCGGCCGACGAGCTCGACGGTCTCGAGCCCGAGCCAGGCCGCCATCGAGCGCAGCTCGACGAGCAGCTCGGCGGCGACTTCGGGTTCGTGGATGCCCGGCTCGCCCCACGCGCTCTGGACCAACAGCGTGCTCCGCGGGCGATCGGCTTTGAGGTCGACGCGGGCGACGAGCTCGTCGCCGAGCAGGAACGGCAGCACGTAGTAGCCGTACTGCCGCTTCGGCGGCGGCACGTAGATCTCGATGCGGTACCGGAACCCGAACAGTCGCTCGGTCCGGGCGCGGTTCCACACGACCGAGTCGAACGGGCTCAGCAGCGCCCGCGCCGTGATCCGGCGCGGCACGATCGTGTCGGGGTGCATGTACGCCGGCTGCTTCCATCCCTCGACCGCGGCCTCGACCAAACGGCCCTCCTCCACGAGCTCTGCGATCAGCGGCCGGCACGGTGGTTTGCGCTGGCGGTGGTAGTCGGTGAGATCCTCGAACGTGCCGACCCCGTGGTGCTTGGCAGCCCGCACGAGGAGCGCCTTGCGGGCCTCGATCTCGGGCAGCGCGGGACGCGCCAGTACCTCGGCGGGCAGCGTGCGCTCGGCCAGGTCGTACACGCGGGCGAAGTCGTTGGCCCGCCGGCGACCGGTGAGCCTCCCAGCGTGGAACAGCGCCTCGAGCGCGATCTTGCCGTCGTCCCAATCCCACCACGTCCCCTTCGGACCGATCCGCTGGTTGAGCTCGCCCGCGACGACTGGGCCGTTGTCGGCCACGAGCCGGTAGACCTCCTCGACATAGTCGGGGCGAGTTTCCGCGAGGTGGACGAGCCTCGGCCACCGGTGCGGCATTCGCATCGACCATCGGTAGAGGTGATAGTCGTCGGACGGTACGAACGAGGCCTCGTGCACCCCGTACTCGAACACCTCCCCGGCGGCGCTGGCGTCGGCCATCAGGGTCCGCGGGTGGGGCCCGAGGCGGGCGAACAGTGGCAACTCCTGGCTGCGGACGAGGACGTTCACTGAGTCGATCTGGATCACCCCGACCCGGTCGAACACGCGACGCAGGTGGCGGCGGTCAATCCGCCCTGTCGGCCGGGCATCGGCGAAGCCCTGGGCGCCGAGCGCGAGACGACGCGCCCTGGCGAGCGAGAGTTGCAGCGGTGCCATGCCGACGGTCAGTCGGCCACTGCGATCGTGACCGAGTTGATGACGACGTCGGTCTTCGGCCGATCGCCGCCGCCCGTCGGCACGCGTTGCATCTCATCGACGATCTCGAGGCCCTTCACGACCTTGCCGAACAACGAGTACTGCGGCGGGAGCTGGACACCCGACTTGCCGGAGATGAGGAAGAACTGGCTGCCGTTCGTGTCGGGACCGGCGTTCGCCATCGCCACCGACCCGATCTCGTACTGGCCGGACTTCGGCAACTCGTCGGCGAACCGGTATCCGGGTCCGCCTCGGCCGGTGCCGGTCGGATCGCCGCCCTGGCACATGAAGCCGTTGATGATGCGGTGGAAGATCACCCCGTCGTAGTAGTGGTTGAGGGCGAGGAACACGAAGTTGTTGACGGTCTTCGGGGCCTTCACCGCGTCGAGCGCGATCACGAGATCGCCCAACGATGTGCTCATCGTCGCCGTGTAGCGCTTGTCGGG
>Ga0190265_10002562_pt1 | contig 12227 bp, 12 predicted proteins | sample Popmic124T_FD_133135 | JGI IMG/M metagenome (GOLD analysis project Ga0190265, IMG submission 133135) | Populus adjacent soil microbial communities from riparian zone of Indian Creek, Utah, USA - 124 T | ecosystem: Environmental > Terrestrial > Soil > Riparian zone | place: USA: Utah | collected... | reverse complement strand
TTCGCGTTCGAGAAGTTCCCCGGCGCCGACACGACGCTCGGCACGCAGATGAAGAGCGTGGGGGAGGCGATGGGCATCGGCCGCACCTTCCAGGAGGCCTTCTGGAAGGCGTTCCGCTCGCGCGAGCTCGACGCGGGCGCCGTCACGCCGTGGCGCGACCTCGGCGACCTCCCTGACGGCCTGCACCCCTGGTTCCGGCGCGAGCTCGAGCAGCTCGCCGCAGACGGCCCGCCGACGGGGAAGCGCGTCTACCGCCGCGTCGACTCGTGCGCCGGCGAGGTGGCGGCCGAGTCCAACTACTACTACTCGACCTGGAACGAGGCCGACGAGGCGCCGCCGCACGGCGAGCGGCCGCGCGTCGTCATCCTTGGCTCGGGTCCGAACCGGATCGGGCAGGGCATCGAGTTCGACTACTGCTGCGTCCACGCGACCCAGACCTTCCGCGCCCTCGGCTACGAGGCGGTCATGGTCAACTGCAACCCGGAGACCGTCTCGACCGACTACGACACCTCCGACCGGCTCTACTTCGAGCCGCTCGCCGTGGAGGAGGTGCTCGCGGTCTGCGAGCGCGAGCGTCCGGTCGGCGTCGTCATCCAGTTCGGCGGCCAAACGCCGCTCAAGCTCGCGCGGCCGCTCGAGGACGCGGGCTTCCGCATCCTCGGCACGCCGTTCGAGGCGATCGACCTCGCCGAGGAGCGCGAGCGCTTCGGCACGCTGCTCGCCGAGCTCGGCCTCCGCTGTCCGGACTGGGGGCTGGCCGAGAGCGCAGCGGAGGCGGTCGAGATCGCCGCTCGCGTCGGCTACCCCGTCCTCGTGCGACCGAGCTACGTCCTCGGCGGCCGCGCGATGCGGGTCTGCTACGACGACGCGCAGGTGCGCCAAGCGATGGCCGGCGTCGCCGGGCCTGCGCTCGTCGACCGCTTCCTCGAGGGCGCGCTCGAGGTCGACGTGGACGCGCTCTGCGACGGCGTCTCGGTCTACGTCGGCGCGGTGATGGAGCACGTCGAGGAGGCGGGCGTCCACTCGGGCGACTCGTCGTGCGTGCTGCCGGCGCCGTCGCTCGACGAGGCCGCCTACGCCGAGGTCTGCCGCGTCGTGCGGCGCCTCGGGCCAGCGCTCGGCGTCGTTGGGCTTCTGAACGTCCAGCTCGGGGTCGTGAACGGCGTCGTCTACGTGCTCGAAGCCAACCCTCGCGCGTCGCGCACGGTGCCGTTCGCGAGCAAGGCGACGGGCGTCAATCTCGTCGACGCGGCGGCGCGCCTCGCCGCGGGCCTTCGCCTCCACGAGCTCGGGCTGCCGGAGGAGCGGCGGCCCGAGCAGGTGAGCGTCAAGGCCGCCGTGCTGCCCTTCGCGCGCTTCCCGGGCGCCGACCCCGTGCTGGGGCCGGAGATGCGCTCGACCGGGGAGGTCATGGCGAGCGCGGCCGACCTGCCCACGGCGTTTGCCAAAGCGGAGAGGGCCGCCGGCCGCCCGCTGCCGCGTTCGGGCACCGCATTCCTGTCGGTCCGGCGCGCGGACAAGCCGGGGATCGTGCCCGTCGCCCGCGCGCTCGCCGACCTGGGCTTCGGCCTCGTCGCCACCGCCGGCACGGCCGAGGTGGTCGCCGCCGCCGGGTTGCCGGTCGAGCGCGTCGAGAAGGGCGCGGCCGTCGTCGACCTCATCCGCGGCGGCCGCTGCGACCTCGTCGTCAACACGCCGCAGGGCTCGGGCGCCCGTCGGGACGGATACCTCATCCGCGAGGCCGCCCTCGTCGCGCGCGTGCCGTGCATCACGACGCTCGCGGCGGCGCGCTTCGCGGTCGACGCGATCGCGAACGCCAACGACGAGATCGCGCGCTCGCTCCAGGAGAGGATCGAGGTTGAGACGCGAGCTGCGTAACGTCACCGGCTCGGAGGCCGTCGGTCCGTACACGCTGCTCCGGGTCGCGGCCGGTGGGCTCGACGCCGGCGCGCCCGGGCAGTTCTTCATGCTCGAGGCGCCGGGGCGCGTGCTGCCGCGGCCGATGAGCGTCTGCCTCGCCACCGCTCGCGAGCTCGCCTTCCTCGTCGATCCGATCGGTCCCGGGACGAGGGCTCTCGCCGCGCTCGCATCCGGAGACCGCCTGCACCTGCTCGGGCCGCTCGGGCGCGGCTTCCGGCCCGACGTGCGGCGGCCGCTGCTCGTCGGCGGCGGAATCGGGATCGCGCCGCTTCCCTTCCTTTCCCAGAGACTCGGACGTCCGCCGGCGCTGCTCGGCTTCCGCACCGCCTGGCACGCGGAGGCGGCGGCGCTCGTCCCGAACGCCGAGGTGTGCCTCGAGCCGACCTACGTCACCGAGCTCCTCCCCGACGAGCCGCACGACGTGCTCGCCTGCGGCCCCGAGCCGATGCTGGAGGCGCTGCGCGCGCTCGTCCCGGATGCTCAGCTCGCCTGGGAGGCGCCGATGGCCTGCGGTTACGGGGCCTGCTACGGCTGCGCGGTCGAGATCGGCGGCGAGCTGAAGCGGCTGTGCGTGGAGGGGCCGGTGCTCCGTGCTGCTTAACGCCTCCGGCTGCCTGGACGCGCTCGCCGCGCCCGACGTTGCGCGCTCGCTCGACGCCTTCGTGACGAAGACGATCACGCCGCTTCCGCGCGGCGGGAACGCGCCCGTGCGCATCGCGGAGACGGACGCGGGCATGCTGAACTCGATCGGGCTCGCGAACCCCGGCCGCGAGCGCTTCCTCGCCGAGACGCTGCCGCGCCTGCGTGAGCTCGGCGTGCCGCTCTGGGTCTCCGTCGGCGGCTTCTCGGCGCGCGAGTACGCGGAGACCTGCGCACGGCTCGAGGGCATCGCGGCCATCGAATTGAACCTCTCCTGCCCGAACGTGGACGAGGCGCCGGAGAGCGCCGCCGAGATCGTCACCGCCTGCCGCGCGGCCACCGACCTGCCCCTCTACGCGAAGCTCTCACCGGCCGCGTGGGACATCGCGGCGGCCGCGCGCGCGGTCGAGACCGCGGGCGCCGACGGGCTCTCGCTCGTGAACACGTTGCGCGGGCTCGCCCTCGACGAGCGGACGCTCCGGCCGCTCCTCGCAACCGGCACGGGGGGCTACTCGGGACCGGCGCTGAAGCCGGTCGCACTTGCCGCCGTCTACGCCTGCTCACGTGCGACCGAGATCCCCATCGTCGGCATGGGCGGTGTCCGGACCGGCCTCGATGCGCTCGAGCTGATCGCGGCCGGAGCAAGCGCCGTGGCCCTCGGCACGATCCTCTTCGCCGACCCGTACGCGCCCGCGCGGATCCGCTCCGAGCTCGCCGCCGAGACGGCCGCGCGAGGACTCGCGGACCCGCTCGCCGCGCGCGGCAGCGCCCACCGAACACCGACTTCTGCCGCCAATTCTGACAACGCGCTTCAAAAAACACCTGGAAATAGGCATAAATCAACTGCTTGACGCGTTCGCCGAGGCTGCTAGTATCCCGCCCTCATGGTGCCGACGAAGACGCAAGCCCAGGCTCCGCTGCGGTCGCTCGACCAGCGGATGGAGGCTCTGAAGAGGGCAAACGACATCCGCGTCCGGCGCGCCAGGCTCAAGAAAGACCTGAAGGAAGGACGCGTCGGCATCGAGGCGATCCTGCTCGATCCGCCCGAGTACGTCTCGACTGCGAAGGTCTTCGACATGCTGATGGCAGTGCCGAAGTTCGGCCGCGTGAAAGCGGCTCGCCTGCTCAACCAGTGCCGCATCAGCCAGTCGAAGACGGTCGGCGGGCTCTCCGAGCGTCAGCGCGGCGAGCTCGTTGAGCTCTTCAACCGCTAAGAGTACGAGGCGTTTGGTCTTCGTCGTCACGGGGCCGTCGGGCGCCGGCAAGGGAACGCTCATCAAGCGGCTCGTCGAGCGGCAGCCGGAGCTCGAGGTCGCGGTCTCCGCCACGACCCGCGCCATGCGCTCGGGCGAGGTGGACGGGCGCGAGTACTGGTTCCTGAACGAGGCGGAGTTCCTCGAGCGCGTCGAGGCGGGCGGCTTCCTCGAGCATGTGAAGTACGTCGGCGGCCGCTACGGCACGCTTGCGTCGGAACTCGACCGCATCGCCGCCGACGGCCGGATCTGCGTCCTCGAGCTCGAGATCGAGGGCGCCCTACGGGTGCAGGAGGAGGTCGAGGGGAGCGTGACGCTCTTCATCGCCGCCGACGTGCCCGAGCTGGAGCGGCGGCTGCGCGAGCGCGCGACCGAGAGCTCGGGCGAGATCGGCGAGCGGATCGCCATCGCCCGCGACCAGCTCGAGCAGGCCTACCGCTTCCGCTACATGGTGCGAAACGACGACGTCGAGCGGGCGACGGAGGCCCTCCTGGCTCTCGTCGAGCGGGAGCTCGCACTCGCAGGTACCATGGCCCGTCCATGATCCAGCCCCGCATCGACAGCCTGCTCGACAACGTGGACTCGCGCTACGCGCTCGTCATCGTCGCCGCCAAGCGGGCACGTCAGATCAACAACTACCACCACCAGCTCGGCGAGGGCCTCGGCTTCGAGGAGGCGCCGCCCCCGCTCGTGGAGTCGCGCTCGAAGAACTACTTGACCATGTCCCTGGAGGAGATCGCCCAGGGCAAGATCAAGTACGACTACAAGAAGTCGTAGTCGCTCCCTCTCCGGCCTGCGAAGGCAGGCTAGGCAGAATGTCCGGATGGCGCGGGTTCTCTTCGGCGTGACCGGCGGCATCGCCGCCTACAAGGCCTGCGAGGCGCTGCGGCTGCTCGTCCGCGCCGGCCACGACGTGCTGCCGCTGCCGACGCCGGGCGCCGAGCGCTTCGTCACCGCCGAGACCTTCTTCGCCCTCGCGCGCAAGCCGAGGACGGAAGACCCGTACCCGCACCTCGCGCGCGCGGACGTCCTCGTCGTCGCCCCCCTCTCGGCGAACACCCTCGCCAAGTTGGCGCACGGACTCGCGGACAACGTCCTCACGGAGGCTGCCCTCGCGCACGCCGGCCCGCTCGTCCTCGCGCCGGCGATGAACACGCGCATGTGGGAGCATCCGGCCACGCAGGCGAACCTCGCGCTCGTCCGCGAGCGCGGCGCCGTCGTCGTCGGGCCGGGCGTGGGGGAGCTCGCCGAGGGCGAGGTCGGCGCGGGCCGCATGGCCGAGCCGGAGGAGATCGCGGCCGCGGTCGAAGGCGCGCTCGGCGCACGTGTGACGTCGGGTCTCGCCGGAAAGCACCTGCTCGTGACCGCCGGCGGAACCCGCGAGCCCGTCGATGCCGTGCGCTTCCTCGGCAACCGCTCGTCCGGCCGCATGGGCCTCGCGCTCGCCGCCGAGGCGAAGCGACGCGGCGCCGAGGTGACGCTGCTGGCCGCGAACGTCGCGCTGCCCGCTCCGCCGGGCGTCGAGCGCGTCGACACACCCACCGCTGACGCGCTCCAACGCGAGGTGGCGGCGCGTGCGGACGCCGCCGACGTCGTCGTCATGGCCGCCGCCGTCGCCGACTACCGGCCGGCCGAGGCACTACCGGGCAAGCGCCCCAAGGGCGTGGCCGGCTGGACCCTGGAGCTCGAGCCGACCGTAGACATCCTGCGCGAGCTCGGCGAGCACCACCGGAACGGTCAGGTGCTCGTGGGCTTCGGCGCGGAGGTCGGCGCGGCCGGATTGGAGCGAAAACGCTCGATGCTGCACGACAAGAAGGTGGATCTCGTCGTCTACAACGACATAGGGCGCGACGGGACCGGCTTCGACTCGCCCGACAACGAGGTTGTCCTGCTGACCGAGAGAGGGGAACGCGAAGTGCCGAAGGCGCCGAAGGAGACGATCGCCGCCGCCGTGCTCGACGAGGTCGAGCGGCTGCTCGAGGAGAGACAGGTCTCGGAGACACCAATCGAGACTGGGGGCGGGGAGCGGCATGGAAGCGCGTAGGGAGGCGGCGGCCCTCGAGCCGCGGGTCGAGACGCTCGAGCGCGTCACCGAGAACCTCGGGAAGGTCGTGCACGCGCCGCAGGAAACGCTGCGCCTCTGTGTGCTCTGCCTCGTCGCCGAGGGGCACCTGATCATCGAGGACTTTCCGGGCGTCGGGAAGACGATGCTCGCGAAGGCGCTCGCGCGCTCCCTCGACCTCGAGTTCTCGCGCCTGCAGTTCACGCCCGACCTCCTCCCGTCGGACGTCACGGGCGTCAACGTCTACGACCAGCGGACGAACGCATTCGAGTTCCGGCCCGGGCCGGTCTTCGCGAACGTCCTCCTCGTCGACGAGATCAACCGTGCCTCGCCGAAGACCCAGTCGGCGCTGCTCGAGGCGATGCAGGAGATCCAGGTGACGATCGACGGCGAGAGCTACCAGCTCGTGCGGCCGTTCATGGTGCTCGCGACGCAAAACCCGATCGAGTACGAGGGCACCTATCCGCTGCCGGAGGCGCAGCTCGACCGCTTCACGATGCGCATCTCGCTCGGCTACCCGCCGCTCGCGGACGAGGCCAAGATGCTGTCCGAGCAGACGACGGCCCCGCCGCTCGACACGCTGCGGTCCGTCGCCAGCACGGCCGAGGTGCAGGCTGCGATCGAGGACGCCCGCTCGATCTACGTCGAGGAGAGCCTGAACCGCTACGTCGTCGCCGTCCTCCGCCACACGCGCTCGAGCTCGCGTCTCGCGCTCGGCGCGAGCCCGCGCGCCGGGATCTCGCTGCTTCGCGTGGCGAAGGCGCGGGCGCTCGCGGAGGGGCGCGAGTTCGTCCTCCCGGACGACGTGAAGGCGCTCGCGGCGCCGGTGCTCGCGCACCGCGTCATCCTGGCGCCCGAGGCGCGCTCGGCCGGGCTGACCGCCGCGGAGGTCGTGCAGGAGGCGGTCGAGCAGACGCCGGTCCCGGTTTAGGGGCGATGACCCCACGCGGCAAGCTCGTCCTCGCGCTTGGGCTCCTGACGTACGCGGTCGCCTGGCTCTTCGGCTCGAAGGTGCTCTACCCGGCCGCGGCCGGGCTCGTGCTCGCGCCGCTCGCGGCGCGGTTCTGGGTGCACGCGTCGGCCGGACCGCTGCGGCTCGCGCGCCGCGCGGGCCGCGCCGCGCTCTTCGAGGGAGACGATGTCTGGGTCGGGCTGGAGGCGAAGCCGCAGGCGCCCGTGCCGCCGCCGTCGCTGAGCCTGCGCGAACGGCTCGCGCGACTCGGTGTGCACGAGACGAAGCTGAGGCGCAGCCGCGAGGTCTACCGCGGTACGTACGTGCTCGAGCGCGTGCCGCGCGGCCGCTACCTCGTCGAAGAGGTGGTGGCGACGATCGAGGACCCGTTCGGGCTCGCGCGAATCGAGCGCGAGCTCGACCGGACGGGGTCGCTGGTCGTCTATCCGCGCCTCGTCGAAATCGGGGCGCTCTTCTCGGAGACGGGCGCGCATGCGCAGGACGGCCGGCGCATGCTCCTCCGGCGTCCGTCGGGCTTCGACCTGCATTCGGTGCGCGAGTACGAGCGCGGCGAGTCGCTGCGCAAGGTGCACTGGCGCTCGACCGCGCGACGCGGCCAGCTCATGGTCAAGGACCTCGAGGACGCGCCGCGGGACGAGATCGCGGTCGTGCTCGACGCCGACGCGAGCGTGGTGACGGGCGCGAGCTTCGACGTCCAGGTACGTGCCGCCGGTTCGGTGCTGCGGACGCACGCCGCGCGCGGGCGGCGGGCGGTGCTGGCGGTCAATGCTGCGCTCCCGAGCAGCGTCCGCGTCTCCTCGCTCGAGGGCGACTGGACGGCGGCGATGGGCGCTCTCGCGGCGGTCGAGCCGGACGGTGAGAGGCCGGTCGTGGAGCTGCTGGGGCGCGAGAGCGGCCCGGCCGCGCGGGCGCTCGAGATCGTCGTCGTCACCGCGCGGCTCGCGCCGGCGCTCGCGACCAAGCTCGTCCAGCGCGCGCTCACGAGCCACGGCGTGTCGCTCGTCTGGATCGACGCGCCGAGCTTCGCCGGCCGGCCAACCAAGGCCGATCCTGAGCTGCTGCGGCTGCAGGCGGCGGGCGTCCCCGTCGCCGTCGTCCGCGCGGGCGACGACCTGCGCACGGTGCTCGGCGGGGCGAGCGTGCCGAGGCGGGTGGCCGCTCATGCTTAGAACCGCGCTCGCCTACTCGCTGCCGGCGCTGCTCGTGCTCGTTGCGTGGCTGCGCCTCGAGGAGCCGAGGAGCGGCGGCGCCACGCCGTACGCGCTCGCCCTGCTCGCGCTCGCGCCGGCGCTCCTGCCGACGCTCCGCCTCCGCCTCCTGACGATCGCGCCGGCAGGGCTCGTCGCCGTCTGGCTTGCGTTCGGCCGGCCGAACGGCGGCGAGCAGGGCTTCTTCCGCGCGGTCTGGGAGCGCTTCGTCGACGGCTTCTACGGCTTTTACGACACGCGGGTGCCGTTCGAGCCGCTCGAGGTGCCGTCGATGCACGGCGTCGTCCTGCTCGCGGCGTTCGGCTTCTGCCTCGTCCTCGCGCTCGCGATCGCGTCGCGGGCCGTGCTCCCAGCGCTGCTCGTGCTGCTGGCCGGCGCGGCGTGGCCGGCGACCCTCCTCGCGCAGGACGGGATCGCCTTCGGCGCGATCGTGCTGGCGGCCGCGCTCTGGATCCTCGGCGGTCTCCGCACGGAGCGGCCGACACCCGCCCTTGCCACCGGCGTCCTCGTCGTACTGCTCGGCGCGGCGGCGGCGACCTCCTCGGCCGTCGCCAAGGACGCCGTGCTCGACTGGCAGCAGTGGCAGCCGGCGAACCGTCCCAGCGAACCGGTGTCCGTGCGCTACGTCTGGGACGCGAACTACGAGGGCATCGACTTCCCGAGCGAGAAGACGACCGTGCTCCGCATCCGCAGCTCGTCGCGGCGGCTCTATTGGCGCGCGACGACGCTCGACCGCTTCACGGCCGACCGCTGGATCCAGGATCTCTTCGTGCGGGCCGTAGGTCCGGCCACGGGCGTGCTGCCCGACGACCCACTGCTGCCCCGCGCCGTCCGCAACGACGAGGCACGCGTGACGCACGAGGTGCAGGTGGTGGCGCTGCGCGACGCCCGCCTCGTGGCTGCGCCCACGCCGGTGAGCATCGACGGGGAGGGCCTTGGCTTCGCGGCGAAGCTCTCGAACAGCGTCGTGCGGCTGAACCGGAGCCTCCGCCGGGGCGACCGCTACACGGTCGACAGCTACGCGCCGCGCGTCGAGCCCGCTCAGCTCGCCGACATCGAGGCCGACTACCCGCCGCAGCTCGACCGCTACTTCGACGTGGAGCAGACGAGGATGCCGCCGTTCGGCAGCGGCCGGCAGCACGAGGTGGACGCGATGTTCGCCGACGACCGCCTCCAGCGGCTCTTGCCGTACGAGGGCCTCTACCGCGAGGCGCGGCGCCTGGCGGCCGGCGCCCGCGCGCCCTACGGCGCCGTCGTCGCGATCGAGGCGTGGCTGCGGACGACGGGGGGCTTCACCTACGACGAGCAGCCGCCGCCGGCTGCCGGCGCACCGGCGCTCGCGCACTTCGTCGTCGAGTCGAAGCGCGGCTATTGCCAGCAGTTCGCCGGCGCGATGGCGCTCATGCTCCGCTTCCTCGGCATCCCCGCGCGCGTCGCGGCCGGCTTCACGAGCGGGACGTACCGGGACGGGGTCTGGACGGTCACCGACCACAACGCGCACACGTGGGTCGAGGTCTGGTTCCCGCGCTGGGGCTGGGTCTCGTTCGACCCGACCCCCGGCCGCGGTGAGCTGGCTGCGCACAGTGCGTCCTCGTCCGTCTTCAACGCGGGCGACGCGGCCGCGGCGTTCGGCGGGGCGCAGAGCCGTGCAGGCCTCGACCCGGGCGGCGCCGGCGTCCTGGCCCAGATCCAGGCCCAGGAGCGAGGCCGTGCCGGCGCGCGCTCCCCGATCTCGACCGAGCAGGGGCTCGGCGCGTTCTGGACGCTGGTCGGCCTGATCGTGCTGATCGGCTGCGCGATCGGCGGCGGCAAGCTCCTCTGGCGGCGCTCGCGCTACTGGCGGCGGGACGCCCGCGGCGTCGCCGCGGCCGCGCGGCGCGAGCTGGCGGACTACCTCGTCGACCAGCGCGTGCCGGTCGAGGCGAGCGCGACGCCGGAGGAGCTCCGGCTGCTCGTGCGGGAGGAGCTCGGTCTCGACGCGAGCGACTTCACGGCTGCGGTCGCCGCCGCCCGCTTCGGGCCGCCGGCGTCCAGTGCAGGCGCTGCGGCCGACGCGCGCCGGGAGCTGCGGACGCTGCTGCGGCTGGTGCGCCGCAGCGTCGGCCGGCCGCAACGGCTGCGCGGCTTCGTGGCTCTGCGTTCGCTCCGCGCGTAGCCGGCGTTTGTAAGAGACGTCACGAAGTGTTATAGGTCGCTTCAGCTACTGGGCAGAGAAAGGCGGCACAGAATGAAATGGCTGTTTGCGGCGGCAGCGCTGGTGACGCTGCTCGCACTCCCGGCGACTGCCGGCGGCGGGCCGGGCGGGAAGCCGACGTTCCACGACCACGACACGTTCAGCGAGGTCGATCCGAACTTCTGCGGCACGGGGACGGCCGTCGACGTCGCGGGCCGGTTCAACTTCGTCGGCTGGGTCGGCGAGACCGGGGGCGACCCGGAGCAGGAGTTGAAGGTGTCGTTCAACTTCAAGGTGACGATCACGAACCCGAGCACCGGACTGTCCGTGGTCGACTCGGGCGCCGGGACGAACTTGAACGAGATCGTCACCGGCCTCGAGTCGGGTGCGCATACGCACCTGTTCGTCGAACAGGGTCTGCGGGCGAAGCTCCAGCTCGCGAACGGGCGCGTGCTGACACACGACGCCGGCAGCGTCACGTACCTGGTCTCGTTCGATGCGGCGGACAACTTCCTCGGCGTCGAGGTTGTGGCGATGCACGGTCCGCACCCCGCGTTCGGCAACGACCTCTGGTGCAACACGGCGATCGAGGCCCTCGGCATCGACTGACCTGCAGCATCACGGCGTGCAACGCCCCGGCTAGGGTGAGCCGCGCGGGGGAGGAGCCCCCGCGGCTCACCACCGGGAGAATGGGATGCTGCCGGCCGTCGTCATCGCGGCGGGCCTCGGCACGAGACTGAGGCCGCTCACCGAGACCTACCCGAAGCCCGTGCTACCGCTCGACGGGAGACCGGTCCTCGCGACCCTGCTGCGGGAGTTCGCCGCCGCCGGCTGCGTCGACGTCACGCTCGTCGTCGGCTACCGCGCTGAGCAAGTGGAGGCGCTCGTCGGCGACGGGGCGGGCTTCGGCGTCAACGTCCGCTACGCGCGCCAGGACCAGCCCCGCGGCTCCGCGCACGCGGTGGCGGCAGCCTCGCCCCGCGCGCCGTACCTTGTCGCCGGCGCAGACACGGTCTTCGCCTCCGGCGACCTCGCGCGGGTCGTCGAGGCGTTCGCGGCTTCGGGCGCCGCCGGTGCGGTTGCAGTGGTGGAGGCTCATCCGGGCGAGATCGTCGTAAGCGACGGGGTCGTCCGGAGCCTGTACGGCGAGGGCGTGCTCGGGGCGCCGCTCTGGGCGGTCGGCCCCGAGCTCGCAGCCCGTGTCGCCGCCCTCCCCGGGCAGCCGCCGTACGAGCTCAGGAGGGCGTTTCAGGACGCGATCGACGCGGGCGAGCGAGTCGCGGCCGTTCCGATCGGCGCGACGAGGGACTTGACGGCGCCGATAGACCTGTTGGTGGAGAATTTTCCGTACCTGAGGGCTCTGTGACCGACGCCTACGACCTCTTCCAGCAAGGCCGCCAGCACCTCGAGGCGGGCATGCCCGCGCAGGCGACGGTCGCCCTCGAGAAGGCGAAGCGGCTCGAGCCGGACAAGGCCTCGATCCGGGAGGCGCTCGGCATCGCGTACTTCCGCATTCAGCGCTGGCATGAGGCCGAGGCGGAGTTCCGCGCCGTCCTGGAGATCTCGCCGACGGACGACTACGCGCACTACGCGCTCGGTCGCTCGCTCGAGAAGCTGGGCCGGGATGCCGAGGCGAACGGGCACTACAAGCTCGCCAGCTCGCTGCGGCCCGGCAGCGAGCGCTATTCGGACCGGATCATGGATCTCGAGCCGCCCGACGACGACGAGTGAGGGCGGTGGTTCAGCGCGTCTCGCGCGCAGCGGTCCGGGTCGAGGGCGAGGTTCGGGGCGAGATCGGCGCCGGCCTGCTGGTGCTGCTCGGCGTCGAGGCGGGGGACGGGGAGGAGGCGGCCGAGCGTCTGGCGGGCAAGGTCGCGCGCCTGCGCATCTTCGAGAACGACGCCGGCCGCTTCGACCTCTCGCTGCTCGACACCGGCGGCGGCGCGCTCGTCGTGAGCCAGTTCACGCTGCTCGCCGACACGAGCAAGGGCAACCGCCC
>Ga0190265_10002561_pt1 | contig 12228 bp, 13 predicted proteins | sample Popmic124T_FD_133135 | JGI IMG/M metagenome (GOLD analysis project Ga0190265, IMG submission 133135) | Populus adjacent soil microbial communities from riparian zone of Indian Creek, Utah, USA - 124 T | ecosystem: Environmental > Terrestrial > Soil > Riparian zone | place: USA: Utah | collected... | reverse complement strand
GGCCTCAGGCGAGATGCCGAAGCGCAGCTTGCTGCCGGCGATCTCGAGCTCCTCGAAGAGCTTGCGCTGGCCCTTGACGAGCTCCGTCGTCCCCCCGATGGTCGTCTCGCCGAGGTCCTCGATGTTCGTCCAGAGGAAGCTGTCTGCCGGAACGACAGCGGCGAGCTCGTCGACCGGGAGCTCCTTGCGGCGGGTGACCAGGCGCGCCTGCAGCTCGCCGGTGCGGCGGCCCTCGCGCACGACGAGGTTGCGCAGGACACCGGACTGATCGCGGCGGTCGTAGGCCGGGACGCCACGCTCGCGGCACCAGTCGGCGACCGCGTTGCGCACCTCGTCGACGCGCGCTGAGACGAGGATGTCCTCGCGCAGCTCGTCGATGACGTCCCAGCGGCCGGGACGATGAGTGCCGAGCACTAGGCCTCCGTTCTCGTCCTCACCGAACGAGTACTCCGCCTTGTTGCGATAGCCAAACGTCTCCACCGACGGCATGATCGGCTCGACCGGTGGCTGCTCGAAGCCACCGAGCCGCTCCAGCGCCTCGCGCACCTGGCGCTCCTTCTCCTCGAGCTGGCGTTCGTAGGGGAGCACCTGCCAGGGCGCGCCGGCGTGGGGAACCCGCGGCTCGATCCGCTCGGGCGATGGCTCGAGAATCTCGACCACCGTCGCCTCGGCATAGGAGCGCTTCGACTTACCCACGCGAGCACGTACGCGATCGCCAGGGAGAGCGCCGCGCACGAAGACGACGAAGCCGTCCGAGCGACCGACTCCCGCGCCACCGTAGGCGAGCGAGTCGATCGTCACCTCGAGCTCCTCGTCGCGGCGCGGACGCGGGCGACGGACGGTGTCGGTATCGGCCATTGGACCTATGCTCGCACGCGACCGCTGGGCTACTTCAGTCGCTGGTCGATCGCGCGCAAGACCGTCTTGCGGTTGGCGTGGCGCCGCTCGTAGTCGGCGACCTTGCGCAGCTCCGCCGGCGAGAGGTCGTCGAGCTGGGCCTGCACCTGGGCGGCCGTCAGGTCGTCGTAGCCGTCGATCGGAAACTCGGACTTGGAGCTCATGCCGGCGGCCCGACGGGCCTTGTCGGCCTTCGCGGCTAACAGCTGCTCGAGATCGCCGAGCACGTCGTTGGTCTGTCGACGGCCGCGCTCGATCAGGCTGGCGGCGAGATCTTGCGCGTCGTCGGCCGTCACACGCCCACGGCTGACCGCATCGGCGAGCGCCTCCTCGATGCGATCACGGGTCAACACGACCATGCCGAGCGGGTCGAAGAGATGGCTGAGCGCCTCGCGCAGCTCCGCGACGCCGCCGGCCGCCGCGGCCTTCTTCGACCGGCCGCCGGTCTCGCGCTTCGAGGCGCTACCGCGCCGTTGCTCCGCCATTGGTGCTGCCTCCTGATCTCCATCGATCCGTTCGGTCGAGTGGACTATGGCACGCGAAAGGCAGCGACGACCGGGGCGTGATCGGACAGCCGGATCGGCAAGCCCGCGGGCCCCGGAACGTCACGTGCGGTGGGGGGCAGCGCCGTCGGGGGCTCGACCACCTCGACCCCCCGAGCGAGGAGATGATCGATCGACTTGGGCGCCGTCGGAGGCGTCAACCCAAACCGCTCTCGCAACGCGTCGAACGCCTCTCCGTGCTGGCTGGGACGGAGGTTGAGGTCCCCGCCGAGCACGATCGGATCGCCTGCCGCCCAGGTCGTCGCGAGTTCAGCCGCTCGCAGGGCCTCGGTCTGCCCCTGCCGCGTCGACGGCACCGACAGATGGACGTTCGCGATCACGAGCGGGCGGCCTTCTGGAAGAGCGAGCCGCGTCAGCAGCATCGTGCGCCGCTCGGGTCGGTCCGTAAGCGTCACCCGTTTCGTTGCGACGATCCGAGCGGGCGGCCGTACCAGTGTTGTGTTGGATCCCCCCTCGTTCGACGCGATCAGGTCGGGATTCCACTCGCCGAGCGCGCGACGCAGCGGCGCGAGCCAGTTGCGCGACGTGAGGGCGAGGGCGCCGGATGCCCTGGCCGCATGACCCAGGTGTGGCAGCCAGCGCGGTGGAGCCTCCTGCAAGAGCGCGACGTCCCACTCCCAGCCGGCGAGCCGAGCGCCGAACTCATGCCGCAAGGAGACGTTGACTTGGGCGTGCATCGTGCCCAGCTCGGAGCGCCTCAGCAGGCGCGACCGCCAGGTGTGTAGCGACGGGTCGGGCGCTCTGTCGCGACCGTGGTAGAGGTTCCAGGCGAGGAGCCGGATTACGATGCCGGGGTGACTCGCCACTTTCTCACCGGCGCCGAGCTTACGACTGCCGAGCTGAATGCGCTGCTGGAGCGCGCTACCGAGCTCAAGACGGACCGGCTGAGCTCGAGCGCTTTGGACGGCAAGAGCGTCGCGCTCGTCTTCGAGCAGCCGTCGACTCGGACGCGCGTCTCGTTCGAGGTCGGGGTCGCCGAGCTCGGCGGGACGCCGGTGGTCCTACGCGGCGACGAGTTGCAGTTACGGCGCGGGGAGTCGGCGCGAGACACCGGGATGGTGCTCTCACGCTTCGTCCACATGATCGGCATCCGCACGGGAGCGCACGCACCGCTCGAGGAGCTGGCCGAGCACGGCACCGTGCCGGTCGTGAACATGCTCACCCGGGATCACCACCCGTGCCAAGCGCTCGCCGATCTCCAGACGCTGAAAGAGCGCTTCGGGCAACTGGACGGCTTGCGGGTCGCCTACGTGGGCGACGGCAACAACGTCGCGGTCTCGTTGATGGTCCTCGGCGCCAAGGCCGGGGTCGACGTCGTCGTGGCCAGCCCGCCGGAACTCGCTCCGCCCGAGGAGTCGGTATCGCTCGCGCGCTCAGCCGCTGAAGGGTCTGGGCGAGCGACCGTGGTCGAGGATCCCGAGGAGGCGGCCGCCGGAGCTCACGCCCTCTACACCGACGTGTGGGTCAGCATGGGTGACGACCCAAGTGAGGCAGCCACACGCCGAGATCTACTGGCGCCCTACCGACTGGACCAGTCGCTGCTCGACCAGGCGCGCGAGGACGCGATCGTCCTTCACTGCCTGCCGGCGCATCCAGGCGAGGAGATCACCGCAGACGTTCTCTACGGACAGCGCTCGGCGGTCTGGGACCAGGCAGAGAATCGCCTCCACGCCCAGAAGGCGCTGATGGAGCTGTTGATCCAGCCGTAGCTCGCGTTACGCAGACCCAGAGTTAGTCTGTCTCCCGTCACCCCGCCAAGGAGGCTCACATGAAGAAGTGGCTTGCACCGATCTGCGCCTGTCTCGTTCTCGGCCTCGCGGTCGTGGGCTGTGGCGGGGATGACGACGACTCCGGCGGTGACTCCGCCGCCACCACCGAGCAGCCGACGACGACCGAGAAGACCGACGGCTCGGACATCGCCGTGCCCGCCGTCAAGACAGCCGCCGTCGACGTCGTCGACATTGACTACGAGCCCAAGGACGTGACGGTTGCCAAGGGCGGCACGGTGACCTGGACGAACACCGGCAACATCCCGCACACGGTCACCAAGGAGGGCGGTCCCGGCCCCGACTTCGACTCCGGGACGCTCTCGCCCGGCGACACGTTCGAGCAGAAGCTCGACGCGCCCGGGAAGATCGACTACCTCTGCACGATCCACTCGGGCCAGGACGGCAGCGTCACCGTCCAGTAGGCGCTAGAGCCTCAGCCCAAAGCCCCGCAGGAACATCAGGGCGGCCTCGCCGAGGCCGCCCCGTGCGGGCAGCAGGCCGAGCTGGGTCGCACCGTCATAGAGGTCGAAGAAGCCGCGCGCGCGGCGGACACGGCCGTCGGTCAACTCGACGTAGTGGAGGCCGTGGAGGGTGACGAATCGGTCGGTCGCGGGCAGCATCGCGATCGCGCCGCGATTGGTCCCGGCCAAGCGCCAGGGGAAGCAGGCGTGGTCGCCGCGCTGTAGCGGCGGCGCCGTGGCCTCCACACGCGCGTCGGGAAAGATTTCACGCAGCCGAGCCGCATGAGCCTCGATCGCCGCCGCGCCACTGCGTGGTTGCGGCGAAAGCGGGTCCTCGTAAGTCACGTCAGCCGTGCAGCAGTCGGCGAAAGTCCCCTCGGCCGTCCACGCGGCGGTCCAACGCTCCGCGAGCTCGTCGATCTCGGACCGCTCGGGCAGCCCCACGTTCAGGTGAGCTCCGCGACGCCCTCGACAGGACTAGATGCCTCGCCATAGAGCCGGCGGGGAATCCGTCCGGCGTGGCGGGCGGCGTAGCCGGCCTCGACGGCCTTGCGCATCGCCGTCGCCATCGCGGCCGGCTCCCGCGCGCGCGAGACCGCGCTGGCGAGCAGCACCGCGTCGCAACCGGCCTCCATCGCGAGCGCGGCATCGGAGGCCGTGCCGATGCCGGCGTCGAGGATCACTGGCACGCGCGCGGCCTCGACGATCAAACGCAGGTTGTACGGGTTGGCAATCCCCATCCCGCTGCCGATCGGCGACCCGAGCGGCATCACCGCGGCACAACCCGCATCCTCGAGCCGCCTGGCCAACACGGGATCGTCGCTGGTGTAGGGCAGCACCGTGAAGCCGTCGGCGACGAGCTCCTCGGCCGCGTCGAGCAGCTCGCTCGGGTCGGGCAGCAGCGTCTTGTCGTCGCCGATCACCTCGAGCTTGACCCAGTCGGTCTCAAGCGCCTCACGGGCGAGGCGGGCGGTGGCGACGGCGTCGCGTGCGGTGAAGCAGCCGGCGGTGTTCGGCAGCAGGAAGCAGCCGCAGTCGTCGAGGACCTCGAGGATCGATCCGCGCGCCGATGGGTCGACACGGCGCAGCGCCACGGTAGCCACGTCCGCGCCCGACGCGAGCACGGCCTCGCGCATCGACTCGAGGCTGCGAAAACCGCCTGTCCCGATGATCAGCCTTGACTCGAAGGAGCGGCCCGCGATCTCGAAAGCGGTCATCGGCTCATCCTCCCTGAACGGCCCGCAAGACCTCGACACGATCCTCCGCGATCAGTGCACGGACCGTCCACTGAGCACGGGGAACCACCTCGCCGTCGATGGCGGCCGCAACGCCCCGACCGTCTTCCGGGGCCCCTACGGCGCGCACCGCGTCGGCGACCGTCGCTCCGTCCGGAAGCTCGCGCGGTTGGCCGTTGAGAGTCACCGTGAGCATCAGGCTCGAACCTCCCCAAACCGTCCCGGTTGAAATGGCGCGATCTCCGCCGGCAGCTCGCCCTTGGTCAACAGCTCGGCGATCGCTCGGCCAGTCAGCGGCGCGAGCATTATGCCGTTGCGATGATGGCCGGTTGCCCAGACCAGGCCGTCCAACTCACCGGCGCCGACCGCGGGCGAATTGTCCGGAGTTGCGGGACGGAGGCCCGCACGTGCCGCGACCAACTCCAGCTCGCCGATGTCGGGCAGCACCTCCCAAGCCGCCTCGAGCAGCCGGTAGACGCCATCGGCGGTGACCGTGGTGTCGAAGCCCTGCTCCTCCTGGGTGGCGCCGAGCACGACTCGCCCGTCCGGGCGAGTGACGAGATAGCAACGCGGCGTGCGCACGATGTGGCGCGCCGGGGGACGGTGGCCACGCCGAACGCGCAGCTCGAGCAGCTGCCCCTTGACCGGCCGGACGGTCGGCGCCGAAGCCTCGACCGCGAGCTGTCCCTCGGTGCTCCAGGCGCCAGCCGCGATGAGGACCGTGTGTGAGGCAAGTGTCTCTCCATCAGCGGTGCGCACGCCACGAACCTGGCCACCCGCGGTCTCGATCCCGTCGACCGCCATACCGGCACGCAACTCACCGCCCGCCGCCTCGACCGCAAAGGCCAGCGCGCGGACTATGGCCGCCGGGTCGGCGTAGCCGTCCTGAGGCGCGTGGATCGCCCCTCCGATCCGTGGCGACAGCGCAGGCTCTCGGCGCCGCGCGTCGCGGGGCGTGAGCCACTCGGCGTCGAGTCCAAGCTCGATCTGAAAGGCGTGCAGACGGCGGAGCTCGTCGGCGTCGTCGCGGTCGGCGGCGACGACGAGCGCGCCCGACTCGGTGTAGCCGGTCGGCAGAGCCGTCAACTCCTCCAACTCAGCCGCGAAAGAGGACCATCCGGCACGGGCTTCGAGATTGAGCCGCAGCAGCGCCTCCTCACCGAAGCTCGCCTCGGTGATCGGCGCGAGCATCCCGGCCGCGACGCCCGACGCGCCGGCCCCTGGCTCGTCGCGCTCGAGCACGAGCACCGACATTCCTGCCTGCGCGCAACGCCACGCGCAGCTCAGGCCGACCGCGCCTGCGCCGACCACGATCAGGTCGTAACCGCGTTCCACGACGCAAACGGTACCCCCGTGGGCCGGCCACGCTCTGCGAGGATGGAGGCGATGACCACCGCGGCGGAACGACGGGAGCGTCTGGACGACGCACGGCTGTACCTCGTGACCGATGCGGCGATGTCGGATGCGACATTGGACGCAGCTTTGAGCGGTGGTGTCGACATGGTCCAGTTGCGCGATTCAACGCTGGACGACCAAGCGCTGCTGAAGCGTGCCGCCGCATGGCGAGGTCTGTGCGACGACCACGACGCACTGCTGTGGCTCAACGACCGCCCCGACTTGGCGCTACGAGCACGAGCCGATGGAGTCCATGTCGGACAGGACGACATGCCGGTCGCGGACGTTCGTGACCTGGTGGGCGCCGCGATGCTGATCGGCCTGTCGACCCACTCGCCGGAGCAGCTCAACGCCGGCATTGCGACCAGTGCGGATCAGCTCAGCGTCGGGCCGGTCTGGGAGACGCCGACGAAGCCGCGACGTCCGGCGGTCGGCCTGGAGTATGTCCGCGCCGTTTCCGAGCGCCAGCCGCCGCAGCCGTGGTTCGCCATCGGAGGAATCGATCGATCCAACGTAGGCGAGGTGCTCGCCGCGGGGGCCGAGCGGATCGTCGTCGTGCGGGCGATCCGCGACGCGTCTGACCCGGGTGCCGCGGCGGCGGAGCTCCACGCCAAGTTGGAGGAGACCGTTGGCGCAGCGCGGTAGCCGTAAGCGGCGCAAGCAGCAGCGGCGCCAGCGAGAGGCGGATGCGACTCGGTCCGCGAACCACGCGGCCACGGACGATGCCCCCGCGCCAGACGACACCGCGACGGCGGAAGGAACGATGGCGCGCGGCTATGCCCGCGGGCGGGCGAAGGACGACGCCGCGCGCGCCGCGCTCGAACCGCTTGAGCCCGGCGAGCGCCCGACCGCGGTGACGGTCGGCGCGATCGTCGCCGGTGTGGCAGCCGTGGCGAATCTCGCCGCACTGGCGCTCGGCTACGACGCCGACAAGGGCCGCGAGACGGCCTCGACGATCCTCGGTGCGGGAATCCTCGGCCTCGTAGCCGTCGGCATGTGGCGTGCGCGCTACTGGGCGGTACTCGGCATGCAGACGCTGCTGGCGATCACCGTGATCCTCGGCTCGCTGGCCCTGCTCACCGCCGTCAACCTGGCGGCGGCGCTGCTGATGGTGGCGATCGTCGGCGCGGCCGGAACGCTGTTCTGGTTCCTGATCAAGGCGATGGCGCGGATCCAGATGCCGGCGCGTCCGGGCGCCGACAGCTGACGCCGGCCCTTGGATAGGCTCACGCGGGCATGCCGGAGAGCTCCTACGACTGCATCGTGATCGGCTCCGGCCCGGGCGGCTACGTGGCCGCGATCCGGGCCGCACAACTCGGCATGAAGACCGCCGTGGTCGAGCGCGCCGACACCGTCGGCGGCCGCTGCCTCAACGAGGCGTGCATCCCGGCGAAGGCGATCCTGCGCGTCGCCGACGCCTACAAAGATGTCGTAGAGGCCAAGAGCTTCGGCATCACGGTCTCGGATCTGAGCTTCGACTACTCGGGTGCGACGGCCCACCGCGACAAGGTGATCAAGACGCTCACCGGCGGTGTCGCGATGCTGTTCGACAAGAACGAGATCGACGTCATCAAGGGCCACGGCTCACTGACCGAGGACGGCAACGTCAAGGTAGGCGGCTCGTTCGACGGCCAGGAGCTCGAGGCAGGCAAGGTGGTGCTGGCCACTGGTTCGGTCGCCAAGCCGCTGCTCGGGCTGCAGTTCGGTGGGCGGGTCCTTGATACGGCGGCGATGTGGCTGAGCTCCGAGCAGCCAAAGCGGCTGGCGGTGATCGGGGCGGGCGCGTCGGGTACCGAGGTCGCGTCGGCGTTCGGTCGCCTCGGCACCGAGGTGATGCTGATCGAGGCGCTCGACCAGATCCTCCCGCTCGAGGACAACGACATCGCGCGGACGTGCGCACGTGAGATCGCCAAGCAGAACGTGAAGATCGTCACCGGCGCCAACGTCGAGTCGGCGGAGGACACCGGGGATGCGGTGAAGCTGGTGGTCAACGGCGAGGAGCATGAGTTCGATCTGCTCTGCATCGCCGCCGGACGAGCCGCGGACGTCGAGGGCCTCGGTCTCGAGGAGGCCGATGTCAAGACCGACGGGCGTGGCCTGATCGAGGTCGACGGCGCGCTGCGGACCTCGAAGGAGGACGTCTACGCGATCGGCGATCTCGTCCGTGGCCCAGCCCTTGCCCACAAGGCCTCGGACGAGGGCATCATCGCCGTCGAGGACGCCGCCGGCCTGCCGACCCACCCGATCGACTACGACTTCGTCCCGCGCGTGACGTTCTGCATGCCGCAGGTGGCGAGCTTCGGTCTTACCGAGGCGCAGGCGAAGGAGGCCGGTCACGACGTCGTCGTCGGCAAGGTGCCGATGGGCGCCGTCGGTGCACCGACCGTCTACGGCGACCGCGGCGGGATGATCAAGATCGTCGGCGACCAGCGTCACGGCGAGATCGTCGGCGCGCACATCGTGTCGGCGAAGGCCGCCGAGCTGATCGAGGAGCTGGTGGTCGCGCGCGACCTCGAGGGCGGCTATCCCGAGGTCGCTCGCTCGATCCACCCGCATCCCGCATTCGCCGAGGCCGTCATGGAGGCCGCGCGCGCGACCGACGGCTGGCTGATCCACGGCTGACGATCTCAGGGGGGTCTAGGCCGCTGTCGCGGCCCTTCGGTGGGACCAACCCCACTCGAAGGAGCAGCCGTGTCAGCACCCTCTCGCCGCCTACTCGCTGTAGCCATCGCTGTAGCCCTGCCGCTCGTCGTCGGCGGCATCGAGTCAGCAGCCGCGGGCACCTACACAGTGCGCCAATGCGACTACGCAGCTGACATTGGGCAGCACGACTTCAGATGGCAAGGTGCGGGCAACCCGGCGATCGTCCTCTACTCGGGAAGCAGTTGTGGTGAGTTCGGTCTCGCGACGCGCAACAGCTCGCCAGGGATCAGCCAGACCTACCCTTCCGGGGGATACGGCGGTTGGTTCGCCTACGCTCCGCCAGGGACCGTCTTCACCCGCTTCGCTGGCTCGTTCGGGGTACTGGCGGGTTGCTGCATCAACGGCCTTGCGACGTACGCGGAGGTGGCGCAGAACGGAGGTGGGCCGCGCGCATATCTCTTCCAGGGGAATCTCGGCAACAACAGCTGGTACGCGCCATCGGGGCTGCAGGGGCCGGTTGGACGGAGCTGGGATGCCTCGACCTCCGGTTTCACGGCGAAGGTCGCTGCCTTCTACATCCGCTGCGGCCCTGGCTTCTCTTGTCCTCAGCAGAAGGCCGGTGATTTGCGCTTGCGCGGGCGTTCGTTCGACTTCACCCTGCGCGATGACGTTCAGCCCAGCGTCGGCGCGCCCGGCGGCTCGCTGATGGCCGCTGGCTGGGTAAGGGGCGTCCGCTCGCTGTCTTTCACGGCGTGGGATGGCGGAGGTGGGCTGACCTCGGTCAACGGCACGTTCGACAACGGCACGGCGCTGGCATCGCCCTCCGGGTGCTCGGTGGCCGCGGGGCGTTACGTGCGCCTGCAGCCGTGTCCGCTGACGCGATCGGGGGTTTGGAGCCTCGACACGGCCAAGCTGCCGGACGGGGTGCGCACCGTGATGGTGCGAGCGACCGACGCGGGTGATGCGGCGGCCCAGCAGATCCGCACGATCAGGGTCGACAACGCGCCACCCAGCGCGCCGCTCGCGCCACAGGTCGTGGGCGGCAGCGGGTGGCGACGCTCCAACGGCTTCGTCGTCCGCTGGGTGAACCCAGGCAACCAGCACGCACCGATCGCGAAAGCGCGGTTTCGTGCCTGCCGTCCAGGCGGAGGCGTGTGTGTCTCGGGCGAGAGCGCGGCCGCAACTCACGCCGGACCCCTCGTCCTGCCACACGCCGGTGAGTGGGATGTGCAGGTATGGCTGGAGGACGCGGCCGGCAATGCCACTCCGACGTCGGCGAGCGCTCCGCTGCGCCTGCGGCTCGATCCCGACCCGCCACTGCTGCGCTTCCTGCCCTCGGATCCCGCGGCGCCATCCCGGATCGCCGCCCAGGCAACAGATCTCTCCGGCCTCGTCGGCGGTGAGATCGAGCTCAGGCGGCGAGGGAGCACCTCCTGGCGGACGTTGCCGACGAGCCGACAGGGATCGCGGCTCGTCGCCGAGATCGACGACTCGCGCGCACGCGGCGTTCATGACGTGCGCGTCCAGGCGAGCGACGCGGCGGGCAACCAGGCGCTTGCGTTGGGCCCGCCGCGCACCCTTCCGGTCAGGAGCGCGACGCATTTGAGCGCCGCGGTGGTGAAGCGGGTGCCGCGCGCCCGCGTCGGCTGTCGCCCCGCTACGTCACGGCTCTGCCGGGTGCGCGTGACGATACGGCGCTCGGTAGCCCGAGCTACTCATGGCTCGACGGTCGTGATCCGCGCACGGCTCACGACGTCAGCCGGCGAGCCGCTCGCCGGGCGACCACTGACGGTGAAGCTGGTCTCGCGCGATCGCGTGCTCTGGCTGCCGAGCGCACGTACCGATGCCGCGGGACGGATCGCTCTCGTCCTGCGCGCCCGCCGATCGGCGGTCGTGCGGCTCGGGTTCGACGGCGACCCTCGTAGGCTCCCGAGCAGCCGCGGGTTGGCACTGCACGTGCCCGCGCCGGTGACGATCGCGAGCGCCGATCAGGTCGCGCGCGACGACGACGAGCCCATTCACTTCCACGGGCGGGTCGGCGGCGGCGCGATCCCTCGTCGCGGCAAGCTCGTCGAGGTCCAGGCGTACTTCCGCGGGCGCTGGCGGACGATCTCCGCGGTGCGCTCGACGCGGCTTGGCCGGTGGCGCTTCTCCTATGCGTTCCAGCCATCGAGCCGCCTAGCGACGTACCGGCTGCGCGCACGCGTACCCGTCGAGGCCGGCTACCCATTCGCAGCCGGCGCATCGAAGCCGGTTCGCGTTACCGTGCCGCCTCGGTGAGCGACGACCGCCCCGTCTTCTACTACGACCTCGGCTCGCCCTATGCGTGGCTGGCCGCCGAGCGGATCAACGACGTGCTGCCGGTCGTGCCGATTTGGCAGCCGATCCTGCTCGGCGGCATCTGGCAGCACACCGGCGGCGGGTCGTGGTCGCTGACCGACGCGCGGGAGAACGGAATGGCGGAGGTCGAGCGCCGCGCGCGCGAGCACGGCCTGATGGAGGTGCGCTGGCCCGATCCGTGGCCATCCTCGTACCTGGCCGCGATGCGCGCCGCGACCTTCGCCCAGCAGGCGGGGCGCGCCGTCGCCTTCTCGCTCGCGGCCTTCCGGCAAGCCTTTTGCGCGGGCCGCGACCTCGCCGACTTCGACAACGTCCTGCTCGCCGCCGCGGCCTGCGAGCTGCATCCAAACGCGGTGACGAAGGGGATCGAGAGCCGATCGGTCAAGGAGCGGCTCAAGGCCGCGACCCAGGAGGCCGCCGAGCGGGGTGTCATCGGCGTTCCGACGGTCGCCGTCGGCGACGAGCTGTTCTGGGGCGACGACCGGCTCGAGGAAGCCGCCGCCGCGCTGTCCTGAGGGGGTCTCCCACTCGGGTGGGAGACCCCCTCAGTCGACACGACCGTCAGTCCTCAGAGGTGGACCACTTCCATGCCGCTGGACGTGCCTTCGGTCACCCAATGACCGACGACTTCGCAGCGGAACCCCGCGGGCCCGATGCCCGGCATCTCAGTGCCGTCTGTGAACCCGAATTCGTACCGATGGCTGTTCCCCGGACTCGCGCGGAACGGTAGTGCCACTAGGCAGACCGGGCTCTCCGTCATGGCGCCCGTCGTGGCGATGCAGAGCGTTGGCTCCAGCACTTCGCTCAAGCCAAGCAGGCTGTATTCCCAGGCGTTGGCTTCCCAGGGCTCGCGAGTGCCACTGGGTTCGGCGCACGCTTCTCGCGTACAGCCGCCGCCAGCGAAGATCTGGTCGTAGATGTACGC
>Ga0190265_10002560_pt1 | contig 12228 bp, 7 predicted proteins | sample Popmic124T_FD_133135 | JGI IMG/M metagenome (GOLD analysis project Ga0190265, IMG submission 133135) | Populus adjacent soil microbial communities from riparian zone of Indian Creek, Utah, USA - 124 T | ecosystem: Environmental > Terrestrial > Soil > Riparian zone | place: USA: Utah | collected... | reverse complement strand
GCGGATCGACGGGGCGGGACATTTCCGGATCTACTGGCGAGTGGTGGTCCCGCTCTGCAAGCCGGCGCTCGCGGCCGTCGCGATCTTCACGTTCCAATTCTACTGGGGCGATCTGCTCGGACCACTGATCATCATCAGTAATCCCGAGCTGTACACATTGCCCCTGGGCCTGACGACATTCGTGCTGCCGAACCGATCCGCGTGGCACCTGATCATGGCGGGGTCCGTGCTCGCCACGATCCCACTGATCATCATCTTCTTCGTGTTCCAACGGCAGTTCGTCCGCGGCATCTCGCTTTCCGGGATCAAGGGCTAGGAGGTCGTGTGCGCAGCTCTCACCCCCGTCGACGTTCGCTCGTCGGCGCCCTCGCCCTCGTCGCCGTGGCGAGCGCGTGCATCGTTCCGACGGAGGAGGAGCCGTCGATGTCGGTGACGACCGAGCCCGCCGTGCGACTCGATTCCACCGGCGGGGACGTGTTCGGGTGGGAGCAGCGGATCGAGGGCGTGGGGGGATGCGACCAGGTCGTCGCGCTGATCGACGGCGCGGAGGCCGGCGTCGACGTCGACGTCCGGACGGACGGCTTCTCGTTCGTGGTCCCGATCCACACCGGCGCGCAGGAGGTCGGCGCTCGTTGCGCGACGGGGGATGGCACGGTGGAGCTCGGCCCGATCGTGCTCGAGGGCATGCTCAGGCCGCGCCCGACGGCACGGATCCGCGTTTCGATACGGGAGGGGGCGATCGTCCTCGACGGCTCGCCGAGCGAGCCGTTCGAGGGAAACAGCGCTCCGATCCGGCGGTTCGTATGGTCTCCCCACGTTGCCGTCGGGCAGAACGCCGGCGACGTGCGGCTGCAGCTCGCGGACGGCTCCTCGTTCGACGGGAACGTCCGCGGAGATCGGTTGACGCTGCGACCGCCCGAGCGGGACGGGGAGTACCACGTTCGTCTGGAGGTCGAGGACGGTGACGGCCGCACGGACGCGAGCCTCACGTACTTCGTGGTCGAGGGCGGTCGGCCTCGCGTGGCCGAGATGGAGACCGAGCACCCGGCCTGGATAGACGAGGCGATCATGTACGCGCCGGTCCATCGGCTCTGGGGCGGCGGCGCCGCGGCCGTTGAGGAACGGCTTCCGTACCTGAAGGAGCTCGGCGTCGACGCGCTGTGGCTCTGGCCGCCGGTCACGACTCGGGCGGAGGGCGAGGAGTACCACATCGTCGACTACTTCTCCCTCGACCCTGAGTGGGGGACGGAGCAGGAGTTCCGCAGCATGGTCGACCGCGCGCACGAGCTCGGGCTGCACGTGCTCCTCGACTTCGTGCCGAACCACACGTCGGTGGATCACCCGTACCATCGCGCGGCTCTCGAGGAGGGCCCAGGTTCCCATTACTGGGACTTCTACGACCGTGACGAGAACGACGAGGTCACGAGCTATACGGAGATCTTCCACAGCTACCTGCCGAACCTGAACTTCGAGAACGAGCAGATCCGCCGGATGATCACGGAGGCGTTCTCCCATTGGATACGCGAGTTCGACGTCGACGGGTTCCGCGTCGATGCCGCGTGGGGCATCGAGCGGCGAGCGCCCGACTACTGGCCGGAATGGCGCGAAGAGCTCACGCGGATCAAGCCGGATCTGCTGCTGCTGGCCGAGGCGACGGCGCGGGAGAGCTACTACTTCCGGAGCGGCTTCGACGTCGGCTACGACTGGACCGATCATCCGGGCGAATGGCCGTGGGAGAACCTCTGGACGTTCCCGCAGGAGATCCAGCCGCTGATCACGCCGACCCTGACGAACCGAGGCAACGGCTACCCGCGCGACGCGATCGTGCTCCGGTTCCTGAACAACAACGACACCGGCGAGCGCTTCGTCGACAAGCACGGCGTCAAGCTGACGCGCGTGGCATCCGCGCTCCAGTTCACGGTCCCCGGCCTTCCCCTCCTGTTCGCCGGCGACGAGATCGGGATCACCTACGAGCCGTACTCGGATCTCGATCCGATCCCCTGGGAGGATCGAGGCGGCCTCCGCGAGTGGTACGACGGTCTGATCGAGCTGCGGCGAACGCTCCCCGCCCTGTCGTCGCGCGAGATGCGGATGCTCACGAGCAACTGGGGGAGTGTCGTCGCGTACGTCCGGCCGGCCGTGCCCGGCGGGAGCCCCGTCCTCGTGGTCCTGAACTTCTCCCGCGAAGCCGGGCCGACGATCCAGCCGGATCCGGCCTTGCGACAGCTGCTCGCGGCCGGACCCCTGGAGGACGTCCTCAGCGGTCAGCGGTTCACGTTCGAGCAGGGGAAGCCGCTCCAGCTGTCGATGCCGCCCTTCTCCGTCCGCGTGATCGTCCCCGTCGGGAGCGCGCCGTGAGGGTCGCCGTCCTCCGCGAGCCGGGCCGGTTCGAGCTGGCTGACGAGCCCGTCCCGACGCCCGGGCGTGAGGAGGTTCGGCTGCGGGTCGCGGTTTGCGGGGTCTGCGCCTCGGAGCTCGACATGTGGCGCGGGGCCCGCGGCCATGCATCGTTGCCCTGGTATCCGGGGCACGAGGTCTCCGGGATCGTCGAGGAGGTCGGTGCGGAGGTCACCTGGCCGGCAGTGGGCGATCCCGTGGGGGCGTGGGTCACGACCCGAGGGTTCGCCGATCAGGTCGCGCTCCGCTCCGAGCACTGCGTCCCGCTCGACGGGACGCCCGTCGAGCTCTCGCTGGCGGAGCCGCTCGCGTGCGCGATCAACGCGGTCGAGCTCGCGGACCTCCGTGCCGGTGACGACGTGCTCGTGATCGGCGCCGGGTACATGGGCTCGTTGCTGCTCCAGCTCGCCGCGCATCAGGCGCCCCGCCACGTGATCGTGGCCGACGTCCGCGACGAGGCGCTCGAGCGCGCTCGCGGCTTCGGCGCGACCCACGTGGTCAACGTCGCCGATACGTCCCTCGTCGACGCCGTCGCTGCGCTCACCGACGGCGTCGGTGTCGACGTCGCGATCGAGGCGACCGGCTCCCAGGCCGCGCTGTCGGCGCTCGGCGACGTGACGAGGATGAGCGGCACCGTCGTGATCGCCGGCTACCACCAAGGAGAGCCACGTCAGGTCGACCTCGCCACCTGGAACTGGAAGGCCTTCCGGATCGCGAACGCCCACTTCCGTGACGTCGGCGTGATCATGCACGGCATGCGGCGGGCCGGACGGCTCCTCGCGTCGAAGCGGATCGCGATGGAGCCGCTCGTGACTCATCGGTTCCCGCTCGACCGGATCGACGACGCGTTCCGGACGGCGGTCGAGAAGCCCCCGGGATTCGTGAAGGCGGTGGTCCATCCATGAGCGAGCGACGATTCGGCCCAGAGACGTTCCGTGACCCGTCGAGGGACTTCGGGATCCTCCCCTTCTGGTTCCTGAACGGGGAGCTCGATCCCGAGGAGATGCGGTACCAGCTCGAGGAGCTCCGTGAGAAAGGGATGCAGGGCGTCATCCTGCACGGGCGTTACGGCCTCGAGGTGCCGTACATCGGGGAGACGTACCTCGACCGGATCGCGCTGGCGGTCGAGGAAGCGAAACGGCTCGGCCTCACCGCGTGGATCTACGACGAGATGAACTGGCCAAGCGGCACCGCCGACAGGCGGGTGCTGTCGGAGCGGCCGGACCTCGCGCAGCGGTACATCGAGTGCATCAGCTTCACGATCCGCGGGCCGTGGTTCATGTGCCTGACAGGCGAGGACAGCCGGTACCTCGACTTCGAGAAGTCGGATCCGGTGGCGGCCTTCGCGATCGGCGAGGACGGCAAGGTCCTGGATCTCACGTCGAACCTGTCCTTCGGCAAGGTGATGCCGTGGGAGGTCCCGCCGGGTGAGTGGCGCCTGTGCTACATCGTCGAGAAGCGAGCCGACTACTACATCGACGCGCTCGACCCGGAGTCGACAGCCGAGTTCCTCCGGATCGGCTATGAGCCCTACGCCGACGTCATCGGCGAGACCTTCGCGGACGACGTCGTCGGGTTCTATTCGGACGAGCCGGCGATGCACTACTTCCTGTCAGCCGCCGACAACAGCGTGCTGCCCTGGACGAAGCACATGTTCCGGCGATTCGTTGAGCGGAACGGTTACGACCTGCGTCGGCGCCTCCCGGACCTGTTCTTCGACATTGCTCCGGACTCGACGAAGGTGCGGCACGACTTCTTCACGACCCTAACGGCGTTCTACACCGACGCCTACTACCGGCAGATCCACGAGTGGTGCCGCGCGCGCGGCGTCACGTTCGTGGCGCACCTGCTGTACGAGGAGTGGCTCCGCCGGATGGTCAGGGTCGAGGGCAACCTCTTCGCCCACTACGCGAACATGGACGTCGTCGGCGTCGACCACTTGTATCCGGTGATCGGTACCCGGGAGGCGCCGGACCAGCATGTCGCGCTGAAGGTGGCGAGCTCGGCCGCGCACCATTTCCGGAAGGAACGGGTGATCTGCGAATCGTTCGGTGGCATCTTCATGGACGCCACGATGCAGCGGATGAAGTGGATCGCCGACTGGGAGTTCGTCCTGGGCGTCAACGTGCTGAACCCGCACGGTTTCCACTACACCCTCGAGGGCGCGCGCAAGCGCGACTGGCCACCGTCGATGTTCTACCAGTACCCCTGGTGGCAGCAGTACGGTCGCTTCTCGGAGTACATGTCGCGGCTCTCCGAGTCGCTCACCGGCGGGCGGCACGTCGCGAAGGTCGCGGTCATCTGGCCGATCAACGCGATGTTCGCCGAGTATCTGCCGCAGGGCTACACCCCCGCTCAGGAGGCCATCGAGTCCGGGTTCAACGCGATCACGGACGTCCTGATGCGCCTGCACCACGATTTCGACTACCTCGACGAGGACGTGCTGGTGGAAGCCTCGATCTCGGACGGCCGCCTGCAGGTAGGAGACGAGACGTACGAACTCGTCCTGGTCCCGCCGATGACGCACATCAAGCTCGGGACGATCGAGGCGCTCGAGCGCTTCGCCGCTGCGGGCGGCAAGACCCTCGGTGTGGCCTTACGGCCCGACCGGGCGCTGTCGCCGGACGGTCTGGTCGACGCCGCCGAGCGTCTCCGGTCGTTGTTCGAACGGGAGGGCGCGGCGTTCGTGCACGGCGACGCGGTGGAGTTCGCCGCCGACGCTCGCAGCGGCGGGCGCCACCTCCGCGATGCTCTCGACGGCGCGATCGGATCCTTGATCGAGCCCCACCTCGTGATCGAGAACGACGAGCTGTTCTCACTGCACCGGCGGAAGGACGACCGCGACGTGATCTTCGTCACCAACCCGACGTTCGAGGAGCAACGGGCCCGCGTCTCGCTCCCGGGCGACATCCAGCCAACCCTGCTCGATCCGACCGATGGCCTCGAGCGACCGGTCGGGCCCGTCAGCACCGCGGACGGGAGGACGTCCTTCGACCTCACGCTGCCCCCCGTCGGGTCGACCTTCGTCGTGGCCGGCGTGGCCGACGGCCCGCGGATCGTCGATTCGAACCTCCAGCTCGACCCTGTGTCGGCCACGACGGCCCGGGGCACCGGGTCGAGCGAGGAGGGCTGGATCGACGTCCGGGTGAACGGCCATGTGGCCCGATCGACCTCGCGAGCCCGAGCAGTGCCCGAGCCGATCGTGCTAGACGGCCCGTGGCGGTTCGAGATCGGTTCGCTGAACGCGCTCGTCCTGGATCGATGGGAGGCCAGCCCAGAGCGTGCGGACGCCGCAGGGACGCCAGACGCCGCCGACCCGGAGGGCTGGGTACGGCTCGGTCACGGCGCCTGGTCGTATCAGCTCGCCGCCGAGCCTTCGCGCGCGTACCCGATCCCGGTCTGGTACCGAGCGACCTTCGACGTCGACGCCGTCCCGTCCCGGCTGGAGCTCGTGATCGACGGGTTCGACGGCACCGACCACCGGATCCACCTGAACGGCACGGAGATCACGGCGACGCCGGTGCGCGCCAGCTTCGACGCGCAGATGCGGAGCGTCGACCTCACGTCCCAGGTCAACGAGGGGCGCAACGAGCTGACGATCCGGCTGGTGGTCGAGGGGCCGACCGGCGGGATCGTCGACCGGCTGAAGCTGATGGGAACGTTCTCGCTGGCCGGCTCGGATCCCGAGGCCTACCGCATCGCTGCGCCTGCAGGCGAGGCGTCACCGGCGCCGTGGACCAAGCAAGGACATCCGTTCCTGTCGGGGACCGCCACGTATCGCCGGGCGTTCGAGCTGCCCGATGGCTTCGAAGGGCATCGCGTGTTCCTCGAGGTGCCGACGGTCGACGACGTCGTCGAGGTGAGCGTGAACGGCCGGCCGGCCGGCGTCCGTCTCTGGGATCCATACGAAGTCGAGGTGACGGAGCTGCTGACGCGCGAGACGAACGAGGTCGCGATCGCGGTGACGAACACGCTCACGAACCTGCTGAACGGCGTCGCGCGACCATCCGGGCTCGCCGGGCCCCCCCGGCTGGTCGCCCGCGCATCGTTCGAGTTCGACCTGACCGCGGCCGAGGCGGCTCAGGTCCGCACCGATCCGGGCGAGGGATGAGCGTGCGCCTGCCGGTTCGCGAGCTCTCCGCCGAAGCGTTCCGTCCGTACGGCCGTGTGATCGAGCGACCGGGTCGCGCTCAGGACGCGTCCGGCCCGGGGTGGGCGTGGTGGGCGGAGACCGTCGTGCTCGAAGGCGATGGCCGGCCGTGGGGCGTCGGGTACCTCGACCTCGAGCCCGCCGCGCCGCGTTTCGACTGGGCCGAGCGCCACATGCGGTCCCTCGAGACGATCGTGCCCATCTCCGGGACGTGCCTCGTGTACGTAGCACCGCCCGAGCATCCGGACGAGCCGGGTCGGCTCCCAGGGTTCGGGCGGTTCGAGGTCTTCCGCGTGCCACCCGGCTCCGGCGTCGTGATGGACGCGGCGGTGTGGCACGGGGCGCCGCTCGCCGCCGACGGTCCGGCTCGCGCGATCGTGCTGATCCACGAGGGCACGGGCCGAGAAGACGTGACGATGGTCCGGTTCGAGAACGAGCCGGTCGAGATCGATGACTCCCCGAACGGCTCCCCACGAAACCAGCGGCAGGAGGACTGAACGACATGGCTCGGATCTACTTCGACAACGTGACGAAGGTCTTCTCGGACGGCACCGTCGCGGTCCGGTCGCTCGACCTCGAGGTGGAGGACGGGAAGCTGATCGTGCTGGTGGGACCGTCGGGTTGCGGCAAGACGACCGCGCTGCGGATGGTTGCCGGCCTCGAGGAGATCACCGACGGCCAGATCCGTATCGGCGAGCGCGTCGTGAACGAGGTGGCGCCGAAGGACCGCGACATCGCGATGGTGTTCCAGAACTACGCGCTGTATCCGCACATGTCCGTGTTCGAGAACATGGCGTTCGGCCTCAGGCTCCGGCGCATGAAGAAGCCGGAGATCGAGGGTCGCGTCCAGGATGCCGCGAAGACACTCGCGCTCTTCGATCTCCTGCGGCGCAAGCCCGGACAGCTCTCCGGCGGGCAACGCCAGCGGGTCGCGATGGGACGAGCGATCGTCCGCGAGCCGCAGGCGTTCCTGATGGACGAGCCCCTCTCGAACCTCGACGCGAAGCTGCGGGTGCAGATGCGCGCGGAGATCTCGCGACTGCAGCGTGAGGTCGACGTCACGTCGATCTACGTCACACACGACCAGGTCGAGGCGATGACGATGGGCGATCGGGTCGCCGTGATGAAGCTCGGAACGCTGCAGCAGGTCGATTCGCCGCAGGTCATCTACCGGAACCCGCGCAACCTCTTCGTGGCCGGATTCATCGGGTCTCCGGCGATGAACATGGTCGAGGGAACGCTCGCGCACTCGAACGACGGGCTCACGATCGAGTTCGCTGGCAGCCGCGTCACGGTCGATCCCGAGCTCGTTGCCGCTCGCCCGGCCCTGGCCGGGTACGCTGGCCGGGGCGTGATCCTCGGCGTGCGGCCTGAGGACATGGAGGACGCCGCGCTGGCGCCCGACTCGCCGACCGACCGCCGATTCAAGATCACCGTCGACCTCCGCGAGGACATGGGGTCGGAAGTGCTGATCCACTTCTCGCTCGACGCTCCGCCCGTCCTCACGGAGGATACGAAGGAGCTCGCGGCCGACCGTGGCCAAGACGTCGAGGAGCTCGAGCAGCTCGTCACCCGGGCGCCCTGGATCGCGAGGTTCGACGCCGACTCGCGGGCGGGCGAGACCGACGCGATCGAGATCCTCGTGGACACGAAGCACCTGCACTTCTTCGACCCCGACACCGGCGAGGCCATCCGAGGCGATCGGTGACATCGGAGGCTGCGATCGAACGAGGCGTCTACTTCGACGCCTGGTTCCCCTGGCAGCACAACTACCACCCGAGCTTCCCGCCGCGCCGACTCCGGATGATCGAGCACCTCGAGGAGTACCGGGCGACGATGCTCGTGTGGGCCGCGCTCGGAGGAGGGAACATCTCGCTCCCGTACCTCGAGGAGGAGGCGTTCGGGGAGGTGCCCGCTCGCTACCGCGTCTACGGCTTCGTGAACGACGCCGAGTTCATCGAGGAGTGCGGGCGCCGCGGGATCAAGGTCTTCGGCGTCATCTTCGAGCACGCCTGGGAATACCCGGTGGAGTTGAACGAGGACGAGGACACGGTGCTCGCGTTGAACGAGCTGCGGGAGGCCGGCGGGGTCCACGACTGGCTGGGCATGCGCGAGTTCTGGCAGGACCGGTATCCGAAGCTCTGGCCGCCTCGGTCGAAGTACTTCCCCGAACCGGTGCTGAACGCGCGAGGGGAGGAGGTCACGGACATCCTCGAGGAGTGCGCTCAAAGGGACATCCACGGCGAACCGTGCCACGCCCTGTGGATCGAGTGCCCCGACCGGGAGCATTGGAACTTCATGATGGACCGCAACAACCCGGTGTGGCGTGAGTACCTCAAGGCGATCGTCCGCCTCCAGATCGATGCCGGGGTGCAGGGGATCCACTTCGACGAGGCGGAGGTGCCGCTGACGTCCCTCCAGTACGGCGGGTGCTTCTGCGACACCTGCGTGCAGGGATTCCGCGGATACGTCCAGGAGATGCCGCAGGAAGATCTCCCCGATGACCTCCACGGCCAGGACCTGTCGGACTTCCATTACGGTCGGTACCTGATCGAGCGCGGCCTCGACTTCCGCTCGAACTGGTCGTCGACGCCGATGTTCTACGACTACACGGATTTCCAGCGACGGAACATCAAGCGGTACTTCGGAGAGTTGGCGGACTACGCCCGGGACCACGCGCGGACCCTGGGTCGCGAGATCCTGGTCTCCGGGAACTTCTTCAACCTGTTCGAGCACTACTACGCGATCGAGCCGTTCGTGGACGTGATCGTCACCGAGATGCGGAACACCCTGTGGCGGTATCCAGAGTGGTACCGCTACGCGGCCGGGTTCGCGGGAAGCAAACCCCTGGTCGTCGTCGAGAACCCCTACGGCGGCATAGTGATGGAGATGGTGGAGGGGCTGAAGCAGGGCCGGATGCACGACCGTTTCCGCCAGTCGCTGTACGAGGCCGCGGCGCTCGGCGTGAACATGAGCGCCCCCTACGGCTCGTGGATGGGCAGTGTGGTCGAGGACGCGTTCTATGCGCCTCACGACCTGGTCACCGAGATCCAGGCGTTCCTCGCGGACCACGAGCATCTCTATGGGCGCGATCCGACCTACGCGGAGGTCGGCGTCGTCTACGGGCTCGAGAGCAACGCCGTCACCCGTTCGACCGCGGAGCTACCGGCCGACAACCGGCTGAACGTGATGGCGGAAGACGACGTGCTGCCCTTCGATCGGGTGAGCCGGATGCTGTGCGCCGCCATACAGCCGTATGACGTCCTCTTCTTCCCCGACGGTGAGCTGCGTCCGGACTCACTCGGACCGGAGGACCTGACTCGGTACCGGACCCTCGTGGTGCCGGGATGCGACGTCCTGACGGAGCGGCAGGCGGAGCTCCTCGAAGGGTACGTCGACGCTGGTGGACGGCTGGTCGTCGCAGGGCAGTTGGGGACGAACCTCGGAGAACGGATGCCGAAACTGCTCGAGCGTCCGGACGTCACCGTCACCGACGGGTTCGGGTTCGAGCTCGACCGTCTGCCGTATGGGCCGCAGGTGCGCGTCGCGGAGGGGGAGACGGACGCGGCCGTGGCGCTCCACCGGGTCGAGGGCGGCTGCGCCCTGCACATGATCCGCTACGACTACGACGAGGACGCCGACAGGGTGCCCCCCCTCGACCGACTCGTGCTCGACGTGCGGCTTCCGTTCGAACCTGGCGACGTGCGCGGGTTCAGTCAAGACGGCGAGCTTACCGTCGAGGTGGAGCCGGCCCCCGACGGCGTCCGACTCACCCTCGCTCAGGTTCCTGTGTACGGGATCGTATGGCTTCCCGATCTGTCCTGAGGGGCGAGGCCAGCGCGTAGAGGAAGGGGATCGCGTAGCCGAGCGCGAGGACGACGACGGCTGGTCGGAGCCCGACGACCTCGCCGAGCGCACCGCCCGTCAGCGCCCCGGCCACCATCATCACGTCGCCGAGCACGCCGGCGCTCGCATACACGCGTCCCAGGAGCCGTTCCGGCGTGATGGACTGGCGCACCGCCTGGAACCCGATGTGCTGGATGATCCCGCCGAACCCTCCGATCAACCCCGGTATCGCGAAGAAGAGGACGTTCATCCACGCGGGGAGCGTCCGGTTCGCCGCGATCATCGTGTAGGGGCTGCTCGCGACCAGCGCAAGTCCCCACAGGATCGCGCCGTCCACCCCGAACCGGCGCTGGAACCGTGGGGCGATCGCCGAGCCCACGATGAACCCCACGGCGCTGAGCGCGAAGGCGAGCCCCATCAGCCCCGGTGACAACCCAACCACGCGGATCACGTAGATCACGATCACGGAGAGGGAGAACGCGTCGAAGAAGTCCAGGATCGCCCGAGGGATCGTGACCGCGCGCTGCATCGGGTCGAGGAAGGTGAGACGTAACCCGTCCCCTATCCGACGCATCATCGTCCCCTCACCGTCGCCCCCCGGCCGTTCCGGGACCCGCGGCCGCACCGAGGCGAGGAACGCGGACGACAGGACGAAGGATCCGGCGTCGACCAGCAGCGCGAACGGCGCACCGACGGCGTGCACCAGGATCCCGCCGAGGCCCGGCCCGGTGACGCCGGTGAGGGACCCTGAGAACGCGAGCTTGCTGTTCGCATCGAACAGCAGGCTGCGCTCGACCACGGACGGCAGGAACGCGTTCCAGGCAGGCCACCAGAACGGGCTCAGGATGCCGAAGCAGAGCGCCACGGCCACCAAGTGGGCGAAGGACAGCGAGCCGAGCGCGTACGACACCGGCACGGACGTGACCAGCGCGGCCGCGACCAGCTCGCTCGAGATCAGCAGACGCTGCCGCGACACCCGATCCACCCAGACTCCCGCGAACAGGCCGAGGAGGATCCCCGGCGCCGCTCCTACGGCTCGCAGCAGCCCCATCTGACCTGGGCCGGCGTGGAGCGTGATCACCGCCACGAGTGGGATCGCGAAGTCCGACACGCCCGAGCCGAGCATCGAGATGCTCTGGCCGAGCCAGAACCGCGTGAACTGCCGTTGGCGCCAGATCGGGGCGCGGAGAGGACGTCGGAGGAGAGGCATCGCGCCGACCATAGTTGCGTATCCTGGCTGGCGATGGCCCCTCCGGGGAGCGTGCTCCGACTGGTGGGCGTCTTCGCGCACCCCGACGACGACGTGTACTCGATCGGCGGGTCACTGGCGCTGGAGACAGATCGCATCGACGTGACGCTCGTCTTCTGCACGAGTGGCGATGCCGGTCCGATCTGGATCGACGGCGTCGAGCGCGAAAACCTGGGTCCGGTTCGGGAACGCGAGCAGGCCGCTTCGATGGCTGCGCTCGGTATCGACGCCGACGTCCGATTCCTGCGTCACCCGGATTACCACCTCCCCGAGGTGCCGTTCGAGGTGCTCGTCGGCCAGATCGAGGAGGTCCTGAGAGAGGTCCGACCGCACCTCGTGGTGACGTTCGGTCCAGACGGGTGGAGCGGCCACCACGACCATGTGCGCGCGGGCGAGGCGACCGACGCCGCATTCTTGCGTGCGCGCGACGAGGGTGAGCGCGCGGCGCGGCTGTTGCACGTCGGGACGCCATCCTCCGTCGTGGATCGATTGGACGCGCAGCTCCGAGCCGCGGGCGATCTGGATCGGGAAGCGCGCAGCCTCCTGGCGCTCCGAGGCGTCCCCGACCACGACGTCGCCGTCGCGG
>Ga0190265_10002559_pt1 | contig 12233 bp, 15 predicted proteins | sample Popmic124T_FD_133135 | JGI IMG/M metagenome (GOLD analysis project Ga0190265, IMG submission 133135) | Populus adjacent soil microbial communities from riparian zone of Indian Creek, Utah, USA - 124 T | ecosystem: Environmental > Terrestrial > Soil > Riparian zone | place: USA: Utah | collected... | reverse complement strand
GGTGGATCTTCGCAAGCACCCCAGCCCGCCTCCCGACTATCGGGGCCGAGCCGGCGTTCGGCTCGATGGTGGACGGGTGGTGATGCTCGAGCCTGGCTGGTCGGAAGCGGGCCTCCGCAGCGAGGACGAACGCAAACGTCTGGCGGGAAAGCGCGTTGAGGCGGTCGGCACCGTTTGGCTGAAGCCGCCAAAGCCGCCCAGGCCGAAAGCCTATCCGCTCGCGCCGTGCCTTGCGCCGGTGGAATCGGTGCGCGAAGCCGGCTAGCGGCGGCCTTCCATCACCCTGAATCGGCGAGCACGGCCCCGCGCTGGTGCGGGGCCGGGGAAGCCCTGGCGTCGTGTCGGCTGCGCGTCACGAGTCCCGGAGCACGACCCAGACCGGCGCATGGTCGCTCGCCTTCTCGCGCGCCCGAACCCAGGTATCGACGCCCGCCGCCTTGAGCCGCTTCGCCGCCGCCGCGTTCAGCAGCAGATGGTCGATGCGGATGCCGGCGTTGCGGGTGAAGGCGTTGCGCCAATAATCCCAGAAGGTGTAGATCGTCTGGTCCGGGTGGAGGTGGCGGATGGCGTCGGTCCAGCCCTGGGCCAGGAGCCGCCGGTATTGGGCGCGCGGCTCGGGCTGGAACAAGGCATCGGTGAGCCAACGTTCCGGCTTGTAGACGTCGGCCTCGGTCGGGATGACGTTATAGTCGCCGGCGAGGACGACCGCGCAATCGAGGGCGACGAGCTCGGACGCGCGGGCGGCAAGGCGCTCCATCCAGGCGAGCTTGTACTCGAATTTGGGGCCCGGGACCGGGTTGCCGTTGGGCAGATAGAGGCAGCCGATGAGGACGCCGCGCACCGCCGCCTCGATATAGCGGCTCTGGGTGTCGTACGGATCGCCGGGAAGGCCGCGCTGAGTCTCGATCGGCTCTGAGCCGCGGGCGAGGATGGCGACGCCGTTCCACCGGCTCTGGCCGTGCCAGATCGCGCCATAGCCGGCCTTTTCGATCGCCGCTTGCGGGAATTTCTCCTGCGGCGCCTTCAATTCCTGCAGGCAGGCGACGTCGGGCCTGGCCTCGGCGAGCCAGTCGAGCAGGAGCGGCAGCCGTCCGTTGACGCCGTTGACGTTGAAGGTGGCGATCTTCACGCCCCTGTAACGCATGGGCCGCGCGGGATGCCTCCGCCTGGCGCGAGCTCAGCACGAACTGATTGCCGTCCGGGTCGCGGAACGCCGCGAACGTGCCCCAATGCTCTTTCCTTGGCTCCGAATCGGAGCGGACGCCGCGCTCGGAAAGCTGGCGGTCTCTACCGCGTGCACGAACCCTGGCGGCAGAGCGAGGTCCAGGCCGCCGGGATCTCGCGCCTTCGTCTCCACGTGTGAAAGTAAAGCGTGTCAATGCTCGCGCTTTTGACTATCATCCGCCTGTTCCAAGCCGAGTCGTTACTTAAGCCCGAAGCTGGGAGGCCAAGACGATGATGATGGCGCCTCCGATCAGGAAGCCCGAGCCGATCGCTCCACCGGTGCGCGGCATGCTCCAGCGCAAATGCGCGTGCGGCGGAACATGCGCGAGCTGCGCGGATAAGGAAAAAGGCCTGCAGCGCAAGCTCGCCATCGGGTCCAGCAACGACCCGCTCGAGCGCGAGGCGGATCGGGTTGCGGACCAGGTCCTGGCCAATCGGACTCAATCCGATTTCAGCAGGGTCCCGATCAGCGTCCAGCGTCACACGCCAAGCGAGGCTCGACAATCTCAGGAGGCGCCTCCCAGCGTGCATCGCGCCCTGGCAATGTCCGGCAGACCGCTCGACGCGCCCGTGCGTCAGGAGATGGAGACGCGCTTCGGACATGATTTCTCGCAGGTGCGCATTCACCAAGGCGGAGCCGCCGAGCAATCGGCGCGCGACGTGGGGGCGCAGGCCTATACCGTCGGCAGCCACATCGTGTTCGGCGCCGGTCGCTTGGCGCCGGAAACGCCGCAGGGGCGGCGCCTGCTCGCGCATGAGCTGACCCACGTCGTTCAGCAGGAGGCGGCGGCCGACGGGGGAGCGGTGCGCGTCGGGGCGGAATCGGCCGGATTCCCATCCGCTCGGGCAGCGCCGGGCCTCCTCATGAGGCAGGAGATAACCAGCGTCGGGAAGGACCCTGACCTGGTCGGCGGGGGCGGGTTGAAACCGAAAACCGGCGAGGACGACGTGGCCGACGTCCTGCAAAAGCTACTGATAGCGACCGGCAAGTCTTTGCTGGCGCGGGGCGAAAAACTCGCCAAAGCCTATCTGAAAAAGATCGCTGAGAAACCGGGCACGGGCGCGAGATACACGCAGCAGGACTGCCCCTCCAATTTTTGCGACCCTTTCGAGGACAAAGCAGCGGCGCGGGAGGATTTGAAGATCGCCGGGCCGATCATACTTGCGGGAATTGCGAGAGACGTCAATTCCCGTGTCGTCCCGCTTTGGGTGACATATTTGAGTGGTGGCGCCTCCGTCCAGGATCTCACGGGAGAATTTGCTGAGGACTTCACCTCGTCAAAGAAAACATTAAAGGTAACGAAGTATCTCCATTCAATTCTCAAGCTGTACGTTATCAAGAATGTCCGGTCTTTGATAGGACGCAAGTCAGGTGTCGAGCTGACATTCGGCACGGGAAACGTAAAAAACCCTCCGGAGCTGAATGAAGTATTCTTCGCGCTTGGGAAATACATGAATTTTAACGACCCCACTGAAATCCCGGGAAACATCGCCGGCGGCGTGACTGAAAACCAGTCAAAAATGCCCATCGGGGCGAAGCCGTCCCCCTATGACGATATGCGGCACGCAAAGATTTCCGTCGAGCTGGTTCGCACGCCGACCGGCGTCCTGGCGACGCCGACCATCGATTTTACCGTCGTGGACACGATCGACCTGTGCCCGGGCAATTGCAGCGACAATATGGACGAGCGAGTCGCGACCATACCCCTGTCCCGGTTCGAGGCGACGGATTTGGTCGGCGACGTGCCTTTCATCGTCGATTTCCCCGCCCCTGCCGAAGCCACGCCGCCCTTCGAGATCCCCGTGCAAATCGGCATTCCCGGCGGCGAGGAGGCCGATTCTTCGAGAAAGTCGGACAAGCCGGCAGAAAGCGGGGGATCGTCACGGCGATAGGGCGACCCGGCACAGCCAGTGGCCGAACGCCCGCCTGCCATCGGAGCAAAGCCGGCCTTGCTCCAACGAGGCGCGGCGCGACTTTAAGGGCGCGTTGGCGATCGAGCCGGGCAACCTCGTCGCCCCCAATGGCCTCGCTTCGCTGGCGCTGCGGCGCGGCGATCCCGGCGTTGCGGGCTAAGGCGTTTCGCCAATAGTCCCAGAAGGTGAAGATCGTCTCGTTCGGCTGGAGGTGGCGGATGGCGTCGGTCCAGCCCTGCGCCAGCAGGCGCCGGTATTGGGCGCGCGGCTCGGGCTGGATAAGCTGCGACCTTCACGCGAGCGAAGCCTATTCAACCTCCGCGCCGGTTCCCTCCTCGCTGCCCTCCTCGCGCCACCAGGTCTCGATCTCGCCATTGAGCTTCACCGTCACCGGCAGGCCGTGGCGGTCGACGGCCTTGCCGGCCTGGACGCGGATCCAGCCTTCGGACGCGCAATATTCCTCGACGTCCTCGCGCTCCTTGCCCTTGAACTTGATGCCGACGCCGCGGCGCAGCGCCTCCATGTCGAAATGCGGGCTGCGCGGGTTGTTCGACAGGCGGTCGGGCGGGGGCGTATCGCCGGCCATCTACGAAGCCCTCCTTTGCGCGATGTAGGCGTCGACCAGCTCTTCGAGCACGTCGAGCGGCACCGCGCCGTTTTCCAGCACCACCGCGTGGAAATCGCGGATGTCGAAGCGGGTGCCGAGCGCGGCCCGCGCGCGGTCGCGCAGCTCGAGAATCTTCAGCCGTCCGATCATGTAGCTGGTCGCCTGGCCGGGATTGTTGAAATAGCGCTCGACCTCCTTGGCCGCGTCGCGTTCGGACAAGAGCGCGTTTTCGAGGAAATAAGCGATGGCGCGCTCGCGGGTCCAGCGGTGGTGGTGGATGCCGGTATCGACGACGAGCCGGACCGCGCGCCACAATTGGGTGGAATACATGCCGAATTCAGAGATCGGCTCGCGGTAGAAACCCATCTCCCTGCCGAGCCCCTCGGCATAAAGGCCCCAGCCCTCGCCATAGGCGCTGTTGCCGCCGAACCGGCGGAACCTGGGCACGTCCGGCAGCTCCTGCGCGAGCGCGATCTGGAAATGGTGGCCGGGCGCGCCTTCGTGATAGGCGATCGCCTCGACCTGCGGGCGCAGCACCTGGCGCATGTCGGCGAGGTTGACGTAGAAAATGCCGGGGCGCGAGCCGTCGGGCGAGGGCCGATTGTAGAAGGCGACCGGCGCGGTCTCCTGGCGGAACGCCTCGACCGCGCGGACCTCGAGCGGCGCGCGCGGAAGCCGGCGGAACCAGCGCGGCGCCGCCTCCGTCATTTGGGCGATAAAGGCCCGGGCGTCGGCGAGATAGGCCTGCCGGCCCTCGTCTGTGTTCGGATATTTGAACTCGGCGCCCTCGTTGATGTGCGCGAAGAATTGCCGGAGCGTGCCGGTGAAGCCGACTTGCGTCTTGATCCGCTCCATCTCGGCGTGGATGCGGGCGACTTCGCGCAGGCCGGTCTGGTGGATCTGTTCGGCGGTCAGATCGGTGGTGGTCGATTGGCTGAGGCGCTGGGCGTAATATCGGGCGCCGTCGGGCAGGCTCCAGGCGCCGTTGTTGCCGGTGGCGCGCGGCTCGATCTCGGCGATCGTCGCGAGCATCGCCTCGTAGCCGCGGCGAAACGGGCCGGTCAGCGCCGCGCGGGCGCTCGCGATCAGCCGCTCCTTCTCGGCCTCGGGGATCTGGAGCCGGCCGACCTTGGCCTTGAAATCGGCGAACACCGGGCTGTCGGGGCCCTCGGCAAAAGGCGCGCCGGCGAGGACGCGAAGGCCGTCCTCGCGCACCGGCGCGTAGTTGAAGCGCGGCGGCACGATGCCGAGCCCGGCCTGGTGGCGGATGTTGGCGCCGATCTCGCCCATCACCCGCTCGACCTCGATGAGGCGCGCAACATAGGCCTGCGCGTCGGCGACGCTTTCGACGCGGTGGTTGTTGATCAGGAAGACGGGGATAGAGCCCATCGGGCTGCCGTTGTTGGTCGCCGGAAAGCCGTGCCAGCGCCAGCGGAAGGCGGCGCGGTCGTCCTCGACATCCTTTTCGAACAGCCGGAAGGACAGGCGGCCGGCCGGCGAGAGGCGGGCCGGATCGAAGCGGCGGCGCAGCTCGGCGAGCTGGCGCTCCTCGAGCGCGAGCTGCCGCGCGCGATAGGCGTCGGTATAATCGTTGAGCCGGTCGTAGAGCGCCCGGCTGCCGAGCGACGTCAGCTGCTGCGGGTTGGTCGAGATCTGCTCGTCGAACGCGGCGTCGAGGAAGGCGTTGAGGCGGACGTCCTCGGCGGCGGGGCCGGTTGCGGCGGCCGGAGCCGGCGGGGAGGCCTGCTGGGCGAGCGCGATTCCGGCGGTGGCGAGGACGAGGGCGGCGAGCGGGAGATGGAGCTTCACGGGGGGCGGATCCTTGCGAAGGGAATGTGCGCTTCTTAGCGCTTTGTCGCCAGCCAGCAAGGGTCCCAGCTGGGCTCGGGGCCGAAGCGTTCGACCAGGAAATCGACGAGGGCGCGGACGCGGGCGGTGGTGGCGCGGGCGGGCGGCATGACCGCGTGGAGCGCGCCTTCCTCGACCGGGAAATCGCGCAGCAGCAGCTCGACGCTGCCATCCCCCAGCGCGGGCGCGGCGATGAAGCTCGGCAGCATGCAGATGCCGAGGCCCGCCTCAGCGGCGGCGCGGAGCATTTCGCCATTGTTGGTGCGCATGCGGGCCTGCACGCGGATCGTTTCCCAGCGCTCGCCGATCCGGAAGCGCCATTGCTCGTTGCCGTAGACGAGGATGGCATGGCCGGCGAGGTCGGCGGGCCTTTCGGGGCGGCCGAGGGCGTCGAGATAGGCCGGGCTCGCGATGACGTGCTTGCGCACCGGCGCGATGCGGCGCGCGATCAAAGCGGAATCGGCGAGCCGGCCGATCCGGACCGCAAGGTCGTAGCCGCCGCCGACCAGATCGACCGCCCGATCCTCGAACTCGATGTCGAGCTCGACCGCCGGATGGGCCAGCGCGAAATCGGCGAGCGCGGGCGCGAGATGGGCGATGCCGAACGAGAGCGGCGCGGAGAGTCGGATCGGGCCCGCGATCTGGGTCACCGCCTGCGCGACCACCTCCTGCGCGGCCTCGAGGTCGGTGAGGATGGCGGCGGCGCGCTCGTAATAGGCCTGGCCGACGCCGGTCGGCTGGGCGCCGCGGGCGCTGCGCGTGAGCAGCCGCGCGCCGAGCCGATCCTCGAGCCGGGCGACGCGGCGGGACAAAGCGGGCTTCGAGGCCCCCATCCGCTCGGCGGCCCGCGCGAAGGAGCCGGTCTCGACGACGCGGACGAAGGCGAGAACGTCGAGGAGGTCGGGGGCTGACTGTTCCATATTCTGCAACACCATGATGCTTCTTGCTGGTCTTCCGGCAACGCAACTAGCCGATTACATTCATGCCTGCAATTCAATCCAAGGGGATTTGAGATGAAGAAGGCATTGATCGTCACCAGCAGCGCCAATGGCGATGCTTCGGTTTCCAGCGGCCTCGCGGCGACGCTCGCCGACCGGCTCCGCGAAAGCGACCCGGGCCTGCACATCGTGCTGCGCGACGTCGGCGCCAACCCGGTCCCCCACCTCATCGCCGGCACGGTGGCCGCGATCAAGGGCACGCCCGCCAGCGAGACGGAGCTGGCCGCGCGCGCGCTTTCCGACGCCCTGATCGAGGAACTGGCCGGGGCCGAAATCCTCGTCATCGCTTCGCCGATGTACAATTTCGGGATGAGCTCGACCTTGAAGGCCTGGTTCGACCATGTCCTGCGCGTCGGGGTCACGGTCCGCTATGGCGAGAACGGCCCCGAGGGGATGCTGACCGGCAAGAAGGCGGTCGTGATCGAAAGCCGCGGCGGCCTCTACAGCGAGGGACCGGGCGCGGCAAAGGACGGTCAGGAGGCGCACATTCGCACCCTGCTCGCCTTCATCGGGATCACCGACGTGACCTTCGTGCGCGCCGAAAAGCTCGGCTACGGGCCGGAAGCGGCGGAAGCGGCGATCGCAAAAGCGAGCGAGGCGCTCGGCGTATTCGCCGGCGAGGCGCTGAAGCTGGCGGCTTAACTCCGCCGGAAAAGCCTCCCCCTTGATGGGGGAGGTTGGTGGGGGTGAACGCCTCCACCGACACGGCGGGTCGCAGAGGTTCACCCCACCCCAACCCCTCCCCATCAAGGGGAGGGGCTCTTATATTTGCTCCCTGACAAAGGAACCGACAATGATCGACGTCCGCAAATTCGGTTCGCTCGGCCATGCCGATCATGGCTGGCTCAACGCGCGCCATCATTTCTCCTTTGCCGATTATCACGATCCCTCCCGCATGGGCTGGGGCGCGATCCGGGTGTGGAACGACGACGAGATCGCCGCCAAGTCGGGCTTTCCGCCGCACCCCCACCAGGACATGGAGATCATCACCTACGTCCGCTCAGGCGCGATCACCCACCAGGATTCGATGGGCAACAAGGGCCGCACCGGGGCGGGCGACGTCCAGGTGATGAGCGCGGGCACCGGCGTGCGCCACGCCGAGTTCAACCTCGAGGACGAGGCGACGACTTTGTTCCAGATCTGGGTGCTGACCGACAAGCCGGGCGCCGAGCCCGGCTGGGGCGCGATGAAATTCCCCAAGGCGGACCGGTCGGGCAAGTTCGTGACGCTGGCCAGCGGCTTCGCCGGGGAGAAGGACGCGTTGAAGATCAATTCGGCGGCCCGGGTGATGGGCGCGACCCTGGCGGCCGGAGAGACGGCCGAGCTTCAGGTCGATCCATCCCGGCACGTCTATCTGGTCGCGACCCAGGGCCCGATCGAGGTCAACGGCGTCCGCGCCGAGCCGCGCGACGGGATCGCCGTCACCGGCGAGGCGATGCTCAGCGTCAAGGCGCTCGAAGAGGCGGAGATCGTCCTCGTCGACGCGCGCTAGCTGTCTTCGATCCGCTCCCTGACGACGCGGCGGGGCTCGTCGCGTTCGACGTAGATGGTGCGCGGGCCGTTGCCGCGGATGAGCGGGATGAGGCCCAGGAGGCCGAGCAGGCCGAGCAGGCCCCAGTCGAAGCCGCCTTGGCTGTCGTTATAGGCGCTCGCTTCGTTGGCGAACGGATCGGCGGGGTCGGCGAAGCCGTTGGGATAGGCCGCGTCGGGCGAGATGGTGACCGGCTGCTGGGGCACCGGCGCCGGCTGGACGACGACGACCGGCGCGGGCTCGGCGGGCTGAACCGTTTCGGCGGCCGGCGCGGCCGGCGGCGTGACGGACGCGGACGGGCTCTCGGTCTTGGCCGGCGGCGCGGAGGCCGGCGCGGCGCCGCTGCTGTTTTGCGCGACGGCCGGCATCGGCAACGCGGCCAGGGAGGCGGCGATCGAGGCGAGTCCGAGTCTGTTCATTTCATAACGCTCCTGCAATGACTTGGCCCGCTCCGGCGTGCCCTTCGGCTCGCTCCATATTCCGCCCGCCGCCCGCGGAAAACAAGTCGTCGCAGCGCGGCCCATCCGGCGCTTTCAACTTGCCGCCGCTTGCTCCACAGCAAGTGCGCCGGATCGCGTTGCGGGTCCGGCCTTGTGGGCGGGGATCAGTTTCAGTGGCGATGTACGTGTACAGCACCGACGGCGAACCCGTCGGCTTCGTGTTCGAAACCAACATCTACGACATGGATGGGGCGCCTTTGGGGCGGATCGTCGGCTGCCGGGTGCACCGGTTCGACGGCAGCTATGTCGGCGAATGGTTTCGCGACATGGTGGTCAAACGGCCGCAGGCGCGTCCACGGATCATCCCGCCGGCGCCGATCCCGCCGCGCCGCCCGCGCGCCGAAAGCTCCTATCGCCTCCGCGCCGTGGTCGATTACGGCTATGTCGACGCCTTTCCGGCGCTGCGCGAGAGCGGGACCTACTTCCGCGAGGCGGCGGAATAAGCGTCAGGCGGAGCGACAGCGGCTGGTGTGGGTGGTTTCGGTGACGCCGTCCTCGTAGCAGATCGTGACGCCGGCCTCGCCTTCCATGGCGACGATCACCGCTTCATACCATTTGCCGTCGCCCGGCCAGCGCGCGTGAATCCGGCTGCCCACCTTCCAGTCGTAGGGCTTGACCTGGTTGGCCGGGCGGATTTCGCTCGAGCCGTCGTCGTAGCGGATCGCGACCGAGCCGTCGCCGCCGACGCTGTGCACCACGCCCGGATACCAGAGCGGTCCGCCCTGCCATTGGGCGAGTACCCAGTCGCCGGGATGGAAATCGCGGCTCATTGCTTCGCCAATATGTCGTTCTGGTGCCTATGGTGCCAGGCGAAGACGGCGGCGGCGCCGCGGTGGGGGCGCCAGGCTTCGGCGAGCGCGCGGATCGCCTTTTCGGTCGGCTTTTCGGGGAGGCCCAGGATATTGCCGATCTCGATCTGGACGGCGAGGTCTCCCGCCGGCCAGACGTCGGGGCGGCCCTCGGCGAAGAGCAGGTAGATTTCCGCGGTCCAGCGGCCGATGCCCTTGACCGCGGTCAGATGCGCGATCGCCTCCTCGTCGTCGGCTGGGAGGCAGTCGAAATCGAGCCGGCCCGACAGCACCTCCCCCGAAAGGCTCCGGGCGTAGGAGATTTTCTGGCGCGACAGGCCGGCGGCGCGCAATTGCTCGTCGCTCGTCTTCGCCATGCTGGCGGGATCGGCGGCGCCGCCGGTGGCGGCATCGACCTTGGCCCAGATCGAAGCCGCCGCCTTGATCGAGACCTGCTGGCCGACGATGACGCGCAGCAAAGTGACGTAACCGCGCGCGCCGACGCGCGGCTCGGGCACGCCGACGCGGGCAAGCGCGGCGGCGAAGGCGGGCTCGATCCTGCCCAGCGCCTCCAGCGATCTCTCGAGGCTCTCGCGGTCGATGCCCATATTCGCTCCCTTGCGCCGGTCGGCGCCGCCTAGCATAGGGCGCGGCGAACGCCTCCCGTTTCTTGCGCCGAAGGATCAGCATGCCCCGCCTCATCATTCTCACCCGCGACGGCACCGAACATGAGGTCGAGGCCCGCGCCGGCTGGAGCGTGATGGAGAATATCCGCGACAACGGCTTCGATGAAGTGCTCGCGCTCTGCGGCGGCAATTGCTCGTGCGCGACCTGCCACGTCCATGTCGATCCCGAGTGGATCGCAAGGCTCAAACCGCGCGGCGCGGACGAGGAGGATCTGCTCGACACGTCGGACCACAAGATCGAGACCAGCCGGCTTTCCTGCCAGATATTGTTCACGCCCGAGCTCGACGGGCTCAGGGTGCGGATCGTGCCGGAGGACTAAAAATAGTGACAGTCACTCTTTTTCACGAGGGAAGGCGCGCGATCAGGAACGCGGGCGCAGAAAAAGAGTGACTGTCACTATTTTCCGACGTCGTCGGCGAAAAAGGGGACTGTCCCTATTTAAAAAGGGGACTGTCCCTATTTTACGGTCGCCGCGTAGAGCGCGACGGCGGCGGCGTTGGAGACGTTGAGGCTTTCGATGCCGGTGATGGGGAGGCGGGCGAGTGCGTCGCAATGCGCCTCGGTATTGTGGCGCATGCCTTCGCCCTCGGCGCCGAGCACGAGCGCGACGCGGGCGGGCCCGAGCGCGTCGGCCAGGACCATCTCCGCCTCGCCGGTCAGCCCGATCCGCCAGAAGCCCGCGCCCGCGATGTCCTCGAGCGCGCGCGCGAGGTTGACGACCCGGACCCAGGGCAAGGTCTCGAGCGCGCCGCTCGCCGCCTTGGCGAGCGCGCCCGATTCCGGCGGCGCGTGGCGGTCCTGCGTCACCATGCCGAGCGCGCCGAATGCGGCGGCCGAGCGCAGGATCGCGCCGACATTGTGCGGATCGGTGACCTGATCGAGAACGAGCAGCGGCCGGCCGTCCTCGGCCCGGTCGAGGAGGTCGGCGAGCAAGATGTCGTCGAGCCGCTCGACCTCGGCGACGATGCCCTGGTGCGGGGCGTCCCTCGGCACCATCCGGCCGAGATCGGCCGCGTCGGCGAAGGCGAGAGGAATCGACGGGTCGATGGCGTAATCCGCCGCCGCCTCGCGCGTCGCCCAGATGCGGACGATCCCGCGCCCGGGATTGGCGAGCGCGGCGGCGACGGCATGGCGGCCCCAGAATCGGGGCCGGTTTTCGGGTTTGGAGGCCTGTCGCGCCTTGCGTCGCATGGCCGCCGCCATGGCGGCGCGCGCGATGCTTGGCAAGCGCGGCGAAGATGATAATCTTGCGCGCCGGGGGAGGGGAATCATGGCCACGATCGCATCGCCGGCGGCGGCTCGAATGAAGCGCGACCGCATCTTCTACACCGCGATGGGGCTTGCCATTGCCGCGCTCGTCCTGTGGGGCTTCGCGCCGAGCTTCTATCTCGCGCGCTGGATGGACGCGCCGCCGATCACGCCCGAGATCGGCCTGTTGCTCCAGGTCCACGGCGCCGTCTTCACCGCCTGGATCGCGCTGATGGTGATCCAGCCGATGCTCATCGCCTCGCGCAACGTCTCCATCCACCGCAGGCTCGGCCTGTTCGGCGCCGGCGTCGCGGCGGCGATGGTGGTGCTCGGCAATCTTGCCGCGGTGGCGGCGATGCACGGCGGCTTCATCGGCCTCGGCGACCCTCTTGTCTTCTACGCAGTGCCCTTTTTCGCGATCAACAGCTTCGCGGCGACGATCTTCTTCGCGGTCCGCTGGCGCAACCATGCGGAGACGCACAAGCGGCTGATCCTGCTCTCCAATGCGGCTCTGATCGGGGCCGCGATCGCGCGAATCCCGCTGGCCTCGATCCAGAGCAGCGCACCCTTCAGCTTTATCTTCGGGCCCGACCTCATCATCCTCGCCGGCGCGCTCTACGACTGGCGGACCCGGGGCCGGGTGCACCGGGTGTGGATATGGGGCGGCGCGGCGATGGTCGCGAGCCAGGTCGTGATGATGGCGGTGATGGGCACCAGCGCCTGGCACGCCTTTGCCGAGAGCATGGCATCGCTCTGGGGCTGAGCCGCGTTGACAGCCGCCGTTCCTTTCCCCAAGGGAGCCGCCTTCCTATATCGCGCTCTTAGGGACAGGTGGCCGAGTGGTTAAAGGCAGCAGACTGTAAATCTGCCCGGGTTTCCCGTACGCTG
>Ga0190265_10002558_pt1 | contig 12234 bp, 8 predicted proteins | sample Popmic124T_FD_133135 | JGI IMG/M metagenome (GOLD analysis project Ga0190265, IMG submission 133135) | Populus adjacent soil microbial communities from riparian zone of Indian Creek, Utah, USA - 124 T | ecosystem: Environmental > Terrestrial > Soil > Riparian zone | place: USA: Utah | collected... | reverse complement strand
GGCCGTCTTCCGGATCTTCGACCGCCAGGACTGGCTGCGCGTCAACCGCGCCCGCGCTCGCATCAAGGTCCTGATCGACAAGATCGGCATCGACGAGTTCCGCGACCAGGTCGAGGAGGAGCTCAAGGGCAACTGGGTCGGCGAGCGTGACTTCGACCCGATCCCGCTGCTGATGACCCACGACGAGCAGGCCAACGCTCCGGCGGCCGGCGGCAGCTACGCCAGCCCCAACGGCGACCTCTCCGAGTTCGAGCGGTTCCACGCCTCCAACGTCAAGCCGCAGCGCCAGGCGGGCTTCTCGACGGTCGACGTGCGGGTGTACCGCGGCGACCTCACGCCCGAGCAGATGCGCGGCATCGCGGAGGTCCAGCGCAAGTACTCCGGCGGCTACGCCCGCACCACCGTCGAGCAGAACTTCGTGCTGCGCTGGGTGCGCGACGAGTCCGTCTACGAGGTCTGGCAGGAGCTGTCCAAGCTCGGCCTCGGCGACCACGGCGCCGGCCAGATCATCGACACCGTCTCGTGCCCGGGCACCGACAGCTGCAAGCTCGGCATCACCAGCTCGATGGGACTCAACGCCGCGATCAACGAGCGGCTCGTCGCGATGGACATCACCGACGAGCTGACCAAGCGAATCCACATCAAGAACTCCGGCTGCCCGAACGGCTGCAGCCAGCACCACATCGCGAACATCGGCTTCTACGGCGCGTCGATCAAGGTCGGCGACAAGACGATCCCGGCCTACATCCCGCACATCGGCGGCAACTACGAGGGTGGCGAGGTGATCTACGGGACGCGCCTGAAGTCGCGCATCCCCGCCAAGCGCGCCCCCGAGGCCGTCGAGCGCTGGATCCGCTACTACGAGGACGAGCGCCAGGACGGCGAGGAGTTCAACGCCTTCGCCGAGCGCGTCGGGCCGGAGAGCTTCACCGAGATCGTCAAGGACCTCTCGATGCCGGTCGAGTTCAACGTCGAGAACATGAACTACTTCATCGACTGGCAGCGTGACCAGCTGTACGAGGTCATCCGCGGCGAGGGCGAGTGCGCGGTCTGAGATGACCTCCATGGCCACCCACGGTCTGGTGCGGGCGACGCCCGCCGACGTCGAGCATCCGCCCGACATCGAGGACCTGAGCGCTGAGGAAGTGCTCGCCTACGCGGTCGAGCGGTTCCACCCGGCGCTGAAGGTCGCCACCTCCTTTCAGAAGGAGGCTTCGGTGATCATGCACATGCTGCTCGAGATCGAGCCCGAGGCGCGCTTCTTCACGCTCGACACCGGCCTCTTCTTCCCGGAGACCTACGAGACCTGGAAGGCGCTCGAGGACCGCTACGACATCCAGATCGAGACCGCCCACGGCGGCATGAGCCTCGCGCGCCAGGAGATCCTCTACGGACCGGAGTTCTGGAAGCGCGACCCGGAGGCCTGCTGCGGCATCCGCAAGGTCAAGCCGATGCGCGAGGCGCTCGCCGACTGCGACGCGTGGGTCACCGGCCTGCGCCGCGACCAGTCGCCCACGCGTGCCGACGCGCCGAAGCTCGGCTGGGACAAGAAGCACGGCCTCTGGAAGATCGCCCCGCTGGCGACGTGGACGGACAAGGACGTCTGGAGCTACATCGCCAAGCACGACATCCCCTACAACGATCTTCACGATCGCGGCTACGCCTCGATAGGCTGCACACCCTGCACCCAGGCGGGATCTGGCCGCGACGGGCGCTGGGCGGACTCCAACCGCCTCGAGTGCGGACTCCACTAGAGAGGGCGCTCTCGAAGCGCAACTCAGACCTATGACGGCCGTTTCCTCCCCTACAACTTCTCCCGTGAGCTACGAGGTTTCCCATCTGCGGGCCCTGGAGGCCGAGGCGATCCACGTCATGCGCGAGGTTGCCGCCGAGGTCGAGCGCGCCGTGCTGCTGTTCTCCGGCGGCAAGGACTCGATCGTCCTGCTGCGGCTCGCCGAGAAGGCGTTCCATCCCGCGAAGTTCCCGTTCGCGGTCATGCACGTGGATACGGGTCACAACTTCCCGGAGGTCCTGGAGTTCCGCGACCGCCGGCTCGAGGAGCTCGGCGCGCGGCTGCTCGTCGCGAGCGTCCAAGAGGCGATCGACAACGGCCGGGTCGTCGAGGAGACCGGCCCGCGCGCCTCGCGCAACCGGCTGCAGACGACCGCGCTGCTCGACGGCATCCAGGAGCACGACTTCAAGGCCGCATTCGGCGGCGCCCGCCGCGACGAGGAGCGCGCCCGCGCCAAGGAGCGGATCTTCTCGTTCCGCGACGACTTCGGCGGCTGGGACCCCAAGGCGCAGCGCCCCGAGCTGTGGAGCATCTACAACGCCCACATCAACCCGGGCGAGCACATGCGCGTCTTCCCGCTGTCGAACTGGACCGAGCTGGACGTCTGGCAGTACATCCGCGAGGAGGAGCTCGAGATCCCGCCGATCTACTTCGCCCACGAGCGCGAGGTCTTCAAGCGCGACGGGATGCTCTACGCCGTATCGGACTTCGTGGAGCTGATGGCCGACGAGGAGCCGTTCACGGCTTCGGTGCGCTACCGGACCGTAGGTGACATGAGCTGCACCGGCGCCGTCGAATCCGACGCCGCGACGCTCGACGAGGTCGTCGCCGAGATCGCCGCCACGCGGATCACCGAGCGCGGCGAGACACGCGCCGACGACCGAGTGTCGGAGGCCGCCATGGAGGACCGCAAGCGCGAGGGCTACTTCTAGGTGGCCGGGCCGGCCACCAACGGAAAGGTCGTCGACGCACGCCCCTCGGAGCTGGTGCGCGTCGCGACCGCCGGCTCGGTCGACGACGGCAAGTCGACCTTGATCGGGCGACTGCTGTTCGACTCCAAGCAGGTGCTGCAAGACCAGCTCGAGCACGTCGAGCGCGTCTCGGCCGACCGCGGCGACGGCTACGTCAACCTGGCGCTACTGACCGACGGCCTGCGCGCCGAGCGCGAGCAGGGCATCACGATCGACGTCGCCTACCGCTACTTCCACACGCCCAAGCGCAAGTTCATCATCGCCGACACGCCCGGCCACGAGCAGTACACGCGCAACATGGTCACCGGCGCGTCGACGGCCGACGTGGCGCTGGTGCTGATCGACGCGCGCAACGGGGTCATGGAGCAGTCGCGTCGGCACGCCTTCATCGCGTCGCTGCTGCGAATCCCCCACCTCGTCGTCGCGATCAACAAGATGGACCTCGTCGAGTGGGACGAGGCGGTGTTCGAGCGGATCAGCGCCGAGTTCGCCGGCTGGGCCGCGAAGCTCGACATCACCGACATCACCTTCATCCCGATCTCCGCGCTCAACGGCGACAACGTCGTCGATCGCTCGGAGAACATGCCCTGGTACGACGGGCCGTCGCTGCTCTACTACATGGAGCACCTGCACATCGCGTCGGATCGCAACCTGATCGACGTCCGCTTCCCCGTCCAGTGGGTCATCCGCCCGATGCAGGACGAGCTGCACGACTACCGCGGCTACGCGGGTCAGGTCGCCTCAGGCGTCATCTCGGTCGGCGACGAGGTCGTCGTCCAGCCCTCGGGCGTCCGGACCAAGGTCGCGGGGATCGACACCCAGGACGGCGAGCTGCAGGAGGCGTTCCCGCCCCTGTCGGTGACGCTGCGCCTCGAGGACGACGTCGACGTCTCGCGCGGCGACATGATCTGCCGCGCGAACAACAGCCCGACCCCGACCAAAGAGGTCGAGGCGACGATCTGCTGGATGTCCGACCGTGAGCTGAAGGCCGGCGCGCGCTACCGGATCAAGCACACGACGCGCACCGCGCTCGCGAAGGTCGACGAGCTGCGCTACCGCGTCGACGTCAACTCGATGCACCGCGACGAGGCCGCGGAGGGGCTCGCGCTCAACGAGATCGGGCGGGTGCGGCTGCGACTCTCGACGCCGCTGCTCGTCGACGAGTACCGCCGCAACCGCGCCACCGGCAGCTTCATCCTGATCGAGGAAAGCACGAACGACACCGTGGGCGCCGGGATGATTCTCGGCGCTGATGAAGATTGATGCCGGGGGACTCGCGTCCCCCGGAGCCCCCGCGCGGCGCTGATCTGCCGACGGCTCCGTCGAGGGCTCCTACATCCCGGCTCCAGTGACACGGCCGACGAACATCACCTGGCATTCCGGCGCGGTGACGCCGGAGCAGCGGGCGGCTGTCTCGGGCGGACCAGGAGTGACGGTGTGGATGACAGGGTTGTCTGGCTCCGGCAAGTCGACGATCGCGGTGGCCGTGGAGGCTGCGTTGATCGAGGCAGGGCGGCATGCGTACCTGCTCGACGGGGACAACCTGCGGCATGGGCTGAACGGGAACCTGGGGTTCTCGGCGGAGGACCGGGCGGAGAACGTGCGGCGCGTCGGCGAGGTGGCGAAGCTGTTCGCGGACGCTGGGACCGTCGTGCTGGTCTCGCTGGTGTCGCCCTATGTCGCCGACCGCGACCGAGTTCGTGCGGCGCACGAGGAGGCAGGCGTTCGCTTCCTCGAGGTGTTCGTGAACACCCCGCTGGAGGAGTGCGAGCGGCGCGATCCGAAGGGCCTCTACGCGAAGGCGCGCGCCGGTGAGCTGAAGGGCATGACCGGGATCGACGATCCCTACGAGGCTCCCTCCAGCCCCGAGCTGGAGCTGCGACCGGCCGAGCAGCCGGTCGACGAGACCGTTGCCGCGGTTCTCGCGCTGCTCGCCAGCTAGATATCCTTATAGCATAAATGCCCACTAATTCGAGGGAGAATTAGGCGCGGTGGACCCCGCGATCGTTGCTTTCGGGCTCGGCGTCGGCGTGATGGTCGGGATGACCGGCATCGGCGGCGGCTCGCTGATGACGCCGTTGCTGATCCTCGTGTTCGGCATCAAGCCGATCACGGCGGTCGGCACCGACCTCGCCTACGGCGCGGTCACCAAGACCGTCGGCGGCTGGCGCCACCTGCGCCAGGGGACCGTCGACATGAGCCTCTCGATGTGGATGGCCGTCGGCTCGGTGCCGTCGGCGATCGGCGGCGTCTACGTGCTCGAGCTGCTCGAGCGCGCGTACGGCGACGAGTTCGACGACATCCTGATCGTCGCCCTGGCGATCACGCTGCTGTTCACGGGGATCATGACCCTGACCCGCGCGCTGTTCCTCAAGGCGCTCCACGACAAGGAGCGCCACACGATCGAGATGACGCGGCGCAACAAGGTCACGGCGATCGTTCTCGGGGCGCTCGTCGGCTTCGTGCTCGGGGTGACCTCCGCCGGCAGCGGCGCCTTGATCGCCGTCGGCCTGATCCTGCTGTTCCGGATGGTGCCCTCGCGCGTCGTCGGCACCGACATCTTCCACGCGGCGATCTTGCTCTGGGCGGCCGCCGCAGCCCACATCGTCGCGGGGAACGTGGACTTCGGGTTGGCCGGCAACATCCTCGTCGGCTCGGTCCCGGGCGTCTGGATCGGCTCGAACCTGACGCTCAAGGTCGGCGCGGCGGTGCTCCGCACCACGCTCGCCCTGGTGTTGATCGGCGCGGGGCTCGCGCTGCTGACGAAGGCCGGAGCGGGGATTCCCGGCCTCGTGATCGCGGCCTTCCCCGCGGCGATCGCAGTGATCGTGACCTTCGTGTTGGTACGGGACAGACGCAACGGGCGTGCGGCGGCCGACGCGAACGTCAGCGCCAGCCAGGAAACTGCGCCAGCGGAGCCACCGAGCGCATCAGCTGAGAGCTCGACGCCGTAGCGACGGACCTCAACGCCTTCGGCACAGGAACCACGGTGAACCCGACACCGGGCCCGAGCCGCATGGGAGCGCGGACCTGCACGCCAGCGAGCTCACCACTCATGACGCCGCGGCGAACGACCAGCCTTCCGCGCACCCCGCTCGATCCCCAGACGCGGATCACGCCGCGCCGCTTTCGCGGCTTGTCGGCGAGCACGACCCAACCGCTGAGCCGGACCCCGGGCACGTATGAGGCCCCGCGCAACCTCGCCCTCCAGGTGAACAGCCGGAGTGCGTAGCTACCTCTCCGCAGGGCGCCGTACCTGATCGGCGCCAGCAGGACCCGCCGCCAATCTCGCGGGCGTGAAATCAACCCGCGCAATTGCCCGAAAGACCCGCCGCTGCCGAACTGCGCCCCCTCTCTGAGGGTCGCGTTGACAGCCGTCAGGATCTGGCCGGGACGGCCGCGAACGCGGCGATCGGGGCTGACCTCCGCAAGCGACAACGGCGGCGGCTTCGAAGCCCCCCTATGGGACTTGTGCTCAGGTCCGCAGACGTCCCTTGGCACCGCGCCGGCCAGGAAGTCCTGGAGGATCGTCTCTGCGCATCCACTACCCCATCCGTACTCCCCGAAGACATCGTGGCCGGCACCGCGGAGGCGCAAGAGACGGGATCCGGGGATCAAGTTCGCGACCGCCCTCGCCGAGCTGAGCGGAGCGAGCAGGTCGTCGACGCTGGCGACGATCAGCGTCGGGATCGGCGGCAGGACCCTCGGCGGATCGGGAGCGGCCGACGCCATCGGCCACCTGCGACAGAGCGCGACGATGTCGCTCTGGAGAACCGTGCGAGGACCGAATGGGCTCAGCGAGCCGGCTGGCAGCCCGCGAACGAAGGAGGCGGCCTGAGAGCCTCTGTCGCCGATCGGGGTCGCCCGCGACCAGGGAAGCTGCGACTCCTCGCACCTCGAAGCGGCATGGGCGGCCACGCTGGAGATCTCAGGGAACGGGAACGGGCTCTCAGAGACAGATGTCAGGTGCCGGTAGCGAAGCAGCGGCTGAAGATCGCCGCGCCGAGCGTTGTGGACATAGCCCATGACATTCCGGTCGCCGCCGAGTGCCTCGATCAGAGCCCCGAACAGCGAGAAGGCCTTGATGTCCGCCCTTCGCGGCCGTCCTGTCCCTCCGACGACGGTGCCCGTCAAAGGCCCTCGCTCGAGCCGGCGAGCCACCGCTGCGAAGTCGGCGTAAGGATCCTCGCTCGCGTGCTGGCAGCGGTTCTTGCGACAGAGGACCTGCACGGCCTGGGCGATGGCGGCGAACCCCGGGCGGTAAAGGGCATCGAACCCTTCGGGGCCGGAGACCGACGCGAGCGCGAGCCGGTCAACCCGATCCGGGTAGCGCTGCACGTAGGCGAACGCGACATCAGCCCCGTACGAGCCACCGAGCAGGGCGAGCTTCTCGATGCCGAGCGCCTGGCGCATCGCCTCGATGTCCTGTGCCGAGTCCCGCGCCGTGTAGAAGCCCCGCCGGGCACCCAGCGAGGCCGCGCACTTGGCGGCAGCGTCGGTGACGCGCGGTCCGACAGCGCTCTCGAGCGCTCGACAGCGGAGAGGCCCCGAACGGCCGGTACCTCGAAGGTCGATCTTGATGATGTCTCGCTGGCGAGCCTCACCGCGAAGCGGGTAGTCGACCCGTCCAGACGAGTAGCGCGACGTGGCCGCGTCTCCCGGCATGCCGGAGAGCACGAGCAGCGGCGACCGAACTGGCCGCTTCGCGCGGTGACGCTCGATTCGCAGCCGGACGGTCCCCGGCACCGCGCCCGAACGGTCCAGGGGAACGGTGAGCAGCACGCACTCCACCCTCTCCGCGCGGCACTTCTTCAGCGCCGCTGTCGCCTCGACGGGCAGCACCGCTGCCAGACCAAGCGCAGCAGCCAGCGCTCCCATGTGCACCGTCGCCACGAACCTCCACGAACCTGCGCTCACCTGAGTCCCTTTCGCCTCGCAGCGACGCTCACGCCGCCCAGCTCGCCGCGGAGTCCGCGGCCGTCGACGGTCAAGCGGCCGTGAGCCGCTGCGCGCCCAGTCACCCGGATCGTCCCTCTCCACCCGTGGCGGGCTCCCCAGTAGCGCGCAATCGATCCGGTGATCCGCACCCCGGACACGTACGAGACGTCGCGCATGTCGAGCCGGCGGGTCCGGATGCTGAACCTGTAGCTCCCACTCCGTTGACCGCCGACGCGCTGGACCCGGCGTCCCCCGAACGGGAACAAGGGTCGGGCGGCAGCGTTCGCGATCGTCATCTGGACGGCCGCCAGCGTGCGGCCCGCCCTGCCTCGGGTACCTGCCTCGGGCGCAACCTCGTCCAGCGAGAACGGCGGGGGTGGGGGCGCCGGCTTGGGACGGCCAGCGGCGGCGCAGGGCTCGGGGTTCGCGCCCGCCAAGAACGCTCCCGTGGCGGCCTTGGGGCACCTTGGGGCGGCGGTGATGACGCCGCCGCCGAAGCCGCTGAAGCGAAGCACCTTCACACCGGGGATGAGCCCGGCAACCACCTCGGCGTCGCTGGGCGTCGGACGGAGGGCCTGCTCGCCCACGAGCAGGAGCGCCGGCATCGGCGGAAGCGATGCCGGCGCCGGCTGCGGAGTCGATGCGACCGGCCAGCTGTGGCACAGCTCCAGAACGTCGCTCGCGAGCGCGGTCCGGGGGCCGAAGGGCAGCAGCACCTCAGAAGGGAGCGCGTGCACGAAGGCCGACGCCTGCTCAGCGCGCTGCCCCACAGAGTCGTTGCGGCTCCAGGGCAGCGGCGACTCCTCGCAGAGCGACGCTACGTGGGCCACCTCGCCGAAGGAATCGAAGCCCGGGAGACCGTCGAGGATGAGCCGTCGGAGGCTCCTGATGTCGCTCCGGATCCGCAGCAGCGGAGCGACGTCTCCTCGCAGCGCGTTACGAACCAGGCCTGGAAGCAGGCGATCGGAGCCCAGCCCCCTGAACGGCCCGGCACCCGCAAGCGCCTGGTACAGGTCGAACGGGCCAAGCTGGACCTCATGGGGCCTGCCGTTGCCGTCGAAGACCGTTCCGCGTGCCGGGCTGCGCTCGAGCCGGCGGGCGAGCGCGACGAAGTCCGCGACCGGCGAGCGCGACGCGCGCCGGCAGCTTCCCTGGCGACAACGGGAGCGCACGACCTCGGGCGCCATCGCGAAGCTCGAACGGTAGAGCGGATCCAAGCTCCCGGGCAGGACCGGCGAGTCGAGCACGAGCCGCTCGACCCGGTGTGGGTATCGCTGCGCGTACGCGAACGCGACCTGAGCTCCGTAGGCCGCGCCGACGAGCGCGAGCTTCTCCTCGCCCAGCGCGACACGGACGGCCTCGATGTCCTCGGCCGAGTCGCGAGCGGTGAAGAAGCCGCGGCGCGGACCCAGCGCGACCGCGCAAGCGGCAGCCGCGGGACCGGGATCGCCGAGCGCGATCGCGCGCTCGAGCTCGGGACAATCGAAGGAGCCGGAGTCCCCCGTTCCCCTCAGATCCATGACGATCGTGTCGCGCTCGGAGGGCCCGCCGGCACGCAGACCGGAGCTGAGCCGATTGATCGCACGTGGTCCGAAGTAGAAGCTCGATTGCTCGCCCTGGGCACCTCCGAGGAACAGCAGCGGCGGCCACGAAGGCCGTCTCGCGATCTGCCGTTCGAGGCTGATCTCGATCGTTCCGGGGACCGCGCCGGAGCGGTCGAGCGGGACTCGGACGGTCATGGCGTCCGCGACCCCGCCGCCGGCGACCGCGGCCACGGCCACCGTCGCGAGCGCCACCAGAGTCCGTCTAGTAGCCATTCGAGACCCCGCCGGAGTCGAAGAGGTACTCGGAGGTCAGCGGACCTCGCACCTTGCGACCGCCCAGCCGGCCCCGCAGCGTCTCCCCGCGCAGGGTGAGCCAGCCGTGGGCCGCCTCGGCGCCCCGGACGAGGAGGCGTACGCCCGTACTCATGTCGCCCCTCGCCAGGATCACCGTCCCGCTCACACGGACACCCGGCACGAACGACGCCCCGCGGACGCGCAGGACCAGGCGACGCACGCGCGGACGGCCGATGAGCGACACCCGGTAGCTCCCGCGCCTCAGACCGCCGACTCGCACCACCCGCGCCCCACTCAGAATCGCCGGTGTGCGATTCAGCGCCCCCAGCCCGTCACGCAGCGTCGCCCGCACCGCGTTGAACGTCCGTCCGGGCCGTCCTCGCGCACCAAGCGGAGCTAGCTCGGCCAGACTTCGCGGTGGCGCCTTCAGCGACCGGACAGTGAGGAAGCTCCCCCTGCTGCACTGCTCGTCGGGCACACCTCCGTCGAGGAAGTCGTTGAAGACGCCCGACACGCACCCCGTGGGATCGCTGAAGAGCGGGCTCTCCCAATGGTCGGACACAACCATCAGCTCCGCGCCGGGAATCTCAGCAGCGACAGCAGCCGCCACCTCCGGAGGGGCGGTCAGAGACAGGTCGCCGGCCACGATCAGTGTCGGTACCGCGGGCAGGGGCCTGTCCGGGACGGGCAGATGCCCCGCCGCCGGCCACCCGCCGCAGGTCTCGACGAGGTCGCTGCGCAGCGCGGCAGCGCGCCCGAACGGACCGAACGTGCTGGCTGGAAGACCTGCGACCAGCTGCGCGACCCGTGCCGGACGATCTGCCGCCGCGGTACCGGCGGGCCATGGCAGATCGGCGCTCTGACACACCTGCGCCACCGCAGCCGCGGCACTGATCCGGGTGGGCGCCGCGGCACCGAGGGCGGGCAGAGAGCGGCGCCAGTCGATCGCTCGCAGGAGCGGCGCCGGGTCTCCGGCACCGGCGTTTCGAACCTCCCCGAAGAGCGTCGCGAGCGCGAACGGATCGGTGCCGCCGGCGGCCAGCGTGGAGAACACCCCGAAGGGATCGACGCTCGCCGGGCGGCGACGCCCGGCAGCGTCGACGACCGTACCGGTCAACGGACCGCTCGCCAGTCGCTCACCGATCCGTGCAAAGTCGCCGACCGGGTCGGGCGTCGCCCGTGCGCACAGGCGACCGGCGCACACCTTCCGGAGTTGGGCGGGAGCGGCTCGCATGCCTGCCGAGAAAAATGGGTCCAGCGGCCCCGCGGCGCGCGGCGACTGCAGCGCCATTCGGTCCACCCGATCCGGATGGCGACGGGCGTAGGCGAGAGCGACGGTCGCGCCGAACCCGTCACCGAAGAGGGCGATCTTCGGGGCACCGAGCGCAGCGCGCACGGCGTCGAGGTCGGCGACCGACTCGCCGACCGAGTAGTGGGTAGCCGCCGGCCCGAGCGAGCCCGCGCACGCCGCCGCGGCGGCGGCGCTCGTGCCGCCTCGCTGGAGCAAGTCGCAGCGCAGGGCACCCGAGCCGCCGGTGCCGCGCAGGTCGATCAGCACGAGGTCGCGTCGCCGCTCGTCGGGAGGGAACCAGCTCTCGAGGCTGGTGGGCGGAGATCCCGAGTCGAGGTGGGTGCGAATCGTGGAGGCCCCCGGCTCAGCCGCGAAGACGAACAGCGGCGGCCGTGTCGCGTTCCGGGCGCGGATGCGCTGGACGCGGAGGGTCACGCTTCCCGCGACCTTGCCGGCGCGATCCAGCGGAACGGTCACGTAGGAGCAGGCCGCCCGCTCGACACGGCACGCCGCGGGCGTCGCGCCCTGCGCCGGACCTGCGCATGCAAGCGCGCACGCAACCGCCAGTAGTCCCCCTGCCCGCGTCCTCACCGCCGAGGAGTATGGCCATGTCCCAATCTCGGTGCAATGCCCAACCAGACCCCTTCACGCGCGGGCCGGTACCCTTCCGCGCCGCATGTTCTCGAAGGTTTTGGTCGCCAACCGCGGCGAGATCGCGATCCGTGTCATGCGCTCGCTCGAGGAGCTGGGCGTCGGGACGGTGGCGGTCTACTCCGAGCCCGATCGTGACGCGCCCCACGTGCGGCGCGCCGACGAGGCGTACCTGCTCGGCCCCGGACCGGCCGCGGAGAGCTACCTCGTCGTCGAGAAGATCCTCGAGGTCGCCAAGCAGTCCGGCGCCGAGGCGATCCATCCCGGCTACGGCTTCCTCGCCGAGAACGCGCCGTTCGCGCGCGCCTGCGACGAGGCTGGGATCGTCTTCATCGGACCGCCTGCCGACGCGATCGATGCGATGGGCTCCAAGACCAAGGCACGCGAGCTGATGCAGGCCGCGGGGGTGCCGATCGTCCCTGGCACCACCGACCCCGTCGAGACGGTCGAGGACGCGCGCAAGATCATCGACGACTCGATCGGCTACCCGGTCGCGATCAAGGCGGCCGGCGGCGGCGGCGGCAAGGGCTTCCGCGTCGCGCTGACCGAGGACGAGCTGCAGGACGCCTTCGAGGGCGCCGCGCGCGAGGGCGAGAAGTTCTTCTCCGACGCGACCGTCTACGTCGAGCGCTACCTGCCCGACCCGCGCCACGTCGAGGTCCAGGTGCTCGCCGACTCGCACGGCAACGTCGTCCACCTCTTCGAGCGCGACTGCTCGGTCCAGCGCCGTCACCAGAAGGTGATCGAGGAGGC
>Ga0190265_10002557_pt1 | contig 12234 bp, 11 predicted proteins | sample Popmic124T_FD_133135 | JGI IMG/M metagenome (GOLD analysis project Ga0190265, IMG submission 133135) | Populus adjacent soil microbial communities from riparian zone of Indian Creek, Utah, USA - 124 T | ecosystem: Environmental > Terrestrial > Soil > Riparian zone | place: USA: Utah | collected... | reverse complement strand
TCCATCGGCGTGATCCTACAGGTTCGCCAGCCGCTCCTTGAAAGCCCGGGCGGCGGAGAAGAAGCCGCCGTCGGCGCCGTCGATGAAATGCAGGTGCCTTCTCGAATAGTCAAACACCAGGCAGGTCATGTGCGCACGGTCGGTGACGTGCAGGCCGTAGGCAAGCTCGCGCCGCGCGTAGCGCTCCTCGAGCCATGCGGTGAGCGCCTCGCGCTGCGCCGCGGTGCCGGCGAGGATCTGCCGGTAGACGTCGTTGAACTTGCGCACGTCGCTGTTGCGGATCAGCGTCGGTTTGTAGCGGCTCCAGTCGGTTTCCTCGGTGCGCACGCCGAACTTCATCAGGAACCAGCCGAGGAGCACCACCAGGCGGATCCACATGCGGTAACGCCACTTGCCCCACGCATCGCGCTCCGCGACGCGCACGCCGACCTCGTTGTCGAGGCGCCGGCCGCCGAGCGTCATCGATAGCGCCGGCAGCGTCAGCGGGTGGGACTGCTCGTCGCTGCCGTAAATCTGCGCCAGCTTCGCGATCAGCTCGCGGTATACCGGTACGCCTCTGTCCCCGCCCGCAGCGCGCACGATGAGCGTCACGGTCTCGCCGTGCGGGCTGGGAATGTCGCGCCACCGACACTCCAGCCCTTCGTGGCTGCCGCGCGGCGCAACCCCGGCACCGACCGCGCACAGCTCGGCGGTGGCCGGATCCTTCATGTAGCGCTCGACCCACGCCATGCCGCCGCCGGCGAACACCGCCTGGACGTAGTTCTCCGACACCTGGTAGCGAGCGACGAGGATCTCGAAGCCTGCCGCGCGCACGCGCGTCGCCGGCACCGTTGCCACGCGCAGCTCCAGGCCGAAGGAGGCGCGCGCCATGTCGCGCGTCTTCGCGAGTGCCGCCCTCACGTCCTCGAGCAGCGCCGCCGGCACGCAGAACGAGCTGCCGTCGCCCTCGAAGACGAACGGGATGTCGGTGTCCCCCGCCGCGTTCAGCACCGCGGTGACCGCGGCCGCGGCGACGGTATTGACCTGCTTGTAATTGCCGGCTTGCACCGCCGCGGTCGAGTTGCGCACGTCGCATGCCGCCACGTGCCAGTCCTGCGGCAGCGGCGCGAAGCGTTCGGCTTGCGTCACGGCGCTGAACTCGGTGATCACCGGCAGCTCGGCGTAAAAACGGCTCACTCGCCGGTAGTCCGCTCCAGCCACTCGGTCTCGACCTGCTCGAGCTCCTTGGCGACGTAGGCCTGGTCGAGCAGCAGTTCCTTCAGCGCCGCCTGGTCCTGGTAGACCGCCGGGTCGCCGAGGCGCGCCTCGATCTCCGCCTTGCGGGTGTTAAGCCGGGTCATCAGCTCCTCCAGGCGCTTGAGGCGGGCCTCGTTCGGCTTGCGATTGGCCGGCTTAGGCGTGGCGGGAACCGGCTTCTTCTCTTTTTCCTTCTTCGAGACCAGATCTCTCTTCAGCAGCCAGTCCCGGTAGTCATCGAGGTCGCCGTCGAATTCGCGCAGCGAGCCGCTCGCCACGATGAGGAGCTTCTCGGTCGTGGCGCGCAGCAGGTGCCGGTCGTGCGACACGAGCACCAGCGTGCCTTCGAACTGCGCCAGGGCGACTGCGAGCGCCTCGCGGGTCTCGAGGTCGAGGTGGTTGGTTGGCTCGTCTAGAAGGAGCAGGTTCGGCTTCTGCCAGACGATGAGCGCGAGCGCAAGGCGCGCCTTCTCGCCGCCGGAGAAATTCGTCACCGGGCCCGTGGTCATGTCGCCGGGGAAATTGAAGCTGCCGAGGTAGTTGCGCAGATCCTGTTCACGGGCTTGCGGGGCGAGGCGCCGCAGATGCCACAGCGGCGACTCGTCATCGCGCAGCATCTCCACCTGGTGCTGCGCGAAGTAGCCGATCTCCAGCCCTTTGTTGAAGGTTGCGGTGCCTGACAAGATGGGGAGAACGCCCGCAATGGTCTTCACCAGCGTCGACTTGCCGGCGCCGTTCACGCCGAGCAGGCCGATGCGCTCGCCGGAGCGCAGCGAGAGCTTGACGTTCTCCAGCACGACCTTCTCGCCATACCCCGCATTGACTTCTTCCAGCACCAACAGCGGATCCGGAGAGCGCTCCGGGTCGAGAAACTCGAAGGCGAACGGCGCGGCGACGTGCAGCGGCGCCAGGTCCTCCATCTTCGCCAGCATCTTCATGCGGCTCTGCGCCTGGCGCGCCTTGGTCGCCTTGGCGCGGAAGCGGTCGATGAACGACTGCAGGTGAGCCCGCTCTCGCACCTGTTTTTCAATGAGATTTTGAGTAAGAACGACGGCCTGCGCGCGCTGCTCTTCGAAGCTCGAGTAGTCCCCGGTATAGCGGCGCAGCTTCCGCTGGTCGATGTGCACGATGCTCTTCACCACGCCGTCAAGGAAATCGCGGTCGTGCGAGATCACGAGCAGCGTGCCTGGATAGCGTCGCAGCCACTCCTCGAGCCAGACAATGGCGTCGAGGTCGAGGTGGTTGGTCGGCTCGTCGAGCAGCAGCAGGTCGGAGGGCGTCATCAGCGCCTGCGCGAGGTTGAGCCGCATGCGCCAGCCGCCGGAAAAGCTTGAGACCGGGTTTTCAAGTTCCCCGGTCTTGAAGCCCAGGCCTAGCAACAACGCCTCTGCGCGCGGACGCGCGGTGTAGACGTCGGCGTCAGCCAGCGCTGCATGAAGTTCGCCCATGCGCGTGCCGTCGTGAGTGCCGGCAAGTTCCCGCTCGAGATTTCTGAGATGCGTATCGCCGTCGATCGCGTACTCCGCGGCGGGACGCTCGAGCGCGGGCGTTTCCTGCGCGACGTGGGCGATGCGCCAGTGCTTCGGCAGGTCGACATCGCCCTTGTCCGCGTGCAGCTCGTCGCGCAGCAGGGCGAACAGGCTCGACTTGCCCGAGCCGTTGGCGCCGATGAGCCCGGCGTGCTCGCCCGGGTTGAGCGCCAGGTCGGTTTGCTCGAGGAGCAGCTTCGCGCCGCGCCTGAGGCTGACTTGCGAAAGACGAATCACGTGCGGGCCGCGGAAAAGCCCGCGATTCTACCCGCTACACAGACATCACCCGTATCGGAGCGAACAAGCCGATGATGCCGAAGATGATCAGGTAGAGCGCGACGATGTAGTTGAGCAGCCGCGGCATCATGAGGATCAGGATGCCGGCGATCAGCGAGATCAACGGGCCGAGCGTGATGACCATGCGCTTCTCCTAGAAGACGGACTTCACCAGCATATCGGGCAGCCAGGTGGCGAGGCCGGGGTAGAAGATCACCAGCAGAAGCACCATGCCGTCGCCGACGAAGAACGGGATCGTTCCCTTGATGACCTCGTGCAGCGGGATCCTGGAGGTTCCGCTCACCGCGAACAGATTCAGTCCCACTGGCGGGGTCACCACGCCCATCTCGATGTTCAGCGTGAGCATGATGCCGAGCGCCACCGGATCGATCTTCATCGCGTAGGCCACCGGAAAAATCACTGGCACGGTGAGCAGGATCATCGCCACGCCGTCGACGAACATTCCCAGAATGAGGAGGACGCCCATGTAGGCGAAGATGAAGCCGAGCGGGGTCAAGCCCCAGCCGACGATGGTGTCGGTGATCTTCTGCGGCCAGTACATGTTGGCGGCGAGGAACTGGAACACGCCGACGCTGCCAATGAGGAACACGATCACGCCGGTGAGGTTCATCGCGCGCATGGCGGTCGGCAGGAGCTCGCGCAGGAAGGTCGTTCTTCTGACAATCAATCCATACAACATCGCGTAGCCGCAAGCGGCGGCGGCGGCCTCGGTCGGCGTGAACAGGCCGCCGTAGAGCCCGCCCAGGATCACCACCGGCATGCCGAGCGCGGGCAGCGCGCCCTTCGACTCGCGCAGCACCCGCGCCACCTCGAACTTGCCGCTGCGCGGAAGCTTGAGCCACAGCGCGATGACGATGACGCTGATGATGTTCGCAGCCGCGAGCAACAGTCCCGGGATCACGCCGGCAAAGAACAGCTTGACGATGGAGGTCTCGGTGACGATGCCGTAGATCAGAAGCGGAATGCTGGGCGGTATGAGGATGGCGATACCGCCTGCGGTCGCCACCAATCCCCCGGAGAGCCAGTCGGGGTAACCCCGCTTCTTCATTTCGGGAATCGCGATCACCGACATCGCCGCCGCCATCGCCACGCTCGAGCCGGAGATGGAGCCGAACAGCACGCACGCGAGCACGGTAGCGACGCCGAAGCCGCCCGGCAGGTGGCCGACGAGCGAATCGGCAAAGGCGAACAGCTGCTTGATCAACCCGGTCTTCTCCATGAGGAAGCCGGCGAAGATGAAAAGCGGTATCGCCATCAGTGAATAGCGGCCGATGAAGCTGAAGAACTGGCGGAAGATCACGGTCGGCTCGAGCAGCGGGTCGACCATGATGTAGGCCGCCGCCGCGGAGCTGAGCGCGATGCCGATCGGCACCGCGAGCAACAGCAGCGCGAAAAGGACGATGCCGACGATCGCCATCAGTGCGTTGCGTCCGCTTGCTCGCGCTTCTCCTCGAGTACGGTGCGCCCGCGCAGCGCCTGCACCTCGCGGTAGATCTGGAACAGCATGGTGATCGCCATGCAGCCGAAGGAAAAAAGCAGCACCGCGAGGAAAGGCCACATGGGGAAGGCGAGGCTCTCGGTGCGGCTCTCGTACTTCACGGCGTCCTCGACCTCCGGGATCCCCCACCAGACCACCGCGGCCATGAACGCGAACGAGAACACCAGCGCAATCAGCTTCACGACCTCGGCGGCGGCGCGCCAGCGCCCGCCGAACGCGTTGAACAGCTCCGGGATCAGCGTGACGGTGAGGTGCGCCTCACGCCGCTGCGAGATGCTGAAATACAGGAACACCCCGCTCAAGATGAAGAAGGTGACCGCGTCCTGCTGCCACTCGAAGGAGAGGCCGAGGATGTAGCGCCGCCCGACCTCGAGCAGCGCGAGCAGCGTGGAACCGACGAAGAGAAGCGCCGCGGCGGGCGCCAGGATGCGATCCTGGAACGCCCGCCAGGCGAAATAGGCTTTTTCCAAGCCTATCTAATGACGATCTTCGATGCGTGCTTCGAGCAGTCGATCTTCTCGATCCAGGACGAGCCCGGCGGGTTCTGCGCCGAGAGTGCCTTGCCCTCCTGCTTGAAGGTGTCGACCCACTTCGCGGCGTCGGGCGGGATCTTGCTCTTGATCCAGCGGCTCGGCCCTTCGCCGAGGGCGTCGGTCAGCTTCGACACTTCCTGCGGCGTCATCCAGTAAACCCCGGGCTTGTTCGGGTCCTTGGTGCCGTACTTTTCATACGTCAGCTTGTCGACGCACCAGTTGAACTCCTTCTGCAGCTGGATCGTCTCGGCGATCAGCCCCTCGAGCGCGGTCTGGGTCGCCTTGGGCAGCCGATCCCACCAGCGGCGGCTCGCGCTGATCATGTAGTAGTCGCCGGTGAAGACGCCGGCGCCGCCGGTCGTGTAGTACGGCGATTGCTCGCGCACGCCGAGCCAGCCGCCAATGCTGGTCATGAGGCCGTCGATCACCCCCGACTCGAGCGCGGTCGGAACCTCGCCGAACGCCATCACCACCGGGCTCGCCTTCCACGACTCGAGCACCGGGTTCTCTGCCGGACCCATGCTGCGGATCTTGCGGCCGGTGAAGTCCTCGGGCTTGACGTAGCGCTTCTTGCCGCCGACGCCCATGCCGAAGCTCATCTGGCCGGCGCCGAACACCTTGATGGCCTGGCGCTTCTCCAGGCGCTCGACCAGCATCTGGTAGGTCTTGGTCTTCTCGAGGTTGTCGACCGCGCCGGCGGTGGTGAGGATCCCCGGCCCGATAACCGCCATCAGCCAGGGCTCGACCGGCGCCGCCTTGCCCATCTGCATCCAGGTCATCTCGAGGTTGCCCTGGCGCATCGCTTCAAACGCCTCGGGGATGGTGTAGAGCGCGCCGGCGAAATAGAGCCGCGCCTCGCTGCCCGGTATGACCTGCGGCAGGCGATCGCCGAAGTGCTTCATCGCCATGCCCGCGGGATGCGGGGGCCCGGTGAAGTCCGACGCGAAGCGCAGCACCACGGGCTTGGGGGCCTGCGCGGACGCGAGCGGCGCGGCAAATGCCGCCGCCGCACATGCTAGTGCTATCAGATGTTTCATTTGTCCTCCTCCTGAAGTAGATTCTAGAGAGGAGGACGCGAAAAATGAACAAGTTATTTGCGGCCGTCGCCGCCACCACCACCGCCGTGTCGTTGCTGGCGGGATGCCAGAGCATGTCGGAAGAGCCCCTGCGCGCCACTGCTGCGCTGCAGCCCACGAAGGGCAGCAAGGCCTTCGGCGAGGCAACCTTCGAGGAGGTGGACGGCAAGGTGCGCGTCGTCGTGTTCGCCCAGGGGCTGAGGCCCGATCGGCCGCACGGCTTCCACATCCACGAGGTCGGCGATTGCAGCTCGGCCGACGGCATGAGCACCAAGGGCCACTTCAACCCGCACGCCAAGCCGCACGGCGACCCGAAGTCGCCCGAACGCCATGCGGGCGACCTGCCCCAGCTGAACGCGGGAAAGGACGGCCGCGCCATGATCGATGTCACGATGGACATCATCAGCGTGCGGCCGGGACCGGCGAGCGTCGTCGGCCGCGGCCTCATCATCCACGCCGATCCCGACGACTACAAGACCCAGCCGACCGGCAACGCCGGCGCGCGCCTCGCCTGCGGTGTCATCAAGGCCGGCTAGGGTGCTGATCGACTTTTTCCTGAAGCTGAAGAGCCACAAGCTCCCGGTCTCCATCAAGGAGTACCTGACGCTGCTCGAGGCGATGGGCAAGGACGTGATCGGCCCGTCGATCGACGAGTTCTACTACCTCTCGCGCGCCGCGCTGGTGAAGGACGAGGCCAACTTCGACAAGTTCGACCGCGCGTTCTCCGAGTTCTGGCAGGGCGTCGAGACCATCCCGGGCATCGACACCCAGATCCCGCTCGAGTGGCTGCTGAAGCAGGTCGAGCTCAACCTCACCGACGGGGAGAAAAAGCAGATCGAGGCGCTCGGCGGCTGGGAAAAGCTGATGGAGGTGCTGAAGCAGCGGCTGGAGGAGCAGAAGGGTCGCCACCAGGGCGGCAACAAGTGGATCGGCACCGGCGGCACCTCGCCCTTCGGCGCCTACGGCTACAACCCCGAGGGCGTGCGCATCGGCCAGGAAAAATCGCGCAACCGCAGCGCGGTCAAGGTGTGGGACCAGCGGGAATACCGCAACCTCGACGATTCACTCGAGCTCGGCACGCGCAACATAAAAGTGGCATTACGAAGACTCCGGAAGTTTGCGCGAGAGGGCGCCCCCGACGAGTTCGACCTCGAGAACACGATCCAGCATACGGCGAAAAAAACCTACCTCGACATCCACATGCGGCCCGAGCGCCGCAACGCCATCAAGGTGCTGATGTTCATGGACATCGGCGGCACGATGGACGATCACATCAAGCTCGCCGAGGAGCTGTTCTCCGCGGCGAAGACCGAGTTCAAGCACCTCGAGTTCTACTACTTCCACAACTGCCTGTACGACTTCGTGTGGAAGGACAACCGCCGCCGCCACGCCGAGCGCACGCGCACCTGGGAGCTGCTGCACAAGTACGGCCACGACTACAAGGTGATCTTCGTCGGCGACGCGACCATGAGCCCCTACGAGATCCTGCAGCCGGGCGGCTCGATCGAGTACTTCAACGAGGAGCCGGGCGCGGTGTGGATCAAGCGCGTCACCCAGATCTACCCGAAGTGCGTCTGGCTCAACCCCGAGCCCGAGGAGATCTGGTCCTACCGCCAGTCGATCGGCGTGATCAAGGAACTCATGAACGGGCGTATGTTCCCGACGACCCTGAACGGCCTCGAGCGGGCGATGAAGCTCCTGGCGAAATAGATGGAGCGGCGCAAATTCCTCGGCAAGGGTGTCAGCGGCACTTTCCTCATCGGGGCGGCGGCCGGCGTCCCGGCGGGGGTTGCCGGCACGCTGGCGGTTGCACCGAATCTCCTGCGTGAGTGCCTGCCCGTCAATTCGTCCTATGCGCAGCAGGGCGAAGACATCGTGCTGCACCACATCCTGCGCTACGTGCTCAACGCCAAGGTGCCCACCTACCTGGACGTCGGCGCGCACCACCCGATCACCCACAACAACACCTACTTCCTCTACGAGCGCGGCGCGCGCGGCGTGCTGGTGGAGCCCAACCCGGCGTTCCACGGCCTGCTCGAGAGGGAGCGGCCGCGCGACGCGCTGGTGCGCGCCGGGATCGGCGTCACAGCGCAGACCGAGGCCGATTACTACGTCATCGGCCCGGGGGATGGACAGCTCAACACCTTCTCGCGCGAACAGGCCGAAAAGCTCGTCGCGACATCCAAGGGCGATCTTCGCATCGAACGGGTGATCAAGCTCCCGCTGCTCAGCATCAACGAGCTCATGCTCAAGCACTGGAATGGGCCGCCCAACCTGCTGTCCCTCGACACCGAGGGTTTCGACCTGCCGATCCTGCGCTCGCTCGACTTCGACCGGCTGCGCCCTGACGTGATCTGCGCGGAGACCCTGGAGATCGGCGGGCACCGCTTGCTGACCGACATCCCGCAGTTCATGGCCCAGAAGGGCTACGACGTGCGTGGCGGCTCGTTCGTCAATACGATTTTCATCGACCGGCGGCACCTCGCTTGAACGCTGTTGCGATGGTGCTCGAAGCCGGCTCCCGGCTCCTGGTCGGCTTCGACCCTGCACAGTACGAGCAGCTCTGAAAGAGCTCCTCACCCTCCAGGAGATCGTGGCCGCGGCGCGCGGCAACCTGCCGCCCGGGCCGTGGAGCTACCTGATCGGCGGCGCCGAGACCGAGACCACCGTCAAGCGCAACCGCCAGGCGCTCGACTCGATCGCGTTGCGCCCGCGCGTGCTGCGGGATGTGAGCCGCATCGATTCCTCATCGATGTTTCTTGGAAAGAAAACCCGGCTGCCGGTGATGCTGGCGCCGATCGGCGGCCTGGAGTCGATCGTCGACGGCGGCGGCGCAGCGGCGGCGCGCGCGGCGGCGCAGTTCGGCGTGCCGCAAATGCTGTCCTCCGTCTGCCAGCCCGGTCTCGAGCAGACCGCAGCAGCGGCCGACACGGTGCGCGTGTTCCAGCTTTACGTGCGCGGCGACGATGCCTGGGTGGATGATTTCGTGCGCCGCGCGAAGGATAACGGCTTCCGTGCGTTCTGCCTCACGGTGGACGTGGCGCATTACAGCCGGCGCGAGCGCGACATCGTCGGACGCTTCGTCAAGCCCTGGCGTGCACGCGCAGTTGAAGGCGCTGGCTTCCAGGCCGGCCTCTCCTGGGACCACGTAAAACGCTTCAAGGACAAACACGACCTCCCGCTCATCATCAAGGGGATCGCCACGACGGAGGATGCTGAGATCGCTGTGCAGCACGGCGTCGACGTGGTCTATGTCTCCAACCACGGCGGCCGGCAGCTCGATCACGGCCTGGGCAGCATTTCGGTTCTTCCCGAAGTAATCACAACTGTTGCAGGACGCGCCGAGGTTTGGGTCGACGGCGGCTTCATGCGCGGGAGCGACGTGGTGAAGGCGATCGCGCTCGGCGCGAAAACCGTCGGCATCGGCCGCCTTTGCGGCCTCGGGCTCGCCGCCGGCGGTCCTGCCGGCCTGGTGCGCACGCTCGAGTTGCTGGAAGAGGAGGTCCGCGTCTGCTTGGGCCTCCTCGGCGTTACGTCCTACGCCGAGCTCACGCCGGCGCACCTCGCCCCGGCGCTTCCGGCGAATCCACCGGATACCTTCAGCGCCTTTCCGCTTCTGACGCTGCCTTAGACCGGGTTTCGCTCGATCAGCTGGCGCGCGATGATGATGCGCTGCATCTCGTTGGTGCCCTCGCCGATGCACATCAGGGGCGCGTCGCGCACCAGACGCTCGATCGGATACTCCTTGGAATAGCCGTAGGCGCCGTGGATGCGCATCGCCTCCAGCGCGTTCTCGAGGCCGGCTTCGGAGGCGAAGTACTTGGCCATGCCCGCCTCCATGTCGCAGCGCTGGCCCGCGTCGTAGGCTCGCGCCGCGTGCTCGATCAGCAGGCGCGCCGCCTCTACCCGCGTCGCCATCTCGCCGAGCTTGAGCTGGATCGCCTGGTGCTGCGCGATCGGCTTGCCGAAGGTCTTGCGAAGCTGGGCGTAACGAACCGATTCATCGAGCGCCGCCTTCGCTATCCCGGCGCCGCGCGCCGCGACGTTGATGCGCCCGAGCTCGAGCCCGCTGACGGCGCAGTAGAACCCTTGGTTTTCGCCGCCGATCAGGTTGGCCGCCGGCACTCGGAAATTGTCGAACACCAGCTCGGCCGAGTCGATGCCCTTGTAGCCGAGCTTCTCGAGCTTGCGCGACGCGGTGAATCCCGGCCCCTTCTCCATGATGAACATCGACAGGCCCTTGCGCGCCGGCTGCGCCTGCGGGTCGGTCCGCACCAGCACGGCGCAGCAGCCGCCTTCGATGCCGTTGCTGATCCAGGTCTTGGTGCCGTTGATCACGTAATGGTCGCCCTCGCGCACGGCGCGGGTGCGGATCGCCGCGAGATCGGTGCCGGCGTCGGGCTCGGTCAGCGCCAGGCCGCCGCGCAGCGCGCCGCTCGCCATGCGCGGCAGGAAGCGCTTCTTCTGCTCCTCGGTGCCGAACTTCTGCACCAGCATCGCCATCATCAGGTGCGAATTGAAGATGCCGGTGAGCGACATCCAGACCGTGGAGATCTGCATCACGATCTTGGCGTAGGTGGAGGCCGACAACCCCAGGCCGCCCCATTGCGGGTCGAGCACCGCGCCGAACAGGCCCATCCGCTTCATGGTCTCGACCATCTCGCGCGGATAGATGTCGTCGTGCTCGAGGCGCATCACCTGCGGACGCACCTCCTTCTCCAGCCAGCGCTGGATGGCGTCGAGCAGCGCGGCTTCTTCGACCGGATCGGAATGGCCCATGGCTTCCCTCAGTAGTTCGCCCTGATTTCGACGTCGTTGCCGGCGCGCTTCATGATCAGCATGGTACGGTTGAACTCGCACACGGTGAAGTTCCTCGCCAAGTAATCCCTGCCGGCGCCGCCGCACGCGGCGCTACCATCGGCGCATGCTGAAATGGCGCAATCTCCTGCAACGGACCTTTCGCCTGCGGCGCCTGCGGCCCGGACAGCGCGAGGTGATCGACAGCGTGCTCGCCGGACGCGACACGCTCGCGATCATGCCCTCGGGCGCCGGCAAGTCGCTCTGCTACCAGCTGCCGGCGCTGCAGATGGGCGGCACCACGATCGTGGTGTCGCCGCTCATCGCGCTGATGAAGGACCAGGCCGACAAGCTCGGGGAGCGCGGCGTCGACGCCGCCGCGGTGAACAGCGCGCTCTCCGAGCGCGAGCGGCGCGAGGCGATGCGCCGGATCCGCAGCCGCGAGGCCGACTTCATCTTCGCGACGCCCGAGAAGCTTGCCGACCCGGCGTTCATCGGCAAGCTGAAGGCCAATCCGATCGGTCTCTTCGTCGTCGACGAAGCCCATTGCATCACGCAGTGGGGCCATGATTTTCGTCCCGCCTACGCCGGGCTCGGCGCGGCGCTGCGCGCACTCGGCGACCCGACGCTCCTCGCCCTGACCGCGACCGCGACCCCGGAGGTGATCGAGGACATCGCGCGCCAGCTGGGACGGCCGCGCATCCGCGTCCTCAATGTCGGGGTCTACCGGCCCAACCTGTACTTCGAGGTGGTGCAGACGACCAACGCGACCGAAAAGAAGCAGGCGCTGCTCGAGGTGGTGCGCTCCGGCGGCGCCGGCATCGTGTACTGCGCTACCGTGAGGGAGGCCAAGGCGGTGCACGCCTGGCTTGCCGGGCAGGGGGTGAAGGCCGAGCTCTATCATGGCCGCCTCGGCGGGCGCGAGCGCACGGAGCGGCAGGAAGCCTTCATGAGCGGCGCGGCGCGCACGATGGTCGCGACCAACGCCTTCGGCATGGGCATCGACCGCCCCGACATCCGCTACGTCGCGCACTACCAGCTGCCCGGGAGCCTGGAGGCGTACTACCAGGAGGCCGGGCGCGCGGGGCGCGACGGCAAGGAGGCGCGCTGCACCCTGCTCTACGACCATGCGGACCGCCGGGTGCAGCTCTACTTCGCGAGGAAGCGCAGCAAGGTCGAGCTGCTCGCCGCCTACGCGCGCCGCACGCAATGCCGCTGGCAGATGATCCTCGAGTATTTCGACGAGCAAGTCGCAATGGAGGACGAGT
>Ga0190265_10002556_pt1 | contig 12241 bp, 7 predicted proteins | sample Popmic124T_FD_133135 | JGI IMG/M metagenome (GOLD analysis project Ga0190265, IMG submission 133135) | Populus adjacent soil microbial communities from riparian zone of Indian Creek, Utah, USA - 124 T | ecosystem: Environmental > Terrestrial > Soil > Riparian zone | place: USA: Utah | collected... | reverse complement strand
GAGTTCATCCCCTCGCCGACGTAGATGTACTTTTCCTGGCTACGCAGGTTGACCGCCGACATGCGACCCTGCGCGACGAGCACGGCCGGGATGGACGCAATATTTCGGCCGACGATGCTGGCAAGCTCGATGATGAGGAGCGTCGGGAGCGCTTCGCGCACACCAAACTTGAACCCCTTCCAATCGCCTGGAAACACGGTGACAAGGGAGGCGATGGCGGCCACGGCGGCAATCCCGACGAGAACGCGCTCGCTTTGCCGGGTGCCGATCCAGGCGATGAGAACGAGGCTCGTCACCAGAGCGCCGATGATGGCGCCCACGGTGTTGGCCGCGTAAACGCGGCCGACGATACGACCGCCGTCTTGCCCTTCCGAGGCCACGGACGCGAGCGCAAGGGGGAAGCTCGCTCCCCATAGACACGAAGCGGGAAGGATCGCCCAAAGGCTTCGCACGAAATCCATCTGAAACTGAAACCAGGGGCTCGAAGCGATGGTGGGATTCACCGGCCAGTAAGGCATGGATTCGGTGATGTTCCAGGACGTCCACCCGATGGCGAGAATCAAGAGAGCCTGTGCAGCAGCGAGCGCGCGCCGGGGCTTTTCCGTGCGGCGCGCGAGAAACGAACCGACGCCGCTGCCGAGTCCGATTCCTACGAGGAAGACGGCAAGGATGATCGAGAAAGTGTAGGTGCTTCCGCTGAGAAGCAGGGTGAACTGCCGCGTCCAAATCACTTCCGCGGCGAGTGCGCTCATTCCCGAAAGACCAATCGCGAAGTAAACGGCCCCCGCCCCCTGCCGGCCGGCGGGGGATGGCACCGGCGGGTCTTGGTCGCCGCGTGTGGTGACCCGTGGCTCTCTCCGCGCGAGCAGGACCGCGATAGCCGCCACGCCGAGGTTGAGCGCGACGGCGACGAATGTCGCAATCTGCATATCGTGGACACGCAGCAGGTAGAAGCCGGCCAGGAGGCAGCCGAAGACGGCGCCGGTGGTATTGGCGGCGTAGAAGTATCCGAGCCAAGAAACGCCGCGAGGTGTCGTCTCGACCCACCGGGCGACCGCGGGGAGCGTGGCGCCCATCATGGCCGTAGGCGGCAAGAGGCAGATACCGGCGATGAGAGCGCGCAAGAGCAGGCCCGGAACGCCGTGACCCACGAACGTCGTGTAGACGCTCTGAACGAGCGGCATGGCCACCAGCATCAAAAGGCCAAGGCATGCGATGACAACCTCGAGCAGCGCATAAACTCGAAGGGGGTGCCGGCTCCGCGGCACGTAATGCGAAAGCAGGAGGCTCCCGATGCACATCCCCCCCATGAACACCCCCAAAAGGACGCCGATGGAAAAGGCAGAAGAGCCGAGAACCAGCTGGAGCATCTGGAACCAGACGATCTCGTAGATGAGAGCTGCGCAGCCGCTGCCTAAGAAGAGGAGCAAAACCAGCGGGAAAAACCGCTCGGGTTGCAGCGCGGGGCGACCCGGCGCTTCGTTCGCTGGTTCCGCCATCTCGCCTTCTTTTGCCGACGACGCACCGTCGCTCGTGCGCTTTTTCGCGTAATTCTGGAGGGCCAGAAGCAGGATCGCCGCTGCGAGAGCGAGCTGCAGGTCGCCGATGCGACTCGTCTTCGACGGCTCGGCTGCCTCCGCAGAGGGTGGCTCGGCTGGTGCGGGGTCTGCCGGCTTCGCCGATCCGACGACGCGAAGCTCCGGCGGGATCGACGGCGGTGCCCGGCAGAAGGCCGAAAATTCGGATATCGAATAGTTGCCGTCACCGTTCGCTTCGCCGACGCGCAGGTAACGCAAGGTGGCGGGCGGCATCTCGATCAGACGCGCGCGCAGACCGTGCCCGCGATTCACGACGTTCGCCGCCTGCGTAAGAACCTTGTAGCTGCCCGGCGTCCCGTCGAGCGATCCGCTGATCGAATAGGTGTCGTTGGCGTCGGCTTGAAGAATGAAGGCGGAGAGCGAACGGGGCTCGCCGAGATCGAAGGTGAGCCAAGCTGCCTCCGTGTCGAGCCTCACCGCCGTCGGCGCATCCCAGGGCGCGCCTTCTGGCGTCACGGCGCCGTCGGTGACGGCGGCGCCGTCACCGCGGAGCTCGTGCTGCTGCCACGGCTGCTTGCCGGCCAGGATATTTTCGGTCCCGCACGGGGCGCCCGCGTCCTCGGCTCGCGCCTCGAAACTTGTCGCCAAGCTCGTCAAGACCGCCAAGCTCGTGCATAGGAACCAACGAAAGGTGCAAAGAAGCTTCATGGTTTCTTACCCGGGTAGGGTCGCGCGGCAGTCTAGCCCCAGCCCGACGCCCCCACGCGCACGAAGTCACGATCGGGCCGCTTTTGCGACGAGAACCCGCGATTCCCGTTCCGCCGAGCACCCAGCCGACGGTTCGCTGCGTGCTTGCGCGATTGGGGTCGACGTCGGACTCCGCCCACCGCGCCGGATAGCCGGCTCGTACCCTTCAGGGTGAACTGAAGCTGAACGACGTCGGATAATACGAGCCCGAGGGCACCGTCGACGGCGTGATGCCAAGGCTTATCGCGTTGCTCCCCGTGTTGAGCGTCGCGGCAAAGCTGCGCGGCGGAATGAGCTCCCCTGGGCACCAGTTGCGCGGATTGCTGGTGGTGTTGTTGCGGAAGATGCCGGGGTTACCATCGGGGCTGTATTGCTCGTACGAAGCGCAATTGACCATCGTGCTGAATGCGCCGATCTGGGTGCCGTTCAACGACACGGTGTCCTGCGTGTTCATGTATTCGTTGCCGCCGGCGGCCGATCCGTGGCCCGTCACGATGACGGTCACACGACCGGTGAGACTACCGCCCGAATTGTTGGTGAAAGTTCCGGTCACCGGCACGGTCGTCGCCGAGACGTAGTAGAGCGCCGTGAGGATGGTGCTCGACCCCCCCGCGCGCGGCTGGGTTGAGACGAAGTCGAGCGAATATTTGAAACCGACCGCTTTGAAATCCGCGGCCACGCTCGGGCACGGATCTCCGGAGCCGGTGTACGGGTTCGATCCGCCGGCGATTCCGATCCAGACGTCGTGTGACGGATCGGCGAAGACGCCGGCAAAGGTGGAGATGTCCGCCAGCGGGAAAACGTAGGTCGCGAGCGCTCCGCGCGTGTAGTTGCTGAAGGGGGTGATGAAACGCGCGAGCTCGGTGCGCTGGTCCGTCGTGGTCGGCGTCTGACCAACGGGCAAGACGATAAAGAAGAGTCCCCCCAGCCGATCGTAGTTGTCGCATTGGGCGTGGTAGGTGACGCGAGCTTTGAGATCGGATCCGATCATCCCTTTGTGCGCCGCGGTGAGCTTGGTGAGAAACACCGTGCCGTAGCTCCACATCAAGACGCCTGGGGGCGGCGTGTAGTTCGCCGGATCCATCGTCACGTAGATGCCGAACTGCGGGATCTGATCGAAGAGCTTGAACGTGCCCGGCGTCCCTCCGTCGGTGCCTCCGGCATCGGGCGGCCTTGCGACATCCGGCGCGCCGACGTCGGCCCTCGCATCGGGTGGCGGGCTGACGCTGTCGATACGTACGTCGGGCGGCGGCGTGCTTCCGTCGGGCGGCGGGCCGGCGTCGGGTGTGGCGCCTCCGTCGGGTCTCGGCGTGCCTGCGTCGGTCATCGGTGGACCACCGTCGGCCGGCGGCGGGCCCGCGTCCGGCGTGGTGGTGCCCCCGTCCGGCACGGTCGTGCCATCGGGCCGCGCGCCACCATCCGGCATCGTGCTCGTGTCGGGTTGGGTCGTGCCGCCATCAGGCATTGGGACATTCCGATCCGGAGTCGTGCTCGCGTCGCTCGATGATGAGCCATCTGGCGACGCGCTCGACCCGTCGGGCGGCTTCGCTCCGCCATCCTGCCGCGGCGGCGCGCCCGGGTCGTTGTCGGCGCTGCTGCAGCCCAAGGCCATCGAGATGACGCAGAGCACCAGACATAAGGATCTGAAATGACCGAGGACAAGTTCACGTACACATCGATGGCTCGAGTTCAGCATCTCTCCGTCTCGTTCGTACTCGCCCCGCACGATGAGTAAAGGTTTGCGGTTGCAAGTTGAGGTGGAGTAGCGCTTACGGGGCGAATCGGGTCAACATAAGCGCGCGCTCGAGAAAAAAGCACACCCGTGCGCTGCACCTTCTCGTCCGACGCAGCCTGCACGCCGACGCCCGCGCTGCAGACAAAACCACGGGACCGATCGGGCTCGCGGCGACGCCTCGGTCGACGCTGGAAATCCTCTGGCGATGTCAGAAGATTGCCACTGCGCAGTAACTTTTGGATGGCGGTGAACCGATTTCGCCCTCAGATGCGACTAATATAGCGGTGTACCGGTTGTCGAGGTCCTCGATGCGCCATCAGGTTCGCGTGCCCCTCGCGCGTGAAGGGCGTGCCCCTCGGTCTCCCGAGATGGCCCACGCGTACATATCGCTCGTAAGGACGTGCCCATGACTCGCTTCGGGGCGCGCTGGATGCGTGCAACCGATGCCGCGCTTACCCCTCTCGATATCGAGAAGGGCGCCGAACGCCTTCTGCGGCGCGCATCCAATCCTCGAGCCGCCAAGGCGTCGCCAAGTGCACCCATGATAGGCGCGGCCGTTTGATTGGGATCGCGCTTTTTTTCCCGTCCCTTCGAGGCATCCTTGCGCACAATGCCAGGGCGGATCACAGGCCGATGGCGAGTGGTCTGCGTCTTTTCGGAGAGCATCGCCGACTAGGTGCTCCGATTCTCGGATGGGAGCACCATCACGCTTTCGGCGGGTGCGAGCCTCGGCGTTCGTGATATCGGCGAACAAGGCGCGCGTCTTGCGCTGGACCGGGGTTCGGCCCACGCCGATATCATGGTCCACGCCGATACAGCATGGGTCATCGAGGCGGGGCCGTTCGTCGTCAAGGTGACGGAGAGTGCATGCAAGGTCGATTGGTTGCCCGGCCGGGAGCTTGCATCGCTCCGTGTTGCGTATGATATGGCGACCAGCGTCGCATTCCATGCGCATATCCGTTACCTCTCCTTCTTTAGGCTCGGCCTCGTCACGTGGCCGGCCTCGGGCAGCGCGAGACACGAGCGCTAGGCCGTGCGAGCCTTGACTTTCTCTTTCTTCTTCTGCTTTCGCTCTTTGGCGCTCAGCTTCGGCTTGTTGTTGGTTTTCGGCTTCTGTTGTCCTTTTGCCATCGCGATGACCTCGTTTGGGTACTGAGATGAAACCGAGCGGAGTGATTCGTATTCGAGCACCAACAACCTACCGGAATCCGCGACGAAGGGAAGTCGACAAATACCGGACGGTATCGAATCCCTCGTCCACCCGAAGCTCCTCTACCCGGCGCGCATCCCTTTCAGGATCCAAGCGGTCGGTCCATGAGGATCGGGCCTCCGTGCTCCGCGATCGACGCGAAAACGGCGCGGCCCTCGAACCGATGGTCCCGGTAGGACCGGTGCACCCGATCCACGAATCCGAGCTTGCGGAAGACGTGCTGCGAAACCTCGTTGGTCGCTTCCGTGACCGCCCGTCGATAACCTTTGCGGGCGCCGTTCTCGAGGCAGGTAGAAACGAGCCGCTGCGCGACACCGCGGCGGGAAGCTGATTCGGCGACGCCAAGAAGGAACAAATGGAGCGCCTCGCCGGGGAGCGGCGCCCGATCGCCTCGGTAGGCCGCATCGAGCTGACCCAGGATGTCGAAGATGGGATCGAGCTTTCGACTCAGTCGATCCATGCCCTCCGGCAACCCCGATGCGCCGTCCTCCGTCAGCACGGCGCCGACGATTTCACCCGTAACGACGTGCCGCGCGACGATGGTGAGCCCCTCCACGGTTGCGCGGGGGCACAGCAGTCGAGCGAACGCGCCGAACTCGGCAGGGGTCAGGCCAGTCGCGATCGACGGTGGATCGCGCCGACAAAATGTCTCGGCGAGCATCTGCACCATTTCTTCCGCGTCCGGCGCCGTCGTCAAGACTTGGTATTCGATGGGTTGAGGCTCCGCTGAAGATCGCATGGGTCGCCTTTCAATAGCCTGCCGCCAGCCCGTCTTTGCGAAACTCCGACGCCCCCCAATAGACGCCGGTGTCGGGATCGCGCAGGATGGCTTGGTACCCGCCGAAGAAAGGCGTGCCAGGCGCGTAGACGATCTTGTGACCGCGCCTTATCAGCTCATCGGCGACCGCCTGCGGCACCCCCGTTTCGAGCTGGACGACTCCGCCGTCGCTCATCGGCAAGAGCCCCAGCGGTTCAGTCGAGCCATCGTGGTGGAAGCGCGCCGCGTCGCCCGCCTGCTGCACGCCCATGCGGAAGTCGATCAGATTGACCAGGACCTGCACGTGGCCCTGGGGCTGCATGTCGCCGCCCATCACGCCGAAGCTCAGCCACGGCTTGCCGTCTTTCGTCACGAATGCCGGAATGATCGTGTGAAAAGGCCGTTTGCCCGGCGCGTAGGCGTTTCCGTGTTTCGGATCGAGCGCGAACTGCTGGCCGCGGTCCTGGAGGGTGAAGCCCAGCGTCCTCTCATCGGGGCTCGATGGCACAAGGCCCGATCCGACGCCGCGGTAGTTCGACTGGATGAGGCTGACCATCATCCCGGCCTTGTCGGCGACGGTCAGATAGATGGTGTCGCGTTGGGTGTCGCCCGATTGACCAGGCGAAAGCTCGCGCGCGGCGCGCTTCATGTCGATCACCTTCGCCCGCTTGTACGCCCAATCTTTACTGAGCAAGAACTTGTAGGGCGCGCCGTCGGCGAGATAGGCCGCGCGGTCTTCGAAGGCGAGCTTCTTGGCCTCCACCATGATGTGCCAGAGGTCGGGCGAAGCGCGGCCGAGGGCTGCCAGATCGAATCGCTCGAGGATGTTCATCATCTCGAGCGCTGCCACGCCCTGGCTGTTGGGCGGCAGCTCCCAGACGTCGTAGCCACGATAATTGGTCGAGACCGGTTCCACCCATTCGCTGCGCTGACGCCGGAAATCCGCCTTTCTGTGCGGCGCGCCAATCCTTTTGAAATAAGCTTCCATGGCGTCGGTCAGCGGGCCCGAGTAAAAAGCGTCGCGCCCGCCGGCGGCGAGGGTGCGGTAGGTGCGCGCCAGGTCCGGGTTGCGGAAGATCTCACCTTCTTTCGGCACATGTCCGTTCGGTGCGTAGACCCTGCGCATGTTGGCGATCTCTTCGAGATCGCCGGCCTTGAAGCTCTTTTCGAATGACGCGACGTTCGTCGCCAGCGCTTTGGCGATGTATTCGGTGATCGGAAAACCGTCCTCGGCGTAGCCGATCGCGGCAGCGAGGACGTCTTTCATCGGCAGCTTGCCGAAACGCCCGTGGAGAGCGAACCAGCCGTCGACGGCCCCGGGTATCGTCACCGACCGCCAGCTATGGGCGGGCAACTCCGGCTTGTTGCGGTTGGCTTTGATCAGCTGCTCGAGCGTCTGCCCCATGGGCGCGCGTCCCGAAGCGTTGAGGCCGTGGAGCTTGCGCGTCTTCGGGTCCCAGAGGATGACGAACAAGTCGCCGCCGATCCCGGAACCGGTAGGCTCCATCAGACCGAGCGCAGCGTTGGCCGCGATCGCCGCGTCGACCGCGGTGCCGCCCTTTTTCAGAACATCCAAAGCGATCTGGGTGACGAGCGGCTGCGAGGTCGCCGCCATGCCGTTCATGCCGAGCACCGCCGATCGCGACGCCCACGGCGCGCCCGATGCGCGATCACCCTGGTCCTTCTGCACAGGGCCGGGTGGCGCGGCGGCGAGTCCCAAGATGGCGGTCACGATCAAAGCGAGCTTGCGCATGACGTCTTCATTGCTGGCCTGCGGGGTGAAGCGCCGTGCGCTCCCGCATAGGTCGCCCGCCCCTTATGCCAACGCGTAAAGGTAGTCGACGTACGATCGTATCGCCTTGTCGATGCCGAACAATTTCGGGTTGGTCGACTCGACGAGGAAATATTCGTCGGGCGCGTGCGCGCGCAGGCCGTGACCCAAGCCGAAATGCCCGGCCGCGAGTTTCAACGGTTCGCCGGTGAATACGTAACCCGGCCAAGAGCCGCCGCGGCGCGGCCACAAGATGGGATCGACCCCGCTCTCCTTGTAGACCTTCTGCTGCGCCTTGATGAGCGGCGCGTCCGGCGAGGTGGTCGTCGGATCATAGCCGCCGGTCACGTTCACCTCGATATCGCCAAAGCCTTGGCTCTGCAGGTGCTCGCGCAATTTCGCCACGGCGCCTTCGCGCGTCATGTTGGGCACCAGCCGCAAATCCACCTTGGCCACCGCTTTGTGCGGCAAAATGGTCATCCCACCGGGGCCCGTATAACCGCCGACCAGTCCTTCGATGTTGATGGTCGGCCGACTTGCGAGGTCCGCGAGTGCTTGGCGCCAGTCGGCGTCGCGCGCCCAGCGCTGCACGCCCATCGATTGCTTGGCTTTCCCTTCGTCCAGCCGTTTCGCGGCATCGTCGAGCATCGCATTTTCTGCGGCGCTGAGCGGGCGCATCGCATCGGTGTAGCCGGGGATCGCCGGATCGCCCTTGGTGTCGACGAGCGTGTGCAGCGCCTGTACCAGGTGCCACGCCGGGCTGTCGAGACGCGCCTTGTTGCTGGAGTGCACGTCTTTGGCTGGGCCCCTGCCCCATTTTTCGCCGGTGGAGACGAGCTCGAGCTCCACGACGCCCTTGGCGCCGAGCGAAATCTGCACGTTACCGTCGATCGACTGCGCCGCGTCCGGCATGAAGATGCCGGTGCACTTCGACAGCGCCGCCTGGACCTCCGCTGCGCGTACGATTTGCGAAAAATGCGGCGAGCCGATCTCCTCTTCCCCCTCGGCGACCAGCGCGATATTGACCGGCGATTTTCCGCCCGCATCGCGGATGGCGTGAAGGGCCGCGAGCAAACATGCCTGCGGTCCCTTCTGATTCACGGCGCCCCGGCCCATCACGCCCTTGCCGAGGTTCGGCAGATCGACGATCCGCGCCTCCCAGGGAGGCGAAATCCACTCCGCGGGGTTCACCTGTTTGACGTCGTACATGAAGTAGACGCCAATCGTGCGTTTCGCGCCGGCGTCGAGCGTCGCGAAAACGCCCGGGTGGCCGTCGGTGGGCACGCGCTCGGCCTTCTGAAATCCGGCCTCGCGCAACATTTTCATCGTGAGCTCGCATCCTTCCGCCATGCCACGATTCTCTGCGGCGATCGACGGTTGCCGGATCCAGTCCTGCAAGCGGCGCACGGCGTCGTCGCGGCGGCGCGAGACCTGTTGGTACACCGGATCGAGCCGTTGGGCGGCCTGCGTATTCGACACGCAGGACACAGCCACCGCGGCACCGATCGCACTGCCGAGAACCTCGCGGCGGTTGTATTCGCTCATGGGACGCTCCGCGTTCGAGTTGTTGAACGATTGCGGGGCGATCAATGGCCAACCGCGACGGGAAGTCAACGACTCAAAAGGCGGGATCGGGGCCCGCGAGGTAGCTCGTTTGCACCTGCGCCGCCGTCAGAGGGACGCGGTAAATGCGAACCTCGTGCAGGATGCCGTTGAACTCGGGATCGACCGAGTAGTTCGACCGTCCGAGCCAGCTGTTGGCGTTGTCGATGTCCGCCAGGTTTCCCGTCAGCGCGGTGGTGCCGGTCTGCGTTCCGTTCATGTACAGCGTCATCGTGTTGTTGGGATCGTCGATGACGACCGCGGCATATGTCTGAACGTTGAGCGGAAACGTACCGCTGCCGTCGATGAAGGTTTCGTTGGCGGAGCCATTGATGGAATAGGCGACGCGCACGAAACCGCTGCTCGTCGCGTGCGGCGTCAAGAACAGGTACGTACGGCCCACGAGATTGGAGCCAGACGTGGCCTGGCTGCCGAAGTCGAAAATTCTCTGCCAAACGAGGTTGCCCGAGGTGCCGGTCCCCCGCCACGTCACCCACGCCTCCAGCGTGGCGCTGCCAAGTGGGTCGAGAAGACCGGCGGGCAATTGAACGTAGCCTTCGTTCGTATATTGCGCGCCGAGATCGCCCGAAAGCGAGAGGGATCCACCGGACAAGGTGGCGTTGCTCCCGCCCATGATCGTGCCGTGCGCGGTGCCGATCGAGTCGGTGGCAGCCGTGCCGGTGCCATTGAAGCTGTACCGATGCACGAGCAGCGCCTTGAGGCAGAACGCGGCGCCAGCATCGAGATCGCTCGGGTCCGCGGCGCCGCACCCGCAGATTCCGGCCTGCGCCTTGGCCGGATCGGCCGGACAGCCGTCGATGCAGTCAGCGGTCCCATCCGTATCCGTGTCCGTGTCGGGGGTACCGCAACCGCAGATCCCAGGATCGGTTTTCAGCGGATCGTTGGGACAGCCATCCACGACGCCGCCGTCCCTTTCACTGGCCGCGTCTCGGCACGACGCATCGCCGCCATCGACCCCGCAAATCGGCCCCACGTCGACGCCGCCGCTCGCATCCGGCGCGGCGTCGCCTGCCGCACCGCCGGTCGCATCTCCTCGACCACCGGCGGCGCCGTCACCTACCATGCCACCACCGCCATCGGCAGCCCCGACACCCGCCGCGCCACCGCTGCCGTCGCTTCCGCCCCCTGTACCACCGCTGCCACCCGCAAGGCCGGCGCCCGCCGTGCCGCCGCTGCCCGACTGACCCGCCGCACCGCCAGCGCCTGCCCTGCCGTCGATTCCTGCTCCGCCGACGCCTCCGGTACAGCGATCTTGCTGGGCGACGTCGCATGAGGAGTCGCTCAGGCGCCGGTCGGAGTCGCCGTCGCGCGGGGGACCGCCCTCGGGCGGCCCGATGGCATCCGTGTCGAAATCGTAGACGTTACAACCCACGATCAAGATGGCGAACAGCGTTCCGCGGCGCGCAGCAGCGAACGTGCTGCGAAAGCGAAGCGCGTCTCGTTGCCACCCGCCTTGTGGGTTGAGCGCGCGCGATAAGATCAAAAAAGGACTCGGCAAGGCTCGGTGTATCCTTCCGCGAAGGCGGGGATCATCCGCGGGTAGTGTGCGACCCAGCTCAAGAAAGCCGCGCGAGCCCGTTCAAAGAGCTCAAGTTTCGACAGGGACACTCTGCCGACCGTCCGAGGGGGCGCTCGAGCGTCAAGCCATGCTGACCACCTCTGAAGAGGCTGCGACGCCACGGGGCCTCCCCGAGTTGTCGGATTCGGAAGGTGCGCCGTCACGATCGATTCTGGCGACCGCGCTCGCGACGTCGCCTCCACCCCCCACCGGCCCCGGCGCGTCTAGTGGTCATACCACTATACGTCACTGCAACTGACGATTGGACATTTCCGCCGGTCTGAAAAATCGCCGCCAACTGGCCAGTATTTTGCTGAAAAAGTCGCCCTGCACCGCGTCCTGGGCGACACGTCACGAAGCTCGCGAAGTCGCACGCATCGAACGAGCACGCAAAGTGGTCGTACCACTTTTGTAGATTCTGCTTGCCGCTCGCGAGCGCGCGATGGTAATAGCCTCGCGTATGGAAAGAGGGCTCTGTCCTCTATGGAAGGTCTACGCATCCATGGTCGAGCAGCGCCTTTGTGAAGTGGCGAGGCTGTCAAGAGCGGCTTGGATCGCCGCGCTTCTCGCGCTGGCGGGGTGCGGAGGCGACTCCTTGTACGATGAGGCCGGCGGGTTCATCGACCTCATGCGATCTTACCCGGGCACCGCGGCCGATCCCACCGCCGGAATCCCGCGCACCCTTTCGCCGACCCGCGGATGGGCCAATGGCAAGCGCGTCGAATACCTCGATTTTGGAGCGGTGACGGTCCCGCGCAAACTGGGCACTCGAGGCGAGCAGCTCCGTGTGCCCGACAACGCGCGGGTTTTCCCGATGTACTTTTTCTTCGATTCGGGAGGGCGCCCCCTTTTCTCCAAGCCGGCGTTCGACCCTCGTACCGGCGGTTGGCGCATGCTCGGGGGCAATAGCCCGACCGATCCGTTCCCTCTCGACCCTCCGGCCGACGATCGGGGGCGCACCGGCTACTTTGCGACCGGTTACTGGGCGAGGCCGCGGGCGACTGTCGTCGACACCGACCGGAACTCTTCGCAATACCAGCGCCCCGTCATCGATACGTTGCTCGGCGATGCGAACTACACCGGGCTTTGGGAGATCGTGGAGATCACCGTCAAAGACTCCGACTACGAGCCCGACGACATCAAAAGCGCGGCCACGGTCAGGGACGGCATTGCCTCGAAAAAGCTCGCCCAGCTAAGGACCGGCAAAGTCATCAACTGCCCGGTTCTCGACGAGCGCACGCAGGTGGTGCCGTCGGTGATGGCCAACAACATCCCCAGGCCGCGCATCGAGCTCTGGTACCG
>Ga0190265_10002555_pt1 | contig 12242 bp, 11 predicted proteins | sample Popmic124T_FD_133135 | JGI IMG/M metagenome (GOLD analysis project Ga0190265, IMG submission 133135) | Populus adjacent soil microbial communities from riparian zone of Indian Creek, Utah, USA - 124 T | ecosystem: Environmental > Terrestrial > Soil > Riparian zone | place: USA: Utah | collected... | reverse complement strand
TATCCGAGCCACCGCCGTGGTCGGTCGCCCGACACATCTGCCGATCAGCTCGTGCTCGACCAGAACGTCGAAGCCACCGGTCACGACTTCTTCGACCTCGGCGGATTCGACCTGAACCCCGCCCACACCCTCGCCGCGTGGGCGGCCGACACCAAGGGCAACGAGCACTACACATTGCGCATCCGCGACATCGACGCCGGCACCGACCTCGACGACGAGATCGTCGACACCGTCGCCTGGGCAGGCACCGCCTGGTCGGCCGACGGGTTGGACGTGTTCTACGTCACGGCCGACGCGGCCGAGCGGCCGTTCGAGGTGTGGCGTCACCGGTTGGGCACACCCCAGTCCGACGACCAGCGCGTGTTCCACGAGGCCGACGAGCGGTTCTATGTCAATGTCGGCTCGACGCGGAGCGATGAATGGATCGTGATCCACTCCGGCAGCAAGCTGAGCACGGAGGAATGGCTCATCCCGGCCGCCGATGCCCGCGCCGAACCGCGCGTGGTGATGGCACGCCGCCCGGATGTCGAGTACCAGCTCGATCACTGGGGCGACCGCTTCGTGGTGCTCACGAACGAGGACGCCGTCGACTTCCGCGTGATGGAGGCGACGATCGAGGCGCCCGGTGAGTGGACCGAGCTCATCGCCCACCAACCTGGCCGGCGCATCACCGCCGTCGAGCCGTTCGCGGGCTACCTCGCCCTCCACGAATGGAACGACGCCCAACCCCGGATCAGGATCCTCACCCGAACGGGCGAGCAATCCGCGCTCGACTTCGGCGACGAGCCGCACGACATCGAGTTCGGCCAGAACGCCGAGTGGGAGTCACCGACGCTGCGCGTCTCGCACCAATCGCTCACGTCGCCGTTGACGATCTACGACGTCGTCGCCGCGACGGGCGAACGCTCGGTCGTCAAGCGCACGCCGACGCCGAACGTCGACCTCGCGGCCTACACGTCGGAGCGCGAGTGGGCGACCGCCCCCGACGGCGAGCGGGTGCCGATCGACATCGTCCGCCATGTCGACACGCCGACCGACGGGACGGCACCGTGCCTGCTCTACGGATACGGCTCGTACGAGTCGTCGGTACCGACATGGTTCTCGGTCGCCCGCCTGTCGTACCTCGACCGCGGTGGGATCTGGGCGCTCGTCCATCCCCGTGGCGGTGGCGAGCTCGGCCGACAGTGGTACCTCGAGGGCAAGCTGCTCGCCAAGCGCAACACGTTCACCGACACCCTCGCCGCCGCCGAGCACCTCGTCGCCGCCGGCTTCTCGGCACCCGATCGGCTGGCGGTCCGCGGCGGCAGCGCCGGCGGACTCCTCGTCGGCGCGTGCATCACGATGCGCCCCGAGTTGTTCGCCGCCGCCGTCGCCGAGGTGCCCTTCGTCGACGTCGTCAACTCGATGAGCGACGAGACGCTGCCGCTGACGATCACCGAATGGGAGGAATGGGGCGACCCGCGCGACGAACCGTTCGCCAGCTACATGGAGAGCTACTCGCCCTATGACAACACGGTCGCCACCGACTACCCGGCACTCATGGTGACCGCCGGCCTCAACGACCCACGCGTGAGCTACCACGAACCCGCCAAGTGGGTCGCCAAGCTCCGCGACGTGCGCACCAACGACGCGCCGCTCGTGCTGCGAACCGAGATGGGCGCCGGTCACGCCGGGCCGAGCGGGCGCTACGACGCGTGGCGCGACGAAGCACGCGTGTACGCCTTCGTTCTCTCCACCACCTGATCGTCCGCTGGCCGGACTCGCGCCCTGGCTCAGGCGGCTGCGGCGACGATTGCCAGCACTGCGAGCGCCCCGTTGCGCAGTAGATGGCCGGGTCCGAGTGGTCGCGCCGACCACGCGCCGAAGCACGCGCATGGTGGACGGCTGCCTTCGCGCAAGCGGGCGATCAGCAGCGACGAGAACACGAGCAGCAGTCCGAGGGCGACGATCGCCGCCGGCCGGCGGACCAGGTTGCTGATCAGGATCGCGCCGAGCACGAGCTCGACCCACGGCAACGGTCCCACCGACCACATCGGCGCGCCGAGCCCGGCGGCCTGCACCCGCCAGGCGCTGCCGGCCGCCAACTTCGACGCTCCGGCGACCACGAACGCGGTGCCGAGCAGGATCGCCGCGACGACGGCGGCCGTGTGACTCACGGAGCTTCACTCACGGGGCGTCGGGCAACGGGAGTCACGCACCGACGGTGAGACGGAGGCCCTCGTAGGCCGAAACGACCTCGAGCCCACGCGCCCGCCCGCACGCCGCCGCCGCGGCGGCGAGGGCGTCGAGCCGGTCGTCGTCGTGCGAGGGATCGTGGTGGAACAGCACGAGCTTGCGCGCCTTCGCCTCGGCCGCCAGCCAGATCGCGTACTCGATCATGCAATGACCCCAGTCGCGCTTGCTCGCGAACTCGGCCGGCGTGTACTGGGCGTCGTGGATCAGGATGTCGACGCCCTCGCACAACTCCCTCGCGCCCGGAGTGGCCGTGAACGAACCATCGCAGGGTTGCTGGTGGTCGCTGAGGTAGCTGACGCTGTGACCGCGCCACGTGACCCGATACCCGCACGTGCGCCCGATGTGCGGGATCAAACGCGACATCACGTCGAACTCGCCGATCGAGAAGTCCGAGTCGGCGACGTCGTGGAACCTGACCTCACCGGGCAGCTCGGCCAACGTGATCGGGAACAGGGGTGGGCGGATCGTGTCGGTCATCACGTCATACACCGTGCGTCCCGACGTCTGTGACGGCGCGTACACGTCGAGCTCGGAGCCCTCCCGGAGCAGCGGCGTGAAAAACGGCAAACCCTGCATGTGGTCCCAGTGCAGATGGCTCAGCAGGCACGAACCCGTGAACGACCGCTCGGTCGGGCATCCGAGGCCGAAGTAGCGCACGCCCGTGCCGAGGTCGAACAGGATCGGATCGAGCCCGGGCACGGAGAGCGAGACCGACGAGGTGTTGCCTCCATACCGCCTGATCTCGTCGCCATGACACGGAGTCGATCCGCGCACCCCATGGAACGCCACCGTCAACGCATTGCTCTGGCCGATCTGTCGAACCGTACCCGCGGGACCCCGTCGCCAAAACAGACGAGCGTCCGGGAGCGACTGGTATTTCGTCACGGCCGTTGCCCCCGCCGTCCGCGCGTGCACTCAGTAGTGGCGTCTCGTTGGACTCACGCGCGACGGGGCGGGGACGCTGGGGAGGACACACCCGACGGGTAGGTTGGCCGCCCATGACCGAACCGACCGCCGCCCCGGTCGAGCCGAAAGGCTGGCGGGCCGCGGCCGAGCGGGTGATGCCGTTCGCGCGGCGGGTTCCGGTGCTACGCCGCATCGCCGCGTGGCGCGACGGCGCGGTCGAACTGCAGGCGGTGCGCCCCGAGAGCGAGCGCCTCGCCCGCTTGGTCACTCACTACGAGTCGCAGCTGTTCGTCGTGCCCGGCCACTTCTACTCGCCCTCGCCGGACCTCGACGATCTCAACCGCCGCCACGGCGAGATCTTCCGCCACGGACGCGTGCCGTTACCTGGCGTCGATCTGAACGAGGAGGCGCAGGTCGCGCTCCTCGACGAGTTGGCGCCACTCGCCGCCGAGATCGGCTTGCCCGAGCAGTCCGTGAACGACTGGCGATACCACTCGGACAACGAAGGGTTCGGGCCGGCCGACGGGATCACGCTTGCCAGCGTGCTCCGGCTCTGGCAACCGAGCCGTTACGTCGAGATCGGATCCGGTTGGACCTCGGCGCTGGCGCTCGACATCAACGACCACTTCCTCGACGGAGCGATGAAGACGACGTTCATCGACCCGTACCCGGAGCGCCTGCTCGGCCTTCTGCGACCCGAGGACCACGACCGCGCCGAGATCCGCGTCGAACCGGTGCAAGCGATCGACCTCGCCGTGTTCGACGTACTCGGACCCGGCGACGTGTTGTTCATCGACTCGACCCATGTCGCCCGCACGGGCGGCGACGTGGTCCACGACGTGTTCACGATCCTGCCCCGTCTCGCCTCGGGCGTGCGGGTGCACTTCCACGACATGTTCTACCCGTTCGAGTATCCGGCGGCCTGGGTGTTCGAGGGGCGGGCGTGGAACGAGCTGTACCTGATCCGCGCCCTGCTCTCCGACAGCACCCGCTACCGGATCGCGCTGTGGCCGTCGATGCTCTCGGTCCTGCACACCGACCGGCTGGCGGCGGCGCTGCCGACCGCGATGCCCTACGGCGGCGGCAGCCTGTGGCTCGAAGTACGGTGACGTCCCTGTGACCGCGACGACGTCATCAGCCGCGACGAAGGCCGTCGCGCCGGTGCTGCCCGACGGTCTCGTCGTCGTCGTCAAGCACGAGTGCGAGACGTGCCGGATGGTCGTGCCGGTCCTGCGCGAGCTGGCGTCGAGCGTCGGCGTGACCGTGTACACGCAGGACGACGCCGAGTTCCCTGGCGATCCGATGGCCATCCACGACGCCGACCTGTCGATCAGCTGGCACCACGACATCGAGACCGTGCCGACGGTCATCAAGGTCGATGATGGGATCGAGATCGAGCGGACGATCGGTTGGTCGCGCGAGCAGTGGGAGGCGCTCACCGGTGTCGCCGGGCTCGGCGAGGATCTGCCCGTGATGCGACCCGGGTGCGGTTCGATGAGCGTCGACCCCGACCTCGTCGACATGCTCCGGGTCCGCTTCGGCGCCACCACGCTGCGGTCGCGCCGGATCGAGATCGCCGAGCTCGAGGACGAGTTCGAGGTGATGTTCCAGCGCGGGTGGACCGATGGGCTCCCTGTCGTGCCACCCACCGAGGAACGCGTGCTGCGGATGCTCACCGGCACGACCCGACCACTCGACGAGATCGTCGCAACCGTTCCGCCCGACCTCGTCGACGTCACCGTCGAGAAGGTCGCGATCGCGGCCGTGATGGCGGGTTGCCTCCCCGAGTACCTGCCGTGGGTGCTCACCGCCGTGGAAGCGGTGTGCACCGACGAGTTCAACATGCACGGGCTGCTCGCCACGACGATGCCGGTCAGCCCGGTGATCGTGTGCAGTGGTCCCGGGACGCGCCGGATCCGGATGAACTCGGGTATGAACGCGCTCGGTCAAGGCAACCGGGCCAACTCGACGATCGGTCGCGCCCTCCAGCTGCTCGTGCGCAACGTCGGCGGAGGGCGGCCGGGCGAGATCGACCGGGCCACGCACGGCAACCCGGGCAAGGTCTCGTTCTGCTTCGCCGAGGACGACGTGGAGTCACCGATCGGCACGCTCGCCGGCAGTCGCGGGGTGCCTGACGGCGTCGACGCGCTCACCGTCTTCCCCGGCGAGGGCCCGCGATGCGTCGTCGACCAGATGTCGCGGACGCCCGAGAGCCTGGCCAGCAGCCTCGCCGTCAACCTGCGGACGGTGCACCATCCCAAGCTGCCGATCGGTTTCGACGCGATCCTCGTGCTCGGGCCCGAACATGGACGTGTGTTCGCCGACGCCGGATGGGATCGCGCCCGCATCCTGGCCGAGTTGCACGCCCGGCTGCAGCTGCCGGGGAGCGAGATCGTGCGCGGTGCCGGTGGGATCGCCGAAGGTGTGCCCGAATCACTTGCCGGCTCGACCCTGCCGAAGTTCCGACCCGACGGTCTGCTGCTCGCCTTCGCCGGCGGGAGGGCCGGGCTGTTCTCGGCCATCATCGGCGGCTGGGCGAACGGTACCGTTGGCAGCACGCCCGTGACCCGCCAGGTCCGGTACTGAACGGAGACGCACGCATGATGACCCGCACGATCCTCGACCCGACCGGTGAGCGGTCGGTCGCCGAGCGGGCGCGCCTCGCCCGGCCGGCCACGCTCGACGGTCTGACCGTCGGGTTGCTCGACATCTCCAAGCCACGCGGTGACGTGTTCCTCGACCGCCTCGAGCAGCGGCTCACCGGAATCGGTGCGACCGTCAAGCGCTATCGCAAGCCGACGTTCACCAAGCCGGCGCCGGTCGACCTCCGGCACGAGATCGCCACCGAGTGCGAGGTGGTGATCGAGGCGCTCGCCGATTGAGGGAGCTGTACGTCGTGCAGTGTGCACGACATCAGCGATCTGGAGCTGCGAGGCGTACCTGCCATGTTCGTCGCCTCCGAGGAGTTCGTGACGGCCGCCAACTCGCAGTCGTCGTCGCTCGGCTTCTCGGCGATGGCTCGCGTGTTCACGCCCCACCCGATCCAGGACCGCACCGACGACGAGATGTGCGCCTACGCCGACGCCGCCTTCGACGACATCGTGGCGGCGATCACGGCCGGCTGAACGGCGCGCTCCGGGCTCACCGGCCAAGGATCAAGGCCCAGGAATCACGGCAAGGTGAGCTCGCCCGCGTGCTCGATCACGAGGCCGTCGTCGAGCAGCGAAGCGACGATGTCGTCGCGATACCCGTCGCGTCGGACCGGGCCAGCCGTCAAGACGCGGAGCAGCTCGCCGCGCGCTTGACGATCGGACCCGGCGTATGGCGCCTGTCGCGTGCTGACACCAGCCGATCCGACGGCGGGATCGGGTTGCGGACGTCCGGCCCGATTCCAGGCGCACGTCGCGGCGAGCGGACAGTTGTCGCATCGCGGCGTCGGTCGACACACCGATGCGCCGAGATCCATGACGGCCTGGTTCCACACCCACCCGTGCCCCTCGGGCACGCAGCCATCTGCCCGCCGCTGGGCGGTGACCGCCGTGAGCCGCTCCCCCGCCGTCCGGGCAAGCACGCGGGCGACGTTGGTGTCGACCACCGCAACATCGCGCTCGTACGCGAACGCGAGGACCGCCCGCGCCGTGTACGGACCGACGCCCGGCAGCGCGAGCAACGCATCGAGCACATCGGGAACCCGACCGCGGTGAACTGTCGCAATCGCACCCGCGGTCAGGTGCAGGTCGCGGGCCCGACGCGGGTACCCGAGGCCGTGCCAACGTCGCAGCACTTCGCCGAGCGGTGCGGCCGCGCACGCCCGCGGCGTCGGGAACGCGGCGCAGAACGCCTCCCACTTCGGGATCACGCGCTGCGCCTGGGTCTGTTGCAGCATCACCTCCGAGACGAGTACGCGCCATGGGTCGCGGGTGTCTCGCCACGGCAGGTCGCGCAGGCGTGGGACGCCCCACGCCAGCACGCCGCCCGCGTCAATCCCAGGCGTCGATGCCGTCGTACGGTCGCGTCCGGGCGGGTGCGAACTCACGTTTCCAGACCATCAGCCGGCGCCGGAAGTAGCACACTTCCTCGCCGTTCTGGTTGAAGCCCTTCGATTCGACGGTGACGATGCCGCGGTCGGGCTTCGACGACGACTCCTTGACGTCGAGCACCCGAGTCTCGGCGTGGATCGTGTCGCCGTGGAACGTCGGGAACTTGTGCTGCAACGTCTCGACCTCGAGGTTGGCGATCGCGGCGCCGCTCACGTCGGGCACGCTCATGCCGAGCACGAGCGAGTACACGAGGTTTCCGACGACCACGTTGCGTCCCTGCACCGACCCACTCGCGAACCAGTCGTTGGTGTGCAACGGGTGGTGGTTCATGGTGATCATGCAGAACAGATGGTCGTCGTACTCGGTGATCGTCTTGCCGGGCCAATGCCGGTACACATCGCCGACGACGAAGTCTTCGAGATGGCGGCCGAACGGGCGCTCGTGGGTGGTCACTGGCGGTGACGCTAGCGGTCGTCGGATCGCGGGTGCTGATCGTCGGCTGCCGGCTTCCCGAAGCGCAGTGTGAACTCGATCTTGGTCTCCCCGCGACGGGTCTCCTCGACGGCGAGGTCGCGAAGGCGCTTGAGCCGTTCGCGCCGCTCGATGCTCCACGGCCCGACGCGGAGCGTCAGGTACAGGATCCCGCCGAGCAGGATCGGGAAGAAGAACTGCGCGAACCGGTACGAGCCCACGCCGAGCGTCGCCTGCCGGCGCGGGATCGAGAACCCGACGAGCATCCCGATGTAGCCGGTGTCGACATATCCGAGGCCACCTGGCGTTATCGGGATCGCGGCGAGCACGTTGGCGATCCCGAAGGCGACGATGAGCGCGTCGACATCGACACTCGCCCCGAACGCCCGGATGAACACCCACAGCGCAGCGGCGTCGAGCAACCAGTTGAGGGCAGCCCAGAACAGCACCCGCCCGAGGAGCTGCTTGTCCTTGATGAGCTCGTCGAGGCGCTCGGCGACCTGGGCCAGCACCCGTGCCGCCCGCTCGTCGTCGACGTGAAAGCGCCGCGCGACCCATCGGATCGTGCGTTCGGCGCGTCCGGCCCCTTCCATCAACCCGAATACGAGGCCCGCCGCGATCCCCATCACGATGATGCCGACGACGGCGACCGAGCCGTACACGGGATTGACCCCCCGGATCGGGATCGAGATGATCAGGCCGGTCCACAGGATGAGGTTCAGCATCACGGCCGAGCCGAGCCCGACCGTGCCGAGCGCGAAACCGGCGTCGGTGCCGCGGATCCCCGACAGCGTCATCAGCCGGTAGCCGAGCGCCGACCCGGCGGCGCTCCCGCCCGGCACGATGCTCGACAACGCCCGCGTGCTCATCTGAATCCGGAACATGCGCATCCGTGTGAGGTGCTCGCCGGGTGAGCCGAGGGCGGCCCTCGTGAGGAGCGCATACGAGAACAGCGCCGCGACCTCGAGCAGGAAACCGAGGACCAGCAACCTCGGTTCGACACGCCGCAGCTCGGTCCACGCGCTGCGGAATCCCGGAATCAGCGGGAGCACGAAGAAATAGAGCACGGCGACGAGAGCGACCAGCTTGAGCGTGAGCCGGTAGCGACGGCGCGTCGTCGCCGGGCGCTCGATCTCGGGCAGCTCACCCGTCACCAGCCCCGGCCGATCGAACTGCCCGTCGTGGCGTTGGGAGGTGTCGAGAGCAGGTGCGTCCATGCGGCGTGCGCCGGCCGTTGGTCGGGGCACGGCCGGTCCGTCCACACTACGCCGCACTGGTCGCGGGCGACCGCGATCGTGCTCGTCGGACGGCCCGGACGCGCGCGGCGAACGCGCCCATTTCCGGTCCACCTCAATTGGCCACCCATAGTGGTAGTCAAGCCACAGCAAACATTGGCGCGACCAGCGCGTTGTCGGCCGCTCTGCGTGGTAGCAGGGCGACGATTGCGGCTGGAATCGGCCGTCCGACGTCTCCCACGGTCACCACCGCGTCGGCCGCGCGGCGTTCGCGCAGCGTTGCTTATTGAGTAAGCCTTGACTCGTCATCGGGCCGCGATGTGACGACAAATTCGCGTGCCGTGGGGGCTACTCGCGACACCGGGTTCGGCCCGCGGGACCGAGCCCGCAGTTACACCCCTCCGGGGGCGGGAAGGAGAGGAACGTGAGCAACCTCAAGAACACCATCAAGTGGCGTGCAGCAACCCCGATCGTGAAGGCAGGTGCCGCAGCTGGCACCGTCGTCGCATTGATCGCCGTTGTCGGTGCACCATTGAAGTGGTGGTGACGTGGTGATGTCGGGTTCGCCGGCTTCGGCCGGCGAACCCGACCTCGCATTGCGACCTTGAGTCGCGATCCGACCTCTTCTTTCCCACTCGCCAAATGGACATGTAATGAGCCCGACCGACGCACAGCGCAGACGAGACCGACACGTCGCGTTCTACATCGGCGTCGTCACGGTGCTGGCCGCGTTCACGACCGGCGCTCTCGTCTTCGTCGAGATGCAGGACCGCACGTCCAGCGTCAACTGGATCGCGTTCGGCCTGTTCGCCACGCTGCTGTTCGTCGGCGAGACCAAGACCGCACTCTGGATGCGCTTCGGCAATGGCGGCGAGGTGACGCCTGGTTACGCATTCGCCTACGCGCTCGCCTTGCTCGGCAGCCCGGCCGGTGCGGTTGCGGTCATGGCGATCGCCACCGTCTACGTCGACATCAGGAGCCGCAAACCGCTCCGTAAGATCATCTTCAACGTCGCTGACATCTCCCTCGCGCTCTCGGCCGGCGGCCTGGCGCTGCACGCGTTCGGCATCGACGGTGCGATCACCGATCGCGGCTCGATCCCGTTGGCATGGGGCATCGGCATCCTTGCCGGCGGCACGATGGTGTTCGTCATGAACGGGGTGCTCGTGGGTGTAGTGCTCGCGCTGCACACCGGCAACGGTTTCCTCGCCACGATGCGCGAGGGCTTCGCGCTGAGCATGACCGCCGACGGCGCGCTCCTGGCACTCGCACCGCTGTTCGTCGTCGCCGTCGAGTTCAGCCTGATCTTGCTCCCGTTGCTCGGCGTCACCTCGTTCCTCGTGTTCCAGTCGGCTCGCCACGCGCTCCAGCGCGCCCACGAGGCCGACCACGACTCGTTGACCAAGCTGTTGAACCGCCGCTCGTTCTCCGATCGCCTCACCGAGCTGCTCGAGAACGACGGTCCGCTCGACGGCAGCGGTGCACTGCTGCTGCTCGACCTCGACGGGTTCAAGGAGATCAACGATCGTCTCGGCCACCAGGTCGGCGACTCGCTGCTCCAGGGCTTTGCCGAGCGCCTCGAGCGCGAGATGCCCGAGCGCGCCTTCGCCGCCCGCCTGGGCGGCGACGAGTTCGCGGTCCTCCTGCCCGGAGCGGTCGACATGAACGCGACCAAGCTGCTCGCGTTCGACCTCCACAACCGGTTGTGCCGCCCGCTCGTGGTGAACGGCTTCCCGCTGTCGGTCTCGATGAGCATCGGCCTGGCGTTCGCGCCCCAACACGCGGAGGCGTCGACCGACCTCCTCGCCGCCGCCGACATCGCGATGTACCGCGCCAAGCGCTTCCGCACGAGCGTCGAGCTCTACCAGACCAGCTCGAGCACACGTGAGCGCGGCCGGATCGGGTTGCTCGCCGACCTGTCGATGGCGATCGACGACGACCAGCTCGACGTCCACTTCCAACCCCAACTCGAGATGGCGACCGGACGCATCGACACGGTCGAGGCGTTGCTGCGGTGGCACCACCCCCGCCTCGGTCCGGTACCGCCCGACGAGTTCATCGGCCTCGCCGAGCAGACCGAACTGATCGGGCCGCTGACCGAGTGCGTGCTGCGGCGGGCGACGAACGAGCTGTCGACGCTGCGCGACCAGAACGTCAAGTTGGCGGTCAACGTGTCGGCCCGCAGCCTGCAGGACCGCCACTTCGTCGCCACCGTGATGCGGGTGCTCGCCGAGACCAGGTTCCCGGCCCACCGCTTGGAGCTCGAGGTGACCGAGCGCGCGCTCGCCACCGAGACCGAGCGCAGCCGGTTCACGATCGAGGCCCTGCGCGAGTCGAAGATCAGGATCGCGATCGACGACTTCGGCACCGGCTACTCGTCGTTCATCACGTTGCGCGACGTCACGGCCGATCGCCTCAAGATCGATCGCACGTTCATCACCGACATCCAGCGTCGCCGCGAGGACCTGCTCATCGTCAAGAACGTCATCGAGCTCGCCCACGGTCTCGGGCTCGAGGTCGTCGCCGAAGGTGTCGAGACCGAGGACCAGTGGCGGATCCTCAGCGATCTGGGCTGCGACATCGCCCAGGGCTACGGCATCGCGATGCCGATGTCGATCCTCGATCTGCGGGCCTGGGTCGCCAAGCGCACCATCCGCCACGAGGAAGCGCTCGTCTCGTGATCCTCGTCTGGGTCACCGGCATCGGTGTGGTGTCGGCCTTGTTCACATGGACCCGGTGGCGGCGCCTGGCCGAGCTCCCGATTCGTCATCTATGGCTCGTGTGGCTGGCGCTCGGCGTTCAGCTGGTGCTGTTCGAGTACCTCGGCTACCGGATCCCGGTGCCGGTGTCGGACAAGATCCATCTCGGCACGTACGGACTGGCGCTGGCGTTCCTCTGGCTCAACCGACGCCTGCCCGGCGGCTGGCTGATCACGCTCGGCACCACCTGCAACCTCACTGCGATCGTGGCCAATGACGGCTCGATGCCTGCCAACATGGGCGCCTGGCGCAAGGCCGGCCTACGCGAGATCCCACCCGAGGTGTTCGAGAACTCGCGTGCATTGTCGTCGCCGCGGCTGGCGTTCCTCGGTGACGTCTTCTACGTGCCGGCGTCGTGGCCGCTGTCGAACGTGTTCAGCATCGGCGACGTGCTGATCGTCGTCGGTTCGACCTACCTCGCCCATCGTTGGTGCTCGCGGCCACCGGGTCGCGAGCTGCCGCCGATCGCCGTCGACAGGAGTATCGAGCCCGCGGTCGACACCGCGGTCGATGAGGTGTCAGCAGGCGAGCACGAGCTCGTGTAGTTGCGCGATCAGAGGTTTGCGAACCGCGGCAGCGGTCTTGCCGAGGTGGAC
>Ga0190265_10002554_pt1 | contig 12242 bp, 8 predicted proteins | sample Popmic124T_FD_133135 | JGI IMG/M metagenome (GOLD analysis project Ga0190265, IMG submission 133135) | Populus adjacent soil microbial communities from riparian zone of Indian Creek, Utah, USA - 124 T | ecosystem: Environmental > Terrestrial > Soil > Riparian zone | place: USA: Utah | collected... | reverse complement strand
GCCGGGACAGCCTTCCAATACGATTTCGCGCACGATCTGATCCGCCAAGCGGCGTATCGGCAGACGTCGGAGGCGCGCCGTCAGCTCGTCCATTTCGAGATCGCGCGCGCCCTCTCCGAGCTGCCCGACCCGGCCGGGATTTTGGCGGCGGACGTGGCTCATCACGCCGCGCTGGGAGGCGCCGACGAGCTCTGCGTCCGGGCGTGCATCACCGCCGGTCAGCGGTGCATCCGCATCTTTGCCAATCTCGAGGCGCAGGCTCTCGCTGATCGAGGACGGCAGCGGCTGGACCGCCTCCCGACCGTCATTCGCGTCGGCCTGCACGTGGAGCTGCTCAGCTTGAGCATCGATTCGGGCGCATGGCGACTCCGTTCGCGAGAGATCGAGAGCGAGCTTACGCGCACCATCCTCGAAGCGCAGTCGGCGGGTCTAATCGGCGAGGTGGCCACTGGCTGGGGGCTATTGTCCGAGCTCCACGAAGAGGTTGGAAATTCGGCGGGCGCACAGCAGAGCATCGTCCGTTCGGAACAAGCGTCACGGGACGCCGATGCCGAGACCAGAGCGCGCGCCATCGCCCGAGCCGGGCGATGCCTGGCTCAGCTCGAGAAAGACATGCCGCGCGCCAAGGCGTTGATCGAAGAAGCCGCCGAACTAAGCTCCCCGCTCAAGCTCGATCTGCCCGACATTTCTCTTGGTCTCGGTCTCATCCGCTATCAAGAGGGAGAGCACGACGTCTCGGAACGCCTCCTCGCAACCGGATGGACCGTCGCCGCGCGCCAGCTCAACCACTGGCTCGCCTCGGAGAGCTTGAGCCGGCTCATCATGCTGCTCTTGGAGCGCGGGCGATTCGAAGACGCTCTCGAGCGGTGTGCCGATCTGGAGGCGCTCGCCGCCAAGCTCGGCGACGGGAGCGAGCTCCCTTTCGCCCGCACGCTTTCCGCGTTGGCCAAAGTCGCACTCGGGGATCCCGACGGAGCCGGCGACGTCGATCGGGCGCTTTCGGGCCTTCGCGCCATCGACACCAAGGGGCACCTTGCCTATGCGCTCAATTTCATGGCCAACCTCGATCTTGCGGCCGGCAACGTAGCGCTGGCCCAAGTGCGCGCGGAAGAAGCGCTGCGCGCCGCCGAAGTCGTGGGACGGCGTACCGAAGTCGCGCGAGCGCGCACGGTGCTCGCAGACGTAGCGCATCGCGCTGGCGAGCCATCATCGGCCAACGCTCATCTCGAGGCGTTGCGCGATGACATCGACCGCCCCTTGGGTCTCGCCGCCAGCGCGCGCAGCGCGGCCCTGGAGCTGACCAGCCGGCGCAAGCGACCCTCTCCCTAACGGACGACCCGCCCCCCCAACAAAGGAGACATCATGCCCCGCCTCATTGTCGAACATAGTTACGACCCGCCGCTCACCGATGAAGAACACCACCGCGCCGCCCAGCGTCTCGACCCCTGCCTGGATGCGCACGGCGCCCGCTGGATGTGCAGTTACCTCTCGCACGACCGCCGGCGGATGATCTGCGAGTTCGACGCGCCCGACGCGGAGGCTGTCCGTCAATCGATGCGGTCCGCCGATGTAGCCTTCGAGCGCGTCTGGTCGAGCGAAGTCTTTCGCCGGGGCGAGCCGGACATCAAGTAAAAGGAAAAGCCATGTCCGAGGGCAGTCTCTACGTGCACGGCACGCACCCCGAAGAACAGGCGCGGCTCACGAGGCTCAACACACTCCTCAACGAAGGCTCGATCCGCGAGCTCGGCGCGCGCCCCGGCGAGCGGATGCTCGACGTCGGGGCGGGGCTCGGCCAGTTTGCTCGCTCTGTGGCCAAAATCACCGGCGCGACGACCATCGGCGTCGAACGAAGCGAAGAGCAAATCGCCGAAGGCATGCGGCAAGCTCGATCGGCCGGAGAGGAGAACTTGCTCGATCTGCGGCGCGGTGACGCCACCGACCTTCCGCTGCGCGACGAGGAGTGGGCCACGTTCGACATCGCTCACGCCCGCTTTCTTCTGGAACACGTCCCGGCGCCACTCGAGATCGTGAAAGGCATGGTGCGCGCCGTGCGCCCCGGCGGCCGCATCGTGCTCGAGGATGACGACCACGACATCCTTCGGCTTTGGCCGGAGCCACCGGGTCTCGGCGAGGTCTGGAAGGCGTACATGCGCACCTACGACCGCGCCAAGAACGATCCCATCGTCGGCCGGCGCCTGGTACAGCTTCTCCACGAGGCCGGGGCGAAGCCGCGCCGCTGCATGTGGATCTTCTTCGGCGCCTGCGCAGGGCACGCCGATTTCGAGCTCTACGTCGACAACCTCGCGCTCATCGTGGAAGGCGCGCGCGATGCGATTATCGCCACGGGCATCAAGCGTGAAGACCTCGCGTCCGCGCTGGTGGCGCTGCGGGAGTGGAAACGCCGCCCCGATGCAGCTTTTTGGTTCGCGATGTCATGGGCCGAAGGAATACGGCCCGTCTAAGGCGCGACGGCGGGGCCGCGCCTGCGCGTTATTCGTCGGGGCCGTAGGGCCGAAAATCGGTGGGGACCACGCGCGCGGTTCCGGCCGTTAGTACGGTCTCTTCCGCGGGGACGAAAAGACCGCTCACGAACCAGCCTGCCGCGAGACCTCCTACGATCAAGATTGCCAGGAGCGCCGCCCTTCGATGCTCTGCCTTGCGGTTCGCGCGGGCCGCGCGGCGGGGCTGAGGCAAAGCAGGCTTGGGAGCCTCGGCGCGCGAAATTTCGGGACGCGTTGCCGCGGTCGAGGTGCTCTTTTCTTCCGGAATCAACGCCCACGAGCCAGACGCGATCATTTCGAGCAGCGCATCGGGGATCTCGCCCGTGCGGAAGCGCTCGAGATCCCGGGATACGTCTTCGGCGTGGCGGTACGACTTCGTGGTCTCGAGGGCGAGCGCCTTGACGACGATGGCTTGAAGCGCGGCCGGAAGCTTGCGGACCTTGGGGCCAATTTCGGCAGCGAGCTCGTGCTCGCGCTGTCTGCGCACGGCGAACGTCGTGACACCGTCGAAGCGGGCACGGCTCGCCAATTCGAGCAGCAGGCCACCCAGGGCGCGCACGTCGGCCCGCATCCGCTCCTCTGCAGGATCGGCGCGTTCGCCGAATCCGAGCACCTTGACGCGGCGATCGTCACCTTGCCGCACGAGAAGCACGCGGCGCGGCACGAGGTCTCCGTGCACGACGTTGCGCGCGTGCGCCGCGGCGAGCGCGCTCGCCACCTGATGCAGAATGTCCAAAACCTGCTCGAGGGGCAGCGACTCGCTCTCGACCATCCAATCCGACAGGGGCTCGCCGTCCACCCAGTCCATCACCACGTAAGTGCCTTCCGGCGACTGTCCGAAATCGGTAATGCGATTCACATGAGGGCCGCTGAGCGAAGCCGCGAGCTTCGCGCGCGCCAAGAACCTGTCCGCCGCGTCCTTCGATCCACCCGCGCCTGCCGGCAAGAGCTTCAGCGCCACGCGCTTGCCGAGCGCCTCGTGTCGGGCCTGGTACACGAACGCCTCTCCCGCCTCGTCGACGACGGCTTCGATCCGGTAACGGCCCGCGATGGTCGTGCCGGCGACGCCTTCCGCCGCAACTTCCTTCGTCACCGCCTGTCCCCGCCTACCGTGGTCCATACGTCTCTATCAAACGGCCCCCGAGGCACGCTCCCTAAGACCCACATCGCCGCACCCGGAACTCTCCCGGCCGTCCCGACCTCCCGAACTCTGCGGGATTCGCTCAAGAAGAGGCCATCAGCTGCCGTTCGGTAGCTAGCGAGTAGCCCATGTCACGCCGTTCCATTCGCCCCAAACCGAGAGCCATGGTCGAGCAGCTCGACGACCTTTACCGCACGCTCGGCAAGCCGGACGCCACGTTGATCGCAGCTCTCCTCGACGGGACCAGCGAGCAGCAGCTGCTCGATCGGGCTGCCGCGGCCCCTGCCACACCCGATCTCATCCAAGCGGCGACGGCCACCATCGTGCGCGCGTTCGAGCATTGGCAACGTCTCGCTGGCGAGAAGCGCAAGATGCTGCGCGGTTGCTCACAGCACCTGTTCGCCGTCGCCGTCGATCAGACTCGAACGCTGCAGCACCTTCATCAACAACACTTGCAGCGCGTTGCCGAAGAAGAGGAAGCCAAGGCTCAGCAGCGCGTCGCCCTCGACCGCGCCAAACACGTTTGCAACCAGACCAAAGGGATCGTGATGAAGGTTGCGGGAGGTCGCCCCAGCATCCAAGTAACCCTCGACGAGAAAGTCGCCGACACCTCGACGCCCTACGGCATGATCTGCAACTTGAAGTTTCTGGCCGACACGAGCCGCAGCCTTCTGCAGCTGCCGGCGCCCAACATTCGAGGCCGAGCCACCCTCTACGGAATGGACAAGGGCTTCGTCGAGTCGCTCGAATCGCTGGCTGAAGAGCTGCGTCTTCAAGAGGAGAAAGCGAACGTAAGGCCGAGCAAGCTACCCGGTCACCAGAACGCGGCACGAACGCGCGCCCTCGTCTTCTTTTTGATGAACCACATCGCCGACGTCTTCGAAGGGGCGCGTCAGATCGAACCGACGACCCCCGAGCTTCGCAAAACGGAGACGGCACCTTCGGGGACGACGCCAGCCGCTCGGGCGATTGTCGCACCCGCTACCGCGGCCCGACCTGTTCCACAGCGGCTCGAAATCCCGCGGGTCAAATAGGGAAGCTCGTACTTCGCCCGACTGCGGACGTCCGCCCGCGGTCGCAGCGCAGAGCCGCCGTATGCACTTAAGGAAGGCGCTCGGCGCCCGTTCTCGGGCACGGTGAGGGGATATCCTTGACGTCGAGTCGACCGACCCATGCGCTGAACTTGCATCTCGCCTTGGGGCTGTCGGTTCGTCCGGACAGGCCGCTCGAGCGGCAGCTCGCCCTCGGCACCTCGATCCGCCCGGAGATCCTACACATCGAGGGCCCCGAGCCACAGCCGGGATGCGAAACGCTGCGCTGTCCAAGCACGCGCGCGCAGCCCCTGGTCTCGTATCCGCCGCCGACATCCGCGGTAGGGTGCTACACGGGCACCACCCTCGACGGACGCTACCGCATCGAGGGCGTGCTCGGCGAAGGGGGCATGGGCGTCGTCTACCTCGGCCGGCACCTCGCCATCGACAAAAAGGTCGCCATCAAGATCCTGCGCGCGGAATTCGCGCGCAGGGCCGAGACGAAAGCGCGCTTCCGGCAGGAAGCGCGCGCCGCGTCGTCGCTCGAGAATCCGCATATCGTCGATGTTTCCGACTTCGGCGCGCTCCCCGACGGATCCACCTACCTCGTTATGGAGTTCCTCGAAGGCTCACCCCTTTCGGTTCTTACCAAAGACGACAAACCCGTCGCGCTCGACAGGGCCATCGGCATCGCTCGTCAGATTGCGGATGGGCTCGCAGCGGTGCACGATCGCGGCATCGTTCACCGCGATCTGAAGCCCGACAACGTCTTCCTCGTGAAGGAAGGAGACCGCGAGGACTTCGTCAAGATTCTCGACTTCGGCATTGCCAAAGTCCTCGAGTCGACCGAAGCGCGGATGACGTGCGCGGGCTCGCTCTTCGGGACGCCGAGCTACATGTCCCCCGAGCAGGCCGCCGGCATGCCCGTCGACGCGCGCACCGATGTCTACGCGCTCGGTATCATCATGTACGAGCTCGCCAGCGGCCGCGTCCCTTTCGATGCCGACACTTTGATGGGCGTGCTCACCCAGCACCTTTATCGCAAACCGCTGCCCTTGCGCGACATGGTAGGGGAAAGCCACGTCTCCGCCGCTCTCGACGCCATCATCGCCAAGGCGCTCTCCAAGGCGCCCGAGCAGCGCTACCAGACCATGCGCGAGCTGTCGGCGGATCTCGCTGCGGTCGCCGAAGGGCGTACGCCCGAAGCGTGCGTCGAGATGGCCTTTCGCCGCGACTCGATTCGCCCTCCCGAAGCCCCCTCGAGGGCCCTGCGTGAAATGCCCGCGCCGATCCCCGCGGCGCCGCGACGGCGGCCGCGAACTCCGTGGGGCCTTTACGCCGGAGGCGCCGCCATCCTGGCGGCGTGCGGCCTCGTCATGGGCGTGCTCATCCAGGGAACGCGCAGCTACGCCGAATCCGGCGAAGTCGTCGGATCGCGCGCTCCGGCGACCGAGTCCAAGGCAGCCACCGCACAGTCACCGGCGACGGCGCGTGGTGCCCTCGGCGCCGCGGTTTCAGTCGCGGCAGAACAGGTCGTGTTCAGCGTCGAGCCGCTCGATGCCCACGTCTGGCAGGGCGGAGTCGACCTCGGCGCGGGACCTTTTCTGTTTCATGTTTCCGACCGGCACCCTCTCGTGCTCGAGGTTCGACGCGAAGGCTACAAGACGCAGCTCGTAACCCTCGATGGTCGCGAAAAACGCCTCGGAATCAAGCTCACTTCAACGCATCCCGGGTCGACCAAACGCTGACGCTACCGCATTCGTGCTAAGGAGACGCGCATGGCCATACCCGATTCCATCGGAGGCCCGGTGGCGCGCTGGCTGCTCAACGTCAAGGAGCCCCTGCTTCGCCGGCTCGCCGGTGCCCCGCTCTACAACGACGATGGCGCCGTTCTCGACACGCACCTGCGCGCCCTGATCACGCTCGAGGCGATCGCACGCCGTCCGCAGCAGGAGTCGTTGCCGGTGAGCGAGGCGCGCGCCCAATTGCGGTCGAGCGTGACGATGGTCGAGGAGGCTACGTTTTCTCTTTTTCGGATCCGCGAGGATTCCATCGGTGGGACGATCCCGATCCGTATTTACACCCCCAGCGACGCTTTCGAACGGCTCCCGGTGGCCATCTTTTTCCACGGTGGAGGCTTTTTGCTGGGCGACCTGGACAGCCACGACGTCGCTTGCCGCAGACTGGCGCGTGACGCCGAATGCATCGTCGTGGCCGTCGACTACCGGCGCGGCCCCGAGCACCGCTTCCCCGCCGCGGTCGACGACGCGTGGGCCGCTTTTCGCTGGACGCTCGAAAATGCCGCTGCGCTAGGCGGCGATCCGGCGCGCGTCGGCGTCGTCGGCGACAGCGCCGGGGGCAACCTCGCCGCCGCGGTCAGCCTGCTCGCCCGCGACGAAGGAGGTTCGGCGCCAATCTTTCAGCTTCTTGTTTACCCGGCGCTCGACTTCTACCGTCGCGGCGAATCCCATCGTCGGTTCGGCCGAGGGTTTCTTCTTTCTTCGTCCACCATCGATTGGTACAGCGCCAACTACGTCGACCGCAGCGATTGGGACGATATGCGCGCCTCGCCGCTTCTCGCCAAGGACGTGAGCCGCCTTGCCCCTGCCTACGTCGTCACGGCGGGGTTCGACCCTTTGCGCGACGAAGGGCGCGCCTACGTGGCACGCCTCAGCCAAGCGGGAGCCCTCGTGCGGCATCACGAAGAACGCACCCTGACGCACGGCTTTTTCAACATGGCCGGCGTGATCCCGGCCGCACGCGCTGCCAACCGAAACATCGCGCGCGAGCTTCACGCAGGATTGCGCCGGCCCGTCTGACGGACGGGGTCGGCCTCGTACCACATTCCTCCCGGCGGCGACAGCTCGCGGCGGCGATGCAACGTCGCTAGGAGCGAGTGACCGTGCGCTTCATCGCCGACCTCCACATTCACTCCTACCTCTCGCGGGCGACGAGCAAAGATCTCAATCTCGAACATCTCTATCGTTGGGCGCAGCTCAAGGGCATTTCCCTGGTGGGGACGGGAGATTTCACCCATCCCCGGTGGTTTGCCGAGCTTCGCGAGAAGCTCGTTCCGACCGACGGGGGTGTTTTCATGTTGCGCGAAGACATCGCTCGCGCGATCGACGCCGATCTCCCCGCGGCGTGCCGGGCGCCGGTGCGCTTCATGCTGTCCGTCGAGATCAGCAGCATCTACAAGCGCGCCGAGAAGGTCCGCAAGGTCCATAACCTCGTGTACGTGCCCGATTTCGAATCGGCCGCCAAAATCGCCACCCGGCTCGCCGCCATCGGCAACATCGAATCCGACGGCCGGCCCATCCTGGGGCTCGATTCGCGCAACCTCCTCGAGCTCGTCCTGGAATCCACGACAGATGGCTTCTTGGTACCTGCCCACATCTGGACGCCTTGGTTCTCCGTACTCGGCGGGCAGTCCGGTTTCGACGCGGTCGAGGAATGTTTCGCTGATTTGACCGGTCACATCTTTGCGCTCGAAACCGGCTTGTCCTCCGACCCCGCCATGAATTGGCGCCTGTCGGCGCTCGACCGCTTCGCCCTCGTCTCCAATTCCGACGCGCACTCGCCAGAGAAACTCGGGCGGGAAGCGAGCGTGTTCGACTGCGATCTCTCGTTCTTCTGCCTGCGCGACGCCTTGCGCAGCGAGCGGGACGGCTTTCTCGGCACGGTCGAATTTTTCCCGGAGGAGGGGAAGTATCATTTCGATGGGCACCGCAAATGCGGCGTCGTTCTCACGCCCGACCAGACCCGGGCCACCGCAGGAAACTGCCCGCAATGCGGCAAACGCCTGACGGAAGGCGTATGCGGGCGCGTCGCGAATCTCGCCGATCGCCCGCACGGCTTTCGACCGCGCGACGCCAAGCCCTACCAGAGTTTGGTGCCGCTCACGGAAGTGCTCGGCGAGATCCTCGAGGTCGGGTCCGGCGCGGCTCGCGTACGCCAGGCGTATGACCGCCTCCTTTCACGCATCGGGGCCGAGCTCCACGTGCTGTCCGAGGCACCCCTCGAAGACATCGCCCGCGAAGGGCCGCCGCTCCTCTCCGAAGCCGTGCGCCGCATCCGCAGCGGCGAAGTGCGGCTCCTCCCCGGTTACGATGGCGAATACGGCGTGGTCCGCGCCTTCGATGACGCCGAGCGCCGCCGGCTGGCCGCTCAACGCAGCTTCGCGCTCGATTTCGAAGCACCCATCCCGCCGAAACCGCTCCTCCTCCCTTTCCCAGAGCCCATCGTCGAAAGCCCGCCCGCCGCGCCCACTGCTCCTCCGGTCATCGGGCTCAATGCGCAGCAACAGCGCGCCGTCGAGCACGGCGACGGTCCGCTGCTCATCGTCGCAGGTCCCGGCACGGGCAAGACGCGCACCATCGTAGCGCGCATCGCCCAACTACTTCGCTGCACCGACGTCTCGGCACGCGCGATCACCGCCATCACGTTCACCCGCAAGGCGGCCCAAGAGCTCTCCGAGCGGCTGGCCTGCCCCCCCTCGCAAAAGGCGCCGACCGCCGTTCCCGCGGCGCTCACCTTTCACGCACTCGGGCTCGAGCTCTTGCGCGCTTTTCCGCGCGCCGCCGGTCTGCCCCCCGACTTCACGGTGCTGGACGAAGCGGCGCGCGCTCGCACGGTGGAAGCGGCAACCGTCGACGTCGGAGCGCCCATCCAGCACGCCGCCGCGTTTTCTCAGGAGATCTCGCGCGCCAAGGCGCGCCTCGCCGGGGCGGAAGAAATCCCCAGCGACACCAGGCCCGTGTACGAGGCTTATGAGCGCGCGCTCGCGGCACAGAGAGCCGTCGATTTCGACGATCTCGTCGCCCGCGCCGTCGCCCTCCTCGAAACCAGCGAAGAGGCGCTTTCGTGGGCGCACGAGCGCTGCCGCTATCTCTTCGTCGACGAGTACCAAGACATCAATCTCGCTCAATATCGCCTCGTGCGAAATCTCGCGCCGCCCGACGCCAACCTCTGCGTCGTCGGCGACCCCGATCAAGCCGTCTACGGCTTTCGCGGCTCCGATCCTTCCTACTTCGATCGCTTCACCGCCGATTACCCCGACGCAGCGGTCATCGGATTGACCGTGAACTACCGCAGCACGGCGAGCATCGTCGGGGCCGCTACCAAGGTCATCGAAGCGAGCCGCGGTCGCGCCCCCCGTGCGCTCGAGCCGCATTCGCCGGCCTCGGCGCCCATCGAGCGTTTTTGGGCAGCCGATGAATGGGAAGAGGCCGATCACATCGCGGAGTGCATCGCGCGCGCGGTGGGAGGCACGAGCCTCGAAGCCATCCACGACGTCGCCGGCACGGGACCCCTCGCCTTCCACGACATCGCCATCCTCTACCGCATCGGCCGGCAGGGAGACGCCATCGCCGAGGCGCTCCGACGTAAGAATCTCCCCTTTACCCGCGCCGGGCACGACCTTTTGACATCGCGTCCTCCCATCGCAGTGCTGACCACCGAGCTTCGTCGATTCTCGAGGTCACCGGGCCCGGCCAGCCTCGGCGCCGATGTCCGGCGCGACGTCGGTCAAAAACCGGTCACCGAGATCGTCGTTCGCATCGGTGCGCTCGGCCCGGGCGATGCTGCCTTTCGCGGTGCGGTCGACCTCTTGGCCACGCTCGCTCTCCCCTTCGGCTCCGATCTGGCGGCATTTCTCGACGCCTTGCCGCTCCTTCACGAAACCGATCTCGGTCTCGAAACGCAGAAGATCGCCCTTCTCACCTTGCATGCCGCCAAGGGGCTCGAATTTCCGCTCGTCTTCATCGCCGGCTGCGAGGACGGGCTCCTCCCCCTCAAGTTGCCCGGCCTGCCGACCGATTTCGAAGAGGAACGGCGCCTCCTCTACGTGGGCATGACGCGCGCGCGCGCTCGGCTCGTCCTCGGGTCGGCACGCTCGCGCACGCTGTTCGGGCGCAAGAACGCGAACGAGCCGTGCCCGTTCCTCCGCCCTCTATCCGGCGATCTCGTCCAGGAAGTCCACCTTCGCGAGCGTCGCCGGCCCGCCCGTCAGCTCTCTCTGCTCTGACGACGGCCTTTGCGTGCTGCTAGGACGTGACGCTTCAGCGCGTGGCGGTGCGCTTTTCTCGGACGGCCATCGGAGCCGGTACGCCCGAACGCGCGGGCAGGCGCCGCCTGGGGAAGAGCGACTCCGTCTTGGTACCCGGCAGCGTCCGCGGGTCGCCCACGCGCTTGAGACACTGACAGACGATGTCCTTGAGCGTCTCGTAGACGCCGACGCCGGTAGTCGCCACGGCCTCGACGACGTGCGCTTCGTCGGGGATTTCGAGCGCGAGACGCAGCTGGTCGACCGTCGCCGAGTTCGGCAGATCGCGCTTGTTGAGTTGCACCACCAGCGGCAGGCTCTTCGGGTCCCGCCCTTGGAGCCGCAGGTTCTCGTCGAGATTTTCGGCGCTGGCCACATTGTCGAAGAAGCACTCGCGCTGGCTGTCGACAACGAAAACGATTCCATCCGCGCCGCGCAGAATCATCCGCCGGCTCCGGTCGTAGGCCGCCTGACCCGGCACCGTGTAGAGATGGAGTCGAATCGAATATCCCTTGAAAGTGCCGAGATCCACGGGCAAAAGGTCGAAAAATAAGGTTCGTTCGGTTTCGGACTTGAGACTCAAGAGCTTGCCCCGTTGGTCCGGACGGCTCGTCCGGTGGATGTGCTCGAGATTCGTCGTCTTCCCCCCGAAACCGCAGCCGTAATAAACGAGCTTGATGAGAAGCTCTTGCTTGGCGTGATGGATGGTCGGCATCGAGTCGCCCTCGTTGTCTCCCATTAAGTAGCGGAGGAGACGGGCTCTGGCCAATTTGTTGTCGTTCTCGGCGCGTCCATTCATCGGTGGGGCGCGGTACGTGAACGCACAACCCAGCTTTCGCCCCCCGGTTTTCCGGCCCTCGGACCGGCGAGGGACGCGACCGACCGCGCGTCGATGGCAAAAAGCCGCGCGCTGGGGCTTGCCGCGCTACGCCTCGAGCGACGCCGATGGGGACCGCGGTCCGGGCGCCAAGCGGGGCGAGGACACCTGTTCGACGCCCCGCTCAAAGGTGAATTCGGCCGCGCGAAAGCGGCAGCGCCGCCGAAAGGAAAATGTAAACCCGGGCCAGAGCGTCGAGTTTCGCCCGGTTTTGTCGATGTACCAGCTCGCGCACCCACCCGTGATCCACACCGTGCCTCCCATCTGGCCGTTCACCTCGGCCACGAAATCGGCTTGCGCCTCGGGCCGAGGCTCGACGGTGGCAAGCCCGTGCTTGCGAAGGTGACGGATGGCACCGAGCACGAGCTCGAGCTGGCTCTCGATCATGAGCACGACCGACGTGTGGCCGAGCCCGGTGTTGGGACCGAGCAGCAAGAACAGGTTGGGAAAGCCGGACACCGTCGTTCCCCAATGCGCGGTGGGGCTCCCCTGCCAAGTTTGGGCGAGTGTGCGCCCGCCGCGCCCGCGGATCCGATCGGAGAACGGCATCTCCGTCACCTGAAAGCCGGTGCCGAAGATGATGGTATCGACCGGATGCTCGACGCCGTCGACCGTCACGATCGAGCGCGCGCGCACTTCCCGAATCGAT
>Ga0190265_10002553_pt1 | contig 12244 bp, 9 predicted proteins | sample Popmic124T_FD_133135 | JGI IMG/M metagenome (GOLD analysis project Ga0190265, IMG submission 133135) | Populus adjacent soil microbial communities from riparian zone of Indian Creek, Utah, USA - 124 T | ecosystem: Environmental > Terrestrial > Soil > Riparian zone | place: USA: Utah | collected... | reverse complement strand
TTGACTTCGTCGCGCGTGTAGACAGCGCCGTCCACCGGCAGTTTGACGGTCCACATCGGCCCCGAGTCCTCGCCTGACCTATAGCGGAGCGTGATGCCATAACGAGCGAGGCGCAGGTCATCGGTGTCGTAGTAAGTCGCGCGCAAACGTTGCTGCGAAGCCTCCTCGACGGAGTTCACGTCTTCTATCTGGCGGAGGTCGGGCAGGTCAAAGGGACCGTGGACCGCCAGCTTCTGCTCGACCTCACGCATTCTTGATTGCACGGCGCATCAATTCTTCCTGCAGATTGATCACCTCATCGTCACCGGGCTGCAGCTTGATCCAGTGGCCTTCCCCATTGAGCTCCCAGGCGGCACTGTTGTCGGCAAAGGACAACCCTAGGATCTCCTTCAAGCGATCCTTGAGCTCCTTCTCCTTCACACTAACTACGGCTTCAACGCGCCGGTCGAGGTTGCGCTGCATCATGTCGGCGCTGCCGATTAGGAAGTCGTCCTGCCCCGCATGACGGAAATAGAAGATGCGCGAGTGCTCGAGGAAGCGGCCGAGGATGCTGCGAACCGTGATGTTGTCACTTAGGTCCCGCACACCGGGCCTCAGGGAACAGATTCCCCGAATCATCAGGTCGACCTTCACGCCAGCCTGTGAGGCGGTGTAGAGGGCGTCGATCACTTTCTCGTCGACCAGGCTGTTCAGCTTCATGGCAACGTAGCCCGGACGTTCGGGGGTGTGCAGGTCGGCTTCGCGTTCTATCAACGAGACGATCTGCTCGCGCAGTCCATAAGGTGCCGCAAGGATCCACCTGTACTGACTATGCCGCGAGTAGCCGGTGAGGAAATTGAAAAGGTGGCTGACCTCGGCGCCGATCTCCGGGTGAGAGGTCAACAACCCAAGGTCTTCGTAAAGCCGCGCCGTCTTTGGGTTGTAGTTGCCGGTGCCAACGTGCACGTACCGGCGCAACTTGTTCTTCTCCTGACGAACGATGAGGCACAGCTTTGCGTGGGTCTTCAGTCCAACGAGGCCATAGACGACATGGCACCCCGCCTGTTCGAGAGCGCGTGCCCAGTTGATGTTGGCGCGCTCGTCGAAGCGGGCTTTGATCTCCACGAGGACTACGACCTGCTTGCCCGCCTGCGCGGCATCGATGAGCGCATTGACGATTGGGCTGTCACCCGATGTGCGATAGAGCGTCTGTTTGATCGCCAACACGTCGGGATCGCTGGCAGCCTGTTCGACAAGGGCCTCGACGCTTGTTGCAAAGGAGTCGTAGGGGTGATGCAGGAGGATGTCCTTGCGCTGCAAGACGTCGAATATCTTCGAACCTCCGTCGTCGGACAACTGCAGATCCGGTACGGTGGTGGGATAGAAGGTCGGATACAGGAGCTCTGGCCTCTCGATGCCATAAAGGTCCCACACACCTGTGAGATCGAGCGGACCGGCCAGCTTGTGGACGTCCTCTTCTCCCACCTCGAGCTCCCGACGAAGTAGGTCGAGCACGTGGTCCGGCATGCTCTCTTCGATCTCGAGCCGCACCGCAGGGCTGAATCGACGCTTGCGAAGCTCCTCCTCGAGCGCCAACAGCAGATCCTCGGCGCCGTCATCGTTGACCTCGAGGTCGGCGTTTCGAGTGACCCTGAAGTAGAAGTGGTCGACGACGTTCATCCCGGCAAAGAGCTGGTCGAGGTTCGCGGCGATCACGTCCTCAATCGGAACGAAGACCTCGCCGACCGACAGCTCGATGAAGCGAGGAAGCAACGGAGGAACCTTGACTCGCGCAAAGTGGCTACGATCGCTCTCCGGCTCGTTGATCATGACAGCCAAGTTCAACGAGAGGTTCGAGATGTACGGGAAAGGATGGCCAGGGTCGACGGCCAGCGGAGTGAGGACCGGAAAGATCTGATCGCGGAAGACGTCATTGATCTCGTCGCGCTGCCCATCCTCCAGATCCGACCAACGCAGAATGTCGATTCCCTCTTTCCCAAGAGCAGGCAGGATCTCGTCGAGGAAGAGCCGGTCGTGGCGGTGCACGAGAGGCTCGAGCTTCTCGGCTAGGGCTGCCAGTTGGTTGCGAGGGGTCATCCCATCGGAGCTCCTGCTGGACAGACCGGCTTCGACCTGTCGCTTTAGCCCGGCAACTCGGACCATGTAGAACTCGTCCAGATTGCCGGCGAAGATCGCGAGGAACTTCACACGTTCCAGCAGCGGCTGACTGGGGTCCTCGGCAAGAGCCAGGACGCGCGCATTGAAGTCAACCCACGAAAGCTCGCGGTTGAAGTAGCGGTCCTCTGGCAGGAAACCTTGCTCGTTCATGCTCGGCTCAGACTATGCGTTCTGTGGCGGGGTCGGCTCGGCGACACCGCAGAAAAGGTGAGTTACCTAATGGCATGGCAATGAGGGGTCCGGGGACTGACCCCCCAAGCCATACGCGTCTCGGAAGGGAGCCTGGGGGACAAGACCCCTTCCAGTCCTCCGTGCCGGGGACTCGACTGCAGGCTAGAAAGACAAAGTTGATGCTGTGTGGCGCGCTCCGGTCGCCAATGTGAACAAATCGGTGGTCTAGGAGCGGATCTGTCCCTCGCCCCAAACGACGAACTTGGTCGACGTGAGGGCACGCAACCCCATTGGCCCCCGAGCGTGCAGCTTCTGCGTCGAGATTCCTATCTCCGCTCCGTAGCCAAACTGGCCCCCATCGGAGAAGCGTGTGGAAGTGTTGACGAAGATGGAGCCGGCGTCGATCTCGGTGGCGAAGCGGCGTGCCGTCTGGAGATTGCTGGTGACGATGCCCTCGGCATTTGCAGTTCCGTACTCGTTGATGTGGCCAATCGCGTCGTCGAAGCTTGCGACTACCTTCACTGCGAGCACGAGGTCGAGGTACTCGGTGGCCCAGTCCTCGTTCGTCGCGGGGGACGCCTGCGGCCATGTCTCGACAACACGTTCGTCGCCGCGCACCTCGACCCCCGCCGAAGAGAGCTCGTCGAGCACGTTGGGTAGCCACCCCGACGCCTTCGATTCGTGAACGAGAAGAGTCTCGAGCGCGTTGCATACGCTCGGTCTCTGGGTCTTCGCGTTGACGACTATGGCTGTTGCCATCGATTCGTCGGCCGACTCATCGACGTAGATGTGGCAATTGCCGTCACCGTCGATGATGAACGGCACCGTTGCGTTGTCCTCGATTGACTTGATCAGAGCCGCTCCCCCGCGCGGCACCAAGAGATCAACTAGGCCCTTCGCGCTCATGAGCTCCTCAGCCGATGCGCGCGACGCATCGGGGATCAACTGAACGGCGTCAACGGGAACGCCGGTGGATTTCAGAGCCTCGCGCAGGACATCGACTATCGCCCTGTTCGAGTTCAACGCGATAGAGGAGCCACGCAACACGGCCGCGTTTCCCGACTTGAGGCAGAGCCCTGCGACGTCGCTCGTCACGTTAGGCCGAGCCTCGTAGATGACCGCGATGACGCCAAGAGGAGCACGCACCTCCTCGATGGTCAGTCCGTTAGGACGCTTCCAGCCGGAGACGACCTCGCCGACCGGATCGTTCTGGGCCACAACGGCGCGCAGACCCGAGGCCATGCCCTCGAGCCGGGACGATGTCAGCGTCAATCGGTCCAGCAATGTCTGCGACGTTCCTTGTGCCTCGGCCCTCGAGACGTCCTCTTTGTTCGCGATCACCAGGTCGCTGGCCGAGTCGAGGAGAGCATCGGCCATGGCCAGCAGCGCCGCGTCCTTGGTGTCCCCGTCCAGCCGCGCTAGCTCGGGGGCGCAGGCGACTGCACGCCTGCAGATTTCGGTCGCAGTTCCCACTAGTCCTCCAACACTACGAGTTGATCTCTGTGGATCACCTCACGACCCGCGAACTCGGAGGCAGGTCGTCCCTTTGCGTCTTCTAGCTCAGAGGACGCGTAGCGTACCGTGCCGCGCGCTACGAGCGCCGAGTCAGGTGTCATCACGTCAACCGTGGCGCCGACCTCGAAGTTACCCAGGACCTCGATGACTCCGGCTGGCAGAAGGCTTCGCTTTTGCTCAACGAGTGCCCGCCGGGCACCTTTGTCCACAACGACGGTCCCCCGAGGAGGCTGAGCGAAAGCGATCCACAACCGCCGAGCCGACGCACGCTTGCGGCGAGCGTGAAAGTACGTCCCCACGGAATCGCCCGAGGCCACTCGACCCAGGATGCCTGGCTCGGTCGAAGACGCCACGACCGCAGGCACTCCAGAGAACGTTGACACCCAAGCGGCCGCGAGCTTCGAAGCCATGCCTCCGCTCGAAAGCTCGGATCCCCTTCCACCCGCCCCCCGCTCGAGCTCCGGGGTTATGCGCTCGACCTCGTCCAGCAACTCGGCATCCGGAACCTTCCGGGGATCGGCGGAGTAGACACCGGATGAATCAGTGAGGAGCACGAGGAGAGTCGCCGACGTGAGGTTAGCGACCAGCGCAGCCAGCCTGTCGTTGTCTCCGAATCGGATCTCGTCGACCGCGACGGTGTCGTTCTCGTTGACGACCGGCAGGACGCCCAGGGTCAACAATCGATCGATGGTGTTACGCGCGTTGATGTAGTGCTGGCGGTTCATGAAGTCGTAGCGCGTGAGGAGCAACTGCGCCACCGTAATGCGTCGTTCGGCGAAAAGACGGGAGTAGATGCGGTGCAACCGGGCCTGGCCTACGGCTGCCGCCGCCTGCAAACCGGGGATGTCGGCCGGCCTGGTATCGAGTCCCAGAGGTTGAAGTCCGGCGGCGATGGCTCCCGACGAGACGACGATCGGATGTATACCCTCGTCGCGCAAATGAGCCACCTCGTCGCAGAGCAAAGCAAGTCGTTGTTCGTCGGGATCGCCGGTGGGGCCAACGAGGGACGACGTTCCGATCTTCACGATCATTCGGTCCCCGGGGTTAAGCCCGACGCGCGCCATCACCCTCCTCACTTAAGCCCTCGGGCTCGTAGGTGAACGACACGTCCCCGATAATCACGTCGTCGCCTGGCTTGGCTCCCGCTCGTTCGAGTTCGCGCTCGACCCCCATCGATAGCAGTCTCTTCTGCAGGCGCTCGACCGCCTCTTCGTTCTCCATGTTCGTGATTGCGACAGCACGTTCGACGCGGCGGCTCGTCACCAACCACGATTCGTTTTGCCGGCGCACGCTCAAAGGGTCATCGCGCACGACGTGTCGTACGTAGCCCAGGGACGGGGCCGTGCTCTCGCGCGACCGTTCGACACCTGCGGCCATACGACGCTTGAGCTCGTCAATACCCTCGCCACTGACCGCTGAAATCGGAAGCGCTTCCGGATACCGGGCGACCGCGGCATCCAGGCTCTGCTGGCCGGCATCGGCTTTGCTGAGAACTATCAACGAGGGCCTGGATGCGAGTTCGGGGTCGAAGGCCTCCAGCTCCGCTCGAAGGACATCAACGTCGTCGAGCGGGTCCCGGTCCATGGCCACGAGGTCTACGAGAAAAACGAGCAGAGCCGCGCGACGGACATGACGAAGGAACCGGTGACCGAGACCTTTGCCCTCGCTCGCCCCTGCCACCAGACCAGGGATGTCGGCCACAACAAAGGAATCGTCTCCGAGCCTGACGACTCCGAGGTTGGGGACCAGCGTGGTGAACGGGTAGTCGGCGATCTTCGGCTTGGCCGCGGAGATGCGCGACACCAGGGTCGACTTACCGGCGTTGGGGAAGCCCACCAGACCGACGTCGGCGAGAAGACGCAACTCCAGGCGGAGCCGGCGCTCCTCACCGGGCTCACCACGCTCGGCGAAGGTCGGCGCCCGCCGGGTCGGAGTGGCGAACTGGGCGTTGCCTCTGCCCCCCCGACCCCCCTGAGCGGCTACGAGTTCGTCGCCGGCGTTCGCGAGGTCTGCAATGAGCGTTCCTTCGGCGTCGTAGACCACCGTGCCGGGGGGAACGACAATGACTCTGTCCTCCCCGCGCGCCCCGTGTTTTCGCTTGCCCTCTCCGTGGTTTCCCCGCTGACCCTTGATGTGGGGGTTATCCCTGAGCTCGAGCAGAGTCCCGACCGAATTGTCGGCCCGCATGATCACGCTGCCCCCGTTGCCCCCATCGCCCCCGTCTGGTCCGCCCTTGGGCTTGAATGGCTCGTGGTGAAATGCGGACGCGCCGTTTCCCCCCGACCCCGCGGCCACGTTGATCTTGACCTCATCGACGAATCTCACGACTTCTGTTTCCCTCACACTCCGACCCCCTCCCGGGGGTCTCCGCTCACGGCGGCCCCAAGGGCCGCCGTCGGGTAATGCCCGCGATCGTCGAGACGATCGCTCTTCTACCTGCCTATATCAAAAAGGGGACCCACCGGGGGGTCCCCTGAACACTAGTGAGAAGATCCGTTACTCGGTTACGACGCTGACGACCTTGCGGCCACGCATGCGGTGGAACTTGACTACACCTTCAGCCGTGGCGAAGAGCGTGTCGTCACCTCCACGCTTCACGTTCAGTCCGGGATGAACCTTCGTGCCGCGTTGGCGCACGATTATCCGGCCGGGACCGGTGAGCTCGCCGCCATACATCTTCACCCCGAGTCGTTTGCTCTGGGAATCCCGTCCGTTCCGTGAGGACGAAGCACCTTTTTTGTGAGCCATGGAAGTTCCTTTTTGTTGAGGGGTTCCTAAACTACAGCTTGATCTCGGAAATCTCGACGGTTGTGTACTGCTGCCGATGGCCGGTGTTGCGTCGATAACCGGTCTTATTGCGGTGCTTGGCCACCTCGACCTTGGGGCCTTTGGTTGCGCCCACTACCTTCGCCGTGACCACTGCCTTGGACAGCGCCGATTTGCCCGCAGTCGATTTGCCCTTGTCGTCGACGACAACCAGCGGGGTGAACTCGACCTTGTCGTTCGAGTCCTTCAACTTCTCAATTTCGATCACATCGCCCTTAGTGACTTTGTATTGCTTGCCGCCCGCGCGGATCACTGCGTACATGTCACTCCCTTGTAAACGGCCGCCGCTAGACCGGCGCCGCGTAGATAGCCGCCACGAAACAATTGGGCCCGAAAGAGAATACCAGAGGGCCGAAGCGGCCTAGGAGCCAGCCTTCGGGATGGCCATCGTGAAGGTCGAGCCCGCCTCGGGGCTGGTTTCGACATCAAGGCGCCCGCCGGAGGCCTCGAGGACCTGACGAGCGATGAAGAGGGAAAGCCCCAGGCCCCCAACTCGTCGAGTAGACGACGAATCAGCCTGAGTGAACGGCTTGTTCAGAAGGGTGTCGAGAGTGGCGTATTCGAGTCCGGGACCATGATCGCGCACGATGAGTCGCGCCATGCGAACACCACTCGTGACCTCGACCTCGACCTTGCCCTCGGTGAATGACAGGGCGTTGTCCACGAGGGATACCGCAGCCTCGCGGATGCGGTCTAGGTCGCCAGAGACCTCGACGTCCGATTCCGTGATGGTGACCCGGCCGGGTTCGGTCTTGTGGTCGAGCAGTGCGAGCGCCTCGCGGGCGACCGTGCTGAGAGAAAAGTCGGTGGGCTGAAGACCGAGGCCCCCACGCTGAATCCCGCTGACGGTCAGAATCTTGTCGATCATCAAGGACAGCCGGTCACATTGATTGGACATCGATCCGAGAAGCTCGAGCTTCGTCGCTTCATCGAGGTCGTCCCACTTGTACTGCAGAGTCGAGACCCCTCCACTGATCGTCGTCAGCGGTGTGCGCAACTCGTGGGAGACGACCGAGACGAACTCTGTCTTCATTCGGTCGAGGTCCACCAGGGAGCGTGCGCGTTCCTGCTCCTCGCGGTACAGCTGGGCAAGGTTCTGCATCACCCCGCGCGTCACCTCGCGGCCGAGGGCGGCTTCGCCTGCGTGAACCGCATCGAGGGAGCGAAGGAGCTCTTCGGCGCTGCCTCCTTTGAGGAGGTAGCCATCGGCCCCCGCTTTGACCATCTCACTTACGAGTTCCATCTCGCCAAAAGCGGTAAGGGCAAGAACCTTGACGTTGGGGTGATCCCTCTTGATGACGGCGGTCGCTTCGGCCCCCGTCATCTCGGGCATGCGCATGTCCATCACGACGACATCAGGATTCAGTCGCCCGACTTCAGTGACGGCCTCGCGGCCGTCCGCGCACTCGCCTACTACCTGAATGTGTTCCTGGAAATCCAGCAGCTGGCGAAGTCCGCCGCGTACATGAACGTTGTCATCGACAATTAGAACTCGCATACGACTTCTATCGACCCGGAAAACCTCAGACTCAATTCACCTCACGGAAGAATTGCCCGAAGATGAGCCGCGGGTAGCTAACAAGGACTAGCTCCCTAGTCCTTTAGGAAGCCCTGGTCGCCGGAGATGGAGGCGTCAAGAAGCTGGATGGGGTGATAGATCGGCATGGCCCGCCCCCGGGCTCGGAGGTGCCCGGCCATCTGGAGGGTGCATCCTGGATTGCCTGCGGCGATGGCCTCGGCTCCCGTCGCCAATAGGTTGTCGGCCTTGCGTTCCCCGAGCTGCCTCGCGGCCTCCGGCTCGAGCAGGTTGTATATCCCTGCAGAACCACAGCAGATCTCCCACTCGTTGGGCTCGATCAGCTCGATTCCCGGGATCGACGACAACAGCTCGCGGGGCTGCGATCTGATCCCTTGCGCATGGGCAAGATGACACGCGTCGTGGTAGGCGAGCCGCAGATTGATGGGGTTTCTGGGTCGTCGCTGCTCGACCGAGCCGAGCAGCTCCATGATGTCGCGGGTGCGCTCGGAAAGCGACTGCGCTCGCTCGGCCCAGGCTGAATCATCTGCGAATAGGTGGACGTAGTCCTTCATCGCCGAGCCGCAGCCCGCCGCATTCGTAACGATGAGGTCGCAGGTCTCGAACGCCTCGATGGCACGCCGCGCAAGTTTCTTCGCTTCCTCCTCGTATCCAGTGTGGAGCATGAGCGCGCCGCAGCACCGCACCGATGATGGCGCGACGACGTCGTAGCCCTCAGCCGTTAGGACACTCGCGGTCGCACGGTTGACATCGCCAAAGAACGCTCGCTGAACGCAGCCCTGAAGAAGACCAACGCGCCCCCGAACCTCGCCAACGCCCGCGGAGAACTCATCGGTCCCCAGTCCCTTGGACCTCAGTTGCACATCGGGTGCCAAGGACGCGAGGGCCTGCAATCGAGGCCAGCGCCGGCCGATGGGACCGTTGGCCACAGCGCGGTCGAGTCGGAGGCGTCGCGAAACTGCGAGTATCGGCGCCAGGGCGCGCAGTCGTCGCGGATGCGTGAACAAGGCGAAGGCCGCCCGCCTTCCGAGTCTTTCGGAACGAGAACGGTCGTGATGCCGCTCGACCTGCGGTCGGGTTTGTTCGATCAGACGGTCGTACTGGACTCCCGAGGGACACGCGGTGACGCAGGCCATGCACCCGAGGCATCTGTCGAAATGAGTTGCCATCGAGTCCGTGAGCTCGCTTCCCTCTTCGAGCCCGGTGCGCATGAGAACGATGCGCCCGCGCGGAGAATCCATCTCCTCGCCCCACAGCACGTAGGTCGGACAGGTGGGGAGGCAGAAGCCACAATGCACACAGTCCTCGATGAGGTCGAGGTCGGGGGGATTGTGGGGGTCGAAGGCGCGATCGGGACGCGGCTCGGTCCTCATGAGCTAGATCCCACCCGCAAAGAGACCGGGGGCACATACCCCCGCCGGATCAAAGCGGGACTTGACCGCTTGCATCAACCGCAGCGTGCCGGGGTCGGGATCGCCCCACACATTGGCCTCTGCCCTCACGGGCTTCGGAGCGTCGAGCAGAACGGCGTGACGAGCCACTTGGCCGAGCTCCCTGCGCACTTCGGTGAGCGACATGGTCGATGGAGCTCTCAGCCAGTAGAGCCCCAAGCCCGCACGCCCGACGAGGGATCCTCCCAGGCGTTGAGTCGCTGCAATGACATCTCCAAAGTCGTCGGGCAGAGCCGAAACCTTGACCGATATCTCGCCTTCGCCGGCGCGCTGCGCATCCCGCTGTTCCGCCCAGAGAGTCGCGTCTTCGTCCGTTTCCGTCACGTCCAGCCCCGCCTTGTCCAACAAGGCTCGAGCGCCCACCGACTGTCCCTCTGGGGCCACACCGCCGAAGCGAACGAGCACACGGCCCGATCCGTCCGCCCATGCCACATCGAGCGCCTCTATCTCGAGCGCCGCATGGCCGAGTTCGAACGAGCCCGTTTGAATCGCCGCGGGGTCGCTGCTCTGTCCCACCACGGTCACAGTCCGCCGAGGCAACGGGTGCAATCTCACGATGACCTCGATGATGAGTCCGAGAGTTCCAAGGGAACCAGCAAACAGCTTCGCGATGTCGTAGCCGGCCACGTTCTTGATCACCCTGCTGCCGCTGTGTGACACCGTCCCGTCGCTGAGAGCCACGGTCATTCCAAGAACGAGGTCACGCGCTGCGCGGTAACGGTGTCTAAGGGGTCCTGAATCGTTCGTGGCGATGATCCCCCCGATCGTCGCGGCATCGCCGACGAGTGGCGGATCGAGCGCGAGCATCTGGTCGGATTGGGCGAATGCCTCCTGAGCGGCGGCCAGTGGCGTGCCCGCACCCAGGATCGCAGTCATGTCGGCCGCGTTGTGTTCCTTCACCTCCGCCAGTGACTTCGTTGAGATGATGGCTCCCGGTTCGCATTCGGCTCCCCACGCGAACTTGGTACCCCCGCCGCGCATTCGAAGCGGCGTTCCGTCCGCCGACAGCGCCCTCAAGGCCTCCGCCGCCTCACTCGGCGTGGCCGGGGTTTCGACTCTGATCTCGGTCTTGGCCATCAAACACGCTCCGCTATTCCGGCTACCTCGAGTGGGTGCCGGCGATAAGGTCCCGGGACCTCGCCGCAGAGACGCGGTGTCGGCATCACCTTGCCGGGATTCGCTCGTTGCTCCGGATCGAAGGCGCACCGCAATCGCTGAAAGACCGCCAGATCGTCGTCCGTGAACATGCCCGACATGAAGCGCTTCTTGTCAATTCCGACGCCGTGCTCACCGGTGATCGAACCGCCCGCGTCGAGACACGCCTGAAGAATGAGTCCCGCGCACTCCTCGGCGCGCTCGGCCTCACCTGGAACAGAGCCGTCGTAACAGACGAGCGGATGCAAATTACCGTCCCCTGCATGAAAGACGTTGGCAACCACGAGGTTGTACTCGTGCCCAAGCGACGCGATGCGTTCCAGAACCTCGCCCAAACGCGTGCGCGGTATGACTCCATCCTGCACGTAGTAGTTGGGTGCGATGCGACCCATCGCAGCAAACGCTGCCTTGCGGGCTTTCCAGATGAGCTCCCTTTCGGCTTCATTAGCGGCGACGTGAACTTCAGTTGCGCCATTGTCCTCACAGTGCTTGACGACTCCGGTAAAACGAGCTTCGCACTCGGCCTCCGGCCCATCGAGCTCGACGATGAGTGCAGCTCCCGCATCGATCGGCATCCCTATGTGGGTGGAGTCCTCGCACGCTTTAATCGCCGCGTTGTCCATCATCTCGATCGCCCCTGGGAGGGCACCGTCGGCGACGATGTCCGACACAGTCTGCCCCGCCGGGCCCACTCCTTTGAAATACGCGATCAGGGTTCGTACGGTCTGCGGCACGGGCACGATTCGCAGCGTGATGCGCGTTGCGATCCCAAGCGTTCCCTCCGAGCCAACGAAGGCACCGATCAGATCGTAGCCAGGTGCGTCCAGCTCCTTACCGCCGAGATCCACAATCTGTCCGTCCGGCAGGACGATCTCGAGGCCGGTGACGTAGTTCGTGGTGAAGCCGTACTTGAAACAGTGAAGGCCCCCCGAGTTCTCGGCGATGTTGCCCCCGATCGAGCAGACGACCTGGCTCGATGGATCGGGTGGGTAGAAGTGTGTGGGTGAGGTGGCTATCGAGATCTCCCTGTTTGTGACTCCGGGCTCGAGCACCACGCGCTGATTGACAAGATCGACCTCGAGAATTTTCCGCATACGCGACAGCACTATCAGGACGCCGTCGGACACTGGTAACGCTCCACCCGAGAGTCCGGTGCCGGATCCGCGCGCTACCCATGGGATCTCATTGCGGTGACATAAGGCCACCACCCGGCTGACCTGTTCGGTGGTGGTCGGCAGGACAACGGCTCCTGGTTGGACCTTGTACTGCAACAGCCCATCTGATTCGTAGGTGCGGCGAGCGACAGCATCCGACACGACCCCGTCGTGGCCGCAGATGGTTGTGAGTTCGTCAACGAGCTCCGCTACGTCCATGGACCCCCCATGTGTCCAGACCTCAGCATCGCACGCCTCAGCCAGGCGGTTGGTTACCC
>Ga0190265_10002552_pt1 | contig 12245 bp, 9 predicted proteins | sample Popmic124T_FD_133135 | JGI IMG/M metagenome (GOLD analysis project Ga0190265, IMG submission 133135) | Populus adjacent soil microbial communities from riparian zone of Indian Creek, Utah, USA - 124 T | ecosystem: Environmental > Terrestrial > Soil > Riparian zone | place: USA: Utah | collected... | reverse complement strand
GGGGCCGGATATCGAGGCGAGAAGTGGCAGACCAACGTCGCCTTTGCCTACCGCTTCGCCAGCACCGAGATCACGCCGGCCGACGTCGCGGGGGCGGCGGATTGCCCGAGCTGCTCCAAACCGGGGCACGATTACAACCTGAAGATCATGGGCTTCTACCTCGACTTTTCCTACCGGTTCGACGTTGCGCCGCTCTTCGGCAGTGCGCCGGCCGCCGCGCCCGCCCTGCCCGCTCCTGAAACGTCTCCCTCGCCGGGAGGGCCGCCACCGGGTCCCTCACCGACGCCCGCGCCAGGACCCGATCCCGTGCCGTCCCCTCAGCCCACGGCTCCGCCGCCTCCTCCGACGCCTTCGCCAACACCCTCACCGTAACGTTCTCAAAGTTGAACCGCGGGCCAAGATCGACGCGACCCGCGTCCGAGACGGCGAAGACGCCGCTCGCATCCGTGACGTCTTAGACCGTCCTCGATCGTCTACGCCTGGCGATGACGTGATTGAGCTCGGCACCGACCAGCAGAGCGACCGAAAAAAGGTAGAGCGCGATCATCGTGACACCGATGATCGAGAGCCCCGCCTGGTACGCGCTGCTCGCACCGACTTTCGACAGATAGAAAATGTAGCCGTAGCCGAGCGCTGCTTGCAGCGCGATGGCGAGCAGCGCGCCTGGCAAGACCGGCGTTCGCTTGCGCGCGGTGCGCGGGATTCCAACCAGATAGAGGCCGGCGACGAGACCGAGCGCGGTGAGCGCCCCCACCCCGAGACGTACCGCCGTGTCGAGGAAACCGGTCATGCCGGCCTGCGATTCGAGCTGCGCAATGGGCATGGTGCCCCGAAGGAAAGCGAGCACGCCGCTGAGGCCGGTGGCCAAGATGGCGATGATGGCCGAGCCGACCGAAAGGGCGACGCAGCTCCCCAGGGCGAGCGCGCGTTTCTTCCACCACGGCCGCAACGTCCCCGCCTTCACTTCGAGCACATCGAAAATCGCGTGAATGCCTCCCGACGCCAGCCACACGAACACCAGCGCCGCCGGTGCGGCGACCGAACCACCGTTCCATGCCGCCACGTGCCGGAGCTGCCGGGACACGAGCTCGCGCGTTTCGGCCGGCAGCGAGGCGAGCAGCAACGTCACCTCCGAGCTCGACACGGCGATTTTGGCGAGTGCCAGCCCGGCCACGGCGGCAAGCGGCACCAGCGAGAGAAAGAGCCAGAAGGCCATTTCGGCCGCCATCCCGGTGGTGCGCGATCGCTCGAGCTCTCGAATGAAGTCTTTGAGCCAGCCGACGGCGTTTCCGACACGGCCGCCGAGCGTACCCCGCACGCGCGCTCTGCCCGGGCTCATTCCATCCAAGATACTCGAGGAGCTCCGGTTCGAAAGGGCGGCGCGATGGGCGGTTCGAAAGGGCGACACGGTTTCGATTTCATGCGTCCGAAGTCGAGCCGCCCAATCGGACCAAAAGCCGGGTAGGATGCGTCGTCGACGCGCGACCCACGACGACCGCGGCGCGCGACGGATCTCCGACGATGACGAGTCCGAGCTGGCGAAAGTGGGGGATCGAACCCGGTTACCTGTCCGCTCTCGGCGATTTGCGAAAGTCGCCCGAGGAATCGCTGGCCGTCGTCGCGCGTGCCATGCGGCGAGCCGCTCGGCGCGGGCGGCCCGCCTACCGCGACGTATGGGTCTTGGGATCGGGGGAGACACGCGCCGTCACCGAGCCGTCCGAGCTGCGCCTCGAAGACGGGACGGTGACGGCGGTTTCGAGCCAGCTGCCGCGCCATTTGCCGCTCGGCTACCACGAGCTTCGAGGCCAAGAAACGGGCGCGCTTACGCGGGTCATCGTAGCGCCGGGGCAATGTTATCTACCGGAAGTGCTTTCCACGTGGGGATGGGCGGTGCAGCTCTACGCGGTGCGCTCCCAAAAGAGCTGGGGCATGGGGGACCTGGGCGACCTCACGACCTTGGCGCGCTGGTCGGCGCGGCGGCTCGGGGCGGGCATGCTTCTGGTGAATCCCTTGCATGCGCCGCTGCCTACGGCGGCGCAGCAGCCGAGCCCCTATTACCCGAGCAGCCGCCTTTACCGCAATCCGCTCTACCTGCGCGTCGAAGACGTCCCGGGCGCGCGTCGCATCGGGCGCGAGCTCGAGTCGCTCGCGCGAGCCGGCCGCGAGCTCAACGGAGCGGCGAGGATCGATCGCGACGCCATCTTCCATCTCAAGATGCGCGCGCTCGCCAAGATCTTCGCGCGCTTCGAAGGCGACGGCGCTTTCGAGCGCTACGCTGCGCGCGAGGAGCCCCTCTTGGGCCTCTACGCCACGTTCTCGGCCATCGTCGAGCGCCAGGGCGCCAACTGGCGAAAGTGGCCGCGCGAGCTTCGGAGCCCGCATCACCCGGCGGTGGCGCGCTTTCGGCGCGCGCACGAACGACGCGTACGCTTTCACGAATGGCTGCAGTGGCTCGTCGACGAACAGCTCGGCACGGCCGGACGAACCATCCCGCTGCTTGGCGATCTCGCGGTGGGTGTGGACGGCGGTGGCGCCGATGCCTGGCTCTGGCAAGACGTCTTCACCGAACGAATGGGCATCGGCGCGCCGCCGGATCATTTCAACACGCTCGGTCAGGACTGGGGACTCTTGCCCTTCGATCCGGGTGGGCTTCGTGGAGCCGGGTACGAGCCCTTCATCCGCATCGTTCGCGCCTCGATGCGCCATATGGGGGGAATCCGGCTCGACCACGTGATGGGTCTCTTTCGGCTGTTCTGGGTGCCCGCCGGAAAGAAACCGAAAGACGGCGTGTACGTCCGCTATCCCGCCCTCGACCTTCTCGGCATCGTCGCGCTGGAGAGCGTGCGGGCGCGCGCGTGCGTGGTGGGCGAAGATCTCGGCACGGTCGAACCCGAGGTGCGCGCGGAGCTCGCCTTCCGGCGGTTGCTCTCGTACCGCGTGCTCTGGTTCGAAAAAGGGCGTCCCGAGACATACCCCAAAAACGCGCTCGCCACGGCTACCACGCACGATTTGCCGACCATCGCCGGGCTTTGGTCGGGATCGGATCTCGAGATGCAGCGGCGTTTGCAGCTCGCACCTAACGAGGCAGGTACGCGCGGGCTCAGGCGTTCGCTCGCCAAGCTGACGGCGTCCCCGTTGCGCGCGCCGGCCGAAGACGTCATTCGCAAGACGTACACGGCGCTTGCACGCGCCCCTTGCCTTCTCGTCACACCGACGCTCGACGACGCTTTGGCCGCGGAAGATCGGCCCAACATGCCGGGAACAATCGACGAGTATCCGTCGTGGCGGATTCCGCTGCCGCGCACGCTCGAGGAGATCATGAAGGACCCACGGCCGCGGCGGATTGCGAAAGCAATGTCGCGGCGACGGCGGAAACTGCAGAAGCGTCGATAAAACGCGAAACGCGACCGTCCCCATCGACGGCCGCCAAGAAGGGGCCTTGTCGAAGGGCGAGCGAGTCGCGATAACCAGCGCTATGCAAATCGATGTCGTGCCCGCCTCGATTCACGACGCGGCAACGCTGACGAACCTGTTTCAATATTACGTGTACGACTTGAGCGACGTCGTCGACGGGGACCTCGGCACGGACGGCCGGTTCGTCGTACCCGCTTTCGACGCGTACTGGACCGACAGGTGGCGCCATCCGCACCTCGTTCGCGTCGATGGAAAGCTCGCTGGATTCGCGCTCGTTCAGCAGCGAAGCCGAATTACCGGCGACGATCGAACGTGGGACGTCGCCGAGTTCTTCGTCATGCGAAAGTACCGCCGGCAAGGTGTAGGCAGCGCCGTCGCCACCCGCCTCTTCGACGCCTTCCGCGGCTCTTGGGAGGTCCGCGAGCTCAAGAAGAATCACGCCGCGATCGCTTTCTGGCGCCGCGTCATCGCCGCTTACACGAAAGGCGATTTCCAAGAGACGCTCGTCGACGACGAGCGCTGGCGAGGTCCCGTCCAATCCTTCCGAAATTAAGACGCTTCTCGTCACGCGGTTCCGATGGCCCTGCATCCAGCCGGCCGACGTCGATCGAGCTTCGTCAGGCGACAGAAAAGGCGTATCCTGGCGGGCGATGTGCAGTAAAAGCAGCCGTCGTCTCGCCCCCCTGGCCAGCCTGGCTTTTTTCTGCGGCTTCCTCCACGCGAGCCCGGCCCGCGCAGAGACCGACGAAGATCGCGCGGGCGCGCGCACCCTGGCGACGGAAGGGGCCAAAGCATTCGCCGCCCAGCGATGGTCCGATGCCGTCGACCTGTTCACCCGCGCCGAGGCTCTCCTGCACGCGCCGCCGCATCTGCTTTTTTTGGCCCGGGCGCGGGTCAAGCTCGGTCAGCTCGTGCTGGCGCGCGAGATGTACACGAAGATCGTTCGAGAGAACATCGCGCCCACCGCGCCGGCCGCTTTTCTCGAGGCCCAAACGGCCGCCAAGGCCGAGCTCCCGGCCCTCGAGCCACGCATCGCCATGCTGACCGTTACGGTCAGCGGCGCCGACGCGAAAGCCGTGTCCATCACCGTGGACGGGCAGAAACTCTCGTCGGTCTTCGTGGGCGCGCCCAAGCCGATCGATCCCGGCGAGCACAAAGTGCAAGCGACGAGTGACGGCATGGCCAGCGACGTCGTGACGCTTCACATCAAAGAAGGCGCACGCCAAAGCGTTTCGCTGGCGCTGACTCCTCAGAAAGGCGCGGCGCCGACGCAGGTCGCGGCGCCGGCTCCGGTGGCCACGCCGCCCGCGCTCGCTACGCCGATGCCGAATCAAGTGGACGCTGCCACGCCCGACGCCGCATCGCCCCCTTCGCAGGGCGGTCCGAGCGGGCTGCGCATCGCATCCTTTGCCGCGCTCGGCGTGGGCGTCATCGGTCTCGGTGCCGGCACCGTTTTCGGCCTCCAATCGTTGAGCAAACGATCGAGCGCGGACAATATCTGCCCCGATGTGAATCGCTGCCCGAATGCAAAGAGAGACGAGGTCGATGGGCTGGATAACGACGCGCGCCAGGCGCAGACCCTGGCCACGATCGGGTTCGTGGCCGGCGGCGTGGGCGTCGCGGCGGGCGTGACGATGTTTTTGTTGAGCAGCAAGAAGCAAGATCAGAGTGCTCTTCGGCAACACCCGACGGTAAGACCGTGGATCGGGTTTCAGGCTGCCGGCGTGAGCGGGACATTTTGACGGCTCGCCGAGGAGATTCCGATGGACGATTCGACAGGGCTCACGTTGCGGCGCGCGTTGCGGATGGCAGCCTCGCTCTTGGGGGTGACGCTGCTTCTCACCGTCTGTTCGAGTGAACAGCCTTCCGCGCCAGCGGAGCTCGGCACCGCCCCGCAGGCCATCTGCACGCCAGGCCAATGTCCAGGCGGTGGCACCTGCTGCAACATGATCACCTGCTGCACTACGTCGCAGTATTGCTGCAACGGCGCCTGCTGCGGCACGAACTCATGCTGTAACGGGAGCTCGTGTGTCACGTCGAGCGTGACGGCGTGCGGCTCCGGTAGCTCTTGTGTCAACTGCGTGACCGAGTGCCGCACCAACGAGACATGCACCAACGGACAATGCGGCGGCACGCCCGTGACCGACGGCACGTCGTGCACCGGCGGAGGTTGCTGCAACGGATCGTGCTGCACGGGCACCAATCGCTGCTGCAATTCGGGCACCTGCGCAACGGGCACCAGCGTAGCCGTCTGTGGCACGGGCGGAGAAGTCTGCAGAAACTGCAACGACAACAACCCTTGCACGACCGATTCGTGCTCCTCCGGCAATTGCTCCAACGTCGCCGTCGGCGATGGGACGGGCTGCCCGGGCGGCGTCTGCATCGACGGCGCGTGCTGCACGGGCTGCGTGAACGCCGGCACCTGCGTCGCCACCGGCAGCCAAACGGCCGGAAGGTGCGGCAGCGCCGGCGCGAACTGCATTGCGTGCGCCGACAGCAACGTTTGCACGCAGGACCGGTGCGTGAGCGGAGCCTGCAATTTCGCGCTCGCCGCACCTGCCTCGACCATTTGCCGCGCGTCGGCCGGCGAGTGCGATCTCGCGGAAACCTGCAATTCGACGACCTGCCCGCCGGACGGCCACAAAGCCGCGGGAGCGCCGTGCACGGACGACGGCAACATTTGCACCACCGACGCGTGCAATGCCAGCGGCGTGTGCGCTCACGCACCGGCCGCCAATAACACGCCCTGCACCGACGACAACGTCTGCACCCAGGGGGACTCGTGCCAATCGGGCAGTTGTCGGGCGGGCACGCCGGTCAACTGCAACGACAACAACGATTGCACGACCGACGGCTGCGATTCGACGACCGGGTGCTCGAACACGAACAGGCCCAACGACTCCATGTGCGACGACGGCAACGCGTGCACCACCGGAGACAGGTGCACGAGCGGGCGGTGCGGCGGCATGGGTGTCGATTGCAACGACAACAATCCCTGTACGGCGGACACCTGCAATCCTGCCAATCAACTGTGCACTCGGACGAACCTGCAGGACGGCACACCCTGCACCGACAACAGCAAGTGCACGCTCAACGACACGTGCCAGAGCGGACAGTGCACGTCGGGGCCGCCCGTCGATTGTTCGGACACCAATCCCTGTACCATCAACAGCTGCGATCCTGCGACGGGGTGCAAGATCGAACCCAATACCGGGGCCACCTGCGACGACGGGGATGCCTGCACGACCGGCGAGAAATGTCAGGGCACCACCTGCGGCGGCGGAGCACCCATCGTTTGCGACGACTGCCTGCAAAACCCGACTTGCAATCGCATGACGGGTGCTTGCAGCGGCACGCCGAAAATGGACGGTACGCCCTGCGCCGGCGGGGGCGTTTGCCAAGGAGGAACGTGCACCACGCAGCCCGATGCGGGGCTCGGTGACGGCGGCGGCACGGGCGGCGTAGCCGGGTCGGGCGGGAGCGGTGGGGCCGCGGGGTCCGGCAATGCGGCGGGCTCCGGTGGCTCCGCTGGAGGCGGTGCCGCGGGAACGGGAGGAACGGCAGGCTCGGGTCAAGGGGGCACGACCACGACGGGCGGCGCCGCGGGCCGGGGCGGCGCGGCGGGGCAAGGAGGCGCAGGGGGCCGGGGCGGCGGTGCGGCGGGTCAAGGCGGAAGCTCTGGGCAAGGCGGCGTGGCAGGTCGGGGCGGCGCACCGGGTTCCGACGGCGGTGGGGCGGCGGGAACGAGCGCGGGGGGCGGCGGCAACGCCGGGATTCCTGGTGTCGATGCAAGCGACGATGCCCCGCCCGAAGGCACGTTCGCTCGCCGCCCCGGAGGTTGCGCCTGCGGCATGGCTTCGAGGCAAGGAGCGACCGACGCCATCCCGTTCGCCATCCTCGCGCTCGCCGCGCTCTGCCGGCGACGCTCCGCGCTCTGCCGCGCGTCGAGGATCGCTACGTAACGCGCCTCAAGCGCGCAACGTAGCCCCGAGCTCGGCGTTTGCCTTCGCGACGACGGCCGCGTGCCGCTCGTCGACTTCGCGGTCCGTCAGTGTCCGCGCCTCGGAAGGCGCGCTCGCAGCGCGCGGATCGCGGTACACCACGTGAAACGCGAGCGACCGGTGCCCCGCCGGCAACGAGGGGCCGCGGAAGACGTCGAAGATCTCCACCGACTCGCAGAGCTCTCCGGCCGCTTCGCGAATGACACGTTCCACATCGCCGGCCCGCACCTCTTCGCGCACCACCAGCGCGATGTCGCGCGTCGCTGCGGGTAGGCGTGGCACCGGCGCGTACCGAACACCGGCGCGCCGAACCCGCGAAAGCTCGCTCAAGTCGATCTCGACCGCCACGACGCCTGCCATCTCGAGATCCCAAGCCTTGAGCACATCGGGGTGCAGCGGCCCGAATTGCCCGATCCGCTGCCCGTCGACGAGCAGGTCGGCCGCGCCACGTGGGTGAAGGTGACTCGAGCGCTGTTCGCCCACCTGGCTGCGCGCGCTCGCCGCGCGCCCGGAGACTCGTTCGGCCACTTCGACGGCCACTCCCTTGGCGTCGTAGACATCGAACTTGTCCGGCTTGATGAGGTACGCCGGCCGCGAGCCTGCGAGAACGGCGGCAAACGTCGGAAGCTCGCGCGGAAGACCGCGCGGATCGCCGCCCTCGGCGAACGTCGCCCCGATCGAAAAGAGACGGACCTCGCTTTCACCGGCACGCCACGCCCGACGTACGGCATCGAGCAGGCCCGGGAGCATGGAGGTGCGCATGACGCTGCGGTCGTCGCCGAGTGGGTTCTCGAGCTTGATGGGTGAAGGGGGCGCACCGACGGCATCCAGATCTTTCGGCGAAACGAATCCGAACGTGACCGCCTCCGAAAGTCCCAGCGCAACTGCGGCGCGCCGCGCGACATCGTGCACACCGGGGTCGCGCGGTTCTTGCGGCCGAATGGCGGGAAGCACGGACGGGATGGCGTCGAGCCCCCGTATGCGTGCCACCTCTTCGATCAAATCGACCTCGCGTTCGACGTCGGGGCGAAAGGTAGGAACGCTGAACGTGGCCGACACGCGATCGGCGGACGGCTCGGCCGCAAACCCGAGCCGCTTCAAGATGTCGATCGCGTCGGTGAAGGGGACAGGCGCACCCAGCAACGCGTCGAGGCGCGAAGAACGAAGCGTCGCTTTGCGCTCGGGCGGGGGATCTTCGAACTTGTGAATGGCCCCCGGGACGGCCGCCCCCCCCGCCAGATCGACGATGAGCGACGCGGCGTGCGCCAGCACGTCGGGGGTGTCGGCCCGATCGACCCCACGCTCGAAGCGATGACAAGCTTCGGTGTGAAGGCCGTGGCGCCGCGAAGTGCGACGGATCCCGCGCGGCGAAAAGTACGCGCATTCGATGAGCACACGCTGCGTATGCTCGCCGATCTCGCTCCCTTGTCCGCCCATCACCCCGGCCAGGCCGACGGGATGGTCTCGATCGCAGATGAGCAGATCATCCGGGTCGAGCTTGCGCGTCACGCCGTCGAGCGTGACGAGCGTCTCTCCTCTGCGAGCGCGTCGGACGACGATGGCGTGGCCGCGCACCTGATCGAGATCGAAGGCATGGATCGGGTGGCCGAACTCGAAAAGGACGAGGTTGGTGACGTCGACGACGTTGGAGATGGGGCGAACGCCGAGGCTCGACAAACGGTAGCGGAGCCAGTCGGGCGAGGGACCGACCTTGACTTCGACGACGGCGGCGGCGCCGTAGTGCGGGCAGCGCTCGAAGTCTTCGACGGTGACGGTGGCGATGGTCTCGATTTTGGCTTGGGCGATCCGCGTCGGCGCTTCGGGCTCGGGGAACGTGAAGGGCAGCCCATAGATCGCGGAAAGCTCGCGCGCCAGGCCGACGTGACCGAGCACGTCTGCTCGATTGGCCACCACGCCGATTTCGAAAATCGTGTCGCTGGCCGCGGGAACCGCCCGCAGGAAGACCGTTCCAGGCGCGGCGGTGCCGGCGGGCAGGACCAGGATGCCGTCGTCACCCCCGCCCCCCGGTGGCAAGAGACCCATCTCTGCTTCGGAGCAGAGCATCCCTTCGCTCGTGACGCCGGCTATTTCCCGCGCGCCGATGGTTACCCCTTTGGCAGGCAAGTGGGTGCCGAGCGGCGCGAGGACCACGAGCCCGCCGGGAGCCGGCACGTTCGAAGCGCCGCACACCACGCGCTGCTCGTTTCCTTCGCCGCGGTCGACGGTAACGAGCGTGAGCCCCGAGCGGCGCGGATGCGGCTCGACCTTGCGCACGGCCGCGACCACGATGGGCTCGAGGCTTGCGCCGTAGGGGTGGAGCGCCTCGATTTCGAGGCCGGCTCGGGTAAACCTCTCGGCGACGTCCGAGGGGGGCGCCGAGAGCTTCGGAACGAGCGCGCGTAGCCAGCGGTAAGAAGCCTTCATGCCGACGAAGCGGCGCTTCTACCACGCTCTTTCCCGCCGCGCGACCCCGCACCGCCCGCGCGGTCTCGGCGCCGGTCCGACGTTCCCGCCGCCACCGGCGGCCGGTCTTGGCTCTACTCGTCGTTGACGCTGAACTCGGCGACCACGTCGACGTCCGGCTTGACGGTGACACCGAGGTACGAGGGCACCTCGATGCCAAAGTCGTTCATATTGAGGTGCATCGTACCGCGAACCTTGAATTTCGATCCTTCGCGCGAGCTCGTGTACCGGAAAGTGACGGGCTTGCTCTTGCCATGCAGCGCGAGCGCCCCCGGCGCGTCCTGGGTGACGTTGGCGCCGTCGGCGGGAATCTTGAGCGCCGATCGGGCGACGTTCAGATCCGCGGTCGGGTGGCTCGCCGTTTGGAGGTACTTCTCGTGCATGTGCTTGTCGCGAACCGAGATACCGGTCTTCATGCCGGCGAGGGGGACGGTGACTTTTACGGCCTGACCGTCGTCGGCAACCTTGAGGTCGTTGCCGGTACCGACGATCTTCATCCCCGCGGGGCCGATGAGCGTGAAGGAAACCTCCGGACCACCGACGCGGGAGAGCTTGGCATGCGCCGCCAGCGAAAAACAAAGGACGGCACCCGCCGCCGCGAACCACGCGCTCCGCAACCGACCCTTCTTCATCGCGACCTCCTCAAAATGGTGCCTTCCCGTACTGGATGGCTTGTTCGACGGACCGCGGGCCCGATTTAGTCAGACGCCTGCATGCGGCATCGCGCCCGACCACCGTGTCATGCGGCGTAGCAGATTTTCTGACGACCTTCTTCAACGTCTTTCGGGACAAAGTGGCGGCGAGCCATTCAGATCATGCAACTTTTCGTAATTTCATGGCGAAGCGGCGCAGGGCGCCCGCCTACCGAGCGGTGAGGCGATCTCGCGCATCGAGCAAACCAGTAGGAGTTACGCCCACATAAGCCCTCCGACCGGTCTCGTCCTCGCGCTCGCGCGGTGAGCGTCCCATCGGCGACGGATCGCCCCCGAGCCAACGATGGTAGAGGGGGACGTTTCGGGAGGCGATCACCAACGAACGGCGACGCCGACCCGCCGAGGAGCCGCTCTCACATGCCACCTCTCAAGATTGTTCAAGCTGGTCATTCCGTCTTGCACGGACGCGCGCGACCCTTGTCAAATAGCGAGATCCGCAGCCGCGCGATCCAAGATCTCATCGAGCGGATGCGGGAGACGATGCGCGACGCGCCCGGCGTCGGACTGGCGGCCCCGCAGATCGGCGAGCCGCTACAGCTGGCCGTCGTGGAGGACCGCGAGGAATACCAGCGCAACGTCAAAGAAGAGCGGCTCGAACTGCTGGAGCGCCGCCCGGTACCTTTTCACGTCATCATCAACCCGCGTATCACGCTCTTGCCCGGCGGCCCGGCGCGGTTCTTCGAGGGATGCCTCAGCGTTGCGGGCATCCTCGGCTTGGTGCCGCGAGCAAGGGGCGTGCATGTCGACGCGCTCGACGAACGAGGCGAAGCGGTGAGCATCGACGCGCACGGGTGGCACGCGCGCATCTTGCAGCACGAGATCGATCACTTGGCCGGCGTGCTGTGCATCGACCGGATGTACACCCGCACCCTGATGACGCAGGAGAACTACGGCCAATATTGGGGCAGCAAATCGATCGAGGAGATCTGGCAAGAGCTGGAAGCGGATAAGCCGCCTCCCTGAGGACTCACTTGCCGCCGTCTTTGCCGGCTTCCGGTTTTTGGAATTTGGAGAGGGCAGCGGTCGCCCAGTCGCCGGCGAAGGAGCTGACGGTGAAGACGGTCGGCGTGCCGTCTTTCTGAGCGTAGCGGCTGGTGCCGGTCGAGGTTTTTCCGACGCTAATCTTGATCGTGCCACCGGCGTCTTTGAGGGTGAAAGTCACGGTGGCCGGCTTGTCGAGCCCGGTCTCCGTCGCCGTCTTGCCGTCGCCGAAGTCGTCGGCGGTCAGTGCCTTGAAGGACCGGACCATGTCCTTCACCTTCTCGACGTCGAGGTTCGGGATGGCCTTGCCCTTGAAGGTGCCGGTCCACTTCTCGTCGTTTTTCGAGAAGCTGAAGTTGCCATTCTCGTTGTTGACGGTGGCTGAGATGACGTTGCCGTCCTCGAACTTCACGATGTCGCGGTCGCGCCAGTCTTTGACCTCGCGCGTGTAGAGGTAGCTCGAATACCCGCTGGTGACGTAGACCCCGTCCTTGTCGGTGAGGCGCGTCATCTGACCGCGACTGCCACTCTTGCCGAAGTAGAGGTCGAACGCCTTGGTGGCGTCCTTGTAGAGCTGGACGCGCACGGCTTTCTCGTCCTCGAGGTCGAAGGCGGCGTATTGGGTCTTGCCGGTGTCGATGCTGTCCTTGAGGCGGAGCTCCTTCAAGTTGTC
>Ga0190265_10002551_pt1 | contig 12245 bp, 7 predicted proteins | sample Popmic124T_FD_133135 | JGI IMG/M metagenome (GOLD analysis project Ga0190265, IMG submission 133135) | Populus adjacent soil microbial communities from riparian zone of Indian Creek, Utah, USA - 124 T | ecosystem: Environmental > Terrestrial > Soil > Riparian zone | place: USA: Utah | collected... | reverse complement strand
GGAGAGCTTGGCGGCTGTGCCGAACCCGGCGGCGGCAGCGCTTGCTGGGGCTCCCAGGGCGAGGCTGGTCATCAGGCCGGTGGTGAACGCCGCTCCGGGCGCGGTTCGTTGGAGCGTCTCGCCGAACCGGTCGAGCATCTCCCGGCGCAGTCGAGACCGGGCGCGCGTGAGCCGCTGCTTGACCGCCTCCTCCCGCAGGCCGAGGAGGTCCGCCACCTGCCGTACCGAGCGCCCTTCCCGGTAGTAGAGGGTGACCACCTCCCTGGACTCGTCGGACAGCGCCTCCAGCGCCTCCGCCAGCAGCCGCTTCTCCTCGCCGGCCAGCAGGATCTCGCCCGCACCCGGGCGGGGATCGGTCGCCGTCGCCATGAGGTCGTCGGCTTTGGCGTCAGAGATCACCCGCCGAGCGCGGACCCGGTCGCGGAGGACGTGATGAGCCCGGTTGCGGGTCATCTGCCGCAGCCAGGGGAGAAAGCTGGCCGGGTTCCGCAGCTTGCCCAGATCCCGCCAAGCGGAGAGGAAGACGTCCTGCGCGACATCGCGGCTCGCCTCGACGTCGCGCAGGATGGCGAGAGCGATCGAGCAGACGAGCGTCCGGGTGGCGTCAACCAGGCTGGCGAACGCCTCCTGATCGCCCCGCGCCGCCGCCCGCACCTGGATGTCAAGGAAGGCGGTGGGGGAAGGGCTTGGCATCAGGTCCTCGGAGCCAAGGATAGCGGAGGAAGCCTTCACGGCCGGGCCTCCTTCAGAAAGGCGTCCATGGTCGAGAGCAGGAAGGCCGGATCGTCGAGCATGATGAAGTGCCGGGCGCGCTCGGCGAGGACCACCCTGGCCCGCGGCACCTTGGCCACCTGGGCCTCGTAGGAAGACGCGAGCTGCTTCCGGCTCGCCGCGTCCGGCGCGAAGTCGGCCGCGGCGAGCAGCAGGACCGGGGACTTGATCGCGGCGATCTGCTGCCGCAGGTCGGTGGTCATCATTTCGTAGATCGCCGCGCCGGCCGTCGCCGGATCGGAGGTGGCGCTCCAGCCCGTGGCCGTTTCGACCTGCCCGGGATCCTTGATCATGCCCGCGAACGCCCTCCGGGACTGCGCCGCGAGCTGCTCCCGCGTGAAGCTCCCGTAGAGCTTGCGGATCGGGTCAGCCTTGGAAGCGCTGGACTGCGCGGTGTCGGAGGGGTCCATTAACGCCGGAATGAAGGGGACGCCGTCGACCGCGACGAGGGGGCCGACCGCGTCCGGCGCCGTGGCGGCGATCCAGAAAGCGAGGAAGCCGCCGAGGCTGTGTCCCACGATCACGGGATGGTCGAGCTTCTTCTCCTCGATGTAGCGCAAGACGTCGTCGCGAACGGTCTGCAGAAAAGGGAATGGCACTGCCGGCTGGCCGGCGAATCCGGCGAGAGTGAGGACATGGCACTCGTACCAGTCCTTGAAATGGGCCACCGTGCCGGACCAGACGTCGCCGGAGGAGAGGAGGCCCGGGATCAGGATCATCGGCCGGCCATGACCGATCCGGGTGACAGTGAAGGACGGACGCTTCTCCGTGACTCCCTGCAAAGAGGAGAGATCCTGAGCCTGCGAGGGGAGCACGGCCAGGAGCAGGCCGAGGGCAAGGTTGAAGAGGAGGATTCTGCATTTCATCGCCGCTCTCCTTGAGGAGCGAGGGCGCCGTTCGATCACTGCGTCCTCCCTGACGAAGTAGCCGCAGGGCGAGAAAGGTGACAGACGGCCTCGCCAAGGCAGAGGCGTTGATCGACCGCGCGGGACGGGCTCTCATGGACGAGACCTCGCGCCTGTTGCCGACCCGGTCACTGTCTGAGAGGGTGTCTGGAAAGTGTCAGGAAGCCGCTAACCGACGCGCCGAACATTCGCTTGGCACCTGCCGCCGAACATTCGCCTGGCACCTGCCGGAATCGGCGCAGCGCACTTCGTAGGATGCTACAATCCTTACGTTGTTACAGTACAAGTATCTCTTGCGGCTGGCCGGTTCGCACTTCGATCCGGTGCTCATGGACGTGCATTCGAGAGGAGGAGGATGGAGAGGCCGGCGAACAAGACTACGCAGGAGCTGCTTGTGGCGCACTCCCTGCGGCTGGCGGAGTTCGAGCCTGCGTTCCGGGAGGAGAACCGTCTGCTCTTCCATGAGCGCACCCGCTTCCTCCTCAAGGCCTCCCTCGTCTTCTATCCGGCCTTCTGGTTCCTCGACCTCGCCCTGGCACCGGAGCTGGCCGTGCGGTTCCTGGGCATCCGCGTCGCGGTCTCCCTCCTCTATCTGATCTCCCTGGCCGCGGTGCGCTCCCAGCGCGGCGTGAGCCTGGCCCAGCCGGTGGCGACAGCCTGTGCCCTGGCCTCGGCCGCGGGAATCTCGATCATGTCCGCCCATCTGGGCGGCTTCGCCAGCAACTACTTTGCCGGTAACATGATCGTGCTCTTCGTCATCTGCGTCTTCCTGCCTTGGGAACTGGGCATGGCGGCCCTGGTCTGCGGCCTCATCCTGACCCTGTACCTGGGGATCAACCTGGCGGTGCACGGCCTTTCCCTGGAGATGGTAGCGCCCCTGTTCTTTCTCCTCGGCTCGGCGGTCTTCACTTGGCTCGCGGCCCTGTCCAGCCGGCAGACCCGGCGCCAGGACCTGTCTCTCCGTCTGCGCTTGGCCGCAGCCAACGTGCGGATCGAGGAGACCAGCCTCACCGATACGCTGACGCAGCTGCGCAATCGGCGCTTCCTCGAACAGGCCCTGGGAAGCGATCTTGATCTCGCCGCACGCCGGCACGAGGACGGCAGGGCGGGGGATGGCGAGGCCGACCTGGTGTTCCTGCTCCTCGACATGGATCATTTCAAGAGCGTCAACGACTCCTATGGCCACGCCGCGGGAGACGCGGTCCTGGTCCAGGTCGCGGCCCTCCTGCGCTCCGCATTCCGGGCCTCGGACCACGTGGTGCGATGGGGAGGCGAGGAATTCCTCATCGTGGCCCGCTTCGTCGACCGCAAGAAAGGGCCCGAGCTGGCGGAGAAGGTACGGGCGGCGGTCGAGGCCCACGATTTCCGGCTCGACGACGGGACTTTGCTGAAACGGACGTGCTCAGTCGGCTTCGCGGCGTATCCGTTCTCGACCAGACGACCCCGGGCGTGCGGTTGGCAGGAGATCGTCGAGATCGCCGATCTCGGACTCTACGCGGCCAAGCGCAAAGGTCGTAACGGATGGGTGGGCATGGAGGCCGGCGACACCGAAGATCCTCTCGAGGCGATGCAACGTCTCCGGGAGAACCCGGAGTCCTCCGTAGTGAATCATCCCCTCACCCTGAACGCCCGGGCGGCGAAGGTGGTGTCATGAGGGTCGCTAGCGCCCGCCGAGCGGCGGGTACATCGCCGGCGGACGGTCGAAGTCGACCTGCTCGACGTCGGTCCAGGGCACGTACTCGGGGCGCTGACGGCCGTCGGCGAAGATCAGCAGGCCGGCATTCCCCTCGCCGAGGTCGCCGGTGCGTTCGAGCTGCAGTTCCTCGCCGTCATGGAGGGTTACGCGGCCGGGGGGCACGATCGACGCGATCAGGCCGAAGGGGATGGTGTAGTCCACGCCCTGGGATGGGGCGTCGAGCGTATCGGTGGTCTCGCTCTCGTTGAGGTCGTAGACCAGCCGGCCGGCGAGACGGCGGCCGGCGCGGGTGGTGACGCTGCCCGTGAGCGGGCGCCCCGGCGGGAAGTCGCCGTAGTCGGGGCCACCGCCGCCGGTACCGCCGGGGCTGAAGTCGACGCGCTTGAAGGCGTCCCAGGAGATCAGCACCCGGCCGTAGCGCCGGTCGTCGACGTAGATCCCGCGGTTGCCGTCGCCGACTTCGGCGGTGTCGGAGAGAACGATCCCGCGGCCGTCGAGCAGCGTCACCAGGGAGCTGTCGCGCGAGCGGCGCGCGATGGAGCGGATGGTGTCGAAACGCAGGCTGAGCTCACTGTCGGCGGTGTGGCCGTCGAGCTCGTCGGAGCCGAAGCACTCCTTGCGGTTCCACCCGACGAAGCCGGTGAAGTCGCCCTGCCGCGTGCGCACGGTACCGTGCAGCCGGTAGGGGGCGGCGCCCGGTGAGGGGGTGGGGAGAAGCTCGATCGTGCGGATCCGCAGACTGTCGAGGTCGACGACGCCCCGCCTGCCGTCCCACACCCGCACGCCGTCGTCGAAGTCGCTGGCGAAGAGGCGATCGAGGTCGAACACGGTCCCGCTCTTGAGAGTCACCCGCACCTCATCGCCGTGCGCCTCGATGCGCGCGATCTCGCCGAAGCGCGCCATGAACTGCCGGTCGACGTCGATCTGACTCTCCTTGGAGGCGATCTTGATCCCGAGGATCTCGATCGGGCGGCGCTCTTTGGGCAGGCGCTCTGGCGGCACTTGGGCGGCCCAGGGGTTCTCGTCCTTGGAGCCGTTGAAGTAGTCGCCCCAGAACGCCTCCTGGTCGCGTCCCCAGCGCAGCCGCCCCTCGTAGGTGGCGCCGTCGAGGGTGGTGATCCGGCCGTAGAGCAACCCCTGGTGGATCTCCGCCGCCGGATGGGCCTCCGCCGCCGGCGTGGTCGAGGGGGTAATCGCGGGCGAGGTCGCCGCGGCGGGGTCGGCGTCCTGCTCGAGGGCCCGGTAGCCAACGGCGAGGGCGAGGAGGACGAGCACGGCGGCGAACGCCCCGCCGGCGATCTTGGCTCTAGTCATGGAGCTCAGGCACCCTCAGTTCCCAATCTTCACCTCCTCGATATTATCGTCCGTCTCCAGATCGATCAGCAGGTGGTACGGGTCGATGCCGGCGCGGGCGGGCTTGCGCGGCACCGTCACCGTGACCGTCTGTTTCCCGGAGCGGACGCGGTGCTTCTGCACGTAGAGCGGCTCGACGTTCTCGAAGACCCCGACCTCCACCAGGTCGTTCATGGGCACCTCGGTCTCGACGCCCGCGCTGTTATAGACCGTCTTCCGCGCCCGCACCTCGAGCGTCACCTGCCAGGTGCCTGCCCGGGTCTGCTCCGCCGTGACGCGCTCCGTCTTGAGCTCCCAGAAAGCGTTGACTTCGAAGAGGTCGTGCAACAGGTACCGCAATGAGTCCGGAGTGACTGCCTGGAGCTCACGATACAGATCGAGCGTCGTGGCCAGGGGAGCCCCTTCCGGCCGATGCTTCTCCAGCAGGCGCCGCAGCACCCCGTTCACCCGCTCCTCGCCGATGTACTCGCTCAGCGCGTACAGTGCGAAGGGTGCCCTGCGGCGGGAAAGGTATGGGTCGAGCCCCCGGAGCAACGGTTCACCTCGGCGGATCGGCGCGATTGGATGCGGCTGCCGCATCCAGCTCAGAAGCCGCCGAAGATGCTCGAGCCCCCTGTCGTGCTCCACGACCTTCATCGCGTAATACCAGGCGACGCCCTCGGACAGCACCGGGGCTCCCTCGACGGGTGCATACGGGACCGTCCACTGGTGGGCCATCTCGTGTGCCACGACCGCGAACGGGAAGTCGAGGCTCCCCGGATCGTCCTTCGGATTCCACGTGGAGAACCCCTCTGCGTAGGAGAGCATGCTGGCATCGGCGTGCATCCCCGTGCCGTTCCCGGGACGCTCGACGACGCTGAGATGGCTGTACCGGTAGGGACCGAACTGCCTGGTGTAGTAGTCCAGGGAGGCCCGGATGCTCTGGACCATGCGGTCCAGATGCGCCGTGTGCCCCGGGTGATGGTAGATCCGGATCGCGACGTCCTTCCACCGTGCTTCATGCACCGCGTAGTCGGCAGAGAAGAAGGCCCACTCGCTCCCGATCGGGCCATCGGTCGAATAGTGGAAGTAACGGCGCCCCCCTTCCGTCCATGTCCGGCGCAGCGCCCCCGGCGCGACGGCGATCTGGTCCTCGCGGGTGCCCACCACCGCTTCGAAGGCGATCCCCGCGCCCCGGTCCTTCCGCGCTTCGACGTCGTCGAGAAAGGGGATCAGGGGGCGCGGGGCGAGCCCGTGCTCCCGCCGGTCGCTGGCGCTCATGAGCTCGCGGCTCCCCTGGTAGCCGATGGCGGGCAGCAAGCCGTTCGTGAAGAAGGTGCCGTTCGCCACCACCGAGGCGTCGACTCCGCTCTCGCGGAAGCCATGGGGCTCGACGTGCACCCGGAAGTCAAGTCGCAGCGAGTCGCCGGGCTGGAGCGGCCTCTCCAGGGTGTAGATCCGGTGTCCGCGATCCTCGTCCGCGAGCACCGGAGCAGCCGGCCGGTCGAAGGCGACCGCTCCGGTCTCGACTTCGGGGACGGTGGCCAGGTGGATGGAGTCGATCGCCACGGCGCTGCGGTTGACGAGGCGGTAGGTCCCGCGGATCTCCACCTCCCGCCGCTCGGGATGGATCTCGACGTGCAGGCGGGTCCCCGTCAGCCGGGGTTGTGGGATCCCCGCGTACCGTCTGTAGCGCCGCTCGTACTCGGCGCTCCGCTCCACCCTGTCGGAGGCGGTGAGGTACTCGTTCAGCACGTTGGTGTTGTAGAAGATGAACCCGCCCAGGGTGAGGATGAGCCCCGCCGCCGCCGCGGCAGTCCAGGCCGTGGGACGCGTGAAACGCCGGCGCGCCAGTTGGAGCCGCACCCCGAGGCCCCTCTCCCTGCCGCGCACCCAGAGCAGCCTCGCCACCACCGCGAGCAGCAGCGCCCACGCCGCCCAGTAGAGCTTGAACCACAACCAGGGCCCGAGGGACGGGCCGAAACCGCGCATCTCCGTGTAGGACCACCCAGGACCGGCGCCGTAGATGAGCAGGTCGTGCTCGATCCCGAACAGGGAGGCGAGGGCGATGAATACGTAGGCGATGACCGCCACCAGGTGACCGACGTACTTCTGGTCCACCAGCACGTGCACCACGAGGGCGAGCAGCGCGAAGAGGAGGTACTCGGAAAGCTGAAGCCCGAACAGGGTCTTCAGGTACAGCCCGATCTCGAAGTCGTCATGACCCATGATCGATTGAGCAAGCATCCCCGCGGACATCTGCAGCGCCGTGAACGCGGCGAGCACGAGACCGAGTCCCAGGAGCTTGCCGAGGAAAGGAACCCATTCCGGCACCGACGTCGCGTCGGTGATCTCGCCCAGTCCGGCTTCCCGTTCCCGCCAGACCAGCTCGCCGGCGAAGAAAATGGTGAGAAGCGGGATGATCACCCAGCGGCTCAGCTCGGCAGACAGAGGGGCCGTCAGCTCGCCGATGACCTGCGCGGTCGTGGGGACCAGCGGGACGCCGTTGGAAACCATTTGATCGATCACCACGGGGACCGTCAGGAGCGGGATGGCTGCCAGCAGGGCGAGTCCGGCCCAGCTCTTCGCGATCGTCCTGAACGAGCCCCAAGCGATGGCGAGCGCCTGGCGCGCGTGGATGGCGAAGCCGAACGTCCGCGGGACCTGCGGGACGGAGATCGGCGTCCTCGCCGCGACGCCAAGGCCGGCAATACCGGCAGGCTGCGCATCCCGGCGTCGCGTCCTGCGCCTCCACCAGGTGCTCTCGCTACGATGGGCGAAGCGAAAGCGCAGCCAGGTGACCGCGAGCGTCCCCAGAGCGATGCCGAGCCACAGGAGGCGGTTCGTGAGCACCGCGCCCTCCAGCTCGAGCAGGCGCGTATTCTTCTCGATCGTCGTCCATAGATGCGCCAGATCTTCCACGATGAAGCGGATACCGATCGGATCCAGCAGCGTCCCCAGGCCCCGCTTGAAAAGCAGGAGGGAGGCGACGAAGAACCCCATGAAGATGAGGAGCAGGCTTCCGAGGTAGCTTGCCATGGCACGGCCGCTCCGCGCCGCCAGCGAGAACTGAAGCGCCGTGGCGACAAAGGCGTTCGGCAGCGCGATGAAGCCGTAGGCCGTGAGATATGCGGCCGGCCGGAACGGACCGATCAACTCGGCATCCACGCCAGGCGAGTAGATGCCCAGCAGGATGCCCGCCGGCACGGCGAGCAGGATCAAGGCATTGAGGACGAGGGCGGCGAGGAATCGCCCGCCGAGGTAGTCTGCCTTGCTGACGGGGGCGGTGTAGGTGAGGGGATGCATGCCCGTCGCCACGTCCCGCGCCGCCGCTTCGCCGGCGACGGCCGCGGCCCCCAGAAGCCAGATCAGGCTGCCGAATACCGTGGTTTTCGCGATGGCGAATGGCGAGTTGAGGAAGAAGTCCTCGTAAAGAGCCTCGGCGAGGGAGTTGTCTCTCGTCATCAGGAAATCGACTACGAGCACGACGGCGAAGATCAGCCAGGGCCAGCCACGGCGTGCCTGGTAGGCGAGCTCGAAGCGGAAGATCTCCCAGAGCTTCATGGCGCCACCGCAGGCTCGGGTTGCTCGCGGCGCCGGCCGATGCGCCCCGCCATCGTGCTGAAGTAGACGTCTTCGAGGTCCGGCTCGGCGGGCTCGAAGCCGGGGCCGGGGGGCTTTTCGCTGTAGACATGCACGACGGTGCGCCCGGCGAGGAGCTTCGTCGAGATCACCGCCTGCTCTCGCTCCAGCGCAGCCCACTCCTGCTTCGAGATCACGCGGCGCCAGATCCGGCCGTGGAGGCCGCCAACCGCGCGCAGCGGCTCGGCCTCGAGCAGGATCTCCCCCTGGTCGATGATCGCCATCCGGGTGCACAGCTCGCTCACGTCCTCGACGATGTGCGTGGAGAGGAGGACGACGCTGTTCTCGCCCAGCTCGGAGAGCAGGTTCAGGAATCGCACGCGCTCGGCCGGGTCGAGGCCGGCCGTCGGCTCGTCCACGATCAGCAGCTTCGGATTGCCGAGCAGCGCCACGGCGACGCCGAAGCGCTGCTTCATGCCGCCCGAGTAGCCGCCCAGCTTCTGCCTGCGTACCTCCCACAGGTTCACCTGCCGCAGCAACGCCTCCACCACCTCCCGGCGCGCCCGGCGCCCGGCGATGCCCTTGAGCAGCGCGAAGTGATCGAGCAGATCTTCGGCGCTCACCTTCGGGTAGACGCCGAACTCCTGCGGCAGGTAGCCGAGCGCCCTGCGCAGCTCATCTTTCTGGTTCAGCACGTCGAGATCGCCGAGGCGGATGCTGCCTTCATCCGGCTCCTGCAACGTCGCCAGAATGCGCATCAGCGTGGACTTCCCGGCACCGTTGGGGCCGAGCAGGCCATACATCCCGCAGGGGATGGTCAGATTGACCTGCTTCAATGCCTGTACCCCGTTGGGATAGGTCTTGGAAACGTCTCGTATCCGGAGCTCCATGTCGTGTCCTCGTCGCAGGCCTTGGTCGCGTCATGCCCGAGGCCGATGCAGTACTTTGCGCCGCAAAGTGAAAGTACTTTACGCGACAAAGTGCAGAAGTCAAGTGGTCAGAGCGCAGAGCGTTACTGGCGCCCGCCGAGCGGCGGGTACATCGCCGGCGGGCGGACTACGGGCCGGCCGCCGGCTCGAGGTTCAGGGGTTCGGAACGGTCTGCGACGTCGGTGAGACGTTGATCATCCCGTTGATGAGGTCGATGTCGCAGATCGTGCCGGGGCCGCGCTCGGTGAAGTAGGCCCGCCGCTGGCCGCCCTCGGTGCCGAAACGGATCTCGAAGCCCTGGGTGGGGCCGATGAGGTTGCCGGCCACCGGGAAGCCGCCGAAGGTGGCCATGGTCGGGGGCCACACCAGCAGGCCGTCCACGGTGAAGCGCACGACATCGCCCTCGGAGTCGCGCACGTCATTGGTCGAGCCGCCCCTCGGGTCCATGAACGACGCCAGGGTCAGCGTCGGCGTCGTCGGCGACGTCGGCGAGTCGTCGTCGCTGCAGGCGCCCACGCCCACAAGAAGGGTCGCGAGCGCGAGCGCCCGTACCGCCGAAGCAGTCGTCTTCCAGGTCGTCCCATGCTGTGCCATCACCAGCCTCCGTCGAATGACAGTCGTTGAAGAATCCCACGGTACTGCACTCCCTTCCGGGCCGTCAACACCTCCTCCAGCTCCTCCGAAGTCAACAGTATCTTCTTTCTTTCGAGTGAGTTAAGTTGGTGTCCAGATTGCCCGGAAGAGGCAGCCGATTGGAAAGCGGATCGCGACGAAGACCGCCGCTGCAACGAGGAGGAGACATCCGGATCCGAGGATTGCGAGCTTGCTCATGGATGGATTCCGGGATGTCGATCCCTCCCAGCCGATCCGAGAGGTCTCCACATGGTGACGGTGTAGAATCTCATTGAGAGGACACCATGCTCGTCGTACTCATGGAACGCCCGGAAGTGGCAAGTCGACACTCGCGGCGCTGTTGGCCCGGTAGGTGACGCGCAGATGGAGATTTGAAAGATGAACCCGAAACCGGCTGTGATCCTGAGCTTGCTGGCACTGGGCCTCGCCTCGGCATTCGCTGCGCAAAGCGACCAACACGCCCTGGCACAGCGCCATATCGAAGCCCGCGGCGGAAGCGCGGCCTTGCAGGGGCTGAAGGTCATTGAACGGAACGGAATCCTCACCGTCCACGGCGCGACTCCGGAAATCCAGGGCATTTATCACACCTGCGTCCAGTATCCCGACCGGGTGGCCGTCGATGTCAACGCGGGGCCCGTGCAAGTACATCAAGTGCTCGGCGACTTTGGAGCCCTCGAATGTGACGCGACGTTCACGACCTGCTCCCCTGCCCAGGAGAGCGTTGCCGAGGAGCTGAGGAAGACGGCAGAGGTTGCCAATCGCGAAGAGCTGGACGAGAGCATCCCCGAAGGGGTGACCGTCGAGCCCATCCTGCAGGCCACAACCCAGGTCGGCTATCGGTATCGAAAAGACGACCGGATCGTGGAGGAAGAGTTCTCGCCGGAGACAGGACTGCTCCGGCGCCGCAGGAACGGGGAGCGAGAGCGGCTTTACGGCGACTGGCGGAGTATTGGAGGAAAGGGCGGAAAGGGCGGGATGGGAGGGGTGCTCCTTCCCATGCGGATCGAGGACTTTCAGGACGGCAAGAGGAGCGTCACGACCGCGCTGACGTCCGCCACGCACACCGACAGCCCGAGCGAGTGGTGCTTGAAACGGTTTTCCACCAGGCCCGCGGAGGTCCGCGGCGAGGGCTCGCGCCAAAAGCGCCAAGAAAAGGCTCCCCCGCAGGAGAAGTCCACCCAGAAGGAAAAGGCCAGACAGGCTCAGGCCCTCTTCAAGCAGCACAGCTACGCCGAAGCCGCTGCGCTGGCGCGGCAGGTCTTCCTTCAGGAGCCGGATTCACGCGCGTCGGACAAGCTGCGGATCCTTCTCTGCCAGGCCCGGAGCGCCGGGGCGGACGTGGGAGACCCTGCCGCCGTGTACCCAGCGGTGCCAAAGCCTCTCCCTCCCAATGCGCAGCTTGGCCGGCCCAGGAAGATCTCCGGCGATCACCCGCAATTCAGCGACGGCACACGCAGGGCCGGCCAGGAGGGTGTTGTGATCGTCTCGGCGATGATCGATGAAGACGGGTGCCTGCAGGAGATCAAGGTGCAGAAGGGGGTGAACCCGTTCGCTGATCAGGATGTCCTGAGAGTCCTCCCGTCCTGGGTGTTCATGCCGAGCCTTCTCAACGGGAACCCGGTGCGGGTCCACTATTCAATGACGGTCAGCGTCCGCCTGAGCTCTCCCTGAGTCAGAGCCGTGGAAGCTGGAGCCGGGCGCGCGTCCCGCCGAGCGGCGAGGTCTCCAGCGTGACAGAACCACCGTACAACTCGGCGAGATCGCTGACGATCGCGAGACCGAGCCCCGACCCCCCGACCCGCTGGTCGGCCCGCACTCCTCGCTGCAGCACCTGAGCGCGCATGGATGGATCGAGGCCCGGCCCATCGTCATCCACCGAGATCACGAGTTGGGCGTGGTCGCTGGACGACGAAATGGCTGACGAAATGGCGACTCGGGAGCGCGCCCACTTGCACGCGTTGTCGAGCAGATTCCCCAGCATCTCGTCGAGGTCTTCCCGGCGGCCCGGGATCTCGTGCGCCGGCGAAACATCGGCGTCGATCCTCAGCTCGCGTTCCGCGTGCAGGCGCCGCATCGTGCGCATGAGACCTTCGACGGACGGAAGGACAGAGCATCGGAGCCCCAGCGCTGCACGCGCCGACGCGGTCGCACGGGCTCGCGCCAGGTGATAGTCGACCTGCCGCTGCATCCGCTCGACGAGCTGACGGAGCGTCGCCGCGAGATCGTGATGGCCCGCGGCGCCGGCCTGTTCTGCCTCCTGCGCGAGCACCGCGAGCGGCGTCTTCAATCCGTGCGCGAGATCTCCCGCCGTGGCGAAGGCTCGGGCGACCGCGCGCTCACGATCCTCGAGCAGCCCATTCAGCTCGTTCACGAGCGGCTGCACTTCGCTCGGATGGT
>Ga0190265_10002550_pt1 | contig 12245 bp, 10 predicted proteins | sample Popmic124T_FD_133135 | JGI IMG/M metagenome (GOLD analysis project Ga0190265, IMG submission 133135) | Populus adjacent soil microbial communities from riparian zone of Indian Creek, Utah, USA - 124 T | ecosystem: Environmental > Terrestrial > Soil > Riparian zone | place: USA: Utah | collected... | reverse complement strand
CGATCGCGGGGTGCTTCGCCCCGATGAAGGGCGCGTAGGCGTCGTTGTAGAACTGGACGAAGTCCGGCCCCCAGGTCAGCACCATGGGGAACTTCGACACGAGGACGGTCCGGACGGCGTAGCGCAGGGCGGCCGGCCAGGTCTCGACCGGGCCGACCGGGGTGCGGGCCCAGTCGAAGGCGGCCATGATCCGGCCGGCCTCTCCGCCGGCCGCGAACAGCTCGCCGCCGTCGGCCCCCCAGGGGGTTTCGAGGGCCACTCACACCTCCAGCCGAGGACAGGCTCCGACCGCGGGACCCGGGCAGGGACGCGTCCGGTCGAGGAGCCCGTTCGGCTCCGACATCGCGCTCCGGAAAGGTACCCGCCTCTCCTGGGAGCGCACTCGCGCGGTCCGGCGCTACAGCCGCTCGACCACGTGCTCGATGCAGGCGGTCAGCGCGCTCACGTCGTCGGGGTCGACCGCGGGGAACATCCCGACGCGCAGCTGGTTGCGGCCGAGCTTGCGGTAGGGCTCGACGTCGACGACGCCGTTGGCCCGCAGCGTCTTCGCGACGGCGGCGGCGTCCACCGAGTCGGCGAAGTCGATGGTCCCGACGACGAGGGAGCGGTGCGCCCGGTCGGAGACGAACGGGGAGGCGTACTCCGTCTTCTCCGCCCAGCCGTACAGCCGGTCCGAGGAGTCGGTCGTGCGCGCCACCGCGCCCGACAGCCCGCCCAGCGAGAGCAGCCACCGGATCTGGTCGGCCAGGAGGAACAGCGTGGCCACGGCGGGGGTGTTGTAGGTCTGGTCCTTGCCCGAGTTGTCGACGGCGATCGACAGGTCGAGGAAGCCGGGGATCCAGCGGCCGGAGGCCTTGATCTCCGCCACGCGGGCCAGCGCGTCACCGGACATCAGGGCCACCCAGAGGCCGCCGTCCGCGGCGAAGGACTTCTGCGGCGCGAAGTAGTAGACGTCGGTCTGCCCGATGTCGACCGGCAGGCCGCCCGCGCCGCTGGTGGCGTCGATGAGCACCAGGGCGTCGTCGTCCGCGCCGTGCGGGCGCTCGACCGGCGCCATGACGCCGGTCGACGTCTCGTTGTGCGCCCAGCCGTAGGTGTCGATGCCGGCCAGCCCCTTGGGCAGCGCCAGCGACCCGGGCTCGCCCTTGGCGATCACCGGGTCGCCCAGGAACGGCGCCTCGACGACGCCCGAGGCGAACTTGGCGGAGAACTCGCCGTAGGTGCCGAACGCGGCGCGGTCGCGGATGAGGCCGAAGGCGGCGGCGTCCCAGAAGGCCGTCGTCCCCCCGTTGCCCAGGACCACCTCGTAGCCGTCGGGCAGGTCGAACAGCTGCGCGAGGCCCTCGCGGATCTCCTTGACCAGGTTCTTGACCGGGGCCTGCCGGTGGGAGGTGCCCATGACCGCGGCACCGTCCGCAGCCAGGGCCCGCAGCGCCTCGGGGCGGACCTTGGACGGCCCGCAGCCGAACCGGCCGTCGGCGGGCAGGAGCTCTGCGGGGATGGTGATGCTCATCCGGGCGTGCCTCTCAGCTTCTCGGTGACGGACTCGGGCGGCCCCGCTGCAGCGCCCCGCCGCGAGCCGACGAGTGGTGGGGGCAGCGGGGCCCTTCTACCGGGTCGTGGTGGTCGTCTCGATCGTGTCCCAGCCCTCGACCTCGTCGGGCTTGCGCGGGTCGGGGCCGATGTAGCGGGCCGACGGGCGCACGAGGCGGCCGGTCCGCTTCTGCTCGAGGATGTGCGCGCACCAGCCGGCGGTACGGGCACAGGTGAACATCGAGGTGAACATGTGGCTGGGCACCTCGGCGAAGTCCAGGACGATCGCCGCCCAGAACTCCACGTTGGTCTCGACCGGCCGGTCGGGACGCCGCTCGCGCAGCTCCTTGAGCGCGGCCTGCTCCAGGGCGAGGGCGGCCTCGAAGCGCGGTGCACCCAGCTCCTCGGCGGCGCGGCGGAGCACGCGGGCGCGGGGGTCCTCGGCGCGGTAGACGCGGTGCCCGAAGCCCATCAACCGCTCCTTGCGGTCGAGCAGGTCCTTCACGTACTTCTCGGCGTCGCCGGAGCTCTCCACCTCGTCGAGCATGTGCAGCACGCGGGACGGGGCACCGCCGTGCAGCGGGCCGGACATGGCGCCGATGGCGCCGGACAGCGAGGCGGCGACGTCGGCACCGGTGGAGGCGATGACGCGGGCGGTGAACGTCGAGGCGTTCATGCCGTGCTCGGCGGCCGACGTCCAGTAGGCGTCGACGGCGGCGACGTGGCGGGGGTCGGGCTCGCCCCGCCAGCGGACCATGAAGCGCTCGACGATCGTCGAGGCCTGGTCGACCCGCTTCTGCGGGACGGCGGGGGTGCCGATGCCGCGGGCGGACTGCGCGACGTAGGACAGCGCCATGACGGCGGCCCGGGCGAGCTCCTCGCGGGCCTCCTCGTCGTCGATGTCCAGCAGCGGGCGGTAGCCCCAGATCGGGGTCAGCATCGCCAGGGCTGCCTGGACGTCGACGCGGACGTCACCGGTGTGCACCGGGATCGGGAACGGCTCGGCCGGGGGGAGCCCCGGGCCGAACTTCCCGTCGACCAGGAGGGCCCACACGTTGCCGAAGGTCACCTTGCCGACGAGGTCCTCGATGTCGACACCGCGGTAACGGAGAGCACCGCCGTCCTTGTCCGGTTCGGCGATCTCGGTCTCGAAGGCGATGACACCTTCCAGGCCGGGTACGAAGTCGTCGGCCATCTCGCAAGCTCCTCTGCGCGCGGACCCTGCGCGCCGGGGACCTGGCACGCAGATTGCCTGCCGACCCTAGGCGGTGGGGACACGCCGGGCACACGCGGGGCGGTCCGTGCATCCGCGGGGGCCTGTCTCGCGCGCCGACGGCGGCGGGCGGTGTCAGCATGGCGGCGTGCCCGACCTCTCCCGCATGCGCAACGACTACACCTCCGGCCGGCTGACCGAGGCGGACCTCGCCGCCACCTGGGTCGAGCAGTTCGACCGATGGTTCGGCGACGCGGTCGCCGCGGAGCTGCCCGAGCCCAACGCCGTCGTCGTCGCCACATCCGACGCCGACGGGGAGCCCGACGCCCGCGTGGTGCTGATGAAGGGCTACGACGAGTACGGCTTGGTCTTCGGCACCAGCTACGCCTCGGCGAAGGGCGCGCAGCTGGCCGCCAACCCGCGCGCCGCGCTGGTCTTCCCCTGGCACGCCCTCCAGCGGCAGGTGCGGGTGAACGGCCGCGTCGAGCGGATCGGGGGCAGCGCGTCCGACGGGCTGTGGGACCCGCGCCCGCGCGGCGCGCAGCTGGCCGCGGTCGCGTCGGTCCAGTCGACGGTCGTCGACTCGCGGGAAGAGCTCGCGGAGCGGTTGCGGCTGCTGGACCAGCAGACGGGGGAGGGGCCGGTGCCGCGGCCGGAGGTCTGGGGCGGCTACCGCGTGATCCCCGACCGGGTCGAGTTCTGGCAGGGCGGCAAGGACCGGCTGCACGACCGTCTGCGCTTCGTGCGCGACGATGCAGAGGGCGGGGGCTGGATCGTCCAGCGGCTCGCCCCATGATGAAGGACCCCGCTGCCCCCCACGCCTCGCAGGCTCGGCGCGGCCCCCTGCAGCAGGGCCGGAAGAGCGAACCGGTGACCTCGTGACCTCTCCCGTCGACCCGGTCGAGGGCGGTGGCCCGGTCGAGGAGCCGACAGTGGACCCCACTGCCCCCCGGACCTCGCAAGCTCGGCCCGGGTCCCTGCAGCAGGGCCATCCGCGGCGCCGCGGCTGGGCGATCGACACCACCCCGCTGCGCAACCCGAACTACCGGCGGCTCTTCTGGGGCGTCGCCGCCACGATGCTCGGCCAGCAGATGACGCTCGTCGCCGTCCCGTTCCAGGTCTACGCGATGACCGGGTCGTCGTTGCTGGTCGGCGTCACGTCGATCGTGGCCCTGGTGCCGCTGGTCGTGTTCGGTCTGCTGGGCGGGGCGATCGCCGACGCGATGGACCGTCGCCGGCTGATGATCATCACCTCCGTCGGGGCCGCGGTGACCAGCGCCCTGCTCGCGCTGCAGGCGCTGCTGCCCGGCGGCGGCAACCTGGTCCTGCTCTGGATCCTGGCCGCCTGCGTGTCCGGCTTCGCCGCGGTCAACCAGCCCACCCGCAGCGCGGTCATCCCGGCGATCGTCGGGCCGGCCGCGGTGCCCGCGGCCAACGCGCTGGCGATGACGGTGCGGCAGACGGGGGTGATCGTCGGGCCGCTGCTGGCCGGCGTCCTCATCGGTCTCGGCGAGCTGTTCCTCGCCTACGCGGTCGACGCGCTCGGGTTCCTCGTCGCCGCGCTCCTGCTGCGCGGCCTGCCGGCCCTCCCGCCGCACGGCGTCCACGGCCCGCTGCGGCTGCGGTCCGCCGTCCGCGGCGTCGGCGAGGGGTTCGCGTTCCTGCGCACCCAGCCGGTCCTGCTGATGACGTTCGTCGTCGACATCATCGCGATGATGTTCGCCTGGCCCCAGGCGGTCTTCCCCGAGCTCTCCGACACCCGCTTCGCGGGCTCGCCCAACAGCCTGGGGTGGCTGTTCGCCGGCGTCTCCATCGGCGCGCTGCTCATGGGGCTGACGTCGGGCTGGGTGGCCCGGGTCGACCGGCAGGGCGCCGTCGTGCTCGCCGCCATCGCGGTGTGGGGCGTGGCGATCATCGGCTTCGGGCTGGCGCCCACGCTCTGGCTCGCCGTCCTCTGCCTGGCCGTCGCCGGTGCCGGGGACATGGTCAGCGCGGTGCTGCGCACCTCGATGCTCCAGCTGGCCGCGCCCGACGAGATGCGCGGCCGGATGCAGGGTGTGTTCATCGTGGTCGTGGCGGGGGGTCCCCGGCTGGGCGACCTGCGGGCCGGGGCGCTCGCCAGCGCCGCGTCGGTGACCGTGGCGATGGTGTCCGGCGGGGTGGTCGTCGTGGTCGCGATGGCGGTCGTCGCCCTCGTCGTCCCGTCGTTCTGGCTCTTCCGCGCGTCCCGGCCCGTGGTGCGAGCCCGGCCGGGCTCGCCCGCCCCCGAGAGTGGCGAGGACCGGCCGGGCGACGAGTGAGGATGCCACAGCTCCGGTACGGACTGGTGTCGGTACCCGGGCCCGACGCTCACGCGAGGGCGCGGGCGACCACCTTCAGGTCGGACACGAGCGCCTCGTAGGCGGCGTCGCGCGCCTCGTCCGGCGTCCGCAGGACGGCCGAGGGGTGCGTCGTCGCGAGCATCCACGTCTGCGCCGGAGCGCCCTCGTCCGGCTCGTCGTCGTCGGCCTCCTGGTGCCCGTCGTCCACGGCGGCGGCGACCCCGGGCGGGGCCCACGGGAACAGCTGCCCACGGTCCTTCGTGATCCGGAACGACGGCGAGATCAGCGCCTTGGCCGCCGTCGCGCCGAGGCAGACCACGACCTCGGGCTGGAGGACGGCGAACTCCGCCTCCAGCCACGGACGGCACGCGCGCAGGTGTTCGGGACCGGGCGTCTGGTGGATCCGCCGCTTGCCCTTGACCGTGAACCGGAAGTGCTTGACCGCGTTCGAGATGTAGGCGTCCCGGCGGTCGATGCCGGCGTCGGCCAGGGCCTTGTCGAGCAGCCGGCCCGCCGGTCCGACGAACGGCTCGCCCGTCCGGTCCTCCTGGTCGCCGGGCTGCTCGCCCACGAACACGATCCGCGCGGTCTCCGGCCCCTCCCCGAACACCGTCTGCGTCGCCGGCTCCCACAGCTCGCACGCCCGGCAGCCCGCCGCCGCGGCGCGCAGGCCGTCGAGTCCCACGCCGGCCGGCGGCTGCGCCCGCCCCTCCTCAGCGCTCATGCCCCGATGACACCGCAGCGGCGTGCCGGCCGCGAGGCGAGCGGCCGATACGGTGCGGATGGCAACGACCACCGACCCGCTGGGGGAGATGTGCTCGAGTTCGACGGGCTCCACAAGAGCTTCGGCGACAACCGCGTGCTGGACGGCGTGACCTTCTCGGTGACCCCGGGATCGATGTTCGGCTTCTGCGGGTCCAACGGCGCCGGCAAGACGACGTCGATGCGGATCGCGATGGGGCTGGTACGCCCCGACGCCGGCGAGGTGCGCTGGCGGGGCCGGGCGCTCGACCAGGCGGTCCGCCGGCGCATCGGCTACATGCCGGAGGAGCGCGGGCTGTACCCGAAGATGAAGGTGGGCGAGCAGGTCGCGTACTTCGCCCGGCTGCACGGGCTCGGGTCCGCCGCTGCGGCGAAGGCCTCCGACGAGTGGGTGGAGCGGCTGGGCCTGGGCGCCCGCCGCGGCGACGCCGTCGAGAAGCTGTCGCTCGGCAACCAGCAGCGGGTGCAGCTCGCGGCCGCCCTGGTCAGCCGCCCCGAGGTGCTCATCCTCGACGAGCCGTTCTCCGGTCTCGACCCGATCGGCGTCGACTCCCTCGCCGAGGCACTGCTGGGCCAGGCCCGCGACGGCGTGCCCGTCGTCTTCTCCAGCCACCAGCTCGACCTGGTCGAGCGGCTCTGCGACTCCGTCGGCATCCTCGCCCGCGGCCGCATGGTCGCCACCGGCACCGTCGAGGAGCTGCGCCACCGCGAGACCGGCCGCCTCCTGCGGGTCGTGGTCCCCGAGGCCGCGCCCCAGTGGGCCGACGGGCTGCCCGGCGTCCGCCTCGTCTCGGAGCGGGCCGGGGACACCGTGCTCGAGCTCGCCGACGGCGCCGACGACCAGGCCGTGCTCGCCGCCGCGCTGCGGACCGGCCGGGTCACCCACTTCGCCTGGCAGCAACCGACCCTCGTCGAGCTGTTCCGCGGCGCCGTGGCCGCCCCGACCGCCGAGGAGGTGGCGGCGTGAGCGAACAGCCCCGCACCCTGAGCAGCGCATCCCTGGTCGGACTCGTGGCCAAGCGGGAGATCTCGGCGCGCATCCGCGACAAGAACTTCATCATCAGCTCCGCCGTCATCCTGCTGCTGCTGCTCGGCAGCCTCGCGCTGCAGGTGGCCCTCGACTCGGGCACGGAGGAGTCGCGGATCGGCGTCGTCGGGGACGTCCCCGGGTTGGAGCAGGCGCTGCAGGCGCAGGGCGAGGCCCTCGACGTCGACGTCTCGGCCGTCGACCTCGCCGACGAGGCGGCCGCGACGGCGGCGATCGAGGCCGAGGACGTCGACAGCGCCCTGGTCGTCCGGGACGGCGAGTACGAGCTGCTCGTCCAGGAGTCGGCGGGCGGTTCCCTGGAGGCGATCGTCCAGGGGGCGGTGTCCCAGCTGTCGGTCGCCGAGCAGCTCGCCGAGGCCGGGATCAGCGACCTCGACGTCCCCGAGGTCCCCGTCGTCGCCCTCGACCCGGACGCCGACCAGGACAGCCAGCGCGTGGTCGCCGCGATCATCGGCGCGGGTCTGCTCTACGGCCTGCTGATCCTCTTCGGCCAGTTCATCGCCCAGGGCGTGGTGGAGGAGAAGGCGAGCCGGGTCGTGGAGCTGCTGCTCGCCACCATGAAGCCCTGGCAGCTGCTCGCCGGCAAGATCCTCGGGCTCGGCGTGCTCGGCCTCGCCCAGATCGTGGTCATCGCCGTCGTGGGCGTGGCCGGCGCGATCGCGTTCGACGTCGTCGACATCCCCGGTGACCTCATCGGCACGGCGGTCTCGGTGGTGCTCTGGTTCGTGCTCGCCTACGCGTTCTACGCGGCGATCTTCGCCGTCGCGGCGTCCCTGGTCAGCCGGCAGGAGGACCTCGGAACGGTGCTCATGCCGACGACGCTGGTCCTCGTGGCCGCCTTCGTCGTCGGCATCCAGGCGTCGGCCAACCCCGACGGCACGCTGGCGACGGTCACCTCCCTGGTGCCGGGGCTCTCGCCGCTGGTCATGCCGGTCCGGCAGGCGGCGGGCGAGGTGGCGGCCTGGGAGGTCGGCCTCGCCGTGCTCCTGATGCTCGTGGCCATCGCCCTCACCGTCCGGCTCGGCGGCCGGATCTACGCCGGTGCACTGCTGCGCACCGGCGGGAAGCTGAAGATGCGGGAGGCGCTGAAGGCGGAGCGCGCCTGAGCCGGTTGGGCGCAACCGGTCAGGGGTAGCCGGGCCGCATGGGCATGCGGCTGGGCTACACGATGATGACCGAGCAGGCCGGGCCGAAGGACCTCGTCGACCACGTGGTGGGCGCCGAGGCGGCCGGCTTCGACTTCGCGGTGAGCAGCGACCACTTCTTCCCGTGGCTGGACGAGATGGGGCACTCGCCGAACGCGTGGGTGACGCTGGGCGCCGCCGCGCACGCGACCAGCCGGATCGACCTGATGACCTACGTGACCTGCCCGATCATCCGGTACCGGCCGGCCGTGGTCGCGCAGCAGGCCGCGACGCTGCAGCTGCTGTCCGACGGCCGGTTCACCCTCGGCCTGGGGGCGGGGGAGAACCTCAACGAGCACGTCATCGGCGAGGGCTGGCCCCCGGTCGCCGTCCGGCACGAGATGCTGGCCGAGGCGGTGCAGATCATCAAGGAGCTGCTCCGGGGCGACGGGTACACGACCTTCCACGGGGAGTACTACGACGTCGACGGCGGCAAGATCTGGGACCTGCCCGAGGGTGGGGTGCCGATCGGCCTGGCCGTGTCCGGCGAGAAGTCGGTCGAGCTGGCCGCCGAGTACGCCGACGTGCTGATCGCGACCGAGCCCAAGCCGGAGCTCACCGAGGCGTTCGAGGCCGCGGGCGGAGCGGGCAAGAAGAAGGTCGGCCAGATGCCGATCAGCTACGGCACGGACAAGGCCGCCGCCGTCACCCGCGCCCACGAGCTGTTCCGGTGGTTCGGCCTCGGCTGGAAGGTGAACGCGGACCTGCCGGGCACCGCGGGCTTCGAGGCGGCCAGCCAGTTCGTGCGCGAGGAGGACGTCGAGAGCAGCCTCCCGTGCGGGGACGACGTGGACGCCGTCATCGAGGCGGCCCAGGAGTACGCCGACGCCGGCTTCACCCACCTGGCGCTCGTGCAGATCGGCGGCGACCAGCAGGTGCCGTTCCTCGAGTGGAGCGAGCAGACGCTGATGCCGGCCTGGCGCGAGGCTTTCGGCGGCTGACCGGCCAGCACACTATGGGGTGAGGTCATCCCGCCGGGGGGCGCGGAGGGTGCTCCCCGGCCGCAATCATCGGCGGCATGACCGAGGACCTCGACGCCCGCCTCCAGGCGCTGCAGGCCTCCGACGACGTCTACGCGCTGATCGACCTCGGCTGCGACCTGGCCGACGTCGGTAGGCAGATCGACGCCGAGTGGTGCTTCCGCCGGGCCGCCGACCTGGGTGACACCGTCGGCGCGTTCAACCTCGGCAACGCCCTGGCCGCGCAGCAGCGCTGGGGCGAGGCCGTCGAGGCCTACGAGGTCGCCATCGCCGGCGGCGAGCCCGACGCATGGCGCAACCTCGGCAAGGTCCTCGAGGACCTCGGGGACCTCGCCGGTGCGATGCGGGCCTACCGCGGCGCCGTCGAGGCCGGCGACCTGGAGGGCGGCCTGCAGCTGGCCTTCCTGCTCCGCGAGCAGGGCGAACGGCACGCCGCCATGGACGTGGCGCTGGAGATCGCGGCGATGGGCGACCAGGAGGCCGCCGCCGTCGTCGCCTGCTGGCGCTGGTGCGCCACCCTGGACCCGTCGCTGGAGCCGGACCTGCGCGCCGGCGCCGACCACTTCCCGGCGGCCCGCGCCGACCTCGCGCACCTGCTGCGCGACACCGGCCGCAAGGAGGAGGCGCGCTTCCAGCTGGAGAAGGGCGCCAAGCGCGGCGAGGCCGTGGCCTGGCTGCCGCTCGGCAACTTCTACGCCGACGAGATGCAGGACGACGAGGCGGCCGAGGAGGCCTACCGCGGCGGCATCGCGGCGGGGGAGGCGTACTGCCACCACAACCTGGCCGTGCTGCTGGCGGAGCGGGGCGACTTCGACGGCGCCGTCGAGCAGTTCCGGCTCGGCGCGGCCGCCGGTGACCAGCTGGCCGCGGACGCCCTCCGGGAGCTCGAGCACGGCTGATCCCCCCGGGTATAGGTACCTATACCTGCGGCACGGGCCCCGCGACGCAGGTATAGGTACCTATGCCTGGGCGGGGCCGACATGAGTCGTTCACACGGGGGTCGGATACTGCCCGCGTGTCCGAAGCCACCGTCGACGTCGCCGACCTCCGCTCCTCCAGTTCCCCGGGGGACGCGGACCGGGCCGACGAGGCACCCCTCCGTGACGACATCCGCCTGCTGGGCCGCGTCCTCGGCGAGGTGATCGGCTCGCAGGCCGGGCAGGACGTCCTGGACCTGGTCGAGTCGACCCGCGTCGAGGCGTTCAAGATCCGCCGGTCCGAGGTGGACCGCGCCGAGCTCGCCGAGCGGCTGTCGGGGCTCGACGTGCGCTCGTCGAACCACGTCATCCGCGCCTTCAGCCACTTCTCGGTGCTGGCCAACCTGGCCGAGGACCTCCACCACGAGCGCCGTCGCCGGTTCCACCGCCGCGAGGGCTCGCCGCCGCAGACCGGGAGCCTGGCCGCGACGATCGCACTGCTCGACGGGGCCCACCTCGACGCCGACGTCGTCGCCCGCGAGCTCAGCGGCGCCCTGGTCTGCCCTGTCGTCACCGCGCACCCCACGGAGGTCCGCCGGCGCACGATCTCGCAGGTCCAGCGGCACATCACCGACCTCATCCGGCAGCGGGACCGCGCCGCGGGCGGGGAGATCGACGACGCGCGCTGGTCGGCCGAGCTGTGGCGCTCGGTCCTGACCCTCTGGCAGACGGCGCTGCTGCGGCTGTCCCGGCTGCGCCTGCAGGACGAGATCGACGAGGCGCTGCGGTACTACGACCTGTCGCTGTTCGAGGTCGTCCCGGCGATCAACGCCGAGCTGCGGCAGGCCCTGAACGAGCGCTGGCCCGACGTCGGGCTGCTGCGCCGGCCCATGCTGCTGCCCGGCTCGTGGATCGGCGGCGACCGCGACGGCAACCCGTTCGTCACCGCCGACGCGCTGCGCCGGGCCACCAGCCGGCAGGCCGAGACGGCGCTGGCCCACCACCTCGACGAGCTCGAGGCGCTGCGCGGCGAGCTGTCGATGTCCGACCGCCTGGTCACCCCGACGCCCGAGCTCTACCACCTGGCCGAGGCCTCCCGGGACGACTCACCGTTCCGCGCCGACGAGCCCTACCGCCGGGCGCTCAACGGCATCTCCGCGCGGGTGGCCGCCACCGCGCACGCCGTCCTGGGCCGGGTCCCCGGGCCGGCGCCGCGGACCCCGCTGCCGCCGTACGACTCACCCGACGAGCTGCGGGCCGACCTCGACGTCGTCGACGGGTCGCTGCGAAGCCACGGCGCGGGCGCGCTGGCCGACGACCGGCTGCTGCGCCTGCGCGAGGCGGTCGAGGTGTTCGGGTTCCACCTGTGCGGCCTGGACATGCGGCAGAACTCCGCCGTGCACGAGGAGGTGCTGACCGAGCTGCTGGCGTGGGCCGGCGTCTGCGACGACTACGCCGCCCTCGACGAGGCGGCCCGGGTGGAGCTCCTGTCCGGCGAGCTGACCATGCGGCGGCCCCTCGTGCGCCCCGACGCCGAGCTGTCCGACACCGCCCGCGGCGAGCTGGACGTGCTGCTGGCCGCCGCGGACCAGGTGGCGCTGCTCGGCCCGCGGACGATCCCGAACTACGTGATCAGCATGTGCGAGTCGGTGAGCGACGTCCTCGAGGTCGCCGTCCTGCTCAAGGAGGTCGGCCTGCTCGACCCCGGCGCCGACGGGGGCCCCTCGTCGTCGGTCGGCATCTCGCCGCTGTTCGAGACCATCGACGACCTCAAGGCCGCGGGGACGACGCTCGCCGCCATGCTCGCCCAGCCGCTCTACCGATCGCTGATCGCCGCCCGCGGGGACGCGCAGGAGGTCATGCTCGGCTACTCGGACAGCAACAAGGACGGCGGCTACCTCGCTGCGAACTGGGCGCTGTACCGGGCCGAGCTGGACCTGGTCGAGGTCGCCCGCGCCGAGGGCATCCGGTTGCGGCTGTTCCACGGCCGCGGCGGCACGGTCGGCCGCGGTGGCGGGCCGAGCTACGAGGCGATCCGCGCGCAGCCGCCCGGCGCCGTGGCCGGGGCGCTGCGGATCACCGAGCAGGGCGAGGTGATCGCGGCCAAGTACGCCGACCCCGACCTGGCGCGGCGCAACCTGGAGGCCCTCGTCGCGGCCACGCTGGAGGCGAGCCTGCTCGACATCGAGGGCCTCGGGGACGACGCCGAGCCGGCCTACGACCTGCTCGACGACCTCGCCGCCCGCGCTCAGCAGGCCTACCGGGCGCTTGTGCACGAGACGCCGGG
>Ga0190265_10002549_pt1 | contig 12245 bp, 12 predicted proteins | sample Popmic124T_FD_133135 | JGI IMG/M metagenome (GOLD analysis project Ga0190265, IMG submission 133135) | Populus adjacent soil microbial communities from riparian zone of Indian Creek, Utah, USA - 124 T | ecosystem: Environmental > Terrestrial > Soil > Riparian zone | place: USA: Utah | collected... | reverse complement strand
GCCAGGCGCAGCGTGCCGTCATACCCGTCGATGGTGAAGCGGTCGGCGTCGGCGCCGCCGGAGATCGCGTAGTAGATCGTGGTGCGTTCTTCGCCGGACGCCAGCACCGCGCCGACCGCGACCATATTCTCGTCGATCGAGAAAGCATAAGGCGAAGCGGGGAAGAAGACCCCTTCATAGACATTGTCGACCGTGACGAAGACGGTCTGGTAGTCGGAGGTCTGGCCGTCGGTCGCGCCGACCACCACCTCGTAGACATTGTCGCCGTCGGCATCGCCCGGCGTCTCGTAATCCGGCAGGTCGACGAAACGGAGCGTGTTCGAATAGGCGTCGAGCGCGAACAGGGCCGCGTCGGCGCCCCCGGCGATGCCGTAATTCAGCGTCGACCCCTCGGGGCCGATCGCAAGCACGGGGAGAACCCAGCCGCTATTCTTGTCGATCGAGACCGCGGCTTCGTCGCCGCCGCCGCCGGAGACGATCACGACGTCCTCGTCCACGTCGGTCACCGTCACCGCGATCGCCTGCGAATCCGAGGTCGCGCCGGCACTTGCCGAGACGATTACATCGTAGACATTGTCGCCGCCGGAATCGGCCGGCGCTTCGAAATCCGGCGCCGTGACGAAGCTCAACGCACCCGTCTCCGCGTCGATCGCGAACAGGCCGGCGTCATCGCCGCCGGCGATCGCATAGGCGACCGGGTCGCCGTCCACATCCACGGCGCTCACAATGCCCACCGCGGTGCCGTTCTCGCCGAGCGCGACCGCGGCGCTGTCGCCGCCGCCCATCGAGGTGATCGCGACCTCTTCGTCCAGGTCGGCGACCGAGACTTGGATCGCCTGGCTGTCGACGAAGCTGCCGTCGCTCGCCGCGACGATCACCTCATAGACATTGTCGCCGTCGCCGTCGGCGGGCGCCTCATGGTCGGGCGCGGCGGCGAAGGCCAGCGCGCCCGTCGCCGCATCGATGACGAAGCGCGCCGCATCGGCGCCGCCCGCGATCGAAAAAACGGGCGCATCGCCGTCCAGGTCGAGCGCGGAGACCGTCGCCACCGCGACCGCATTCTCATCCGCGGCCACCGCTGCGGTGTCGCCGCCGCCGAGCGAGGTGATCGCGAGGCCTTCGTTGACGTTGCCGATGTGGATGGTGATGGCGACCGAATCGCCGAGCGCGCCGTCGCTGGCGCTCAGCGTCACGCGGTAGGTGTTGGTGCCCTGGCCGCCGCCGGGCGCCTCATAATCGGGCACGGCGTTGAAGCGGAGCCAGCCGGTCGCGGCATCGAAGGTGAAAAGCGCCGCATCCTCGCCCGACAGCGTCCAGCCGAGCGCGTCGCCCTCCGGATCGACGGCGCCGAACAAGGCATAATCGGCCCAGCCCTCGGGCATCGAGCTGACCAGCGTGTCGCTCGCCGGATAATTGTAGAAGGTGATCGAGGGCGCTTCGTTGACGTCGCCGACGCTGATCGCCAGCGCCTGGCTGTCGGTCAGCTGGCCGTCGCTCGCCCGGACGACCACCTCATAGACATTGTCGCCATTGGCGTCGGCGGGCGCTTCATGATTGGGGGCGGCGGCGAAGGCGAGCAGGCCGCTGGCCGCGTCGATGGTGAAGCGTGCGGCGTCGGCGCCGCCGGCGATCGTATAAAGAATGGGATCGCCGTCGCCGTCGACCGCAGCCACCGTGGTAACGTAACTGGCGCCTTCGGCGACGCCGAGCGCCGCGCTGTCGCCGCCGCCGTCCGACACGATCGCGACCGCCTGGTTCGCGGATTCGATGGTGACGGCGATCGCCTGCTCGTCGAACCGCTCGCCGTCGCTGGCGCGGACCACGACTTCATAGACGTTGTCGCCGTCGGCGTCGGCGGGAGCCTCGAAGTCCGGCGCGGCGACGAAGGCGAGCGCGCCGCTCGCACCGTCGATCGCGAACAAGGCGGCATCGGCGCCGCCGGCGATCGAATAGGCGATCGAAGGGCTGTCGATGTCGGACGCCTGGACCGTCGTCACCGCGGTCATGTTCTCGGCGACGAGCAGGGCGGCGGTGTCGCCGCCGCCGTCCGACTGGATCACCGGCGCCGATCCCGCGCTGAAGATCTGCGCCCTGATGTTGCTGTCCCAGGCCGGGGCGGTGCTGCCGGTCCAGCCGATCGCGAAGGCGCCGTTGCCGAGATCGACCACCACGGGATCGCTCTCGAGGCTGGCGGCGGCGCCATTGGCGCGGAATTCGGCGCCGAGCTTCGCGCCGGTGGCGTCGAAGACCTGCGCCTTGATCGCCCCCGAGGCGTCGTCGGCGCTCTGGTCGTCGGTCCGCCAGGCGACCACGAAATCGCCGTTCGAGAGGCCCGCGACCGACGGTGACTTCTGCGCCACGGCGCCGGCGGTGTTGACCAGGATCTCGCCGCCGATCTTGGCGCCGGCGGCATCGAACACCTGCGCCTTGATCGCACTGCCGCTGCCGTCCTGAATCGTATCGAAGGTCGTCCAGGCGATCACGAAGCCGCCATTGGCGAGATTGGTGACGCTGACCTCGGTCTGGCTCTCGAAAGTCTGGCTGTTGACGAAAATCTCGCCGCCGAGCTTCGCGCCGGCCGAATTGAAGACCTGCGCGCGCACATCGAGCTTGCCGCTTATGTTGATCAGCCAGGTGACGATGAAGCGGCCGTCCGAGAGGGTCGAGATGTCGCAGTTCATCTGATCGCTGGCGGTCACCGTGTTGACGAGGAACTCGCCGCCCGTCTTCGCGCCCGCGGAATCGTAGAGCTGCGCCTTGATCGCCCGGCCGCTGCCGTCCTGGGCGCTGTCATAAGTCTCCCAGGCGATGACGAAGCCGCCATTGTCGAGCGCCGCGGCCGAGGAGATCCACTGGATGTTGTTGGTCTGGCTGTTGACGAGAAACTCGGGCCCGACCTTGACTCCGGCGGCGTCGAAGCGCTGCGCCTTGATCGAATCGTAGTTGCCGTCCTGCACGGCGTCGCGGGTCGTCCAGGTGACGACGAAGCCGCCGCCGGCGAGGCCGGCCACGCTGGCATAGGTTTGCGAATTGGCGGTGGCGGTGTTGATCAGGAATTCGGGGCCGATCGGCGTGCCGTTCGCGGCCATCACGCGGCCCTTGATCCCGCTCGAGCTCGTATCCTGCTGCGCGTCGGTCGATTCCCACACCGCGACGAAGCTGCCGCCTGCGAGCTTGGCGAAATCGGCGCGCGACTGGGTGTAGAGCGTGACGTTGTTGACGGTGAATTCCGCGCCCGACGGCTCGTAACCGCCGGCGTCCAGATTGTTCGCGATGAAGTAGCTGACCGCGAATTCATCCGCGACATTCGACCGTTCGACTTTCATGCCCCACCTCCCCTTGATTGCGGGGCTTGGATAGGGGGCGCGGGTTTACGACCGGTAAAAGCCATTCAAAAGCCGGAAGAAATCACGCCGACCCTGCTTCCCGTCTGCGGCGCGCCGCGCAGGCTTCGAGCGCCGCCGCGATCGCCGCTTCCGCCTCGGCGTCGAGCTTCACGCCTTCAAAGCCGTTCAGCGCCGCCGCCGCTTCATCCTCGTTCGCCGCCCCGGCGCTCGCCCGGGTCGAGAAATAGTTGATCGTGACGCGCTTGCCGTCCGCATCCTGCCCGTAATGGCGCAGGATGAACATCAGCAGCGCGTCGTTCTTCTTGCGCCGGTAGCCCATCAGCTTGCCGCCGACGAAGACCGGGACGAGCTCCCCTTTCATCGCCCGCTCGAAGGCGGCGTCCCTGACCGGCCGCGCTCCGAAAGCGAGCACAGCGTCCCACGCCCGCCGGAACCCCTCCGCCCCCGGCGCCCGCCGCAGCTCATAGCAATTGGTCTGCGCGATATTGACCATGGCCGCCGCCCGAGTGACGCACCCGGTATCCGCCAGCGCCGCGATGAACGCCCGCTGCCGCTCCGGCGTCCACCCGTCATGGCGGGGACGGCGCGGCGCGGGCGCGAAGTCGAGCAGCGCCTCCCGCTCGGCGGGCGGAACGGGGGTCCAGCGGCGCATGGCTTATCTCCTCGAGTCGCGGCCAATCGACCAGCTTATGCCTCGGGAGAGGGCGTGTAGGGAAGCGTTTTGTTCGTTGTTTGTTCACATGCATTGCCGCGCCGGCACTCACGTGTCGAGTATGTCCCACTCGTATCCGAGCACCCAGCGAATTGCGCTGAGCTTACCGTTTATCATTCCCCATTCGAGGGCGTCCCACGGCCCAAGATTCTCCAAGCCCAACTCCTCCTCGGTGCGCTTGGCGGCCTCGAGCGCGCCAGCCCAGATCGTATCCAAGATCTCGTCCGGCTTGTAAGGGGACCGCGAGTATTCCGCTTCAGGAAGCACCTTTATTCGCCCTTCCTCGATTGCGATGCGTCGCCCCCAGTGCCGGTTGTACCAAACCTGTAGCTCTAACCTCCGCTCCGCCTCGATAAGCTCCGATAATCGCCGAGGCTCGTCCTCATATTCGTACTCGGCCTTAAGCTCCTCGATCCAGTCGGGCGCCATCTCATTGAGCAACGTGTTAAGGTTGATGGAGTAGGTCGAACGATCGCTATCGAATAGGTCGGCTATGTCGGGATGAGGCAAACGCTCGTCCCCGGTGCCGGGGCTAAAGTCATGCTTGTTGTGGGTGACGAAGGCGTACTGGTCCAGCGCGTCCTTCGCGTCCGCTAGTACTCCGGCATACAACTCGATCAAAATGGCGTCGCCGACGCTGTTCTTGGCCTTGTGGAAGGGCGCACGTTTGTCGACGGCGCGCTGGACACCAGCAAGCAACGCGGTGTCGTCAGTCGCGATCTTCGTCGAACCTGCGAATAGCGCGTCGATGCGGCTTATGGATTCGTTGACGGCCTCGCCGAGTGTGGCGATGCGGTGATCCACGTCGCTGAGTTGCGCTAGCGCCTCCTCCCGCCCCTCCGACCTGCCAAATTGGTTCACGGCCTCACGAACCCGTCGAAAGGTGCTGGTAAGGCTTTGGCCGCTTTCCTTGATTATGCGATCCTTGTTTCGCTCGAACTCGTCGACCACTTGCTGTGGCAGTAACAACTGCACGGCATTGGCCTTGATCAGTTCCTCAAGTGCCCCGATCGTGGCCCGCTGGCGATAGTCCTTGGCGAGGTCAAGCCACACGCAGGTATCGATCATGATGAGCAGCCGACTACCCGCCTGCTCAACCGCCTGTGCCTCCTCAGCCATTCCCAGTTCCTTGGCTCGCAACAGCCCCACTTAGCGTAGCGCCCTGTCACAACCCAAGATGCAATGTACGGATTTTTCCCACGTAGTAGCCCAAGAAGCACGCCGCCCTGTAACTCTCCAGGATATCAAGGCCGAACCAGGCTCGCTAAAATGGAACTGATTCGCCAGTCTCGTCTGTCGGTCGCGCTGGTGCGCGAGGAAGAATGGGCGCTGGTGCTGGAGATGGCGTCGTGAGGCGCGCGAGCTCGAAACTGTGAGACAACGCACGCTAGGATTGACACGACAGCGCGGTCGATCATGATACCATTATGAGGAGCGCCTTCGGCGTCACCTCGGCCAGCTCGTCCTGAATATGCCCATCGCCTACTCCAGGTTTATCCGCTTCAGTGGAGTGAGGCGGATGCTGTCGTCCATGCCGGAAGTGGGGAGCGCGACCGCCGTCAACCTCTAGGTCATCAAGGCCGAGCGGAAGTTCGCCAAGATGGAGCTGAAAGAGACTTGGGGTGAGCCAGCGCATTTTTGACCTTCATACGTTGAGCAAATTCAACGCAATACTGTTATAGGCGTTATTGGATTTTTTTGTTATGAGTTATTCCGTCCGCTATTGAGCGACGGGTGGGATCTGGAATGCCTTCCTTGCAATCAATTGCTTACGACTTGGCGTTCCGATCGGTTCCCCCACCGCCCCTTGACGATCCGGGCTTGGGACTGTTGCTGGCTTGCTTCAGTCAGGTCGCCTACACCCCGACGAGCCGATTCGAAGTCGAAAATTCCCGAAACGCGAAGGTCGTTCCGTCCAGCTTCTTCCAGCATGCGGTAAGGACAGGCCGCGGTGTAGATGTGGCTGCACTATTGCGTGAGATTTTCCCCGAAACGGAACCGCGTATAGAGATTGTGGAGACCCGCAACAGCGTGACATTTGTCATCAGGCTGGCCCAGATAATCATAATAGCGTCTCGCGGGACGGTCCCATTTTACGATGATCAGCGACCACTCCTATACGATCTTGATGTAGATTTGCTCGCATGGAGGACGAATCACAGGTTTTCATTCATAGATACGTGGAAATTCCATCGCGGCTTCTATTTGGAAACGCGGAGGACGATCGATCTCATCCGGGCAGCCTACGAACGGTTGGGAGGGCCAGCTACCATATACTTTACCGGCCATTCTCTGGGAGGAGCACTCTCGGCTGTGATGGATCGCCTGTGGGAACTACGCTGGCCGGGAGAAGAGCGGCACACCGTTGTATTCGGATGTCCAAGATTCGGGAATGCGCACGCGGTCGACGCGCTTCCTCTCCTAGCTTATCGCCGGAAGCGAGATCCGGTTGTCCATCTGCCACCACGGCTTTTTGGATATGCAACGCCGGTGTCCAATTTCGTCCTCGAAGGACCGGATATGCACCCTATGGTGCTTCTCTGGAAAAACCATCTGATGGAGCGCTACCGGCGCTCGGCCGCGTTCAGATACGATCCGGATTTCGACGATGCGGCTTTCTATGAATTACTGGAAGCAAGGCTCGGCCCCCTGCCATAACCGCCGATAACTAAGCCGCCTCCGCCTTCCTCGCCTGCCGCTTCCGCTCATGCGGGTCCAGATACCGCTTCCGGATCCGCACCCCCTTCGGCGTCACCTCGACCGGTTCGTCGTCCTGGATATAGGCGACCGCCTGCTGCGGCGTCATCTGCTTGGACGAGCCTCTTGAGCCACGCTCTCCGCATCCCTTTCAATAATGAAAACGGCATTGGGCGATCTCGAGCCTTTGCTCATCCCCCTTCCCGGCAACGCGATAGACGAGCCGATGTTCGGGGCTTATCCGGCGCGACCACCAGCCGGACCAATTCTCGCGCAGCGGCTCCGGCTTGCCGATCCCTTTGAACGGCGAGCGGCGGCAATCCCTGATCAGCTCGGCGATGCGGGCGAACATCTTCGGGTCGGCTGCGTGCCAGTGAAAGAGGTCATCGAGCGCAACCGGCAGGAAGAGAACCTTCACAGCGGCTGCATCGTCTCGGGATCGACCTCGATGAACTCGCCGCGCTCAGCCTGCGCGAGGGCTTCGTCGAGACGCGCCGCATTGGCCGGGCTCGACTTCAGATACAGCGTCTCGACCATGCTCTCATAGTCGCTCTGCGCCAACATTACGACAGGCTCGTGGCCCTGGCGCGTGACCAGCACGGGTGCGCGGTCGTCGATCGCCCGGTCCATGAAATGGGCGAGGCGGCGGCGAAGCTCGGAGAAGCTGACGTGGATCATATGTACAAAATAGCGTACATCTGCCCACGCCGCAAGGCGCGTGTCAGGCCGCCGCCGCCTTCCGCGCCTGCCGTTTCCTCCCATGTGGATCCAGATAGCGCTTCCTGATTCGCATCACGTTCGGCGTCACCTCGCCGGCGTTGCGCCCGCGCAAGCCGGTGCCCTCGCCGCCCTCCTAAACAGCCAAGCCGCGAGCAGCCACAGGCCGGCGAGCACGCCGCTGAGAACGCCCCCGCGTAGATCGGCGGACAGGCCGCCGGCGGCGATCAGGCCTTGCGCGATTGCGGCGGCGAGCATGGCGCGGGCCATTCCGGCCGGGCGGAAGCGGGCGAGCGCGGAGCCCAGGAGCGCCACGGCGATCACGCCGGCGAACAGCAAATTGTAGGGATTGCGCTCCGACCCGATCATACCGACGGCGAGGTTGACCCAGACGAGCAGGAAGGCGGCGGCGACCGCCAAGGCGACGGCGGCGCGGTGAGCGCGGCTGCCGGTCGCCCGCGCCGACAGCTCGAAGGTGCCGCAGGCGGCGGCCAGCATGACGCCCATGGTGAGGAAATCGGCCGGCCCCCAATCCACCTCGCCGGTGAAGCGCATCGCCACCGCGGGCAGAAGCAGCAGCAACGCCGCGCCGCCCCAGAGCGCGATCCGCCACCGGCCCGCGCGCCGCCCGCCGCCGATCTCCGCCTGTCCCGTCATGGCCCTGCTTTCGTGGTCGGTGAGGATCTCGCTCATACCGGAAAGTCTTGCAGTCCCGATGCCTGGGCCAAGGAGAAATCGTGCAGGCCGCCGTCACCCTCGCCGGCGGATCGCCCCCGAGGAACTCTTGGCGAAGCAAGGGCGTCTCTGTCTTTGGAGGCCATGCCATGCGCAAAGCGACTTTCATGCTGTCGGCGCTCTACCTCGCCGCGATCGGCCTGGCGCTGATGCTCGTTCCGCTCCAGTTCGGCGTCGGGGCCGTCCCCTCGGACGCCTCTCCGGAGCTGATCGCCCTGCTGCGGCTTCTCGGCGGGCCGTTCCTCGGCATCGCGGTGCTGAACTGGCTGTCCCGGGACGCCGCCCCTTCGCCCGGGTTGCGGGCCGTCCTTATCGCCAACATCGTCGGCTTCGGCGCGGTCGCGGCCAACGACGTCTGGGGCGTTGCCAGCGGCGAGGCGCGCGAGCTCGCCAAGCTCTTCCTCGTCGTCCACCTCGCCTTCACGCTCGCCTTCATCGCGGCGGCGCGCGGCAGCATGCGGCGACGTTAACCTGAAACAGAGCCCGCTCCCCTAGAGGGGCAGGGAACGTCAGGAGACACAGACATGAAGTTCGTTTTGCTCAAGTCGCGCGGCGGCGATTATCTGATCGTCGCGGAAAATGTCGCCTGGCTGCGCTCGCACGAGAACGGCCAGACCAAGGTCGGCGTCGTCGGCGGCGATTCGCTGCTCGTCGCCGGAAGCATCCAGGAAACGGCCGCCGCCATTCTGGCAGGATAGATCCGCTCGTTCGACCCGGTCATTCCTCCCACGGATTGATTGCGCCGACGCCCGACGGCTCGAAGTCGCGAACGTTGCGGGTGGCGATCATGGCCTGCTCGTCAAGCGCCATCGCGGCGATCTGTGCGTCGGGAAGGGACATCGTCCGGCCGGCTGCGACGACCGCGGCAAGCATCGGGCCATAGCGCATCGCCGCCGATGGGCCGAAAGCGATCGTCCGGGCGGCGTAGCGCAGCCGCCATTCGGTCAGGCGTGCTTCCAGATTGCGCCGGCGGATACCTTCGGCCAGACGAGCGACGCCATAGGAGAGCTCCGCCAGGGCTATCGCCGGGAGCGCAGTGTCCTCCTCATTGAGAAAGTACCAACGCTCGACGGCAGCATCCGCCTTATCTTTCATCAGCTCCGATACGACGTTCGTATCCAGCAGGATCAAAGCTCGATGCCCCTATGAGGCCCGCGATGCTCCTCGATCGCGGCTTCCACTTCAGCGATGGCCTGATCGTCGGCGGGCGAGAGCGCCCGCATCCGCTTGAGGAACGCGGCGGCGCTGTCGCGGGGATGGCGGCGCGCATAGTCGCTCAGAGCTTCCTCGACGATAGCGTGAATCGGCCGTCCTTCCCGCCGCGAAAGCTCGTGCGCGAGATCGCGCGCTTTCCTGCTTCGGACGGAGAGTTGCGGAGCGGTCATGCCATCAAGGTAGGCGCCTGATGGCAAGATGGCAAGCTCAAGCCGCCTCCGCCCCCCGCGACTTGCCGCTTGCGCTCGTGCGGATCCGGATAGCGGAATCCGGATCGTCTCGGCGCGGCCTCGACCAACTCGTCGTCCTGGATATCGGCGATCGCCTGCATCCCGGCCCGGCGCTCACCACTCGTTGACGATCATCTGGTGAAAGCGCGCCGTATAGCCTCGCTGGGTCATTTCGGCTTGGCGGCGACGCGATTCATCGAGCTCATATTCGACACGGCCGTCGGAATAGGTGATCGCCCATTCCGAATAGGTCTGCATGTTGCACTCGTTGTTGGAGCGGCTCGGGTGATCGACCCAGCAGACCTGGTAGCGGCGTTCGCGCCGGCCGGTGGCGTAGGCGCCGTTGTTGGCGCCGTTATTGGTGCCGGTGCTCCCGCAGCTTCGCCCGCTGCCCGACGGATCGGAGGGATCGCTGTCGCTGCACCCGCGGGGAGTGCAATTGCGTCCGGCGCTGCCGGGATCGCTCGGGTCGCGGTCGCTGCAGCCGGTGCGCGGCCGCCCCTGGCAGTGCCGCCCCCGGCCGCCGGGATCGCCGCCGCGCGAAAGCGGATCGGCATCGGTGCAGCCGCTCTGGAGAGCCGCGGCCTCGTCGCTCACCAACAGCAACGAGCCGGCCGCGGCACCCCCCGCGACGCTGCCCAGAAACGAACGGCGGCTGACCTTGCGAACCCTGCGCATCTCTTCCCCCCTTGTACGTCCGCGGCCGCCGCGGACGAGCGACGAGGCGCACGGCTCAGATAATGACAGGAGGCACCGGTACGCGCCCGCGACGGCGGCCACGCGAACAGGGCGGAAAAAGCGACTCGCCCGGGCCGACGCAACGAGGCACCGTATCGCATGCGCCACGGAGCCGCCAGCGGTGGGAAGGAGGCCCTCGCGGGCGGCGAAGGAGCTTAAGCCGCCTCCGCCTTGCGCGACTGCCGCTTCCTCTCGTGCGGATCGAGATAGCGCTTCCTGATCCGGATCACCTTGGGAGTCACCTCGACCAGCTCGTCGTCCTGGATATAGGCGATCGCCTGCTCCAGCGTCATCCGCTTCGGCGGGGTCAGGCGGATGCTGTCCTCCTTGGGGCCGGAGGCGCGGAAGTTGGTGAGCTGTCGTGCCTTGAGCGCATTGACCTCGAGGTCCTGCGGCTTGGCGTTCTCGCCGATGATCATGCCTTCGTAGAGCTTGTCGCCGGGCGCGATGAACAGGATGCCGCGCTCCTCGATCATGTTGAGCGCATAAGCGACCGCCTCGCCATTGCCCATCGCGATCAGCACGCCGTTCTGCCGGCCCTGGATCGGGCCGCGATAGGGCCCGTATTTCTCGAACAGGCGGTTCATGATGCCGGTGCCGCGCGTGTCCGAAAGGAACTCGCCATGATAGCCGATCAGGCCGCGCGACGGCGCCGAGAAGGTGAGCCGGGTCTTGCCGCCGCCCGACGGGCGCATGTCGGTCATCTCGCCCTTGCGCTGCGCCATCTTCTCGACGACCGTTCCGCTATGCTCGTCGTCGACGTCGATGACGACCGTCTCATAGGGCTCTTCCCGCCCATTCGGGCCGTCGCGGAAGAGGACTCGCGGCCGGCTGATCGAGAGCTCGAAGCCCTCGCGCCGCATCGTCTCGATCAGCACGCCCAATTGCAGCTCGCCCCTCCCGGCGACCTCGAACGCGTCCTTCTCCTGGCTCTCGGTCAGGCGGATCGCGACATTGCCCTCGGCCTCGCGCTCCAGGCGGTCGCGGATTACCCGGCTCTGCACCTTGTCGCCGTCGCGGCCCGCATAAGGAGAATCGTTGACCGAAAAGCTCATCGCCAGAGTCGGCGGGTCGATCTTCTGGGCGTGGAGCGGCTCGGTCACCGACGGCTCGACGATCGAGTTGGAGACGGTCGCCTTGGTGAGGCCGGCAATGGCGACGATGTCGCCCGCGCCCGCCTCCTCGACCGACACCCGCTCCAGCCCGCGGAACGCCATGATCTTGGTGGCGCGGCCTTCCTCGACGACATTGCCTTCGTCGTCCAGCGACTTGATCGGCATGTTGACGCTGAGCTTGCCGCTGGAGATGCGCCCGGTGAGCACGCGGCCGACGAAATTGTCGCGGTCGAGCAAGGTGACGAGCATCTTGAACGGGCCGTCCGGATCGCAATCGGGCGAGGGCACGTGGCTGACGATGGTTTCGAACATCGGCTCGAGCGTGCCCGCCCGCACGTCGTCGGTGAGCCCCGCATAGCCGTTGCGCCCGCTGGCGTAGAGGGTCGGGAAATCGAGCTGCTCGTCGCTGGCGTCGAGGCTGAGGAACAATTCGAACACCTCGTCGAGCACTTCGGCCGGCCGCGCGTCGGGCCGGTCGATCTTGTTGACGACGACGATCGGCCTGAGGCCGAGCGCCAGCGCCTTGCCGGTGACGAATTTGGTCTGCGGCATCGGCCCCTCGGCGGCGTCGACGAGCAGGATGACTCCGTCGACCATCGAGAGGATGCGCTCGACCTCGGCGCCGAAATCGGCGTGGCCGGGCGTGTCGACGATGTTGATATCGGTGGTGGTGCCGTCAGGCTCCCATTCGACCGAGGTGCATTTGGCGAGGATGGTGATCCCGCGCTCTTTCTCGAGG
>Ga0190265_10002548_pt1 | contig 12246 bp, 7 predicted proteins | sample Popmic124T_FD_133135 | JGI IMG/M metagenome (GOLD analysis project Ga0190265, IMG submission 133135) | Populus adjacent soil microbial communities from riparian zone of Indian Creek, Utah, USA - 124 T | ecosystem: Environmental > Terrestrial > Soil > Riparian zone | place: USA: Utah | collected... | reverse complement strand
GTGAACCCACCACCCGCGGCCCAAGTGCCTCGACCCGATTCATCGCTGAACCGATTCATTCCCTACCTGCTCGCGCTCATCGCCGTTCTCCTCATGGTGATAGCGCGAATGCTTCTAACGCCCTTCCTGGGCTCGGAGTTGCCATTCATCACCCTGTTTCCGGCGGTGTTTATCGCTGCCTGGGCGGGCGGCTTGGGTCCGGCCCTGGCTGCGACTGGGGTCAGTGCCGGAGTCGCGCTCTACCTCTTTTTCCCGCCAGAGATGGCCCTCGATACCGTGGGCATAGTGGCGCCGTTGGGTGCGGGTCTCTTCATCCTCACGGGGGTCGCGGCCGGCTGGCTGGGCCGTTCCAGGCTGCAAGCGCAGGAGCGGACCGAGACGGCAGCCCGGGAGGCGAAGAAGAGCGAGGAGCGGTACCGCGTTCTCATCGAGCAGACCGCCGAGGGAGTCTGGAGGATCGAGCTCCCCGACCCAGTGCCGGTGACCCTCCCAGCGGCTGAGCAGATCGACCACTTCTACGCGCAGGCCGAGCTGGCCGAGTGCAACGACGCGATGGCCCACATGTACGGCTTCCAGAGCGCCACCGAGCTGGTTGGTGCCCGGCTCGGTGACCTCATGCCTCGATCGGATCCGAAGAATCTGGAGTTCCTCCAGGCCTTCATCGCCAATGGCTACCGGCTCACCGACGCGGAGTCTCACGAGCGCGATCGCGAGGGAGGTGAACGCTACTTCCTCAACAATCTCATCGGCATCGTCGAGGACAGGAGGGTCGTCAGGGCATGGGGCTCGCAGCGGGACGTCACCAACAGCAAGAGAGCCGAGGCGGCCGTGGTGGCCAGCGAGGCGCGGTTCCGGAGCCTGTTTGAGTCCGGCATGATCGGTATCGGGTTCTGGAATGGCGGAGTGGTTACCGATGCGAACGACGCGATGCTCCAAATTCTCGGATACAGCTGCCTGGACCTGGAGCAGGGAGTCCTTCGTCACGGCAGGCTGACCCCGCCGGGCTACGAGGAGGCGGATGCCCGGGCATGGGAACAGGTCCGAGTCACCGGTACGTGCACGCCATACGAGAAGGAGTTCGTCCGCAAAGACGGCAGCAGAGTGTCAGTTCTCGCCGGCGGAGCTCGGCTGGGCCCGGACATGAATGATGCCGTGTTCTTCGTTCTGGATCAGACCGATCGTCGGGTGGCCGAGGAACGGCTCCGCCACGCGGAACGGCTGGAGGTCGTGGGTCAGCTGGCGGGGGGCATGGCCCATGAAGCCAACAACCAGATGTCGGTGGTGCTGGGAGCAACCGAGTTTATTCTGCGCCGCGCCGATGTGCCCTCCGCGGTTCGGCAGGACACTGAGTACATCCGGGAAGCGGCTGAGCGAACCGCCTCGATCACTCGCCAACTGCTGGCATTCAGTCGCCGCCAGATCCTCCAGCCGCAGGCGGTCGATCTCAACACGGCAGTCCGGAAGCTGGAGCCCATACTGCGCCGCACCCTCACCGAGGAACAGGGGTTGAAGCTCCAGCTCGCGTCCAACCTTGCTGCGGTGCGGGCCGATCGAGTCCAGCTAGATCAGGTGCTGCTCAACCTGGCGATCAACGCGCGGGATGCCATGCCGAATGGCGGCACCCTCACCGTGGAAACTCGCAACGTACGGCTCACCGATCGCTACCTGGAGGGCCGGCCCGGTATCAACATCACTCCCGGGCCCTATGTCGCCCTGGTGGTCAGCGACACTGGTGTGGGGATCGAGAAGGAGGCGATGAAACACCTGTTCGAGCCCTTCTTCACCACCAAAGGCGTCGGCAAGGGAAGTGGCCTGGGACTCGCCATGATCTACGGGATCGTGAAGCAGAGTGATGGCTACATCTGGCCCTACAGCGAGCCCGGCATGGGCACCACCTTCAAGATTTACCTGCCGGCGGTCTCGGACGCGCCGCATCAGCCCAGCTCGGATGCCCCGGAAGAATCGGAAGAGCGCGAAAGCGCCACGGTACTGGTGGTGGAGGATGATCCTCTGGTGCGAACCATGGCTCGGCGCTCGCTGGCCGAGGCCGGCTTCGACGTGCTCGAGGCGGCCAACGGGCGTGAGGCGCTGGCCCTGATCATGGAGCATGAAGAGGTGGATGCAGTCCTCACCGACCTCGCCATGCCGGAGCTCGGCGGCCAGGAGCTCGCCCGACGGCTCTCTGAGCTGCGGCCGGGACTGCCCGTCATCTTCATGTCAGGATACACCGACGATGACCTGACCAGGCGGGGGCTGCTGGCAGCCGGCATCCCCTATCTCGAAAAGCCCTTTTCGCCGGAGGCGTTGGGGCGCATGCTGCGCGCGGTGTTGAGCACCGCCTCCCCGAGCGACTAACCCCGCCTCGCCCGCGCTTCCGCCGAGTCGGCCCACGCCCTCGTCCGCATGCTCGCGTACGAGGGCATCGTACCTCCGGATACCGTGTCGCAGGACACAGAAATGAGCATTCCCGCGCTCAATACATTCGCGCGACAAGGCAGGATTTTAGCGTTTTCGTAGCTCAGAGAGGTTGGGAAGATGGCCACAGAACTTGCAACAAGAGCCGACGCGGTCGGCTATGACGATTTTCGCTCCACCGATCCTGGCCGGGAACATGGCAACGGAGGCGCGAAGCACAATGGCAGGAGACAGAGTGATTCAGACGAGCGGCTTGCGCGCGTGCTCGGATGGTTCAGCATCGGTCTCGGACTGGGCGAGATAGCGGCCCCGGGAAAGCTGGCCGAGCTCATCGGGGTGGAGAACAAACCGGGACTTTTTCGGTTGATGGGCCTGAGGGAGATCGGGAGCGGCGTCGCCATTCTCAGCCAATCCTGGCCGGCCGGAGGCGTCTGGTCCCGAGTGGCTGGCGATGCGCTGGACCTCGCTCTCCTCAGCACCCAGCTCGCCCCGAAAAACCCGCAGCGGGGGAAAACCATCGCCGCCACCGTTGCGCTGCTTGGGGTTACAGCACTGGATCTCTTCACCAGCAAGAGGCTCAGCGAACAGTCCCGCGGGACCTCGGCGCCCGCCGGTGCCCGTCGGGGGCTTCGGGTAAAGGAAGCCATCACAGTCAATCGTCCCGTGGGCGAGGTCTACGACTACTGGCACGACTTCCAGAACCTCCCGCGGTTCATGACCCATCTCGAGTCGGTCCAAGTACTCGGCCCCAAGCGGTCCCACTGGGTGGCGGTCGGACCGGGGGGCATGAGGGTCGAATGGGATGCCGAAACGGTCGAGGATCGTACCAACGAGCTGATCAGCTGGCGCTCGCTTCCTGGAGGCGATGTCGAAACCTCGGGATGGCTGCGCTTCAAGCCAGCGCCCGGCCGCAGGGGGACGGAGATCGTGGTTGAGATGCGATACGATCCGCCCGGTGGAGTCCTTGGTGCGACACTCGCAAAGCTCTTTGGCGAGGCACCGGATCAGATCGTCGCCCGCGACCTCAGAGCATTCAAGAATGTCATGGAAGTCGGGGAGGTCCTGCACTCCGACGCCAGCATCCACCGGCGCCCCCACCCGGCGCGACCCCCCGAGAACGATTCAGACGCCGGAAGGCAGGCTGGATATAGGAGCACAGGGCGATGAAAGCCAACTGCTGGGAAGGCAAGAAGAAGGTCCGGGTGGAGCAGGTACCGGACCCGAAGATCCTGAATTCCCGCGACGCGATCGTGCGGATCACCTCGACGGCTATCTGCGGCTCAGACCTGCACCTGTACAACGGCTTCATCCCCACCATGGAGAAGGGGGATATCCTGGGCCACGAGTTCATGGGCGAAGTGGTAGAGACCGGTCCCGGTCTCAAGAACCATCTCAGGATCGGCGACCGCGTGGTGGTCCCATTCCCCATTTCCTGTGGCACCTGCTACTCCTGCCAGCGGGGACTGTTTTCAGTCTGCGAGAACACCAACCCCAATGCCTGGCTCGCCGAGAAAATGTTCGGACACGCAACCGCAGGCATCTTTGGCTACTCTCACCTGACCGGTGGCTATGCCGGTGGACAGGCGGAGTTTGCCAGGGTCCCCTTTGCCGATGTGGGCCCGATCAAGGTGCCGGAGGAGCTCAGCGACGAGCAGGTCCTCTTCCTCTCCGACATTTTCCCCACCGGCTACATGGGTGCGGAGATGTGCGACATCGAGCCCGGTGCCGTGATCGCGGTCTGGGGGTCGGGACCGGTGGGGCAGTTCGCCATCGCGAGCGCCAAGCTGCTCGGAGCGGAGCGGGTGATTGCGATCGACCGCTTCGACTATCGCTTGAGGATGGCAGTAGAAAAGGCCGGTGCCACCGATGCGATCAACTACGAGCAGGTGAGCGTTCTCGAAGCACTGAAAGAGCTGACCGGGGGCAGAGGGCCGGACGCGTGCATCGACGCGGTGGGTATGGAAGCACACGGCCATCCTGCCATCTATGCCTACGATCGGACCAAACAGGCCCTGATGCTCGAAACCGATCGGCCAATCGCCCTCCGGGAAGCCATCATGGCCTGCCGGAACGGAGGCACCGTATCGGTGATCGGGGTGTATGGCGGCTTCATTGACAAGTTCCCTATGGGATCGCTCATGAACCGCTCGATCACCATCAAGACAGGCCAGTGCCACGTGCAGCGGTATATGCGTCCGCTGCTGGAGCGGGTGCAGCGAGGTGAGATCGATCCCAGCTTCGTCATTACTCACACGCTGCGGCTGGACGAGGCTCCTCAGGGCTACGACATGTTCCTCCACAAGGAAGATGAATGCGTTAAGGTGGTATTGAAGCCTTAGTGCCTTCAGTGCGCAGGTCCGCGGACGGCTGAGGAAATATCCTCGGGCCGTCCCGGGGCTCCGCCCGGGACAGAGCACGGTAGCGACGGGTTCGCCGTGAGGGCCGTTCTATGTTCTCTCCCGGGCAAACAGGTTATCATCGCGTATGGCTCGAGGGCGCGACGAGCCGCCGATTGTGCCTTTCTCGCGCCGAACCCCTGGGTAGTAGCTGGTTTTCGGAATGGGCAGCTGGCCGCATCCGTGGATGGATCATCAGCTCACCAGTAAAGGAGTCAGGTCATGACACAGGAACGGAACCCGGAGTTCTCCGGCATGGGTGATGCACCATCACCTACGGCGAGAAAAGACGATCCTGGCGGCGGAAGAGGCGGCGGCCAGGGCGGCGGGCAAGGGGGCGGGCAAGGCGGTAAAGGACCAGGCGGGGGCGGTGGGGGCAATCCTGGCGGCGGTGGAGGCGGCAAAGGTCCGGGTGGCGGCGGTAATCCCGGTGGTGGCGGCGGTGGTGGAGGCGGCGGTGGCAAAGGCCCTGGCGGTGGCGGCGGCGGTAATCCGGGCGGGGGTGGCGGCGGCGGCAGAGGGCCCGGAGGTGGTAATCCAGGAGGCGGCGGCGGAGGAGGGGGTAAAGGCCCCGGCGGCGGCGGCGCACCTGGGGGTGGTGGAGGTGGAGGTGGAGGCAACCCCAGAGGACCCGGCGGCGGCGGTCAGGGTGGCGGAGGCGGCAAGGGTCCTGGTGGGGGTCAGGGCGGCGGTGGTGGCGGACAAGGGGGCGGCCATGGCGGGCGCCCCGGCGGTGGGGGCAATCGATAGCTACAAGGGGTCCGGCGGGTGCAGGCTGCCCGACGGACCCTTCTCTTTTCCCGGTCATCGCACCGCCCGACTTCATGGAGCCTATGCTGCACCCCCCGGCTGCACGGGGGGGTGGATTATGGTGTACATTGGCAGGATTCCATCACAACCGGGAGGCGCTTGTGAGCACGCCACGCGGTCGGCAGGCGAGACTCCGGACCGAGTACGCGAGTCTCTATCCGGGACTTAAGCCTGGTGTCTGGATGCCGGTGGAGAAGTTGCTGAGCCTCGTTACCGACCTGATCCATAAGGATCGCTCCCAGTCAGGGATCATCACCGGCCGGCGGCTTCTGCACGACGAGCACTTCGAGTACCGGGGAGCTTCGGCCCGTCCGGTGGGACTTCCTGAGAGCCAGAGCCGGCTGAGCGACTCCAGCGCGGAGCCGAGTCCTGCAAATGAATCGAGCGGCCCCCTCGGCCGAGCCGGTTAAGGAAAGAGTAACCATGAGCGGAGCGCATCGAGCAGGGGTGGACCGGGCCGGGCGGGCCAGAGCCGACGTGCGGCAGGCGCTGCTCAAGTCCGCGTATGCGCACCTGTATCCGGGCATAGCGCCGGGTGAGTGGCAGCCCGCGGCCGTAATGGCCAATCTCGTATTGTCGGTCCGCCCAGGCCCTCGCCGCGGCCTGACACTGGTAGACCGAGACCGGGTTCTGGATGAGCGCCACTTCCAGTTTCGCGGACTCCCCTCGGCCGGCACCCAGGACGATCAGCGCCGTTCTCGCCTTGAGGACCGGAGACAGCGTCGAGCCGAGGCCCAGTAGGCCCTGAGGCCCGAATGTGATCTGCATCACAATGACAATCGGGCCCTACTGCGTATAGTCTTCCTGAACCCTCGCGCGCACCCGGGGGATGCCGAGGGGGCATGGGCGGTGCGATTCGAATATTTTTCCGGCAGTGACAGTGAGCCTACCAGACGTTCGTAGTGGTCCCAGTATCCTCGTCATTGATGACCAGCCGACGGTCCGGCGCATGGCCCACCGGCTGCTCAGCGAGTGGGGGTTCCGGGTTTTCGAGGCGGAGAGTGGTGAGGAGGGAATGGAGGTCCTGGAGACCGCACGCTCAGGGGTCCAGCTCGTGATAGTCGACGTCGTGATGCCGCTGTCCGACGGCGTTCAGGTCACTCAGCGGATCCGGGAGCGCTGGCCGACGCAACGTACCCTCTACATGTCGGCCCATCCCGCGGAAGTACTGATGCAGTACGGGCTCACCCGGCTGGACGCCCCTTTCCTCGCCAAGCCGTTCACCCGAGACGAGCTGCTTACCAAAGTGAGCGAGGCTCTCGCGGCACCAACCCGGGCGCCGGCAGAGGAGCCCCCTCGCTAGCCTCCCAGATCGAAACCGTCATCCACAAACCCGCCCGCGAGTGTCCCATGGCAGAGCGCCATCCCCGCGTCAGCTGCGGCATCGTCAAGGCGCGGAAGCTGAGCCAGACTAAGATGGATGCGGCGTTGGCCGGTTCGCCCCAGGACTAGAGGTACTGTCAGAGCGAACCCGTCCCAGAGTAAACTGGAATGTTGCACCCTGCCCCACCAACCCTTCGGCCCACACCTGTCCACCGTGCCGGTGGATAATGCGCTGCACCGTGGCGAGGCCGATGCCCGATCCCGGAAATTCGCTCTGGGCATGCAGCCGCTGGAAGGGGCCAAAGAGCCGGTCGGCATAGGTCATGTCGAACCCGGCGCCGTTGTCCCGCACAAAGTACGTCGGCTCTCCGGATGCCTGGGTTACGCCGAACTCGACTCGGGAGTCCGGCTGCTTGCCGGTGAACTTCCAGGCATTCTCCAGCAGATTCTCCAGCGCGATCCGCAGCAGCTGGCCGTCTCCCGTCACCACCACTCCCGGCCGCACTTTGACTTCGACCTTCCGGACCGGCTCGCTCTCCTGCAGCCGTGACAGGATGAGGGTAGCCAACGCGCTGAGGTCCACGTCCTGTTCCCTGAGGTCGGCCCGGGTGACCCGGGAGAGATACAGCACGTCGTCGATCAGCTGAGACATCTGCTGGCTCGCTTCCCGCACCCTCTCCAGATAGCGGCGCCCCGGATCATCCAGCTGGTTGCCCTGGCTCTCCAGGATCGCGCGGCTGAAGCTGTCGATCCGCCGGAGCGGCGCTCTCAGGTCGTGGGAGACGGCGTAGCTGAAGCTCTCCAGCTCCCGGTTCTTGTGCTCCAGGTCGCGAACCAGCTCGGCGCGCGTCTCCGCCAGCTCCCGCGCCGCCTGCTCGCTCTCCACCAGCAGCTGGGTCTGCCGCCGGAGGAGCTCTGATTTCTTGGCCAGCTCGACGAAGACGGCGACCTTGGACCGGACGAACTCGGGAACCACCGGCTTTACGAGATAGTCGACCGCACCGACGGCGTATCCGCGGACCGCATGGTCCTGGCTCTTGTCGGCCGCGGTGAGGAACAGAATGGGCGTGTGGCGCGACTTGTCCCGCTCGCGGATCAGCGTCGCGGTCTCGAACCCGTCCATCTCCGGCATCTTGACGTCGAGCAGGATGACCGCGAAATCGTGAGTCAGGAGCCACTTGAGCGCCTCCCGTCCCGATTCCGCCTTGATCAGGTTCTGTCCCAACCCGTGCAGGATCGCCTCGAGGGCGACGAGATTGGCGGGTTGGTCGTCGACCAGCAGAATGTTGACGCGGTCGGGCGGACTGGCGGACAGGCGGTCGGGCGGACTGCCGGTCGGGGACTCTGATTCGGAGTCGCCATTCGCCACGGCTGCTGAGCCCGACTCGTCCACCGGTCCGCCTGTCCGCCAGCCCGCCCGTCCGCCTACCGGTACAGCCATACACGCAACAGCGACAGCAGCTGATCCATATCTACCGGTTTGGCGATATAGTCCGACGCGCCGGCGTCAATGCATTTCTCCCGGTCGCCCTTCATGGCCTTCGCGGTGACGGCGATGATCGGCAGGTTGCGGAACCGGGACATCTCCCGGATGGCCCGCATCGTCTCGTAGCCGTCCATCTCCGGCATCATGACATCCATGAGCACCACATCCACCTCGGGATTCTCCTGCAGCTTGGCGATCCCCTCCTGGCCGCTCTCGGCATACAGCACCTTCATCTCGCTCCGCTCCAGGAACGTCGTCAGGGCGAAGATGTTGCGCACGTCGTCATCCACCACCAGGGCGGTCCGTCCGGTGAGGGTGGGATCAGTGCGGTGCAGCTGCTCCAGCATTCGCCGTTTGGACTCGGGCAGCCGGGCGGTGACCCGGTGGAGGAACAGCGCCGTCTCGTCGAGCAGCCGCTCAGGTGACTGCGCGTCCTTGATCACCACCGACTCCGCCATCCGGCGAAGCTCGATCTCCTCCCGCTTGGTCAGCTGCTTCCCGGTATACACGATGGTGGGAAGCTTCCTCAGCCCGATCTCTCCCTTGACCCGGGTGATCAGCTGGAAGCCGGTCATGTCGGGCAGACCGAGGTCGAGCACCATGCAGTCGAAGCTCTCCCGCTGGAGGGCCTCGAGCGCGTCGGCCCCGGTGGCCACCGCCGTGGTTACAACGTCGCCGTCGCCGATGAGCTCGGCGATGCTCTGCTGCTGCGCTTTATCGTCTTCTACCACGAGCAGGCGCTTGATCGGACGGTCCACAAACTCGTGTAGCGTCGTCAGCGCCTCGGAGAGCGATTCCTTGGTGGCCGGCTTGGTGAGAAAGTCGATGGCACCCAGGCGGAGGCCCCGCTGCCAGTTCTCCTCCACCGAGATGATGTGCACCGGCACGTGCCGGGTCGCCGGATCGTGCTTCAGCCGGTCGAGAATGGTCCATCCATCGGCATCGGGAAGCCGGAGGTCCAATGTCACCGCGGTCGGCCGGTATTCCCGGGCCAGCGCCAGGGCACGGTCGGCCGTGTGGGCGACCACGCCCTTGAAGCCGCGTTCCCGGGCCAGGTCCAGGAGAATCTGGGCGAAGTTGAGATCGTCCTCGGCGATGAGAAGCACCCGGTCGCCATCGCGGATATCCGCACGGTCGTCACTGACCGCCCGCTCCACCACCGGGGCCAGCACCACCCGGGAGCTTGCGCTGATGATCGGTTTTGCCGCCTCGCTGACCAGCGGACCAACGCTGCCGACGCCATCCTCCCCGATTCCGGGCGCTTCCGCCGGCTGTGAAGGGTAGATCAGCGGCAGATAGAGCGTGAACGTGCTCCCGATCCCGGGCGTGCTCTCGATCCGGATCTCACCACCCAGCAGCCGGGTAATCTGGCGGCTGATGGAGAGGCCGAGTCCGGTACCGCCGTACTTCCGGCTGGTGGTGCCGTCACCCTGCTGAAATGCTTCGAAGATGACGCCGTGCTTCTCCCTCGGAATACCGATGCCGGTATCGGTCACCGCGAGGGCAATGACGGTGTTGGCGGCATTGAGCAGCTCCTGCTCGGGATTCCAGCCGCTGGTTGCGACGCTGGCGCGGAGGGAGACACTCCCCCGCTCGGTGAACTTGAACGCGTTCGACAGCAGATTCTTGAGCACCTGCTGCAGCCGCTTGGTATCCGTCTGCATGGCCGGAGGTAGCGCGGCGTCGAGGTTGACTTCGAAGTGGAGCCCCTTGAGATCGCCGACCTGCCGGAAGGTGCTCTCCACGAACTTGCGGAGCTCGTTGAACGGCACCGTGGTGATATCCACCGCCATGGTGCCCGACTCGATCTTCGACAGGTCCAGAATGTCGTTGATCAGGTCCAGCAGGTCGGAGCCAGAGCTGTGAATCGTCTGGGCAAACCCGACCTGCTTGGTGGTGAGGTTGCCATCCGAATTTTCGGTCAGGATCTGGGAAAGGATCAGCAGGCTGTTGAGCGGGGTCCGAAGCTCGTGTGACATGTTGGCCAGGAACTCCGACTTGTACTTGGAGATGAGGGCCAGCTGCTCGGCCTTCTCTTCCAGGGCCACCTTGGCCTGCTCCACTTCCTTGTTCTTTTGCTCCACTTCGGCTTTCTGGCTCGCCAGCAGCTGGGCCTTGTCCTCCAGGTCCAGGTTGGTCTTCTGCAGCTCGTCCTGCTGACTGCGGAGCAGGTCCTCGGACTTCTGCAGCGATCGGGTCTGCTGCTCCAGCCGTTTGTTGGTCTCAGTGAGCGCTTCCTGCTGCGACTGGAGCCCTTCAGTGAGCGCCTGCGACTGCTTCAGCAGCTCCTCGGTCCGCATGTTGGCCGCGATGGTGTTGAGCACGATACCGATGCTCTCAGCCAGCTGCTCCAGGAAGGTGAGGCGGATCTCGTCGAACTGGTCGAACGTCGCCAGCTCAAGCACCGCCATGACTTCACCCTCGAAGAGCACCGGGAGGACCGCAATGTTGCGGGGTGGCGCTTCGCCCAGCCCGGAGCTGATCTGGATATAGTCCCCGGGCACCTGATTGATGAGGAGCATCCGCCCTTCGAGCGCGCACTGGCCTACCAGACCTTCACCCAGCCGGAACTCACTGGAGACGTTCTTCCGGTCCTTGTAGGCGTAACTGGCCAGCAGTTTGAGCGTGGATTCGTCCCCAGCCGGATCGACCACATAAAAGACCCCGTGGTGCGCGGAGACCAGCGGAGCGAGGTCCGAGAGAATCAGCTGGGAGACCGCGGCCAGGTCGCGCTGGCCCTGCAGCATCCGGCTGAACTTGGCCAGGTTGGTCTTGAGCCAGTCCTGCTCCATGTTCTTTCGGGTGGTATCGCGGAGGTTCCGGATCATCTCATTGATGTTGTCCTTGAGCTCAGCCACCTCGCCCTGCGCTTCTACCGCGATGGACCGGGTGAGGTCGCCTTTCGTCACCGCGGTGGCCACTTCCGCGATGGCGCGGACCTGGGTGGTGAGGTTGGCGGCCAGCTGGTTGACGTTGCCAGTCAGGTCGCGCCAGATGCCCGCCGCGCCCGGCACCCGTGCCTGGCCACCCAGCTTCCCGTCAATACCTACCTCGCGTGCCACGTTGGTCACCTGATCGGCGAAGGTGGCCAGCGTCTCCGTCATCCAGTTAATCGTGTCGGCCAGGGTCGCGATCTCGCCCTTCACCTCGACCCGGAGCTGCTGCTTCAGGTCGCCGTTGGCCACCGCGGTCACGACCTTGGCGATGCCGCGCACCTGGGCGGTGAGGTTGGCGGCCATGGAGTTCACGTTATCGGTGAGGTCCTTCCACACCCCGGCGACACCGGTCACCTGGGCCTGCCCGCCGAGCGTTCCTTCGGTGCCCACTTCTCGCGCCACGCGGGTCACCTCGGAGGCGAAGGAGTTGAGCTGGTCCACCATGGTGTTGACGGTGTTCTTGAGCTCCAGGATCTCGCCCTGCACGTCCACGGTGATCTTCTTGTTGAGCTCGCCGCGCGCCACCGCCGTGGTCACGTCGGCGATGTTGCGGACCTGAGCGGTGAGGTTGCCGGCCATGTAGTTCACATTGTCGGTCAGGTCCTTCCAGGTACCACCGACGCCCTTCACCTGCGCCTGACCGCCCAGCTTGCCTTCGGTGCCCACCTCACGGGCCACGCGGCTCACCTCGGAGGCGAACGAATTGAGCTGGTCCACCATCGTGTTGATGGTGTCCTTGAGCTCCAGGATCTCGCCCTTCACGTCCACCGTGATCTTCTTCGACAGGTCGCCGTTGGCCACGGCGGTGGTGACCTGGGCGATGTTGCGGACCTGCGCGGTGAGGTTACCGGCCATCGAGTTCACGTTGTCGGTCAGGTCC
>Ga0190265_10002547_pt1 | contig 12247 bp, 13 predicted proteins | sample Popmic124T_FD_133135 | JGI IMG/M metagenome (GOLD analysis project Ga0190265, IMG submission 133135) | Populus adjacent soil microbial communities from riparian zone of Indian Creek, Utah, USA - 124 T | ecosystem: Environmental > Terrestrial > Soil > Riparian zone | place: USA: Utah | collected... | reverse complement strand
GACGGTCGAGGAGATCGCCGACGTCTACTACCAGGGCTGGAAGCTCGGCCTCAAGGCGCTCGCGGTCTACCGCGACAACTGCAAGGTCGGCCAGCCGCTCTCGGACGCGAAGGCGAAGTCCAAAACGGTCGAGCCCGAGACGATCGTCGTCGAGAAGCCGATCCGCAAGCGGATGCCGCGGGCCCGCCAGTCGATCACGACGTCATTCAGCGTCGGCGGCGCCGAGGGGTACATGACCTCGGGTGCCCACGAGAACGGCGACCTGGGCGAGATCTTCCTCAAGCTCGGCAAGCAGGGCTCGACGCTGGCCGGCGTGATGGACGCCTTCAGCATCGCGATCTCGATCTCGCTGCAGTACGGCGTCCCGCTGGAGACCTTCATCTCGAAGTTCACCAACATGAAGTTCGAGCCGGCCGGCCTCACCGACGACCCCGACGTCCGGATGTCGCAGTCGGTCATGGACTACGTCTTCCGCCGCCTGGCGCTCGACTACCTCGACTTCGACACCCGCTCCGCCCTCGGCATCTACACCGCCGACGAGCGCCAGCGCTACCTCGACACCGGTAGCCACCAGCCGATCAGCGGCGGCACCACAGCAGCCGAGCTCATCGAGGAGCAAAGCGACCACTCGGTGGTCGAATCCGAGCGAGGAACGAGCGAGGGTATCGAAACCACATCAACCTCAGCTCAGGCCAAGCCCGCCCCAGCCGAAGCCACACCTCAGCCGAGCTCCTCGAGGAGATCACCGGCGGCGCCATCGACAGCCCGCTCTGCATGACCTGCGGCACCAAGATGCGCCCGGCGGGCTCCTGCCACGTCTGCGAAGGCTGCGGCAGCACCAGCGGCTGCAGCTGAGGTCGGTCAGGAGGAATTGAAAAGTCAGGATGCATTGGATGGGAACGAGCGGTGGAGGGGATCGTCGAGTACCTCGATCGAGAGCCTCGCCGAATTTGTCGGCTTGGCCGAGAAGTTGACGCAGGAGTCGTCCGGTTTTTGGGCAGTAAGCTGCCGCCGACGAGCTCATCCCCCGAATTTCCAGAATTGACGTTGGGCGGGAAAGTCGCCAGCAGGCCTCTTCCAAATGGAACAAGATCACAACGGACGGGTGGCGCCAGCGCGATTCCCTTCCCCGCCGACTGGATGTCTGACCGAGACCAAATCGAGTCTTTTTGCAACAGAAGGACAACATTTCAGACCCTCCTCAGGGTCCTCCGCGCTCGCTCATCCAAGATCGTCGAAAGCGCAGGCGTTTGAGGAAGAGTTCCCTCGCTGCGACAACCTCCTCCGCCGTCGTCGTCAATGTTGGCTCGGACATCCCTCGCATGCCTTCAAGGCTCGAACTCGCCGGGCTCGGCATTCTGAGCCTTGTCTGCTGCCATACCTGATTCGGTGGGACCTACGCGACGGGTAGAACCAGCAGGCGCAGGTCGCCGTTCGCCCCACCAACAGCTGTGTAGTCCGTCCAGTTGGTCACGTATGTCCCTAACAGTTGGCGAGCGTTCGCTTCAAACGCCCCCTCGGCCCAGCGAAGGGTGCCCGACAATTCGCGTCCTTCGTGAATGCGGAACTCCCGATCTCTCGTTGGCCGCTCCGACCTAGGACGACTCCAGAGTGACGCATCGTTGGATAAGAGGATCGCGAATCCGTTTGTGCCTGCGCGGCTGGCGCAGAAGCGTTCCAAGCGCTCGATGTCGAAGACGAAGTTGCGACGCGCGAGGTCCGTCGCACTGTGGTGTCTCAGGCGGAAGACCTCATCCGTAAGACCGTCGTTGCCCTGCCAACCTGCGGTCACGTATTTGAATTCGATGGCGGTTCGACCCGATCGACCGAAGCAGAGCAGATCGAGATACTCCGCGTTCTCCTGCCGAACTTCTAATCGGATCTCCACGTCTGGCGCGAGGGAGTGAACCGCCTGGCCGAAAGCGTGCTGAAAGTCCGCCTCAGAGTGAAAGACCGGCCGACGGCGCCGCAGTTCCTCGATGACAGTCGCCACCAGCAAACGACCAGCAATCATCGGACGGTGAGTCACGTTGCCTGATCCCCCTCGGTCGCATCCAGGTCGGCATCGATGTTTAGCACTACCGCCGAGCCGCTCAATTGGGCGAGGAGCACGGCCGCATTCTCCGCCATTCGACGAGCAGACTTCCAACGCAGGTCAACTGCATCGCTACTCACGCCCATTCGGGCGTCAGTCGCGATAGCGAAGCCGATCGTTCCGCCTCCGCTGATATGGCCGACGATCTCTCTGTGAATCCGACGATTCGTGCGCTGTCTCGTTCGGTCAGTCTTAGCGTTGCGATAGTTGCTGCCGCGTTGCAACAGATTCTGGGACTCTCCGATGTAGACCGCATTGACATCGCCCTGGCCCGCTGACCTGAACTCGAATCGATACAAGCCTGGTATACGTGGCAGCGGAGGGAATTTCGGCACGTCGGATTGGTCCAAACATAAGTCGCCAGCGTCGTGCCACGTGAACGCGATCGTCGCCTCAACTGAATCAAGAACTGGCAGTTCTGCCGCCTCGACCATCGTGCGCGTTGAGCTTTTAGACCGCCTACTTGAAGTAGTCTCAGGCCCGACCTTGAACCCGAGGTTCTGGAGATGGCGTCGCGCCGTGTGTGACTGGAACCTTGGACGCTTCGGATCGAGTGCAACGGCGAGCGCTTGTTTCACTGGCCAACGGATGCCCTCGATCTCGACCCAGTACGTCTGGATGACACCTGGAGTCTTGGCTGCGGTCCGTGATCGAACCTCGTCCGCCGTCAGCTCAAAGCGCTCGCCATCAATGGTGAACTGCACAGCTCAGTCCGATGGCTTCTCAGGGTCAACGGAGACGTCGACTGACGCGGGCCTATTCCTGCCCGATGTGTTTGTAATACGGACGCTCCGATAGATCGGACGGGACTCTCCGGGCCGGATCGTCACCCGTTCGACCCCGGCGGGCTTGAAGACAAGGAAGGTCGCGTCTTTCATCTCACCGACGCTAGCTGGCGTGAGCCAGACCGTCCACGCTTTCCTTGGCCTCGGGACTTCGTCTCGACCTTGGTCGCATCGTCAGCGCGGCGCTCGTTGCCCTCGAAATCGCGCTCTTGCTGTGCGCCCTAGGGACGAACGAGTCGAGCGCCTCTTGATCGCGGTTTGCAGCGAACTGTTTTGGCAACTCGGCCTTGAGTCCTGTGGAGCTGCTCGTGATCGCCGTCAGCTCATTAGTCGACGGGATTCTTCGCGCCGGAGGACCTTGGCGATTCTCCCTGACGTCGATTCGACCCAGCTGGTTCATTCGAACACTACGGGGAGTTCGCCAACCTGGCGATGTAGGCAATCCTGGGTCGTCGTCGATCTCAACAACCCAGACGAACTTTCCCGCGGTTGCGCTAGCGTCACCGCATGCCACTTAGCGATCTCACCGATCCTGAGGCGGTCCTGCGCGCTATTGAAGAGTTCGACAAGATCGGGCGCACGGCGTTTCTCGAGAAGTACGGGTTTGGCAGGAACTCTGACTACTACGTCGTGTGGAAGGAGTCTCGCTACGACGCGAAGGCTATCGCGGGCGCGGCTTATGGCAACCAACACGGCGCGGCGCTCAAAGCGACAGACTTCCGCGGCGGATACCGAACTGTCGGTGTTCATTTCGAGCGGCTCGGCTTTGCACTCGAAGCCCCATGGGAGTTGCCCGACTGGACTCGCGACGAACTCCTGTTGGCGCTGCACCTGTATTTGAGTACTCGCGGCAAGACGGGGTTCGGGAAGCAGACCAAGGCAGTCATCGAGCTAAGCAGCGAATTGAGAGCCCTCACCATTTTTCCGCTGGGGCTGCGAAGCAACCTCCGATTCCGAAATCCCTCAGGCGTCGCCCTGAAGATCCACAACTTCGAATCAGTAGACCCCAGCCACCACGGCCGCGGCATGCCCCACATCGCGAAAGCGGACAAAGCTATATGGGAGGAATGGGCACATCGACCCGACGAACTGGCCGAAGTCGTTGCCGCCATTCGTGATGAGAACGCTCGCGGTGGCCTGGAGAACGAGACTGGCGAGCCAGAGGAGTACGTCGCTGATGAAGGGCGCCTGCTGTACCGCGCCCATCGACAGCGCGAGCGTGATCGTAAGATCGTTGCGAAGAAGAAGCAGGAAGTTCTGAAAAGGACTGGTCGCCTGATGTGCGAAGTATGTGGATTTGAGTCCAAAGACATCTACGGGGACGAAGTCGACGACGTGATCGATGTGCATCATGTCGTGCCTCTGCACGTGGCTGGCGAGAGCCAGACTCGACTGTCCGATCTCGCACTCATCTGCCCAAACTGCCACCGCGCTGTCCACCGACATCAGCCATTCATCAGCCCGTCTGCGCTGCGCGACAAGCTCAAGCTCAGACAAGGCTCGCGGTAGATGGCGTACCCGAGGCAGGAGCTAGATCTCACGACCAAGCTTCCGCCTGGCGTCTTCACGACTCCCGACCCTGACGAGATCGACGAAGAAGGATTCGGAATGTTCCGCGGTGTCTGGCGGATCGTCGGCGGTTCCGTCGAGTACGCCAGAGAACTCGCTCGTGTGGAGCGCGATCTAGCCGAGACTGTTTCGCGTCACGCCACAAGTGCCGCCCACTTCGACCAGATCGCTTACGACATCGAGGGGTTCGATCTCGATAACGAGCGCGACTACTTCCGGACGATCGACGTCGAGGAGGCCACCCGCCTTCGAGCCGCGCTACCTCACTGGAGCGTCCTAGACAGCCTGGAGCTTGGAGTGGCCGGCCTCGTCACGACACTCGCTGCGGTCGGGGCATTCCCTGCGGCGAGCTGCAGGGGGCACGTCAGCACCTCCGCGTGGAGCCAACGGCCGACCGTCCATTTCGCGATCGATGAAGCTCGCGCCAAACCCTTGGTCGATCACGTAACGCAGGCAGGCTGCAGACTCGCGGTGTCGGGAAACGGCGAGCACCTCGTGATCGTCGAGGGGCCCTCCATCGAGGAGACAATGGCGCTCACCGATCGGCTCCTGGTCGACGCAGACGCGTTCCTGACCAACTAGCTCTGGACGCCCTCGTGCGCCATCACCGTGGTGCCGTCGTCACTCAACACCTCGACGCTCTCACCGAGGAAGTGCTCGGTCATCCAGTCGTAGACGTCCTCACAGAGCACCATGTACCGCGCGGGGTCTAGCTTGGCACCCTTCAGGCTTGTCTTGCCGTGAGCAACGTCGTTGCGAATTCCAAGCAGGTCGCCAAGTATCTCTCTTCGGACTGGCCCAAGGAATTCTTCGATCGCCTTCTTATGATCTGGACCAAACTTCGCGATGAGAGTGACGAAATTGTCTGGGGTGAGGTTCGGCGTGCGATTGAACCATGACGTCGCGAACCTGTGAACCGGCCCGCCGCCAGACGATTTCTGCTTGAGGTACTCGGTCAGCACAACAAAGCACAGCTGCTCCAGAAACCCCGCGCATCGCAACGCAAGGAAGCGTCGAAGGTCTACCTGGACTCTCGTAAGCGTATTCGGCAGCACGTCAATAACCGCGTGATACCGCTCGTGCTCGCTTTCCAACGCCTGCCACAGCGACAGCGCCTCAGCTCTTGAGCCGTAGTGTGCGGTCACGGCGGATTCATTGCGTTTAGGACCTCTCGCAGTCGGCCCTTCACGCTCTCGCGATGAGACGTGCTGCGAGTCACGAACTCCTGGTAGGTCTCTGATTCGCGAAGCACTGACAGTCCACGCTTCAGGTCCTGGACGGACGGCGGATTCTCTTGCTGATGCAACCACATAAGTGTGGCAAGCAGAGCGTCGACATGAGCGGCGTTCACCCGTCCGTCGAACTTCAAGCCGTCTGATCCCGACGCCTTGAAAAGCAACTCAGTACTCGATGCGAAACTTTCGCTCAGTACGCGAGTATCAAGTCCGCTCAGGTCGCGATGAACCTTCAGAAATGCATTCAGGTATTCAGACATCGGTGGCTTGTAGGCATCCCTGAGAACGTCATCGTCTTCCCAATTGCCGTCGGCAAGCTCGAGGAAGTCGCGAAGCGCGAAGCTGCGCAGTATCAACTCGTGATCCTTCAGGCGCAAATGCGGCTTTCCGAACAAGTGGCGCCAATTCTCGTCATGGTTAAGTGTGCGAATCCAGTCCACGATAGGACCGCGGAATAGGGCGACTCTGATCTCTTGCGGCGTCAGCGTCACGCCGCCGCTGTTCAGCCGTCCGAATAGTCGATAGACCGACTCAGGTCCATCGTCGCCCTTCGGCTCAATCACTGTCGCCTGGATGAAGGTGTTGTTGAGGCGTCGGCGACTCTCAGGCGAGAGGGTTTCGAACGTCGCGCCCTGCAGATGTTCCGCCACTTCTGCCAGTTCAAAGACCTTGCCATCTGGATAGCGGCCATCAAAAAACGCCTGGAGAGCGGTCAACCGCTGTTGACCATCGAGAACGAGGTAGCGCTGGTCAGGGTCAAGCACGAGGAAGATGCTTGGAACGGGCCAGCCGAGCAACAGTGACTCGATGAACTGCTCCATTTTCGCCTTCGACCAGACCCGCTGACGCTGGAAGCCATCCAACTGTGCACCGACCGACTCGTCTGGATCAAAGCGTGGCACCACAATGTCCTCTTCTTTGAGGCGGCGCACCAGGCCATTGATGTCGAAATCAGCCCCGAAGTAGGTCAGTGACGACTCGCCCATCTCATAGAGGCCCTCATCGTCTTCGACACTCTCATCGAGAACCTCATCAACTTCCTTGTCATCAGCCATGCAGCAACCCTAGGCGTTTGTGGTCGACGAGTCTGAATTCAGTTCCGCGGGACTCGCGGAGCAGATACAACAGGGTCGTCGACTTCAGCAAGACGCCACCAGGTGCCCTCGATCTCCGCGCCAACACCTACCGCAGAAGGCACCACGCGACCCACCACAAACTCGCCCTTGTACGGAATCGGAAGCCCCAGGGCCCTAGCGACGAACGGATCGTTGTCTTGATGACCAAGGACCAACAGGCCTTCCTCACGCAGCGCGTCGCGAGCGCCGCCGTTGGACCTCATGCGTTTCATCGGGTCGTCCAGTCCCCAACCGACAGTCTCGATGACTGCGCGGCCGAGAACCACTCCCTGCACCTCTCGGCATAGCTGGAACAACCGCGCCTGACCATGCCTCGCCCCGCGGATGGATCGCGCGGACATGATTCGTTCTCGCTGCAACGGGTGGAGGTGCAGAAGTACGTTCGGCTCCAGTTCGGGGTGGCCGTCCCAAAGCCAACGAATCTGATCAACGCCTTCGCGCGTCAACTTGCGCTTCGCATCTCGGTTCATCGACGTTCGAAGGCGATCGGCAGTTGCTCGAACCAACCCAGCCCGCCACTGGCTCTGTTCATCGCTCGCCCAGACGACGAGAGCGATGTGTCCAATGAGCTCGGGTCCGATCTCCCAGCCGCCAATTCTCTGAGAGAACTTGCAGTCGACCTCGATCCCGTTTATGCGGTAGTCGGTGGCGTCGCCATCCTCAAACAGGAACTCGCGCTGGACGTTGATCTCAACCAACGTGCCCATGTACGTCTTCTCAGTCTTATGAAGCTGGGTGTAATCCCATCGGCCCGACCTGCGGCCGTCTAGCAACTGGTCGATCGTGAGCCGAACGACGCCCGCCATACGGTCGCCGTCTGGGTCCGAATCCAGCAGCGTGTCCGTCACAAAGTCGAGCTCAGGATCCACTCCGCGCTCAGGAGTACCGTCGAACAACTTGTTGGTCAACGAATAACCTCCCGCTATCGATGGCGTGACATCCGCATCTGCGTGCCGGGCTTCGTACCCGCTACCGGGTAGCGTCGATATATGGCGCCGCCAGCCTTACCTGAGCCGATGAGTGACGTACTCACGCACCTCATTGGCGGCTCTCGTCAACGAGCACTGTACGGGCTGCTCTACCGCCGTCGCAGCAATCCGCCGACGGCTGCTGAGATCAGCTACTTCCTATCTGATGTCGCAGGTGAGCAAGCCGAAGACCTCAACTCGGTCTTGCGTCCCCTCCAGACACATTTCGATATCGAGGTCACCGCAGATGCGTCGCCAAGGTACTTGCTTGCGGGGTGGAAGTCAGTCGATGAGGCGTCTGTGCATCAGCCGATCAGCTTGCGTCTTCGCGCCGAGGTCCTGGCCTCACAGCGCTGCGCCCAGTGCGGGCGGACACCCGCAGACCACGATGTTCGGCTCTCCCCAGCTCAGCGGATCCCGATCAATTGGGGTGGAACGACGAGCCGCGAGAACTTGGAGCCGCTTTGCGAGGAATGCTCAACTGGCCGCCAGCAATACTTCGCCAAGTGGGACCATGCCGCGGACAGGATCCGTGCAGCAGCCAACCGCGACGATCCTCGCGAGCGGCTCGGCGAACTCCTTCGCGCTTTGGCGCCTGAGTGGGTGCGAGCAGACCTGCTGGAGGCGGTTGCTTGCGCCAAGGACTACCAAGACGACTGGACTCGGCGCGTAAGGGACCTGCGGTTCCTAGGCTGGGACTACGAGCAGCAGAATCGAAAAGCCGAGGGCGCCCGCACGTGGTCGTACTACCGGCTTAAGAAGACAGCCCCGTGGCCCAACAACATCAATGCCGCCATCACCGCCGAAGCCAATCGGCGAGCCGCAGCGAAGCGACAGGCGAAGACGGAGTCAACTAGCGACTGAGTGCAGCGCCAAGCGACGCTCAGCCTCGAACTGAGCCGTATCCGCAGCGGCGCCAGCTCGAACGGCTGTTGCGATGCTTTCGCCAATCGCCTTTGCGACAGGCGGCGGAAACGCATTGCCGATCTGCCGATAGGCGGCGGTCTTCTTACCGTAGAACTTCCATTCAGGCGGGAAGCCCTGCACTCGAGCCGCCATCTCTAGCGTGAGCTTTGGCGTGAAGTCGATCGGATCGTCTGCCGTCGGCGCAGCGTTGGCGATACCGCGTCCGTCTACTCCGAGTTTCAGCCAGGCCTCGCGAGCGCGGGTAGGACCAAGATCAGGTCCACCATGCTTTCGGGATCCACCAACGAGGGTCGGACCAACGCCGTTCGCCCGCTTCTTCGACCATTCCTTTGCGCCAAGCCATCCACTAGCCGCCATCAGCTCGTGAAGCTCGCTGCCGACCGTCGACGGCGACTTCACCGCTGAGGGCCACGCGAAGTGGTTCGCGAGTTCCTTCTTCACGGCGACGAGGATGAAGCGTGGACGTAGCTGCGGCACGCCAAACTCGCTCGAATTGAAGAGCTGCCAATCGGGGACATATCCGAGCTCTTCGAGACGATCCAAGATCTGCTGCCGATAGCCGCTAAAGCGAGCGCCAGCTAGACCGCGAACGTTTTCCAGCATCACGGCATTTGGCTCAGCCTCTTCAACCAAACGAAGCGCCTGGGGGAAAAGATCGCGCTCGTCGTCGGCGCCAAGCTGCTTTCCTGCGATCGAGAACGGAGGGCATGGAACGCCGCCTGCCAGGAGATCGACTTCCTTGAACTCTTTGCCGCTAAACGAATGGACGTCCTTCTCGACGACGTGCCAATCGGGGCGGTTGAGTCTTAGCGTCTCGCAGGCATCTGAATCAAGTTCAACAGCAACGCTGTGCGAGAAACCCGCCTGCTCAAGACCAAGTGATTGACCGCCCGCGCCTGCGCAGATTTCCAGACACGTCAGATCCTCCACGAGCAGCCCCTTGCAATCACATAGCCTTGTATGTGCCGTTCCAAACAGTCGAACGTCGGTTCGATCACGTCATAGAGTCTCGCAGAGGCTAGGGACGAAATCTGCGCGACACACCGTAGCCTTGAAGCGTGACAGAGGAGTTCGACGTGTCGCCTCAGGACCCATCGAAGACGACTCCAGGACGGTCGCGCAACATGGCGGCGATCCGTCGATCCGAGACTCGCCCTGAGCGCGAATTGCGCTCACTTCTTCATCGACGAGGTCTGCGATTCAGGAAAGACATGGCTCTCGTCGTGGGCGGCAAACGAGTGCGTCCAGACATCGTTTTCACTCGGGCCAAGCTCGCCGTTTTCGTCGACGGCTGCTTCTGGCATTGCTGCCCGATACATGGTCGCCAACCGGCAAAGAATACCGCCTACTGGAGTCCCAAATTGCAGCGCAACGTTGAACGGGACCGAGCGCAGACGGCACTTCTCGAAAACAACGGTTGGACAGTTCTGAGGTTCTGGGAGCACGAGCCAGTAGCAGAGGCCGCAAGCGCGATTGTCGTGCGAGTAGCGAAGGTGAGGCCGATGTAGACCTGGCTGTTGCGGCGCCTTCAGATGAGGTCGATGTCTTCGCGCTTCGCGAGATACAGAAGCCGTCTTAACACACGACCTCGACCGTCTGGATAGACGAATACCTCGACTCAGGCTCTTCGTTAGGACGAAGGGTTGACCGTCACAATCCATCGCCACTCGCGTTTCTCTTCATGCGCGTGTGGAATGTCCCCCGAGATCTGACGGATTTGACTCCATGGGCCCAATTTGTCAGGCGGTTGTCAGGACAGCCTGAGCGCATGCATGAGAAGGCTAGATCCCGTGGCGTGCTGACGCCTGGGCCTCGGGCCACTCGCACTAGAGCCCGAAGGCTGCGGCAGTGATCGTCGTGGTCCTCGAGAAGCGGACGACCGCCATGATCGAATCCGCGGCGGCGCCCGACGCAGCGTTCGCAAACCGCCTGCAATTGCGTTCGTGGTCGGCGTGGCCTCCGGCGCTAACGGCATCGCCCTTTTGGTGTTCCTGTTGAGCAGGGCCGATCAGCCTGCCCGCATGCATTGAGCGCGAGCGGCCCTGCCGACCGGACGTGACACGGCCCTAATGTGTCGGTGTGCAGCAAGTCGTCGGGGCGGTCATCGTCGATTCCCTCATGGAGCCGCGCCACGTGCTTGCGGCGAGACGCACGGGGTCAAGAGCACTGAAGGGCCGATGGGAGTTCCCGGGCGGCAAGGTCGAGCCAGGAGAGACGGCCGCAACTGCGCTGGTCCGCGAGGTCCGGGAAGAACTGGATGTGACACTTATGCTGGGCCACGAGCTCACGCCGACAGGAAAGATGTGGCCGATCTCCGAACGGCTCACGCTGCGACTCTTCTGGGCCGAGATCTTCGTCGGAACTCCGACCACAGGGGATTCACACGACAAAGTGAGATGGCTGGACGCTTCAGAGCTGACGAGCGTCAACTGGCTCGACGCCGACCGCGCGGCGCTGCCCGCCGTCTTGGAGGAGCTGACGTCGTAGCCTGACGTGGTGAGCCCGGAGGAGATCGCGCGACGCAGCGCGGAGGCGATGTGGGCGGGGGACCGGGCGAGTCGGTGGCTCGGGATGGAGCTGGTCGACGTGGGCCCGGGGACGGCGACGATGCAACTCAAAGTCACCGACGAGATGGTCAACGGGCACGACATTGGACACGGGGGGATCACGTTCACGCTGGCTGACTCGGCGTTCGCGTTCGCGTGCAACTCGCACAACCGCATCACCGTGGCTGCGAGTGCGGAGATCAGGTTCCGCCGCCCCACGAAGCTCGGGGACGTGCTCGTCGCCAGGGCGGTGGAGCGCGACCGCGATGAGCGGGGAGGACTGTGCGACGTGACGGTCACCGTCGGCGACGACGTCGTTGCCGAGTTCGTCGGGCACAGCCGTGAGATCGGCGGCGAACTCTTCTAGCGATCGCCCCAGACCCGCCAGGCGATCACGGCGACGATGATGATGGCGATCACGGAAATGACCCACTGCGGTTCCATGCAGCCACCGTCTCTCGCGCGACCGCCACGTTCAACCCACGCATCAGTGGCACCATCGACCCCATGCGCAGCGACATCGTGATCGTCAGCCACGGCGTGCACCTGTCGGCGTGGCACTACGAGGCCGAGACGGACGACCTCACCACGCCGCGGGGGCGTCCGTGCGTGGTCATGGCACACGGGCTGGGTGGCACGAAGGACTCCGGGCTCGAGCCGTACGCGGAGCGGTTCGCCCAAGCAGGCGCGGACGTCGTGGTGTTCGACTACCGCGGGTTCGGTCTGTCCGAGGGCCATCCGCGCCAGGTCCTCGATCACCGGCGGCACCGCGAGGACTACCACTCGGCCGTCGCCCACGCGCGGGCGCTGCCAGGCGTCGATCCCGACCGCGTCGTGCTCTGGGGCACGTCCAACTCGGGCGGGCATGTAATCGCGGTCGCGGCCGAAGACACGCTGATCGCCGGCGTCATGTCCCAGGGCGCGGCCATGGACGGAGCGGCCGCGGTGCTGAACGTCTGGTCGTACGGCGGTCCGCGTCAGCTGCT
>Ga0190265_10002546_pt1 | contig 12247 bp, 12 predicted proteins | sample Popmic124T_FD_133135 | JGI IMG/M metagenome (GOLD analysis project Ga0190265, IMG submission 133135) | Populus adjacent soil microbial communities from riparian zone of Indian Creek, Utah, USA - 124 T | ecosystem: Environmental > Terrestrial > Soil > Riparian zone | place: USA: Utah | collected... | reverse complement strand
TTCGGTTCATCGCTGATCTCCGAGCTGAAGTTGGTCGAGGAACCGCGCCGTGTGCTCCACGGCGTCCATGTAGTTCTCGAACTCCGGGGCTTCACAGCGCCACTCGCGGTCGACCCGGTGGCGGACCACATGCAGCAGGTGCTCTCCCTCGAACCCGACCGACGCAGCCGCCGCGGCCGCGAGCTCGAGCGAGTCGTGCGGAACGGTCTTGCCGAGCAAGCTGAGCACCCCGCGCAGCAACACCAGAATCGTGGCGGCGCTTTGCAGTGCGAGCGACCCGAGTGCCCCCGGGTCGGGAGCGTAGGTTGCATAGCCCTGCCGCAGGCGGAGCAGCTTGCCCCGGAACTCACGCTCGAGCGCCTTGCGCAGGTCGCCCGGCTCGACCCGAACGCCCTCCAGCGGATCCGCGCCGCGAAGCACCTGGTAGGAGGTCCGCATATCGGTGATCTCGATGGGGAAAGCATCCGAGGCACGGTTCCACTCCGCCCGGCTCAGCACCAACGGCGGCTCCCTGCCCGCCTTGCGCCAGGCGGTGAAGCCGCGGCCGAGGGAGCGGAGGACCTTTGGCGTGACCTGATCGATCACCAGCATGAGATTGATATTGGAGCGGCCCGGGATGTAGTCGCCGCGGGCGGCCGACCCGTACAGGATGGCGCTATACGCCTGACCTACCGACGCGTCGGCGTCAGTCAGGAAAGCATCCACCACCTTGGCTACCGAATCGCGCATTAGAATCGTCCTCCTGCGCCGCCGCCGCTGAAGCCGCCGCCGCCGCCGAAGCCCCCGAACCCGCCTCCACCGCCACCAAAGCCGCCGCCACTACCCCAGCCTCCACCGATCCAGGGGCCGCCACCCCAATATACGTTCCTCCTCCGTCGCCTTCCGCTGGCGCCCCTGGCGCTGAGGAGCAGGAAGACGATGAACAAGGCGATAGGCAGGAAGTTGCTCAGCGTCCGCGATCCGCTTCCGGTCGAGACCGGGGCACGGTACGCGGTGAGGGCCGAGTCCGAGACACCGTACCCACGTGCGATCTCCCCGGCCAGGACCTGGACTCCTTTCAGGAGCGCCGGGCCATAGGCCTCGCGCTCCAGATCCGGACCCATGACCTCCCGCCGTATTCGACCCGCGGCGGCATCCGGGATTATTCCTTCGAGACCCTGCCCCACTTCGATACGGATGTGGCCGGTGCCCGGCCGCCCCGCCTGTCGTGGCACGAGCAGCATGACTATCCCCGCGTTCCGCCGCGCATCGCCGATCTCGGCCTTGGCCCCGACCTTCCACTTCCGTCCGATAGCCAGCGCCACCTCGGCTGGATCCTGGTCCCCGATTGCAGGAAGGGTGGCGACGGCGATCTCGGCTCCGGTGGCGGCCCGCAGCCGCTGGATCAGGTCTTCGATCCTGGCCCCTGACTCGGCATCGATGACAGAGGCGAGATCGTTGACGTAGCCGGCCGGTTGAGGCGGGAACAGCGTGTCGACGCCGGGCCGTTGCGCCCAGGACGTCGCGGCCGTGAGTTGAAGCACCACGAGGAGGGCGGTAGCTTTGGCACGTGTCGCGATCAATCGGTCTCCTGCGGCTGGGCCATTCGCTCCGTTCCTCGTTGCTTCTCAGCACAGCGTTTGCGGCTGGGCTCACCAGCTGCGATGACGGCCGCCGTGAGGTGGCGGTACGGGTCTCGATTCCCGACCCCGCTTCGACCGAAACTCCGGCGGCCGGGGTGGGCGTCGTGGCGCTTCCCTACGATCGTGACAGCGTCCTGGCCAGTCTGGAGGCTCGCGCCCGCTCTCCCCGGCCCGACACCGCGGCGCTCGACAGCCTGTTCGCGCGGTTCCGCGGACCGTTCACCACGTATACCGGGCTCTCGTACGCGGAGAGCGTGCTGCGCGACTCGCTTCGCCTGCTTCGCGGCCGGGGCGACTCGGCGGGCTATGCGCGCCTGTCCGACTCGCTGCTCCGGATCGAGGGCCAGGCTCGTCGCGCCCGCGCGGCGCTCGACCGTGCCCGTCTCGATTTCGTCGGCCGAAGCGAGAGCCTGCGCAGCGCGATTCGGCACTGGGAAGATAGCACCTACCGGGGATACGACAGCATCGTGGGGCAGCTGGCCAGATCTCGGCGGCGGGAGCAGGTCACTGATACGACCGATGCCACGGGCTGGGCTCACTTCACCCTCAAGCCGGGCACCTGGTGGATTCATGCACGAGCGTGGGACACCAGCGACCCCAACTCTCAATGGTACTGGAACATTCCGGCGGGCTCCGATACCATCCTGCTCTCCAGCCGCACCGGGCGGCAGCGTCCAAGATACTGAGGAGAGACATGAAGGCTCATCGCGCTGTGTGGCTGACACTCGGTTTGCTGCTGGGCTCCGCTCCGCTCGCGGCCCAGTCGGTGGACAACCCGGTGGCCACTCGCAGCAAGGGCTCGCCGTCCGCCCCGGTGACGGTCTACGAGATGTCGGACTTCCAGTGTCCCTACTGCAAGCAATTCGCGGAGGAGACCTTCCCCCGGATCGAGCGGAGCTATATCACGCCGGGCAAGGTTCGGTGGGTGTTCATCAACTTCCCCCTCACCAGCGTGCACCGTCACGCGGCCGCGGCGGGTGAGCTTGCCCTCTGCGCGGCAAGGCAAAAGGGCTTCTGGAAGGTGCACGACCTGCTGTTCCAGTACCAGGAGACCTGGTCGCCGCTCAAGGAGCCGGGCCCGTTTTTCGTTTCGCTCGCCGACTCGGCCGGCCTCTCGAAGAAGGCCTTGCTCGCCTGTCTCCAGGCGCCGGAAACAGGGGAGACGCTGAAGGCCGAGGCCGAAGGCGCCCAGCGCTCCGGGGCGAACAGCACGCCCACGTTCTACATCGAAGGTGGGCTCATGGAGGGTGCGGTGCCGTTCGACGTGTTCAAACGGGTGCTGGATTCGGTGTACGCGGGAAAGGCGGGCGGGAACACGGGGGAAAGAAAGCGTGAGCGGTGAGCGGTAAGTGGGCAAGCGGGAGACAAATCACGCTGTCATCCCGCCTACCGCCAGAAACACATCGTACAGCGCGTGGGTCCAGGCCGTAATCCCGAAACCGCGCAACAGGTAGAGGCCGCTGAAGAGCACTCCGGCCACCGCTCGGAACGTGAATGAGGCCAGCTCGAGCCGGTCTCCGTATGGCCCGATGTAATGGAAGGCGGAGAAGACCAGGGCGCCGACCACCACAGCGAAGACACCCGAGGCCGTGGCACTCAAGGACAGGACCTTTCGCGCCGCCCAGGCCAGTCCCGACACCAGGATCACCCGAAAGAGCAGCTCCTCATATATCCCGGCGCCCAGCGAGATCATGAGCTGAGTCGGCAGGCTCCAGCTTGCCACCGAGCCGAGCGAGAGCGTGGTATTCAGGTTGGGGAGCAGGAGGCCTGTGAGAGTGCCTGTCACCATACCGAACGCGAAAGCGTAGACCACCGACTCTACCGCCATGAGCCCGAACACCCAGGGCGCCAGCGAGCGCGATCTCCGGTAGTCCTGCCAGACCAGCCACGCGCCTCCACCAACCAGCAGGGCCCCAAAGACTACCAGGCCATTCCGGCCACCGAGCGCCAGGAAGATGCTCTTGAGCAGCACGTCCGCACCGTTCCGGACGCCGGCCACTTCATCGTGGGAGAGGGAAAAGGCCAGCACCTCGTACGCCACCAGTAGTGGCAGCGCAAAGGTCAGGCTGTATCGTGCCGCGCGGGCGATACGCCAATAGTGGGAGAGAGAAATCGCCATGTTCCTTCGAGGATGGGCAAAAAAAGGGGCCGCCAGTGGCGGCCCCCCCAGGTTCGAAGTGTCGCCTGGGTTTTAGCTTGCAGCGCTTACTAGTGGCCGCAGGCGACCCTTGACGCTGTAGACAATGGATCACCTCCCTCGGTTGCAGGTGGAACACGTACTGCCGAAAGAATGGTAGCAGGATTCCGGGATTCGATGCAAGACCGTCCGCGGACCCCTCATGCGGCTACGGGCCGACCGTTACCATCCTGGCTTCCGAAGGAACCCCTGAGCCATCGATCAGGAAGAGCATGTAGGGTCCGGGGGGCGCCAGGTTGGCATTCGGCGGAGCACTCGCATTAACCGTCGTGGCGCCGGCTGCTCCGAAGGTCAGGGGGTAGATGAGCTGGCTCATGTTGAAGGCGTGGGTTACGGAGGACAGCCGGATCAGCGTCCCCCGCGTGACGTCCCCCGCGTTCGGGGTCTCGACACTGAATGCCTGGCCGTATGAGAGCCTGGAAGGAGCCGAAGTGATGCTCGGCCGGACCGCCAGGCTCCCATCGGCGTTGAGCAGGTATGGCGGGTTGAATACCTGCGCCGAGAACTCGCTGTTGGCGTAGGTGATGCCACCACCCTCGCCACTGCCGCTCGAGAGCACCTGCCCGCTCGGCAGCAGGACGGCGGTCCCGTGATAGGTTCGCCGAGCGGTCTCCGGAGGCATGGTCGTCCAGGTCTCAGTCCGAGGATTCCACAGCTCGGCCGCGCGAACCGCCCGCGCCTGATCGTTGAACCCCGGCCCGCTCGTCCCACCGGTCACCAGAACACTCCCGTCCGCAAGCAAGGTGGCGTTCATCTGGCGCCGAGCGAAGGCCATACCCGGAACGGTCCGCCAGGAGGGCGAGGGTAGGTTGAGATCGATCACTTCCGCCGACGCGGTAGGAGGGTCTCCGCCGCCCACATACAAGATCTTTCCGGGAGCATACATCACCGCCGATCCCAGCGTCCGGTCGGCCACATTGCGGTTGGCCACCGTGGTCCACCGTCCCGTTCCCGTGACATCCAGATACCGACTGGTCTGAGCGAAGCCGGCCATGAACACCCTCCCATTGGGCGCGACGAACATCGCCGGGTAGAAGGGATCGGGGATCGATAGAGGCGCGGTGGTCAGCTGGCGCCATCCGCTGCCGTTCCAGACTTCGGGGATCGTGACCACGGACAACGTCGTGTCGTGGCCGGAGACGGCCAGAACCTCACCGGATGCCAGAGCCGTGGTGGTCGCGTAGTATCGTCCCTGCGCCATCGAGGTCGTGGCGCTCCAACTGCTTGAGGCCGGGTCGAACACGGCCGCCAGCCGAAGGCCCCGGGTGTTGGGGCTGGTTCCCCCCACAACAATCAGACGCCCGTCGGGCAGGAAGGTGTGAGCGCTGCAATAGACACGGTAGGTCTTGGTCACCGGCGTGAAGCCGCTGGCGGCATCCCAGAGCTGGGCCTCACCCACGTCGCCCCAAAGCAGCACCTTCCCTGTTCGCAGCACGTGGACGTGCACGCCGACCACCGGCGTCGTAAAGGCCGGATCCCAACGCCCCACTCCATTCGAGCTGACCGCCGTGGCGGTGTGAGTGAATGTCACCGGGGAGCCGGCCACCCCTGCGGCGGTAGCGATGGTTGTCTGCTGCCCCGCGGTGCCGCCAAGCGTTCGTGTTACCGACGCCTGGCCGTTGGCGCCCGTCTCGGTTGAGGTTTCGTTCACGCTCCCACCACCGCCTACGGTCCAGGTAATGACCACACCTTGAACCGGAGCTCCGGCGGCACTGGTGACTTTGACAACCAGCGGGACTACGAGCACCGTCCCTGCACGCCCGGTCTGGGGATCTCCGGAGACCTTCTCGAGCCGGCTCGCTGTTTCCGTGCAGATGACCGAGAAGGAGAGCTGGGACGGTGCCCCGGCCGCCACTGTAGTGCTTTGGGAGACGTCTCCAGTCACGCTGCAGTTCGTGGCTACGCCAGTAAGAGCGACCGTGTGACTGCCGGCCGGGACGCTGGTAAACGTCACATTGCCGCTGGGCGGGAGCGAGAGACCTGGGTCACGGGCGTCCAGCTTGGCGATGTAGCCATCGGGATCAGGTGGTGATCCAGAGGTCTCGACACTCACCCGGATGGTCCCGCTCGTGGCGGTGCAGGCAACCGCAAAGTTCAGATCGGTGGTGGCTCCGCCGACGACCGTGACGGATCGCGGGCTCGTTCCCTCCAGCGCGCAGTTTCCCGCGAAGCCCGCGAGCTCTACGCTATGAGCTCCTGCAGCCAGGTTCGTGAGGGTGGTCGCCGCGTTCACTCCGATGGGCTGGCTCGCCGCCCCATCCACCATGAGCGAGTAGCCATCCGCGTCGGCATCGGGTCCGCTGGTCGTGGTGATGACTCGGAGATTCCCCGTTCCCGGCGGAGGGGTCGCGCAGGCGATGGTATACGCTACGCTCGCGTTCGTTCCGGCAGTTATGGTAACCGTCCGGATGTTTTCCCCCTCGATCTGACAGTTGGAGGTCACGCCGCTCAGTCCGACAGCGTGACTTCCCGGCGCGAGCCCACTGATGGTGGCGGCGGCGTTCACTCCCAACGCTCCGCGATCGGTGCCGTCAATGGAGATCGAGTAGCCATCCGGATCAGCAGACGGGCCGCTGGTAACCGCGGTTATGCTGAGGCCACCTGTCGTTGCCCCGCAGTCTACGGAGAAGCTGACTGTGGCCGTTTCGCCGGCGGTGACCCTGATCCCTTGAGGGTTGGCGCTTAAAATCGTGCAGTTGCTGGCCAGGTCTGCCAGCTCTACTGAGTGATCACCCGGGGGGACGTCCGGGACCGAGAGCGTGGCCGCGGCGCCGATTACCTGGCTGCCGCCGCCGTCGATCTGAACGGTGTAGCCATCCGCATCCGGCTCTGCGCCACTGGTTGACGTCACAATCTGCAGGGCGCCAGGAGGCGGAGGCACCACAAGGTCTTCACCGCTACTGCAGTACAGGGCAGCAACAGCGAGGGTCAACCCAATTGCGAGGCGGGGAGCGCGGTGGAGAAGCAGCATTTTCACGATCGAGGCTTGGGGACACGCGGCTCCCACCCACGGGGGCCAAATCGAAGATGCCTTCGGATCCGGCGAGAAGCCAGAATGCGATGGACCGGACTGGCGACTGCGGCAACGTTGCCCCCAGGTATCAAGCGGCTATCAAGAGCTTCGTGACTCGGCAGTTGACCGAACTGCTCGTTCCCGCAACATTGCCGCCATGCCTTCCACGACGTGGGGATATCGCACGGCACTCCGACTCGGAACGGCGCTGGTTCCCTCTCTTGGACTACTGTTCCCCAGACTGCGATCCGGCACGCAGGCTCGGCGGGATGCGGGAGAGCGGCTGCTGGACTGGGCCCGCTCGAGCCGCGATGAGGCCCGGCCGCTGGTCTGGTTCCACGCGGCCTCGGTGGGCGAAGGTCTCCAGGCCGACAGCGTGATCCGCCAATTGCGTCGCCTCCGACCCGACTGTCAGCTGGTCTACACCCATTTCAGCCCGTCGGCGTCGAGCCTGGCGGCGCGTCTACCGGTCGATGTCGCCGACTACCTCCCCTACGATCTTCCCGAGCACGTGGACCGTCTCCTGGGCGCCCTGGAGCCCGACCTCCTGGTCTTTGCCAAGCTGGACCTGTGGCCCGAGCTGGCGACCCGTGCTTCGACGACGGGCACGGAGGTGGCCTTAGTCGCGGCAACGGTGAGCCCGGGGAGCGGGCGGCTCCGCTGGCCGGCGCGGAGCCTTCTGGCGCCGGGGTACAAGGCTGTCCGGGCGGCAGCGGCCATCTCGGCCGGGGATGCTGCTCGCCTTGTTCGTCTTGGCATGTCGCCGGAACGGATCCGCGTGCTGGGCGATCCGCGGTTCGACAGCGTCCTGGAGCGGGTGGGCGAGGTAGATCCCTCCGATCCCCTGCTCCGCTTTGGCCGCGGAGCTCCGACCATGGTGGCGGGCTCCACCTGGCCCCTGGATGACGACGTTGTCCTCCGTGCCTTCGCCGGTGTCCGGCGACGGAACGGGGCGGCACGCCTCATCCTCGTGCCGCATGAGCCCACCGAGGCCCACCTGGGCGCTGTTGAGGGAGCGGTGGCCAGCCTCGGGCTGCCCCCGGCCGTCCGCTTGAGCGCAGCCGACGCCCCCACGCCGCTGCTCCTGGTCGACCGGGTCGGCGCCCTCGCGGCACTGTACGGCTCCGGCTCCATGGCCTACGTCGGCGGCGGGTTCGGGCGGGCGGGACTGCACTCCGTGCTGGAGCCCGCGGCATGGAGTGTTCCGGTGGTGTTCGGGCCCCGCTGGCGCGATAGCAGGGATGCGGAGCTGTTGCTCCAGGCCGGCGGGGCAGCGTCACTCCCGGCGGGCAGCACTCGAAGGTCTGCGGCGGTGCTGGAGAAGCATTGGGGCGACTGGATGGCAGATGACGCCGGCCGGCGGGATCAGGGCCGGAACGCGCGGCGGGTCGTGGAGAGCGGTGTCGGAGCGGCGGAGAAGAGCGCGGAGATGCTGGTCGAGCTTATTTCGTCACGACCCCTTCGAAGGTCACGGAGCGGGGTACGATCAGGCCGGCCGTAAGCGCGGTGATCAGCACATCGCTCCAGCGGCTCCGCGCCTTGATCTTGAGGCCCGCGATGCCGCTTCCCCCCGCGAGCTGCGCGGCCAGCGCCTTTCGAAGCGACGGCGACTTGATCGGCACGACGCCCCAGAGCCCGTAGACCGCGCGCTGGGTAACCTTGAACCGGCTGCCCGCGGCGGGCTGGTCGGCCGGCGTCGCCAGCGTCGCCGGCACTCCCAGGGTCGTGGCATCGAACGTTTCCGCGCAGCCGGCCAGGGAAAAACACAGCACCAGCCCGATACCGATGCGGCGTATCACAGTCCTGGAATCCCGAAGCTGTAGTGGGCCCCAAGCCCAAAGACGCTGGCATCAGCCCCATCGATGAACACGCGGTCGTACGCCGCATGAACCCCGAGCCCGCTGAGCAGGTTCAGCTCGAGCCCGCCCCCCAGCCCGAAATTGCTTTCAGTGCCGTCGTCGCCGGGCCCTGACCTTCGCACGATGTCGATCCGGGGCGCGATCCACGGCTTAATGGCGAGCGCGGGATTAGGAATCGTGAGCGCGAACCCGACCCCCACCGGAAACCGAAGCTCGCTTACCTCCTGGCCCGGCAGCAGTCCGTCATCCGGTTTGGAGTATCCAATTCCTCCCTGCAGCGTCACCGAAAGGGGAATCAACGGCCCGCCAAAGACCTTGTAGTTGAGGGTGCCGCCAACGGAAAGCTCGCTGTCCCCTGCGCCGTCAGGATTGAACGTGGAGAGCATGGCGGTAGCGCCTAGCGGGCCGAAGCCCGCGCGGCCACTGATCGCCAGTGCGGTGCCTTTTCCGGCTTCAGCATTCGGGAACCCGACGTCGCCGTAAAGAGCAATGCCGGTCGCGATGCCGCTGTTGTACACCGGAATCCCGGGGACTTGGGCCTGCGCGGACGGGACACCGAGAGCGAGGCCGAGGAAAAGACCGGCCGCTGCAAGGGCTTCGGGCGCACGTTGTCTCATGGCACTCTCCATTTCGATATGCGGGGCGACGACCCAGCCCCGCGGGCGCCAGAAGGTACTAATGGGCTTCAAGGGAAGTCAACCGAAGCGCGTGGCGCGGTAAAGAAAAGCAAGCGCCCGTCCGCGACAGCTGCGGACGGGCGCTTGCAGAGTGCGGTGAACTACTGAAGGTAAGTCAGGCTGAGGCCGACGCCTTCGATGTCGCCCAGACCACCGCTCGCGCGGATCGCCCAGGAATCGCTGAAGCGAACGTCCACCCCGAGACCGAGTGCAAAGCCGACGTCGTCGCCTCCGGCCGTGCCCAGCATCGGGACGATGACCGGGTGCACGTATGGGATGAAGCTGGTCTTGGAGCCCTCCAGCTCGAAACGGCGGCCAAGCGAGATGCCCACGGGGATGAAGAACGCATCGTCGCCGTCACCCAGGCTGGTCCCCAGACCGACGGTGAGCGCGCCATCGAGCGGGAAGCTCTCGCTGTAGCTCACAATGCGGGTTCGGAAGTTTCCGCCGATCAGGAAGCGCGTACCCAGTGTGCCGGCGCCGTCGGCAAAGCCGGCGCGCAGGCCGAAATCGTTTGTCCCCCGGCCGTAGCTGTAGAAGCCCTCGAGCGCGAAGTCGGCGGCGCTGCCGGGATCCGAGAGCGAGGCGCCGAACTCGTGGTTCGTAAACGCGCGATAAGGACCCTTGAAGACCGGCGTGCCGGTTTCCTGAGCTGCCGATTCGCTCGCGGCCAATGCCACCAACGCTGCTACCAAAAGCCCACCGCAGAGGCTACGACGCATGAGATTCTCCTTGAACGTGTTCGGTGACCACGCGTACCCGGTTGTCGACCACCTGAAGGAACCCGCCACGTACGGAGAAGCGGCTGACCGCGTCGGCCCGGCGCACTGTCAGCGTACCCTCACCCAGCAGCGTCATGAAAGGTGCGTGGTTCGGCAGGATGCCGACCTGGCCGTCAAAAGCGGGTGCAATAACCGCGTCCGCTTCACCGTCGAACATAGACGCTTCGGGAGATATTACCGTGACTTGCATCACCCGGTCGCCAGCTGTTTGGCGCGTGCGATGACGTCGTCGATACCACCCTGCATGTAGAACGCCTGCTCCGGCAGATGGTCGAACTCACCCGCGACCACGCGCTCGAAGCTGGCAATGGTGTCCTCCAGCTTAACATACTTCCCGGGGAAACCGGTGAACTGCTCGGCCACGAAGAACGGCTGCGAGAGGAACCGGGCGATGCGGCGGGCCCGCGCCACGATCAGCTTGTCCTCTTCGCTGAGCTCATCCATTCCCAGAATGGCGATGATATCCTGCAGCGCCTTGTAGCGCTGGAGAATCCGCTGCACGCCGATGGCCACATCGTAGTGGTGCTGTCCCACATACTGCGGATCGAGAATCCGGCTCGCGCTGTCCAGCGGGTCTACGGCGGGATAGATGCCCAGCTCGGCGATGGCGCGCGAAAGCACGACCGTGGCGTCGAGGTGAGCGAAGGCCGTGGCTGGTGCCGGGTCGGTCAGGTCGTCGGCCGGCACGTAGATGGCCTGCACCGACGTGATCGAGCCCTTGTCGGTAGAGGTGATCCGCTCCTGCAGATCTCCCATCTCCGTGGCCAGCGTGGGCTGATAGCCCACCGCGCTCGGCATGCGGCCCAGCAGCGCGGAGACCTCGGAGCCCGCCTGGGTGAAGCGGAAGATGTTATCGATGAACAGCAGCACGTCCTGCCGCTGCACGTCGCGGAAGTACTCGGCGATGGTGAGGCCGGTGAGTCCGACCCGGAGCCGGGCGCCCGGCGGCTCGTTCATCTGGCCGTAGATCAGGGCGACGTTCTCCAGGATTTTCGCTTCCTTGAACTCGAGATAAAGGTCGTTGCCTTCGCGGGTCCGCTCGCCGACGCCGCAGAAGACCGACCGACCGCCGTGCCCCTTGGCGACGTTGTTGATCAGCTCCTGGATCACGACCGTCTTGCCGACACCGGCACCGCCGAAGAGGCCGATCTTGCCGCCTTTGACGAAGGGCGCGATGAGATCGATGACCTTGATACCGGTCTCGAAGATCTCGGTCTTAGGCTCGAGGTCGGTGAACTTCGGCGTGGGCCGGTGGATCGGCCAGCGCTCGACGTCCGCTGGAATCGGTGGACCGCCGTCGACCGGCTCACCCAGCACGTTGAGGATGCGCCCCAGCGCCGCCTCGCCCACTGGAGCGGTGATCGGCCCGCCGGTGTCGCGCACCTCCATCCCCCGGGTGACCCCGTCGGTGGTGCTCATGGCCACCGCGCGCACCTGATTCTGCCCGATGTGCTGCTGCACCTCCGCAGTCAGCTTGACCGGTATGGAGCCCCTGGCATCCTCGATCTGGATGGCGTTGTAGATCTCGGGCAGGTGCTCCGGCTCGAACTCGACGTCGAGCACGGGGCCGATGACCTGCACGACCCGCCCAATATTGTGCTGAGTCTTAGGAGCCTTGCCGGTTTTTTCGGCTGCGATTGCAGTTGCCATCTTTAGGTGTTCCTCATTTAAGTCGCCTACCCCTGCAAGGCCGCCGCGCCGCCCACGATCTCGGCGATCTCCTGCGTAATCTGCGCCTGCCGCTGCCGGTTGTAGGTTCGCTTGAGCAGCTCCAGAATGTCGCCGGCGTTGTCAGTCGCGTTCTTCATCGCGGTGCGTCGCGCCCCGTGCTCGGCCGCCGCCGTCTCCACCATGCCGCGATAGACCGCGTTTCTCACGTAGAGCGGCAACAGTTTCTGGAGAATCGCTTCAGCGTTGGGGACCAGAATGTAGTTCTTCGACTTGCCCGCTGTCCCATTGTCCGGCTGCCCCACTTCCTCCACCGGGAGAACCCGGATCGTCGCCGGCGGCGTCTGCAAGGCGCTGAGGAAGCGGGCCTGAATCAGGTCCACGCTCGCCAGCTCACCGGCCGAAAACGCCTGGATCAACGGCTCCACG
>Ga0190265_10002545_pt1 | contig 12251 bp, 9 predicted proteins | sample Popmic124T_FD_133135 | JGI IMG/M metagenome (GOLD analysis project Ga0190265, IMG submission 133135) | Populus adjacent soil microbial communities from riparian zone of Indian Creek, Utah, USA - 124 T | ecosystem: Environmental > Terrestrial > Soil > Riparian zone | place: USA: Utah | collected... | reverse complement strand
CCCCTGGCGCGGCAGGAGCCGGACCTGGCCCGGCTGGGTGCCGGCAGGAACCTCGAGCTCGACCGGCCCGCCGGGCGTCGCGACGTGCGCGCGCGCTCCGAGGGCCGCCTCGGTCATCGTCAGGCGGAGCGTCGTGTGCAGGTCGTCCCCCGAGCGGACGAACCTCGGATCCGGGCGAACGCGAACGACCACGAAGGCGTTCCCGGGAACGGCGCCTCGGTAGCCGGCGTTGCCCTCGCCCCGGATGAGGATCCGCTGGCCGTCGTGGATCCCGGCCGGGATGTCCACGTCGAGCTCGCGCAGCGAGAACCTACGTCCCTCGCCGCCGCACTCGTGGCACGGCGCCTCGAAGACGTTTCCGGCTCCACCGCACTCCGGGCATACGCGCTGGTGGACGAATTGCCCGAACACGTTGCGGGACACGCGGCGGACGGCGCCGGCGCCTCCGCAGGTCGAGCAGCCCCGCGTCTCGGTGCCCGGCTCCGCCCCTTTCGCGCCGCAATGCCCGCACGCGACGGCGACGTCGAGCGACACCGTGACCGACACTCCGGTGAACGCCTCCTCGAGGTCGATGTCGACGACGGCCTGCACGTCGGAGCCGCGCGCCGAGCGCGCCTGTTGCGCCGCCCCGCCGAGGAGGTCCTCTCCGAAGAACGCGGCGAACACGTCCGAGAGGTCGCCGAAGTGCGAGAAGGAGGGCTCGAAGCCGCCGCGCCGGAGGCCGGCGTGCCCGAGACGGTCGTAGGTCGCCCGGCGCTCCGGGTCGGACAGCACCTCGTACGCCTCGGCGACCTCTCGGAAGCGCTGCTCCGTGTCCGCCGAGGCTGCGACGTCCGGATGGAGCTCGCGCGCGAGAGCACGAAACGCCCGCTTGATCTGAGCCGAGGACGCGCCGCGCTGAACGCCGAGGACCTCGTAGTAGTCGCGCTCCGTCGTCGCCATCCCCGCCGCTCAGACCTCCTCGTACACGTCCTCGACGAAGCGCGAGAGCTCGAACGCCGCGGCGCGCACGGTGCGGATCGCCTTCTCGTAGTCCATCCGCAGCGGCCCGATGAGGCCGACCGCGCCGAGCGGCGTGCTCCGGATGCCGTACGTCGCCCCGACGAGTGAGACGTCGTGGAACTGGCCGCCGCCGAGCGCGGGGCCGACGTGGACGACTGGACGCCGCGGCTCGAGTGCCTCGCTCAGCAGCTCGAGCACGGCCGCGCGCCGCTCGAGCAGCTCGAGCAGGCGCATGGTCGCCTCGAGCTCCTCGGCGCGGGCTTCCTCGAGCAGCCCGGCCGCCCCGCCCACGAACACCTCGGGGCCTTGCGCCGAGCCGACCTCGAGCAGCGCCTGCCCGACGAGCCCGAGGAAGCCGCGCTCCCGCATGTTCAGTTCCGGCGCCTCGAGCCGGCGGCGCACCGCGCTGGCGCCCAGCCGCTCGCCGGCGAGACGCTCGTTCAGGTACGCGGTCGCCCAAGAGAGCAACCCGGAGTCGGCGGGCTCCTCGAGCCGGAAGAGGCGCTTCGTGACTCCACCCGTCGACGTGATGACGACCACCATCACGCTCGTCGGCTGGAGCGCGAGCACCTCGACGTGCCGGATCGTCGCCCTCTCGAGCGTCGGCGCCGACACGAGGGCGAGCAGCCGGGTGGCACGCGACAGCGACTCTGTCGTCGTCCGGAGCGCGTCCTGAATCTCGTCGCGCATCGAGCGCAGATCGACGTCGAGGACGTCCGGGCGTCCCTCGAGCGACGAGACGAGCTCCTCGGCGTAGAGCCGGTACCCGCTCTCGGTCGGGACGCGCCCCGCGGAGGTGTGGGGATGTGTCAGCAGCCCGAGCGACTCGAGCTCCGCGAGCTCGCTCCGAACCGTCGACGGCGACACCGCAAGTCCTGAGCGCTCCACGAGCGACCGCGATCCCACCGGTTGCCCCGTCGCGACGTGCTCCTCGACGACGCGCCGCAGAATCTCGCGTTTGCGGGAGGAAAGCTGCATCTCCGCGATGGTACCGAGGGCTTCCGTCGGTCTCGTCGCGCGGCGCCCACTAGACCGGCGCTTCGGTCATGAGCTCGGCGGTGACGCCGCCGCCCAGGAAGCGCCCGCGCCGTGTGAGCGTGATGGTGCCGCTGCCGTTCTCTCCCGCGACCACGATGAGGCCCAGCGACGTCAGCCGCTCCGCCGCCTCGTCGTCGACCGCACCCGCGACGTCGGAGACCGCCAGCGGCTCGTCGAGCCGGAGGCCGAGCAGCAGGCGCTCCCGCGCTCGCGTCCCCTCGTCGAGCGGCTCGAGCTCGCGCGGCGGCGGCTCCGGGCGTACCCGGCGGAGCGCGGCGACGTAACGGCCGAGGCTCGGCAGGTTCCGCCGACGGACGTCGCCGAGCGTCGAGACCGCTCCGATCCCGAGCCCGAGGTAGTCGCGCCCGAGCCAGTAAGCGAGGTTGTGGCAGGCCCGGAGATCCCTGCCGTCCGCCTCGCCCGGCTCGAGGCAGAAGTTGGCGGTCTCGTACCAGCGGTACCCCGCGGCCGTCAGCGTCTCGACGACCTGCTCGAAGTAGCCCTCCATCGCCTCGGCCTGCCGGGCGAGCTCCACCCCGTGGGCATGGGTGAAGCGCGTGCCCGGCTTCGCCTCGAGCTCGTAGCAGGAGAGGTGCTCGGGCTCGAGGGTGAGGGCCTCGGCGAGGTCCGAGTCGAGGTCGGAGGCGCTCTGGCCGGGGACCCCGTAGATGAGGTCGAGCGAGATGTTGTCGAATCCGGCATCACGGAGAGTGTGCACCGCCCGTCGGACGTCATCCGGACGCGCCCGGCGCTCGAGCACGGACAGCAACTCGGTCTGGAAGCTCTGGGCACCGAGCGAGACGCGGTTCACGCCTCCGTCCCGAAGCAGCCGAGCGAGCTCGGGCGTCACGGTCTCCGGGTTCGCCTCGACCGTCAGCTCGTCCGCTTTCGGAAGCGCCGCGAGCAGCCGCGCGAGCTCCGCCGGCGCCGTGAACGTAGGCGTGCCGCCGCCGAGGAAGACCGTCTCGACGCGATCCGCGAGCACGCCGCGCTCGCGCTCGAGCTCGGCGAGCAGCGCGTCCACGTACGCGGCGTGCTCCTCGCCGCGGCCCACGACCGTCACGAAGTCGCAGTAGCCGCAGCGGTGCGCGCAGAACGGAAGGTGCACGTACAGATGGCGGACTCCGCCCGCGACGGTCACGAGGCTCCCCTCCCGGTCGCGGCCAGCCAGGCTTCGACGACCCGCTTCGGCGCGCGTTCGGACCACGCGTCCTCGACGAGCTCGCGGACGAGCTCCGGGTCCGCCTTCGGAAGCGAGACGAGGACCATCGGGTAGTCCTCGTAGTGCGGCGTGACGAAGAGCTCGTCGTGCGTGTCGACGAGGAGCGGGCGCTCGTCGATGTCACAGCGGATCGCGAGCGTCTCGCCGTCCTCGCGCACGCGCCCGAGGAAACGGCCGCGCACGCGCAGGGCGGGCGTGCCGTACGCGGTTCCGACCTCGACCTCGGGCAGCGCCCGGGCGAGAGCGACGACGTCGTCCCAGGTCATCGCTTTCGCTCCTGGTCGAGGTTGAGCACGGCGAGGAACGCCTCCTGCGGCACCTCCACCCCGCCGACCTGCTTCATCCGCTTCTTGCCCTTCTTCTGCCGCTCGAGCAGCTTCCGCTTGCGCGTGATGTCGCCGCCGTAGCACTTCGCGAGCACGTCCTTCCGCTTGGCCTTGATCGTCTCCCGCGCGATGACGCGGGAGCCGATCGCCGCCTGGATCGCGACGTCGAACATCTGGCGCGGGATCTCCGCGCGCAGGCGCTCGACGAGCTGGCGCCCGCGGTCGTACGCGGCGTCACGGTGGATGATCAGCGAGAGCGCGTCCACCTGCTCGCCGCCGACGAGGATGTCCACGCGCGAGAGCTCACCCGGCCGGAAGCCCGCCAGGTCGTAGTCGAAGCTCGCGTAGCCGCGCGTCCGCGACTTCAGCTGGTCGTAGAAGTCGAGCACGATCTCGCCGAGGGGCAGCTCGTACGTCAGGAGGACGCGCTCCTCGCTCAGGTACTCGAGGTGGTCGAAGCTGCCGCGGCGTTCGTTCGCGAGCTCCATCACGGCGCCGACGTACGCCTTCGGGACGATGACCGACGCCTTGACGTACGGCTCCTCGACGAGCTCGAACTCGGCCGGCATCTCTGCCGGGTTGTGCACCTCGACGACCTCTCCGGTCCGCGAGGTCACGAGGTACGCGACGTTCGGGGCGGTGATCAGGAGGTCGAGGTCGAACTCGCGCTCGAGCCGCTCGCGGATGATCTCCATGTGCAAGAGACCGAGGAAGCCGCAGCGGAAGCCGAAGCCGAGCGCCTGCGACGTCTCGGGCTCGTACGAGAGCGACGCGTCGTTCAGCTTCAGCTTCTCGAGCGCGTCGCGCAGCGCCGGGTACTCGTCGGAGTCGGTCGGGAAGATCCCCGCGAACACCATCGGCTTGACGTCCTTGTAGCCGGGCAGCGGCTCGGACGCGCCGCCGCGGCGTGCGGTGAGCGTGTCTCCGACGCGGAGCCGGGAGACGTCCTTGAGCCCGGTGACGACGTACCCGACCTCACCGGCGGAGAGCGACGCGACCGGCCGACGCGCCGGTGACATGACGCCGAGCTCCTCCGCCTCGAACGTCGTGCCCTGGACCATGGCCCGGAGCGGCTCGCGCGTCTCGAAGCGTCCGTCGACGACGCGCACGAAAGCGACCACCCCGCGGTACTGGTCGTAGGAGGAGTCGAAGACGAGCGCCCGCGCCGGTGCGTCGGGGTCGCCGGACGGCGCCGGGATCCGCTCGACGATCGCGTCCAGCACCTCCTCGACCCCTTCCCCCGTCTTCGCCGAGATCCGCAAGACGCGATCCGGGTCGTCGCTCACCAGCGCGGCGAGCTCGACGGCCGTCCCGTCGCCGTCGGCCTGAGGCAGGTCGATCTTGTTCGCGACCGGCACGATCTCGAGGTTGTTGTCGAGCGCGAGGTATGCGTTCGCGAGCGTCTGCGCCTCGATGCCCTGCGCGGCGTCAACGAGCAGGAGCGCTCCCTCGCAGGCCTGGAGCGAGCGGGACACCTCGTAGCTGAAGTCGACGTGCCCGGGCGTGTCGATGAGGTTCAGGTGGTGACCGCGCCAGCGGACGCATACGGCCTGCGCCTTGATCGTGATCCCGCGCTCGCGCTCGAGCTCCATGGAGTCGAGGAGCTGCTCGCGCATGTCCCGCTCGGCGACGGCGCCGGTCAGCTCGAGGATGCGATCTGCGAGCGTCGACTTGCCGTGGTCGATGTGCGCGATGATCGCGAAGTTGCGAATGCGGTCTTGCTCCATAGGTCCTGCCGGTCGCCGCTCAGGGCTCGTCGCGCCGGGCACGCAACAGTAGCAACGTCTCCAGCTCGCGAACCCTGAGCACCCGGGCCGAACCGGCGTATGCGAGCCCGGCGATCGCGAGGCCGACGGAGAGCGAGACGAGCTCCGCTCCGACCGAGCGGCCGAGCCAGTCGTCGAGCGCGTACCAGACTCCGAAGCCGAGGGCCGCCCCAACGACTCCCGCGAGAGTGATGCGCAGGACGACGCCGGTCGTCCGGCCCATCCGCTCGAGCCCGACCCGCCGCCGCATCATCACGAGCAGCGCCGCCGCGGCGACGATGTTCACGCTCGCCGCGGCAAGCGGAATACCCCAGATCCCGAACCGGTAGAACACGGCGTTCAGCCCCGCGTTGAGCGCCACCGCGCCGAGAGCCACGGCGGTCGGGATCCAGTTGGACTGGACCGCGTAGAAGCTGCGGTTGAGGATCAGCATCCAGCCGTTGAAGACGAGGCCGATCGAGAAAGCCTGCAGGCAGTCGGCGACGACGGTCGTGTCGCTCGCGTTGAACTCGCCGCGCTCGTAGACGAGGCGCACGATCGGGTCGGCGAGCACGATCGAGACGAGCGCCGCCGGGATCAGCAGGAACGCGATCTGCCGGAGACCGCCGTCGACCGCGCGGCGCAGGCCGGCCATGTCGTTCCGTGCAGCGAGTCGTGCGAGCGTCGGGAAGAGGACAGTCGTGACCGCGACCGCGAAGATCCCCTGCGGGAGCATGTACAGGCGGAACGCCTTGTCGATCGCCGTAGGCGCGAGCTCGGGGTCGAGCAGCCGCGACGCGAAGAGCGTGCCGACGACGAAGTTGACGTTGATCAGGCCGATCGTGAGCGTGACCGGGAGCATCAGCACCGCCACACGGCGCACGGCGGGGTCGCGCCAGTCGAGCACCATCGTCAGGCTCCCGTCCAGGCGGCGGAGCCACGGGATCGGGATCAGGAGGTAGACGAGCGTCGCCAGGACTACCGAGCCCGCGTACAGGTAGAGCTCAGCGTCCTCGCCGTCGACGCGGGGGACCCCGAGGACGAGCCCGAGGATGATCACGAGGTTCCAGGCGACCGGCGCGAGCGCCGGCAGCGCGAAGTGGTGGTAGGTGTTGAGGATCCCGACGACGATCCCCGAGAGCCCGAGGAGCACGACGATCGGGAAGAGCACGCGGGAGAGGCCGACCGCGAGGTCGAAGTCGCCGCCCGGCTCGCCGAACGGCCGCATGAGGAGCGGCGCGAGCAGGATGAAGACGGCCGTCACGCCGCCGAGCCCGAGGAGTGTCAGCCAGAAGAGCGTCGAGGCGACGCGCCAGGCGCGGACCTTCTCCCCGCGCTCGAGCAGCTCGCTGAAGACCGGGACGAATGCGCCCGAAAGGGCGGCGTCCGCGACGAGCGAGCGGACGAGGTTCGGGATCTGGATCGCGACGGTGAAGGCGTTGATCTTCCCCGCGACGCCGAAGTAGTAGGCGCTGACGATCTCACGCCCGAGCCCGAGTACGCGCGAGACGGCCGTGGCGACCGAGAACACCGCGGTCGAGCGCGCGATGCGCCGGCGGTGGCCGAGGTCGTCAGGGGCGGCGGACTGGGGGTTGTCGGGGCTCTGGTCCACGGTGAGCTGGGGCGATTCTCCCAGTCGGTCCTGCTACCATCGCGCGGCCCGCGATCGCGGGCATTTCCTCGAATGGCCAACATCAAGCAGCAGAAAAAGCGTGTTCGTATCCAGGCCCGGCAGCGCCTGGAGAACCTCCGTTACCGCTCGACGATCAAGACGCTAACGAAGCGGCTCGAGTCGGCGGCGGGTTCGGGCGACACGGACCGCATCGCCGCCGAGCATCGCGAGCTCGTGCGCACGATCGACCGGGCGGCGACGCGCGGCGCGCTCCACAAGAACACGGCCGCGCGCAAGAAGTCGCAGGCGTCGCGGCTCGCCGCCGGCTCCCCCTCTTCGTAGGCGAAGCTGCCCGCCCGACGGCGGTGGAGCTGCCGGACGAAAGTGGCGGGATCTAGGTGGGCGGGCTCCCGCTTCCGCGGCCTTGCGCGGTGAGGTCCACGAGCGCGCGCTGGAGCTCCAGGTCCGGCGCAAGCCTGCTCTGTCCTTTGAGCGCCCCGTCGAGCTCGGCGAGCCGGACGGACGCGTCGCGCAGCTCGCCCGGTGAGAACGTCTCCGCCTGGCGGTAGAGCTTCTCTGCGTAGAACGGGTGCAGGCGGAGCTTCCCGGCGGCTTCCTTCGCACGGACGCCGTCGGCGGCGAGTCGCTTCAGCTGACGCAACCTGCCGAGGTGTCCCCCGAGCGCTCCGGCGAGACGCGCGGCTGTGTCCCGGCGTTGACGGGGCTCGCGCTCGAAGATCGTCTCGCTCGCTGCGAGCGCGCGTGCAGGGTCGCGCACCGCCCACGCGTCCGTCAGGGTGAACGCGGGCGTGTCGGCGGCCGGCGCGGCAAGCTCCTCGACCTCGCGCTCGCCGATCGGCTCGCCGGCGGCCCAGGTCGCGAGCTTGTCCACCTCCGTCGCGAGGGCGTGCAGGTCGTCGCCCACGAGCTGCACGAGCGCGGCGCAGGCGTCGGGCTCCGCGCGGGCTCCACGCTGCCGGAACTGCTCGGCGACCCAGCGCTGCACCTCCTTCTTCTGGACGCCGTAGTCGAGGACGTCGCCGGCTTTGACGCATGCCTTCCAGAGCGCCGTCGTCTTCTTGACGTCCTCGCCGACCAGCGCGAGCACGGTCGCAGGCGCGGGACTGGAGAGGTACGCGCCGACGACCTCCACGTCGGCCGCCTTCCAGCCGCCCTTCAGTCGGTTGTCCGAGTCGCGCCGCCCGTCGACGTCCTCGACCACGACGAGGCGGGCGTCGCCGAAGAGGCTCCCGGCGTTGCAGAGCGCGACCATCGCCTCCGCGGCAGTGTCGAGCGCGCTCCGCACCTCGATCGCCTCCGGCGCAAAGTGGCTGCGGAGGCGCGCGAGCGCGTGCTCGATCTTGGGACGGTCGCTGCCCGTGAGGAGATAGACGGGCTTGTCCGGTGCGGTGCGATCGGGCTTGTCGGCCACGGAGCAACACTAGTGCTTAGCCCTCCGTACGGATCGTGAGCCGCCTGCCGTCGGAGTCGACGACAACCCGGCCGTGGAGGTCGGTGCGGTAGAGGGCGAGCTCGGGGACTGTCGCCAGCGCCGCGAGCGTCTCCGGTCGCGGATGGCCGTAGTCGTTGTTCCGTCCGGCGGAGATGACGGCGACCTGCGGCCGAAGCACGCGGAGCTCCTCATCGAGGCCGGGATCCGCCGAGCCGTGGTGCGCAACCTTGAGCACCTCGTACGAGCGCAGGTGGAGCCTCGACGTCACGTCCGACTCGGCATCGGCCGGGAGGAACACGTCGGTCTCGCCGAACGAGGCAACGAGGACGACCGCGTTCAGGTTCGGGTCCTCCGAGGCGAGACCAGGGTCGGGCGGCCAGAGCACGCGGAGCACGAGGCCGCTCGCTCGGAATTCGGAGCCCGCGCGGACGACGGTCACCGGCACGCGACGCTCGCGCGCGGCTGCGATCGCCTCCTCGCGCTCCGGGCCGGTCGCGGCCAGCTCGGGGTCGAGCACGGTGCCGACGCTGAGTTGGCGGATGACGTCAGCCGCGCCGCCCACGTGGTCGCGCTGCGGGTGTGTCAGCACGAGCGCCGAGAGGGACCGGATCCCGAGGCCGGCGAGCTGACTCGCCACGTTCGCCTCGGGCGGGCCTTGGTCGACGAGAACGCGTGCGCTCGGCGTCTCGAGGAGGACGGCATCGCCCTGTCCGACGTCGAGGAACGTCACTCGCAGGCCGGCGGGTTGCTCCCACGCCGGCGCCGGGCGCGCCGCCCACCAGCCTGCGCCGAGCAGCAGCACGCCGCCGGCTAACGCTGCAGCAACGGCCGCGCCAGGCTGGAGGCGACGTCCGAGGTGTTGGCGACCGTGCCGGATCCCCAGCCAGACCGCCGCGAGCGAGGCTGCGCCGAGCAAAGCGGGGCGCGCTCCGATCTGCGCTCCAGGGAGGGAGGCGACCAGCTGCGCGACCAGCCCCAGCCAGGCCGCCGCCCAGCCGGCGAGCCATGCGAGCGCAACGGAGGCGCCGGGGGCGACGGGCTCGACCGCCGCCGCGAGCAGACCCAGAGCGAGCACCATCGGCACTGCCGCGAACGCGAGCACGTTGGCCGGGACCGTCCAGACCGGCGCTTGTCCGAAGTGGACGAGCACGACCGGCGCCGTCACGACGCCGCATACCGTCGCGACCGACAGAGCCTCGCGGGCCGTCCGAGGCAGCGGATAGCCCTCGAGCCACGCGGACATGCGCGGAACGCCGACGAAGATGCCCGCGACGGCGGCGAACGAGAGCTGGAAGCCCGGCTCGAGCAGGGACGCCGGCGTCCACACCAGCAGCACCAATGCGCCGAGAGCGAGGAAGTGCCAGCGGTCGCTCGGGCGGGCGACGAGCCAGGCGAGCGACGCGAGGATGCCCGCGACGCCTGCGCGGACCACGGACGGCTGCCAGCCGACGGCGAGCACGTACGCGACGACCGCGCCGATCGTCAGCACCTCGCGCAGCCCGCGGCCGAGCCGGAAGAGCCAGCCGAGCCCGTAGACGCCGAAGGCGATGAAGGCGACGTTCTGACCGGAGACGGCGAGCAGATGTGCGAGCCCGGACGTCCGGAAGTCCTCCCGAACGCGATCCGGAAGCCCCTCGTCTTCGCCGAGGACGACGCCGAGGACGAGCGCGCGTCGCACTCCGCCCGCGCCGAGCCCGACGGCGTGCTCGATTCGGTCACGCAGGCGATCACCGAGTCCCGCGATGCCTCCACGGCGCCCGACCTGGCGCCAGGCGCCGCCACGAAGGACCACGTGGATCCCCTGACGCGCGAGCCAGGCGCGCTCGTCGAAGCCGCTCTCGGCAGCGCGCGGTTCGGTCACGCGCACGACCGTCTCCAGGATCGCTCCTCGCGGCGGCGACCGGCCAACGGGCAACACGAGAAGTGCCCGCTCGCGAACGGGCCGCCCACGGAACATGCGGGTCTCCGCCGGCACGCGTACGGCCCACGAAGTCTGTCGCGCCGGACCGGTGACGACGAGCTGCGCAGGCCCGGACTCGCCGATCTCGGAGGCAAGCAGGCTCTCGTCGAGCGCGTCGAGTCGCAGTGATCCCCACCACAGCCCGAGGGCTGCAAGGACGACTCCGAGCGCGACCACGCGTCCAGGCCCTTCGAGCGCTGCCACGCCGATGACTCCGACGAATGTGACCGCGCCGACGACGAGGAGGCCGGGTACCACCCAGTTCGTGAACGCGAGCCCGATGCAGGCAGAACCGGCGAGGAACGATGGCCAGTGGAGCTCGACGATGCGCCTCACGGGGTCACGAGCTCCCGCAGTTGCTCGACGCGCGCCGGACCGATGCCCGGGACCGCGTCCAGGTCTTCGACCGACCTGAAGGGCCCGTGCTCGGTCCGGTAGTCGAGGATGTTCTGCGCGGTCACGGGCCCCACCCCGGGCAGCTCGTCGAGCTCCGCTGCTGTCGCCGTCGCGAGGCTCAGCTTCGAGCCGACACCGACCTCCGCCTCGCTCGCAAGACCACCTTCCTCACCGGACGTGGCTCCCGACCCGCCGGCGGCCGTAGCGCGCGGCGGCACGAGGATCTGCACACCGTCGACGAGCGGCGCCGCGAGATTCAGCGCTGCGACGTCGGCTCGGCCGGTCGCGCCGCCGGCGCGCTCGACCGCATCCGCCACGCGTGAGCCTTCAGGCAACCGATAGAGGCCCGGACGCCGAACCGCGCCGACGACGTGAATGACGAGCTCTGTCCGCGACGACGCCGCCGCCGGCGAGACCGGCTCGAGCGGCGCTACGACCTCGGGCGCGCTCGCGGCGCCCGTCTGCGCGAGGCGATGGCCCGCGATCGCGAGCAGGGCGAGCAGGGCGCTCGCGAGGACGAGCGCCGTCGGCCGCGAGACGGAGATGGACGGCACCCAGCGATCGTCGCGAGGAAAGCGTCACACGTGGGGAACGCCTTCGTCACAAGAGCGTGCCAATCTCCGAGCGCCCGGCGTTTTCGCGTCGCCCGTCTCGCGCGGGCTAAGAAGTCACGAAGTTGACCAGCCGACCCGGAACGACGATCGTGCGCTCCGGCTCGCCGCCGTCCAAGTACGTCGCCACCCGCTCGGACGAGCGCGCCAATGCCACCAGCTCCTCCTCCGGCGTGTCGGGCGCGACGTGCAGCCGGTCGCGGATCCGCCCGTTCACCTGCACGACCACCTCGACCGAGTCGACTTCGAGCAGCGCCGGATCGGCCACGGGCCACGGCTGCTCCCAGAGCCGCTCGTGCCCCAGGCGCTCCCAGAGCTCCTCGGCGACGTGGGGCGCATACGGCTGAATCACCGATACCGCCGTCTCGGCCGCCATCCGGGAGTCCGGCCCGGCGGGGTCCTTCGACAGCTCGTTCACGAGCTCCATGACTGCCGCGATGGCCGTGTTGAACGCGTACCGGCGCCCGATGTCGTCCGTCGCCTTCGCGATCGTCGCGTGCGCCTTACGCGCGAGCGGGCCGCCCGCCGCAGCACCCGCATCTTGCGGAGCGCCCGCGGCAACCTCGGTCACGACCCGCCACAGGCGCCGGACGAAGCGCGCCATCGCCTCGATGCTCTCCTCGGTCCACTCCATGTCCTCGTTGGCCGGGCCGAGGAAGAGGATGGTGAGCCGCGCCGCGTCGGCGCCGTACCGCTCGACGAAATCGTCGGGGCCGACGACGTTGCCCTTCGACTTCGACATCTTCGTCCTGCCGAGCGTGACCCAGCCGTTCGAGTAGAAGCGGCCGAACGGCTCGCGGAAGCCGACCAGGCCCATCTCGTTCAGCACCTTCACGAGGAAGCGGGCGTAGATCATGTGCATCGTCGCGTGGTCGACGCCGCCGAT
>Ga0190265_10002544_pt1 | contig 12251 bp, 8 predicted proteins | sample Popmic124T_FD_133135 | JGI IMG/M metagenome (GOLD analysis project Ga0190265, IMG submission 133135) | Populus adjacent soil microbial communities from riparian zone of Indian Creek, Utah, USA - 124 T | ecosystem: Environmental > Terrestrial > Soil > Riparian zone | place: USA: Utah | collected... | reverse complement strand
GGTTACTCGAAGCAGTGGGCGCTCGATCGCATCGCGATGGCGCTCGCCGGTCGCGTGGCTGAAGAGCAAGCGCTCGGCGACATCACGACCGGCGCGGCCGACGACTTTCGCCAGGCCACGCACATCGCGCGCTCGATGGTCACCGAATGGGGCATGAGCGACAAGCTCGGCCCGCTCGCGTACCTCGAGCGCGAGGAGTCGTTCCTGCCGTTCATGCCGGGTCCCCGCCGTGGCGAGTACTCGGAGAACACCGCGCGCACGATCGACGAGGAAGTGCACCGCATCATCACCGACCAGTACAAGCGCGTGGTCGACGTGCTGCGCGGCAGCATGGACAAGCTCGAGGCCATGGCCAAGGCGCTGCTCGAGCGCGAGACCCTGGATAGCGAAGAGATCATCGCCGTGATGCAGGGCCAGCCGCTGCCCGAGCGCACGCGGATCGTGATTCCGAGCTACGCGGAGAAGCACCGGCGCAAGGAAAAGCGCAAGAGCAGCTTGTTCACGCCTCGCCCGCGTGAGGTCCCGTCGAGCGGCTGACATGGGGCTGGCGGCAGGCCCCACCGACGCAGTCCCCGAGTCCTGTTCACCGCACGGGCGGCCCGTGCTGGGCGCAGCCCCCTGCGAGGTGTGGGGAGTGCTCAACGTCACGCCCGATTCGTTCAGCGACGGCGGTGCGTTCCTGAGCTTCGAGGCCGCCCTCGCGCGCGGCAAGGTGCTGCTCGCGGACGGCGCCGACGTGCTCGACGTGGGGGGCGCGTCCTCGCGTCCGCCCGGGCAGACGTACGGGGACGGCGCGCAAGACGTGCCCGCCGAGGTCGAAGCCGCGCGGGTGCGGCCGGTGGTGCAGGCGCTGGCCGGCGAGCTGGGCGCGCGCGTGTCGATCGACACGGTCCAGCCCGAGGTCGCGCGCGGCGCGCTGGTGGCCGGTGCGCGCATCGTCAACGACGTGTCGTGCGGCGGCCATCCCGAGCTGCTGGCCGTGGCGGCAGAGCACGGCGCCGAGTACGTGCTGATGCACACGCGGGGCCGCGGCGAGGTGCAGCTCCCGAACACGCTCTACGCCGATGTCGTCGCCGAGGTGCTCGCCGAGCTGCTCGCCGCCGTCGAGCGCGCCGAACGCTACGGGATAGCGCGCGATCGACTGTGGATCGATCCCGGGATCGGCTTCGCCAAGACTGCCGAGCAATCGCTGGTGCTGCTCGCCCACACCGCCGAGTTGGTGGCGTGCGGGCTGCGCGTGTTGGTCGGGCCGAGCCGCAAGGGTTTCATCGCAGTGGCCGCGCCACTGCCCTCGGGTGCGAAGCCCGAGCCGCAGCAGCGTGAGGCGGGCACCGCCGCTGCGCTGACGGTCGCGGTGCTCGGCGGCGCTCGGGCCGTGCGCGTGCACGACGTGGCGAGCGGCCGGCAGGCGGTGCGAGTCGCGGAAGGGCTGCGCGCCGCGGGCGCGGTCGGCATGCGGGCCCGCGCTGCGGGCGCCGTCCGCGGGGCCGCCGTAGCACCGGCGGGGAAGCGCGCATGCTGAGCGAGGTGCTCACCCGGCTCGGCACGTTCTTCACGCGCGACTTGCCGATCGTGCTGTGGGACCTCGCCGACATCGCGCTGGTGGCGGTGATTCTGTACGCGGTGCTGGTGCTGATCCGCGGCACGCGCGCGGTGCAGATGGGCATCGGGCTCGGCCTGATCTTCGTGATCTACCAGGTCGCGAAGTGGGCCGGGTTGGTCACGCTGTACGCGATGCTCGACACCCTGCTCACGTCCCTGGTGTTGATCATCGTGGTCGTGTTCCAGCAGGACATCCGCCGCGCGCTGATGCGCTTCGGGACGCGGCCGCTGTTCACGCCCGCGCGCGCCGCCCTCGAGACGCAGGTGATCGAAGAGGTGGTCAAGGCGGCCTCCTCGCTCGCGCAGAAGCGGATCGGGGCGCTGATCGTGTTCGAGCGCGAGGCCGTGCTCGACGAGTTCATCGAGGCCGGGACGCGCCTCGACGCGATGACGAGCAAGGAGCTGCTGTACAGCGTGTTCGTGCCCAGCTACGAGAACCCGATGCACGACGGCGCGGTGATCATCCGCGACGGGCGGGTGCAGCAGGCGGGCGCGTTCCTGCCGCTGAGCGCGAGCACCAAGCTCGACAAGACGCTCGGTACGCGCCACCGCGCGGCGGTCGGGCTGAGCGAGGACACCGATGCTGCCGTGGTGGTGGTCTCGGAGGAGCGCGGCGCGGTCAGTCTGTGCTTCCACGGCAACATCGTGCGCGACCTCGACGCCGCGTCGCTGCGCACTGCGCTGCTCGGGCTGCTCACCAAGCAGCCGCGCAAGCGCCGGCGCGAGAGCACGGCGCCGCCCGAGCGCCGCCCGTCGACCCCTCCGCCCGAAGCCGTCGCTGCGCCGCGCGAAGAGCCTGCGGTCGCGCCCGCGCCCGAACCGGAGCGGCCCAAGCCGGAGGAAACCAACTGATGGCGGTCGCTCCCGCGCGGCCGCGCAGCGCTCTGCTGCGCGTGGTGACGGACGACTGGGGCCTGAAGCTGCTCGCGCTCGGCATGTCGGTCGCGCTGTTCTCGCTGGTGCACGGCGACGTGGACGCGCAGCGCTCGATCTACGTCGACGTGGTCGCGCTGCTGCCGCCGCCCGAGTCGGGCAAGATGCTGATCAGCGAGGTGCCCGCGCAGGTGAAGGTGACCTTGCGCGGGAGCCGCTCGAAGCTGAGCGGGCTGTCGCGCGACGACCTCTCGCCGTTGCAGCTCGACCTGCGCAGCGCGAACACCGGTGCTTACTACATCGATACGAGCGTGCTCGACGTCGGCAGCGGCATTCGCGTGATCGACATCATCCCGTCGACCCTGGCGCTGACCTGGGCTGCGACCGCCGAGAAGCGCGCTTCCGTTCAGGTTCAGCTCGACGGCACCCCGCACAAGGGCATGCACGTCGGCACGATCGAGGTGTCGCCGCCCTACGTCACCTTGCGCGGTCCGGAGGGCGTGCTGCAGACGCTGAGCACGCTCTCGACCGAGCCGGTCTCGATCACCGGGCTCAGCGCCGGCCAGCACAAGCGGCGCGTGCCGCTGCAGCCCTTGCCGCAGCACGTGACCGTGCTCGAGGACAGCTCGGTCGAGGCCGTGGTGCCGATCGTCCCGGTGGTCGGGGAGCGCACCTTGCGCCGGCTCGAGGTAGCGACGGTGGGCGAGACGGTGCTCAGCGTGCGGCCCGAGGTGGTGTCGATGCGCCTTCGCGGCCCCGAGGACGTGCTCGACGAGATCGACCCGCGGGCGATTGTGCCGTATATCGACGCCGCGCTCGCGCCCGAGTCGGGCACGCGCGCGCTCGACGTGCAGGTACGCGGCCTGCCCGCCGGCGTCGAGGTCGCGGAGATCATCCCGGCGAGCGTGCTCGCCGGCATCAAAGGAAAGCCATGAAGTTGTTTAACCGGGGGGCAAAGCCCCCCGTCGCACTCGCGGCCTTGCGGGCCGCTCGGCTCGCCTCTTCGGACGCTGTCGCGTCCTCAGAGTGCGTCCCCCTTCGGCGCTACCGCGCCGGGCTCGCTGCGCTCGCTGGTGTGAGCGCACTCGTTGGTGTGAGCGCACTCGTTGGTGTGAGCGCGCTGGCGTTGATCGCGTGTGGCGGATCGCAGACGGCGCCGGAGGACGGGAGCGCGGCCAAGGTCAAGGCGTCGTCGTGCGGGGACTTTGCGCGGGCGCTGTGCATCGAGCTCGGTGCGGAGAGCGATGGCTGTCGCTCGGCGCTCGGGGTGGTGACGTTGCTCTCGCCGCGCGCGTGCGCGCTCGCGATCGAAGACTTCGAGCACAGCCGGGGGCGGATCGCGGCGTTGCGCGGCGCGTGCGAGCAGGTCGCGACGCGGGTGTGCGCGGAGATGGGCCAGGACAGCGACAGCTGTCAGGCGATCCGCGAGGACCTGCCGAAGATCCCGCCCGGGCATTGCGCCGCGCTGCTGCGCGATCAGGACCGCTTGATCGCCGCGCTGCACGAGCGCAAGGCGCTGACCGAGCCGCTCAGCGAGGAGGCGTGGCGTTCGCTGCTCGCGGGCACGCCCCCGGGCTTCGGCGCAGCCAACGCGCAGGTCGTGATCGTGGAGTTCTCGGACTTCCAGTGCCCGTATTGCGCCGAGGCCGCCGCCACGGTGCACAAGCTGCGCGAGAAATACGGCGAGCGCATCCGCTTCGTGTTCAGGAACTACCCGCTGCCGTTCCATCCCAACGCGCGCGCGGCCGCGCAGGCATCGCTGGCCGCGCACGACCAGGGCAAGTTCTGGGAGCTCCACGACCGGTTGTTCCAGAATCAGGATGAGCTCGGCAACGAGCAGCTGATCGAGCACGCGCGCGCCGCAGGCCTCGACGTCGAAGCCTTCCGCGCCGGCGCCACCGGTGCGGCGTCGGGCACCCGCGTCGACGAGGACATGCGGCTCGGCGAGCTCGCCCGCGTCCAGGGAACCCCGACCATGTTCATCAACAAGAAGCGCGTCGAGAACCCACTCGACTTCGACGACGTCTCCGAACAGGTCGACGCCGAGCTGAAGAATTAGTGGTCGGGGGGCCAAGCCCCCCGTCGCTCATGCGCTCTCGCGGAGCGCACGAGCTCGCCTCTTCGGACGCTGGCGCGTCCTCAGAGTGCGCCCCCCTTCGGCGCCAACGCGCCGGGCTCGCTCTGCTCGCTGGGCCAAGGGGAATGCCTTGAAGGTTCCCCTACCCCAGCTCGACCTGGGCCGTGGCGGCGATGTCCTGGGCGAGCTCGTTGATGCGTTTGTCGTCGGGGCCCTCGACCAGGATGCGGAGCTTGGGCTCCGTGCCGCTCCAGCGCACCAGCACGCGCCCGTCGCCGTCGAGCTCGTGCTCGACCTTGCGAATGCAGGCCGAGGTCTTCGGCAGCTCGTCGAGCGGCTTCTTGGCCTTGAGGGTCAGGTTGACCAGCACTTGCGGAACGTGCTCGATCACCTCGGCCACGAGCTCCGAGAGCGGGCGCTGCTCGCGCAGCACGATCTCGAGCACCTGCAGCGCGGCGATCAAGCCGTCGCCGGTCGTGGCGTGGTCGAGGAACACCAGGTGCCCCGACTGCTCGCCGCCGAACGCGAGCCCGCGGCTGCGCATGGCTTCGACCACGTAGCGGTCGCCCACGCCCACGCGCAGCAGCTTGCCTTTTTCGCGGGTCAGCGCGCGCTCGAGCCCGATGCTCGACATGACGGTCGCGACCGCGGTGCGCTTGCGCAGCACGCCCTTGCGCAGCATCCGCGTCGCGCACAGCGCCAGGATCGCATCGCCGTTGACCTCGGTCCCGCGCTCGTCGACGAACACCACGCGGTCCGCGTCGCCGTCGAGCGCGATGCCGATGTCGGCCCTGTGCCGCTTCACCTGGCTCGCGCAGTGCTCCGGGTGCACGGCGCCGCAGTCGGCGTTGATGTTCTTGCCGTTGGGCCGCACGCCGACGGAGTGGACCTCGGCGCCGAGCTCGCGAAACACCAGCGGCGCGACGGCGTACGCGGCGCCATGCGCGGCGTCGACCACGATGCGCAGGCCGTCGAGGGTCATGTTCGACGCGAACGTCGACTTCACGAACTGGACGTAGCGACCCTTCGCGCTGTCGATGCGCTCGGCCGTGCCGATGTGCATGCCGCTGGAGCGCGCCTTGACCAGCTCGTCGCTGTCCATCAGGCGTTCGAGCTCGGCTTCGCTCTCGTCCGGCAGCTTGAACCCGTCCGGGCCGAACACCTTGAGCCCGTTGTCGAAGTACGGGTTGTGCGACGCGCTGATCACGATCCCCGCGTCCGCGCGCATGCTCTGCGTCAAATGCGCGACGGCCGGCGTGGGCAGCGGGCCGGTCAGCATGACCTTGCCGCCCATCGAACAGATGCCCGAGCTCAGCGCGTACTCGAAGAGGTAGCCGGAGACGCGGGTGTCCTTGCCGATCAGCAGGCGAGGGCGGTGTTTGACGCGGGCCCGGGCCTGGTAGGTGAGGGCCGCTCCGAGACGGAACGCCACCTCCGGGGTCATGTTGCCTTCGTTGGCCCGCCCGCGGACCCCATCGGTACCGAACAACGTTCGACTCATCGTCGCGCACAGTAGCACGGCGCTCGCCCGCTCGGTCCCGAGTGGCGGCGCGCCCGTGCGCGCCGGCGGCCGTGCTAGAAGGTGCCGCTGCGGGGGCGTACGCGGGCGATGACGAACGAGAGCAGGGTCCTGTTCGGCGACCTCGAGCTGGACGAAGAGGGGGTGGTGGTGCTGCGCGGCGGCGTGCCGGTGAAGCTCCACCCGAAGCCGCTCGCGCTGCTGCTGCACCTGGTCCGCAATCGCCCGCGGGTCGTGTCGAGAGAAGAGCTGCTCGCGGCGCTCTGGCCCGGCATCACGGTGAGCGATCAGGCGCTGTGGAGCGCGGTGCGCGATCTACGCCGCGCGCTCGGGGACACCGATACCGCGGCGCGCGTGATCGAGACCGTGCGCGGGAGCGGATTTCGCTTCGCGGCCCGGCCGGCGAAGGCTGCGCCGGCCGCCGTCATGGCCGAGGCGAGCTCTGCGGCGAGCGGGCGAGCGCGGAGCGTCGCGACCGACTTCGTCGATCGCGAGGAGGCGATGGCCACCTTGCGGGCCTCGCTCGGCGCGGCGACGCGCGGCGACATGCGCGTGTCGTTCATCGCGGGCGCCGCCGGCATGGGCAAGACCCGGCTGGGCGCGGAGCTCTCGCGCGAGGCGCGCGAGCTCGGCTTCGAGGTGCAGCTCGGCGCCTGCTTCGACCGCGAGGCCGCGACGCCGTTCTGGCCATGGCTGCAGGTCATGCGCGGTCTGCTCGGCTCGGAGCGCACGGCGGGCGAGGCGCAGCGGATCCATGCGCTGCTGCCGGAGCTCGCCTTCATCGGCCCCGAGCTCGCGCTACCGAGCGAGGTGCCCGTGCACGCGGACCTCGATCGCACCGAAATGCGCTTTCGCTTCTTCGATGCGGCCGGGCTGTTCCTGCGGCGCGTGAGCGCGGCGCATCCTCTCTTGATCGTCATGGACGATCTGCACTGGGCCGACGAGGCGAGCCTGCTGCTGCTCGAGTCGGTCATGGCAGCGGGCTGCGACGCGCGCATCCATTTGATCGGCGCGTTTCGCGATCCGCCGGTCCCCCAACGCACGCTCGCCCGCGTGCTGGCGAGCTCCGCTCGACACGTGTTCGCAGAGCGCATCGACCTGAGCGGTTTGCGGCGCGAAGCGGTGAGCTTCTTGCTGCAGAGCGCTGCGGCCAGGCCGCCCGCGCCAGCCATGGTCGAGCAGGTGCTCGCGGCCACCGCGGGCAATCCGCTGTTCGTCTCGGAGCTCGCCAAGCTCGCGCTCGACGGGCAGCTCGCAGTGGACGATCCGCAGCGCGGACTGCCCGTGCCCAAACGCGTACGCGACGTGCTGCGCTGGCAGTTCGAACGGCTGTCGGCGGGCTGCCGGCGCGTGCTGCAGCTGCTCTCGGTCGTCGGCAGCGAGATCGAGCTCGCCACGCTCGCGCACGCGGCTCGCGTCGCTTCGCGCGCGCTGCTCGATTGGTTGAGCGAAGCCGAAGCCGTCGGGATGGTGGTGGCCCGCCGGCAAGCCACGCGCTTCGCCTTTGCCCACGACCTGGTGCGCGAGAGCGTCTACCGCGACCTCTCGATCGCCGCGCGCACCCGCCTGCACCGCTGCATGGCCCAGGCGCTCGAGGCCACGGCGCACAAGAACCCCGGCGCCGACCTGGGTCAAATCGCCTATCACTACGCGCTGGGCGCGGCGGACGGCGCGGCCGCGCGCGCGGTGCACTTCGGCGGCCTCGCCGGCGAGCAGGCGAACGCGCGCATGGCCTACGAGGACGCGGTCGCGCACTACGAACGCGCGCTGCAGTCGCTGCCGTTGCTGGGCGACGCGGAGCCCAAGCTCAACTGCGAGCTGCTGCTGGCGCAGGCCGAGGCGGCCTGGGGCACGCTGGAAGACGCTGCACTCGTGCAGCAGCGCTTCGTCGCGGCGGCGGAGGCGGCGCGCGCCGCCGGTGCACCCGAGCTGCTCGCGCGCGCGGCGCTCGGCCGGTCGGGCCATCGCGCGGGTCCCGGCGACTTCCGCGACGTGTCGCGGGTCGACCCCGTCGACATCGCGCTGCTCTCGGAAGCCGAGGCGGCGCTCGGCCAAGCCGAGAGCGAGCTGCGCGCGCGGGTGCTGGCGCGGCTCGCTCTGGCGGTTCGCTACGGCCGCGAGTTCGAGGTCGCCGACGAGCTGTCCAGGGAAGCCGTGCGCATCGCGGAGGGGCTCGGCGCCGTGGAAACCCTGGCGGAAGTGCTGCGCTATCGCCACGAGGTGATCTCCGCGCCGGCGTTCGCGCGAGCGCGCGTGGAGCTCGCCGAGCGCATCCTGGCGCTCGCGCGCAGCGTCCGGTCGCGGCCGATCGAGATGGTCGCGCTGTTGTTCCAGACCAGGGGCTGCTTCGTCACGCGCGACTTCACCGGCGCCGGCGCTGCGGGCGCGGCGTATGACGCGCTCGCGGAGACGATGAAGCACCCGGGCGCGCTGTTCTGCGTCGGCATTCGCAGCGTGTTCGTGCACGCGCTCTATGGCGCCTTCGAGCTTGCAGAGCGCCAGGCACGCGAGTTCTACGAGCGAGATCGCGCGCGCAACATGGGCGCGACCGGCACGTTCGAGGTGCAGATGATCATGCTGGGCATGCTGCGCGGAGAGCACGAGCTGGCCCTCGCGAAGATCCGCAGCATGCTCGATCGCTATCCGAACATCCCTTGGCTCGAGTGCGCGCTGGTGCGCCAGCACGCGCTCCTGGGCCGTCGCGCCGACGCCCAGCAGCAGCTCGGCATGCTCGCGATCGCGAGCTACCGCCGGCTCGAGCAACTCCACGAGCACAGCTGTCTCGGCGCCTACGTTCTGCTCGCCGAGGCCTGCGACGAGCTCGGCGACGCGCGTCACGCCGCTGCGCTCTACGAGCGCATGCTGCCGTACGAACAGCTGATGGTCTCCTCGTTCATCGGCACCATCTGGCAGGGCTCGATGGCGCACGCGCTCGGGCTGGTCGCGGTCGTGCTCGAGCGCTGGGAGTCGGCGCAGCGCCACTTCGAAGCTGCGCTGGCCATCGCGGAGGGCCTCGGCTCACCGCCGCTGTGCGCGCTGACGCAGGAACGCCTCGGGGCGCTGCTCATGCAACGCGGGCAGGGTGGCGACGCCGCGCGCGGCGCGGAGCTCGTCGCGCGGGCGGTCGAGACGGCGGAGCGCCTCGGCATGCAGGACATCCTGCGGCGTTCCAGGCGTTCGGCGAGCGCAGCGCGGCGGGACCTCGGCGTGGCCTGACGCGACTACGACCGCCAGCTCAACGCGCGAGCAGCGGTCGCAAGCGCTCGAGCGCAAGCACCAGCTCCGGCTCGGGCACGGTCGTGAAGCACAGGCGCGCCCAGCGATCGAAGGCGTGACCTGCCGCGGATCCCGGCATCAACGTGACACCCGCGTCCACGCAGCGCTCCAGAAAGCGCAACGGCGCTTCGCCGGGGCGCAGGTGTCGCTCGAGATCGAAGAACAGGAAGGTGCCCCCTTCGGGCGCGCGCACGCCGAGCGCTCGCGCCGCCAGCGCTCCGGCGCGCGCATAGCGGTCTCGCGCGTCGGCCAGCCAGGCTTCACCTTCGCGCAGCGCACGCGCCGCGCCGAGCTGCATCGGGCGCGGCGCGCAATACGAGTAGAACGTCTGCACGCCGCGGATCACCGCCATGATCTCCCGCGGACCATGGCTGAACCCGACGCGCGCCCCTGCGAGCGCGTACGCCTTCGACACGCTGTGGCTGGCGATGGTCCGGGCGCGTAGCTCGGGCCGCGCCCAGATCGAAGGTGTGGGCGTGGTGAACCACAGATCTTCGTAGACCTCGTCGGTCCACACCCACAGGTCATGGCGCAGGGCGAACGCGGACAGCTGTGCGATCAGCGGATCGGGCAGGACGCGTCCCGTCGGGTTGTGCGGGCTGTTGAGGTAGATCGCGACCGTGCGCGGCGTGCAGGCCCGCTCCAGCGCGGCGATCGGATCGAAGTCGGGCCGATCGAGCTCGGTGAAGAACGGCACCTCCACCGGGACCGCGCCGCGCAGCTTGATCGCGCCGCGCATCAGCGGCCACAGCGGCGCGGGCAGCAGCACCTCGTCGCCCGGAGCCAGCAGCGCGGCGCAGATCACTCCGAAGCCCGCGGTCGCACCCGGCATGACCTGAACGCAGTCGCGCGCCAGGGTCACGCCGCTGCGCCGCTCGACCTTCGCGACGATCGCGTCGAGCAGCTCCGGCTCGCCCTGCACCGGCGAATAGTTGTGCAGGCGCGGGTGCTCGCTGCTCTGCTGGGCCTCGGCGCGCGCTGCCGCCAGCGGTTCCAGATACGTATCGCCCACATGCAGCGGAATCGCGCCGCCTGCGCGCGCAACAGCACGTGCGACCAGCCGCGCGAGCCCGGGATCGGCGAGGCCCTCGGCGTGCGGCGCGGAGCGCGGAAAGCGCGGCATGACCCGCCCTGTACTACGGGCCGGGTGCAGCGGGCTACCGCGCAGCGCTGCCTCGGGCGCGGCTCGATCGAGGCGCGGGCCCGTCATAATGCGGCATCCTTTGTCCGGGCCTCGGGCTCCGCTACGATCCCACCATGGTCGAGGGAGACAAACGGGACGTCACCGTGCTCGTGCTCGGCCGGCCTGGACAGACCTCGCGCCGTTTCCGCTTCAACCGCCGCGCGGTCGTCCTGCTCGTGCTCGCGATCCTCGGCGCCGGGCTCGGGCTAGGCTACGTGCTGGGCAGTCGCCACGCCGTGCGCTCGCCGCGCGCGCCGATCGCTGGCCCGAGCGCAAGCGCGACGGCTCCGCCGGCAACGCGCGCACAGCCCGCACGGCCGCCCGCGACGATCGCTCCCGTTGTCGCAGCAGCTCCGGCCGCTGTCGATGCGGGCGCGCTCTCGGCGCAGGCCCCCGCTCAGCCCGTGGCTGCTGCCGCAGCGCCGAGCGCTGAAGGCGCTGGCCTGGGCGAGCCGTTGCTGTTCGTGCGCGACGGACAACAGGGCGAGCAGGTGATCGAGGTCCATCCGTTCGCGGCAGACGGCAGCCCGCGCGCGAGCGACTTCGCGCTGCTCGAGGCCGAAATGGCCTGCGGCAGCGGGCATAGCCAGCAGCCCGAGCCCGAGCTGGTGCGCGTGCTGCTCGCAGTGCACCGCGACTTCGGCAAGCCGCTCGTGCTGATCGGCGGCCGCTGCCCCGCGCACGCCGATCATCCCGACACCGCGGCCCACCACCGGGCCGGACGCGCCGTCGACCTGCGCCTGCGCGGCGTGTCGAGCGAGCAGCTCATGACCTGGCTGGTGAAGCGCGGCGTCGGAGGTGCAGGCCGCTACAAGCGCGCCGGCTTCGTCCACCTCGACCTGCGCACCGGCCCCCGCGAGCACTGGCAAGCCGAGGAGCCGTTGCCGGAGCGCGCGAAGGCCAAGCAGCCAGAGCCGCAACCCGCCGCGCCGAGCGACGTCGAAGAAGCGCCAACCCCAGCGGTCACGCCCGAAGTGGCAGCGCCCACGCCCGCGCAGGACAGCGTCCCTCAGGTTGTGGAGAACTGAAACGCCCCCCCCTACGGCTCCCACGTCACATCCAACCCCCAGCTGGTCTGCCCGAAGTGACCCGCGCCGACCAGGTCGTGCGGGAAGTACAGCTCCATCAGGAAGTCGAGCGATGTGCTGGGGTTGGTGGTCGGCTCGGCTTCGCTGCCAGCCGCTCCTGCTTCGCTGCCGCTCGCGACGCCGCCTTGCAGGTACACACGGTTGACGATCGGGCGCATGAACTTCGGCACGATCGACGTGCTCGAGAAGCCCGCGCTCACGGTGCGGCCGCCGCGCTTGTTGCCCTGTACGGCGATGCGCGGCATCAGCCCCGAGAGCTCGTTCTGCGCGCCGAGCGTGAGCACGCCGCTCGCGATGCCGTTGGCGAACGCGTCTTCGGCGTTCTCCGAGCCCCGCGCCAGGTCGGGGTCGTCCGAGGCGCACACGCCGGCAATGAGATAAGTGATCGCGCCGCTGTCACCGGGGCACGCGTCGGAGGCGAAGGTGACCACCGGCTCGGCCAGGGTGCCCGTGACCGAGACCGTGACCGGTGAGTTGCCGCTGCCTTCGGGGCGCTGCGTGGCCGCGAGGAACACGTCCGGGTTGATGTCGTTGGTGCCGTCGAAGCGCAGCGAGCCGCCGTTGACCATGAAGCGCTTGCCGAAGACCTCGAACTCACCGCTGTTGAACGAGATCGTGCCGCCGACCGCGAGC
>Ga0190265_10002543_pt1 | contig 12253 bp, 11 predicted proteins | sample Popmic124T_FD_133135 | JGI IMG/M metagenome (GOLD analysis project Ga0190265, IMG submission 133135) | Populus adjacent soil microbial communities from riparian zone of Indian Creek, Utah, USA - 124 T | ecosystem: Environmental > Terrestrial > Soil > Riparian zone | place: USA: Utah | collected... | reverse complement strand
TTCTCGTAGCGGCCGAGCCGGTGTTTGAAAAGGCGCAGATTCCAATTCGGATAGTAGGCATGCTTAAGCCATTTGCCCATGAACATGAAACGGCGATTGATCCAGTAGCCGACTGGCCTCGTAGCGCAGACTTGCAGTCTGCTGTATCGCAGGTTTTCAACCTGCTGGAGGCTCGAATTTTCCAACGTCTCAACAATTTCAACGCACTGCCGACTGCAAGTCGGCGATACAGCAGACTGCAAGTCTGCGCTACAGGAATCATCGCTGACAATTGCTCGAATTTCCTCTTCCGTTTCCGGCGGCAAAACTTCGTCCGCATCCAGAATGAAAACCCAGTCGTGTTTGAAGGGAAGGTTCTCCAGCGCCCAGTTCTTTTTCTTGGGCCACGTTCCGTTGAACGGAAATTGAACCACGTGCGCGCCGTAATCTCCGGCGATGCGTTGCGAACCGTCCGAACTGTTCGAATCAATCACGAACACTTCATCGGCCCAGGCCACCGACTCAAGGCAGCGCGGCAAATTCGCGGCTTCGTTTTTGATCGGTATGAGTATCGAGACGGCTACCTTCATTCAGTTCCTCCAAACTTTTTATTTCACGACGCTTGATCGGCTGGCACGGATTTCCGGCGCAGACCATCCACGGCGGCATATCTCTGGTGACGACCGCGCGCGCGCCAATCACCGCGCCTTCGCCAATGGTCACGCCCGGCCCGACAAACGCCCCGGCGGCAATCCAGCATTCGCTGCCGACGGCGATGGGCGAAAACTGCAACGGAAAGTGCGGATGCGTGTAGTCGTGGGTGCCGGTGCAGAGATAAGAATGCTGGGACACGACCGTCATTGAGTCGATGCGCACCGGCGCGAAATTCAGAAACTCCACCTCGCGGCCAATCGCGACATCATCACCAAACTCCAGGTTCCACGGCATGAGAATCTTGATGCCAGGTTCAAGGTGGCAACGCGCGCCAATCTTCGCGCCGCACATCCGAAGAATAACAACCCGCAACGGACCAAAGGGACGTGGAAGCATTTGGAAAACGGGCTTCACCAGCGATGCCCAGACAACGCGCCGGGCCAGCGTCCGGCGGTCCCAGCGCGTCACGCTCCGGGTGAGGTCGAGTTTGAAACGTGGTTCGCTCACTGCGCGCCTCCGTTTCCGTTCTTTTGCAGAACCGCGAGCAGATGATCGGCCGCGCGGTTGATCTCGAAGCGTTCCGCAAAGCAGCGGACAGCCGAGGCACGCATTTGCTCCTGCTGAGGGGGAGTCATCGCGAGCCAATGGCGCAGCGACTGCGCAGTGCCTTCCACCGTGTCTGCTTCAGCGAAGCCGGCGCCGCTCTCGACGATCTCACGCCAGATGTTCACCTCGCGCGAGATGAGCGCGGGCACACCGCAGGCGAGCGCTTCCACCACGGCAATGCCGAAATTCTCCTGGTGCGATGGCAGCGCAAAAACTTCCGCCGCCCGCAAAGCACCCCATTTCAAATCGCCGTCGAGCATTCCCGTCCACGTAATGCGTTCGCCAACGCGAAGGTCACTCGCCAGCCCGCGCCACTCCGCCCGGTTCTGCTGCTCTGGCCCGGCCATCACGAGATGTAAATCAGCGTGCGCGCGACTCACTTCGGAAAACGCGCGAATGAGGAGATCGCAACCTTTCTTCTCGTGAATTCGGCCGAGGAAAAGAACGGTTCGCTTGCCGCGGCACTCAGGAAATTTGCTCAGGAAGAATTCACGTTGCGCATCGGCGTCACCCGGCGGGCGGGCGATGCCCAGTGTCACGATGCGCTCGTTGCAGCGATAGAGCCAGAAGGATTCCCGCGCGAGACGCCGTTCTTCGTCGCAGGTGAAGAGCACCGAGTCCGCGTCGCGCAAGACGCGGTATTCCGCCCAAGGCCAATAGAGCCATTTCTTGGCGTGCTTGAGCGGATAGGTGCGCTTGAACCACGGGTCGAGCATGCCGTGTGGAAAAACGAAGTAGCTCTTGCCCGTTCCGCGCAGCGCTTTCCACACTCCGAAGCTGTTGAACTGCCAGATGCCGTTCACGACGATGGCGTCGAATTTCTCCGCATTGTCCCGCAGCCACGGCACGAAACGCGGCGAATAGCCATAGTGGGGCAGCCGTCCCGGCTGGCATCGTGCGGGAGACGTCTCGTCTGCACGCAGAGGTTCAGCCGGGACGGCTGAAGCACGGTTCGCAGGCGGGACGCCTGCGCCACTACTGCTGCCGAGCGCTTCGACATGGTGCGAGCAGTCCTTCACCCACTGGTCGCTGGGCGTGTCGAGGGAGGCGATCGTGACGTCGTGGCCCTGGCGTTCCAGCACGCGCGAGAACTGCTTGATGGTCTCGATCACGCCGCCGCCTTCGGGGTTCACGGATCGAATGGTGTGCAGAATTCTCATCGTCTCCTTCAACGCACGAAGCCGGCTTCGCGCTGGAAATACTTCAGGTCTGGTTCGAGAGATTTCACGCGCTTCGCGGGCACACCGGCGTAAAGGCAATGGGTCTCGGCGTGCGCTTTGTTGAGCAACGACTTGGCGCCGAGCGCGGAATACGATGGCAGGACGCTGCCGCCCAACAGCACGCAGTCCGTCCCGACGAAACAATAGTCACCAATCGTGACCGGCGCTGACGATTGCCGGCAGTCCATCAGGTCGATGCTGTGCGTCAGAATCTGCGAGCGGAAACCGGCGACGGTCGTGAACTCGCCAATGTGAACGGCGCTGGTGCAATCGATGATGTGCCGGTGCGTGATGGCCGACTGCGCTCCCAGGAGCAGTTCAGGAACGCGGTCCTTCTGATGCGCAAAGAAAGTTTTATTCTCCGCCGGGAATCCGGTGATCCAGTTGCCGCGTCCAATGGACGAGTTTGCGCCCATGTGAAGGCGGCGCAGTCCCTTGCACACGGTGAGATGACCGATGCTCGTGTGTTCGCCCATCACCAGTTCATCCGGGTAAACCAGCGACAGCCCGATGCGACTCGTCGGGTGCAGGCGATAGTCGCAAAAGATTTGCAGCAACACGCGCCGCAGCAACCACGGCAGCGGCAGTGTGAGAACGCAAACGATCAGATTCAATTTCGAGCGCATACCTTTTGATAAGCTTCGATGTAGTCGTTCACCATTCGTTCCGGCGTGAAGCGCTTCACGTTTTCGAAGCCGCGGGCGATGAGCTGCTGGCGCACAGTTGCGTCCGTAAGTTTCAGGACATCTGCGGCGAACCCCTCTTCATCGTCAGGTGCGCGCAGCAAAGCAGAATCGCCGACAACTTCGGGAATCGACGTGCTTCGGCTCGAAACAACGGGGCAGCCGCACTGTTGCGCTTCGATGGCGGGCCAGCCGAAGCCTTCGTATTTTGTCGGATAAAGCAGCGCGAAGGCATTGCTGTAGAGAGTTTTCAGCATTGCGTCGCTTGGACGTGGCACTTCGATGACGTTGCCGTTCAGGCCAATTTCATTTTTGAGCTGCTTCAACTCTGGCGAGAGCGGCTCACCGGCGAACACGAGGTCGCAGTCGAACTGTTGGCCCACTTGTTTGAAGATGCGCAATGCTCCGTCCCGATTCTTCCGGCGCAGGTTTGAGCCAACGTTGAGAAGAAACGCGCGGCCTGGCTTCAATGGCGGTTCGCCCGGAAAGAGATGGCTGCTGCCGGTGAGTGTGGCAGCCACGCCCAACAGAATCACGCACGAGCGTGATTGCAGGCTGCCTCCGCCGATCCTCAACAAGTCCGCGCGTGTCGCCGACGAGACACAGGTGACCATTTGCGCTCGACGCAGGCTGCGCAGAATCCAGCGCTGGAGAAATTTTCCAGTGAACGTCGCGGGACAATCGGTGCTCTCACCGAGCGCGCCGCGCACTGCCAGCAGGTCGTGACACGTGACGACGTGTGGCTTGCTTGCCAGGTGCGCGACATACATCGCGTTCGAGTGATCGCAGATGTGAACCACATCCGCCCAGCGCGAGGCTTTCCGCAACACACGGGGGAACACGATGAATTTGTCCAGGTAAGCGAGCCACTTGCGCTGTTTGCCCTTCAAGAGGCTGGCGCGCGTGAACACCGGTCTGGGACGCAAGACGCGGACTTCATGCCCTCGCGCGCGCAGGCCATCGCGCAGCATCGTGGCGAAACGCTGCATCGAGTGCTGGCGGTCCGGAAAATAATTGCTGACGAGCAGAATTTTCATGGGCTTGGGTCCAGCAATTTCTGCGTCCAGCCCGCGCCGCGCGCCGCGGCCTTTCGCGCCTGGATGGCCGCGCGCAGGGCCAGCACGCGGGGCGGCAGTTTTCGGCTCGTCTGTGGAGCGCTGGCTGCGGCCACCGCGCGCGGCAAGCGCATGGATGCGAGACACAAGCCGCCGAGGAAGCACGTGAAGCCGAGCGTCGTCGATTGGCCGAACTGTCCTGAGACAATGGGAATCGCGCACGTGCCGAAGAGAAGCAGGGGCAGGAAATGCCCGATGCGAGCCGCGCGTGCTGCCATTGCGCCCAGTTGCAGCGCCATGAGAATACGAATGAGCAAATACACACCGCCGAGGAAACCGCCGGATTCCTGGATCACGCGCTCCCATTCGTCCTCGGCCAGCACAAAATCCGTTCCACCGGTGAGCAGTTTCGCGCCGACGTTGGTGCCGAGGCCGAGGCCCTCACCGAAGAAAGGCACGTCGAACATGAAAAGGATTGGCTTCGTGAAAGTGCCGACGAAGCGCTGCACAAAGGCCTCCAGCCCGCCTTCCACGTTTTGCGTTTCCTGCAAGCGCTGGGAAAACGCTTCGATGCCCTCGGCAAAAACAGTTTTGAAAATGGCGAGGCTGCCGGCGAGAAATGCGAGCGCCACCGCAATGCCGATCAATTTCATCGCTTTGCCGATGAGCGCCGGCCGCAGAAACAGCGCCACCACAAACATCAGCACGACGATGGCCGCCATCGCCACCGTGCTGCGGCTGCCACTGACCGCCAGCGCCACCGCCACGCACAGCGCGACCACAGAAGTGAGCCAGAGCGGGTAGGTGCGCTTTTCCACGAGTCCGTAGATCAAAAACGCGGTCGTGACCGCGTAGAAATAAATAATGCCGGACACGAACGAGAACGTTCCCGACGGCCGCACCTTGTTTCCCGTAAGAGTGATCTGCACAGCGTCCGCGCCCGCGCCCGCGTTGAGCCAGTTGTCCGGTGCGGAACGGAATTGGAACGCCACCAGCACGGTCATGGGCACGGCAAGAATCAATATCCACCGGCCCATTTGCTTCACTGCTGGGAAATCCAAAACGCGCGCCATGACGTAAATCAGCGGCAGGTGCAGAATATTGCAGCGCCAGCCGAAGAGGTTGACGCCGAGATCGGAATGCGGACCAACCAGGCTCGTGGCCAGACAAAGGAAGCCCACGACACCGAGTGCGATGACGAAGCGGTTCATCGGAAAAATGCCGCGCGCGATGGCCAGCCCGTAAATCGCGAGCACCACTGGATCGCGAATGATCAAAAGCGGGTTGGCGAGCGAGGGCATCACCCATTTGCGGAGCGCCCCTTCGAAAATCAGCAAACCGAAGTAAGTCCAGATGAGGCATCGCAAGAGGCGTAATCCGTCGGTGGACGTGCCCTCGGTCGGGCGCGGCTCAAGGGGCGCAACACCCGCGATTTGAGGTCGAAAGCCTCTCCGCTGTTGCACTGACTTCATGCCGGGATTGCCTCCCGCATCAACGCCTTGCGCACGGTGCTGACGACTTTTTCACCGTAGCGTTGCCAGGTGTACTCCGCCGCCTTCGCGCGCGCCGCGGTTCGCATCGCCGGCAGCAAGTCACGATTCTCTGCCAGCCATGAAATCTTCTCGGCGATGCGTTCGGGCGAACGGATCGGAACGAGGAAGCCGGTAATGCCTTCCTCAATGAGATCTTCGCCGCCCGCATTCGGCGTGACGATCAGCGGCAGTCCGCAAGCCAGCGCCTCCTGCTGCACGAGCGCGCGGCCTTCCACGATGGAGGGCAAAACGAAAACGTCGCAGCTTTGCATGAGCTGCAGCACTTCGCGGTGCGGGCGCGGCGGCTCGTAATGAAATTGAGCGAACTGCTCACGATAAAATTCCAGCGACGCGATCGCCGCGCCCATAACGACGAGTTCAACGTCATTTCGCCGAAGCAATTTCATCGCGGCAAAAACATCGGCCAGGCCTTTGCGCTGCGTCATCGAGCCGGCGAAGAGCACCCGCAGCGGCGCGCTGGTCTCCCGTGTTCTCTGTTCAGGGATGCTGTGAGAAGACGGGGAGCCAAATTCAGCGATGATACACGTCTTGGTGGTGCGAGCTTCATCGGGAAGCGAATCGAGCACAAATTGGCTCGGGCACAATACTACGTCCGCCCGTTCCAGCTCCTCGGCTTTGCGTTCCAGCTTTTCGCGAGAGTCCCGCGTGCCGACGAGAGTTGGCTCCCATTCCGGCCAGCGCACGGCTTCTTCGGCGAGCAGGCGCTGGCTGGTCTGCCAGTAAGCGATGGGCAAATCATAGAACGTCGTCGAGCCACACTCACGCGCGGCGCGAAACGTGTCGCGGGCAATGTCCTCGTAGCAATAAACGGCGGTCAGACCAGCGGAGCGCTGGCGGCATGTCGCTGCAACGTGGGCGTCCAGATCGAAACAGACCTCGTCGATGGTCGCGCGTCCAGCGAGCCGCCGCAGTTCCGTCCAGGAATGAAACTCGATGCGCGCATGCTGCGCCGTAAACAAGCGTCGGGCGATCGTGCGGCGAAAGTTCCCCGGCAGCAATCGCGGCAACACGCCATCGTTGCGAATGCCAACGGTCGTGAAGAACACATGGAGCAAACGCGCGCTGTCGAGCGCCGCGAGCACCGCGCGCACGTTCGCGTTCCCGGTCGGATGTGACATCGCAATCATGTGGTAACCACCAAAGCCCGGCGCTCGGAGTGAGGTCGCGCGGCGCCATCAACGTCTTGCGCCGCGAAACTCTGAGAATCAGTCAGCATACCTGGAGCCGAAAGCATCTGGCTCCAGTTCTCCGCGATGCGTTTCCAGGCCAGCTCGCGGCCGGACAACTCGAGTAAGTGCTCCCGCCGTTGCCGCAGGCAAACCGCGTCGCCCAACATCCTCATCAGGTGGGGAAGGCCGGCACCGTCATCGTTCGCTATTGCTGCGTCACTCAGCGACGGGGGCAAATCAGCTTGAGACCGCGCCGAGAGAATCGGGATTGTTCCGTGACTGGCCAGGGCGGCGAAGACGCCGGACTTCGTCAGGATGTCCGGCTCATTCGCGAGCAGACCAAAATCGTGTCCGAGAAGTTCACGCGATATATCTTCCTTCGAGAGATCGAACCGCTTTCTCCAATTCACTGTCGCGCCGATTTTCTCCTTCCACCGCTGCCAGGCCCGCTCGTCTTCCGGGTCATTGTGCTTTCCGAGCAGCGTGATGGATTCAATAGCGCCCGCCTCATTCAAGGCACGGAGCAAATGCCAGTGGCGTTCCAAGGCCCACAACCGTGTCTTCGCGAGACCGAAAACCACGAACCGAAAACGTTGGCTGCGACCGGCGTCCTCGTCCCACTTTGAACTCAGCGCCTGCGCGACGGGGATGTTCGACCCAATGGGAATAATGCGTCCCAGTTCCGCCGAGCCATAAAACTCCGCGGTGAGTTGCCGAAAGTATCGCTCACAACTCGTGACCCATGCCTCCGAAAGGCCAACGAGTTCCCGAATGATCCGGCGCGCGACGGGCGCGATCCAGAAGGGTGAGCGCAGGGGCGAACTCCGCGCGTACATTTCGTGGAACATCGTGAATAAACGGCGTTGCGGCGCACTTCTCTTCCACTCCGCAATGGCCCCCGGCAGCCAGACTGGAATGCCTTTGGGCTGATACCCATAGCTCACGTAGTGCAGCACGATCGTTGCGCCACTGCGTTGTTCCAACGCCGCACGCAGCGCATTTTTGGAAAGTTCGAACTGATCGATTTGAACTTCCGGCCAGAGGGCCGCGGCTTCCCGGGCGCCGCGCGTGACGAGAAATCTCCAGGGCGGCAGCGGTTGGGGCCAATGCCTCCAAAGGTTCCAGCAATAATCACCCACGCCGTCGATGGCGGGCGGCAACTGAGGCGTGATGTGAATGAGAGAATTCATTTGCGGGACGGGCGGAGATAGAGATCCGTGACCTCGGCGCTCGCCGGCAACGTCAGCGCAGATACGATTGCTGTCGCAACATCGTCGGGTTGCAGAAACACGGTCGGGTCGTAAACCGATCCTTCAAGGCGGCAAACTTCTTCCTGCATCGGCGTGGCGGTGCGGCCGAGCATCACGTTCAGCACGCGCAAGCCGTGTGAGCTGGTTTCGAGCCGCAGTGTGTCAGCGACGGCTTTGAGCGCGTGTTTGGTAGCGGCGTATTGGCTGACGTTCGCGTGGCTGACCGCGCCAACTGTTGAATTGATGAACGCAACTGCACCCTTCGCGGCCATCAGTTGAGAAAGGAACGCCTGCGTGAGCGCAAACGGCGCCCGAACGTTGCAGCGAAACAGAGCGTCGAAATCCTGCAACGTCGCCGTGGCCACGGGGGCCAGCCGGAAAAGGCCGGCGCTGTGAACCAGAAAATCAAGGCGGCTCAACTGCTTCCTGACTGTTTCAGTGAGATGGTTGAGGGCCGGGTCGTCCGTCAGATCAACAGCAAACGTTCGTGCGCTGCCGCCCGCGGCTTTGATCTGGCTCGCGGTCGCCTCCAGTTTGTGAGGAACGCGCGCCACGAGCAGCACAAGGGCACCGAGCCCGGCCAATTTGAGCGCGATCGCCCTACCGACGCCACTGCTGGCACCCGTGATCAAAGCAGTTTTCTCCTTGAGACTGTCCATACGTTGGGGCAGTCACGGCCCGACCTCCTTGAGCAAGCCGTGTGATGAAAGTATATCCGCTGCGCGGGCCAGCTTGTCAAAGGATAGGCCCGATTTTATGGCGATTTGCGCGAGTGAATGAAGGCCATCGCTGAAGTTCAGGACCCAAAGTGCGGGCACCACGTCGCCATTCATTGCTTCGTAGAGGCCGTATTTGCCGAGTTGCGGCTCGCCTTTCGGTTTGAGGTTGAGGAACCGGCGCGAGGTGTGGTGCGTGAAGCATGGCGCGTGGTCCGGTGAATCATGCGAGGGGCCGACGCGCTGTCGTTCGATGCGACCGAGCACGGCCAGTATTTTCTCCAGCGAATCACCCAGCGCTTCAGGTGTGATAAATGTGAGATTGTCCGCACTCGTGTGGTACTCGGGAAAAGTGCCATGTGGAGAGCGCATCAAGCAGCCCACCGGCAGATTGAATCCGGGAGAACAATACTGCCGCTCGTCATAGCCGTAGGGGAAGAAGTCGAGAATTCGATGCGAGGCGCCGGTTTCGTTCAATGTCTCTTGCACCGCGCGATCAATTTCGGCGTCAGCCCGCCGCGACTTTTTGTAAGTGATGTCTCCGTCATCGCCGAGGCACGTCAGGACAAGGCCGTGCTTGATGCGAGAAATCCTGTCTTCGTTTCGGGCGAGCCACGTGATCGCGCCAATCGTTCCGGGAAGAAAAAGGAAACGATACGAGAAATGGCTGGGAGACTTGCGCAAGTCTCGCACGGCCTGAGCCAGGGCCACGCCCACTACGACCCCGGACAAATTGTCATTCGCCAGTGAGGGATGGCAGCAATGGCAAGAGATGAGAAACTCATTCTGGGTTTCACCGGGGATCAGCAACTCGGCATAACTGAGCGCACCGGGCGCGAGCGTCGAGTCGATGCACACTTCGTATTCGCCATCGTCCAGTTGCTGAAGCTGGTTGTGTGCGAGACAAAACCCCCAGTCGCGCTGGTAGTAGCTGGTGCGATAGGGAATCCAATCCGGGTGGTCCGGCAACGTGTGCAGATGCCCTTTCAATTCCGCAAGGCGGAGACGCCTTCGCACCGGAGTGCTGTAATTCACGACGTGCAGATTCGAATCGCGAAAATCGACGACGCGTTCCCCGCGTGCGTTTTTGATCCACGCATCGCGAATGTTCCACTCATCAGGAATGGTCCAGTCCAGCACCGGCGTGCCGCTCGGCACCTCATGAATGGTGATTGGCACCTCACGCTGAATGCGCCGCAGCGTCGCGCGCAGTCCATCGCCAGTAATGCTTCGGCAAATCGGAAACAACTCGGACGCCAGCGCGTGCATCCACTCTCCCGTCTCGTAGCGGCCGGCGTGAGGAGGCTCTAACCGTTTTCGTTCAGATGGAACCTCGTTACCTCGGCTGCTACGAATCCTTAATGCGCCGCTCACGTTGACTCCTTGAAATCAGGATAACTCGCGTCACGCTCATTCATGAGGCGCCGCTCTGCTTCCGGCCACCGAATGGCAAATGTGGGATCGTCCCACCGAACTCCGCGCGCGAGCGCGGGCGCATAGGCGGCGCTGATCTGATAGGCAACTTCCGTATTGTCTTCCAAAGTCTGGAAGCCATGCGCACAGCCTTCCGGCACATACATCTGCGTTCGATTGTCTTCCGTGAGTTCAATGGCGAAGTACTCCTTGTAGGTCGCCGAACCCGGGCGCATATCCAGAATCACGTCGAAAATGGCGCCGCGCGTCACACGCACCAGCTTGCACTCGGCCTGCGGCGGCTCCTGCCAATGCAATCCACGCAGAGTGCCGCGCGCTTTGTTGAACGAGAGACTGCACTGGACAAGACGCGCGTTGAGTCCGCGCGATTGAAATTCATCCACGCAAAACGTCCGGGCGAAGAAACCCCGCTCATCTTCGTTTCGCGCAATATCGATCACGAACGCTCCTTTTAGTTTTGTCTCGGCATAAACCATTGCTCCCCCTTTCGCCCTTTGGAGCAGCGGCGTAATTTACACCACTCCGGGTTCCGGAATCGGCACCACGAACCGCCCCCCCCAATCGTGGATGCTTTTCATCTGGTCCATGACTTCTTCCTTGATGTTCCAGGGAAGAATCAAAACGTAATCCGGCTTCGTCTCAAAAATTCTGGCCGGCGCAAAAATGGGAATGTGCGTGCCGGGCGTCAACAGGCCCTGCTTCTTCGGATTGCGGTCCACGAGATAGTCGATGAAGTCCGTTCGAACGCCGCAGTAGTTCAGCAACGTGTTGCCCTTGGCCGGCGAGCCATAACCGGCGATGCGTTTGCCCGCGTCCTTCAGGTCACTCAACAACCGCAGGAGCTTGCGCTTGGTCGCCTTCACCTGTTCCCCAAACCGCTCGTAGGTTTCCATCCGGCCCAAACCGAACTCGATCTCCTGGCGTCGCATCGCTTCAACGCGCGGCGTTACTTCGGGTTCATTGTCCAGCGTATGGCGCGCGAAAATGCGCAGTGAACCGCCATGAGTCCTCAATTCCTCCACGTCGAACAACGTCAGCCCATGCTGCGCGAACATTTTCTCCACGGTCATGAAACCGAGATACGAGAAATGCTCATGATAGATCGTATCGAACTCGTTGTTCCGCATGAGCTGGAGCAGATGCGGAAATTCCATCGTGAGGATGCCACCGGGCTTGAGCAGAATTCTCAACCCGCCAATGAAGTCATTGATGTCCGGCACGTGCGCCAGGACGTTGTTCCCGATAACGAGATCAGCGTGACCGCGTTCGGCGACAATTTGCTGCGCGGTCTCCACCCCGAGGAACACGTTGACGCTCTCGATCCCGTGAACCTTTCTGGCCGCCTCGGCGGTGCCGCTCGCCGGCTCAATCCCAAGCACCGGAATCCCGCGCTCCTTGAACCAGCGCAGCAGGTAGCCGTCATTGCTCGCCACTTCAATGACCTGATGCTGCGGCCCAAAGCCAAACCGCTGAATCATCGTTTCGCAATAGCCCCTCGCGTGTTGCAGCCAGGAATCGGAGTAGCTGGAAAAATAAACGTAGTCGGGGTTGAAGATTTCCTCCGCCGTGGCGCCTTCGAACTCTTCCAGTTGCACCAGAAACGAATCCTCGGCGACTCGAACGTGGAGGGGATAGAACTTCTCGGGCTTCGTGAGGTCGGCCGGGCGCAAATTGTTGTTCGCGATTGGCGACATGCCGAGATCCACAAACGTGTTTCTCAACGGCGCGCCGCTAAAGCTGCAACGCGGTTCGCGACTGCCATCCTCGAAACGCGGCATCGGTTGCTCTCTCGTCACCACAGGCGTGGTCAGGCGGTTCACTTTTTCGGCAACGATCATAAACTCAACACCTCCTCCCGCCGGCTGCCACGCGGCATTTCGGCGCGCACCTCCACCGTCGGATCGTCCCGGGACGGCTCACTCACATCACGGCCC
>Ga0190265_10002542_pt1 | contig 12253 bp, 8 predicted proteins | sample Popmic124T_FD_133135 | JGI IMG/M metagenome (GOLD analysis project Ga0190265, IMG submission 133135) | Populus adjacent soil microbial communities from riparian zone of Indian Creek, Utah, USA - 124 T | ecosystem: Environmental > Terrestrial > Soil > Riparian zone | place: USA: Utah | collected... | reverse complement strand
GTGCGTGATCATCGAGAATTGGAACGACGGGCAGGGCGGAACGGGACAGAGCTTCAACCTCTACGATCGCGTCTCGCAACGCTGGCAGCAGACGTGGGTCGACAACACTGGCGGCCTGCACGAATACTGGGGCGGATTGAAAGATGGCAAGATGGTCTACGTTGGCGAGGTGTCGGTTGGCCCGGCGGTTCGATTTGCCGGCAAGCGCACCCTGCGTGTGACGTTCACTCCCCTGGGCCCCGATCGCATGCGCCAGGTGGCCGAAGGTTTGAGCTCGGACGGCACCTGGACCACGCAGTACGATTTCATCTACACCCGCCGCGCGAAGACACCATGACCATCACGGCCGACAGCCCTCGCCATCATCTCGACGTCGTGGTATTCGCGTCGCCGCTGGCGCGCGTCGGCCGCTGGCGCTGTCCGGCGGAACATCCGCAATTCATCGATTCGGGCCCGACGCCGGACGCGCTGTTCGTATTTCCGCGCGAGGGCGTGTGGATCAAGCACGACGGCGGCGCTCCGTTCGTCGCCGATGCGAACACGGTTACCTACTACAACAAGGGCCAGTCCTACACCCGCGGCAAGTTGAGCGCCCGCGGCGATCAGTGCGAATGGTTCGCGGTGGCGCCCGAGGCCATTGCCGAAACGCTGTCGGCGCATGAGCCCGCCGCGATCGATCGGCCCGACCTGCCGTTCCGTTTCACGCACGGGCCGAGCGATCCCGAGAGTTACCTGCGGCAGCGCATGGTGTTCGAGCACGTGTCGCGCGAGCGCAATGCCGATCAATTGTTTGTGGAAGAAGCGGTGCTGTCGATCCTGGGCGACGTGACCGGGCTCGCCTACGTGCGGCAGGGCGCCAGGGCCGCCGGCCGCGCCCGCCGGCGGCGGGACGTGGACCTCGTGGAAGCGGCGCGCGACGTGATCGCGCGCCAGTTCAAGGACAACCTGTCGCTATCGGCCATCGCGCGCGAAGTGGAATCGTCGGTGTTCCACCTCGCGAGGGTGTTCAAGGCGCGCACCGGCTTTTCGCTGCACGCGTATCGCAACCAGCTGCGGCTGCGCGCGGCGCTCGAGCGGCTGGCCGAACCTGGCGTCGACCTGATCGACATCGCGCTCGACCTCGGCTTCTCGAGCCACAGTCACTTTACCGAGACGTTCCGGCGGAGTTTCGGCAAGACCCCGTCGGCCACAAGGCAATTCTTGTCGAATAACGAATAACGAATTACGAAGGCAAGCGTGTTCTTTCGTTCTTCGTTATTTGTTATTTGTTATTCGAAGTCGCCGGAGGCGACTTCGGTTCGGTGTCCCACCAGAACTGCTTCGGCAGCGGCTTGGCCTGCGGCCACACCATGTTGAGGGTGTCGGCCTCGTAGAGCTCGCCGTTCTTCATCACGTAACGGATCGAGTTGGTGTTCTTGATGTTCTCGAGCGGGTTGCGATCGAGCACGAGCAGGTCGGCCAGCTTGCCGGCCTCGAGCGAGCCGAGATCCTGCTGCAGGCCGATCGCCTCGGCGCTGTGCATCGTGATCACTTGCAGGGTCTCGTGCGGGGTGAGGCCGCCCGACGCGAGGTTCCACGTTTCCCAATGCGCGCCCAGGCCCTGCAGCTGTCCGTGACTGCCGAGGCCGGCGCGGCCGCCGGCACGCACCACGTCGGTCACACCCTTGGCGATCAACGCGTGACCGTACTCTTCCGGCAGGAACCATTGCGGACGCCGGCGAACCATGCCGTCGAGCAGCTCCCACGGCACCCACTTGCGCAGCTTCGCATCGTTCGCCGGTGACTCCGTCTCGAACCAGAAGTTCTCGCTCCACGGCGCGCCGTAGGCCACGAGGATCGTCGGCGTATAGAACGTCTTCGTCTTCGCCACGAACATCGTCACGTCTTTATAGAGCGGCGCGATCGGGAAGCTGTGCTCCTGCCCCGAGTAGCCGTCGGCCATCTGCGTCAGATTCAACTTCAGGTCGAGCGAGCCTTCGATGGTCGCGGTGATGCCGTACTCCTGGCACGCCTCGATGATCCACTGGCGGACGATGCGATCGCCGGCGACGTACTGCTTCAAGGTGTTGGTGCGATACGCCTCCTTGTAGCGCTTCACGAACCGGAACGCGGCCTCGCGGCTGTCGATGCCCGATCCGGAGAACACGCCCGGCCCGGTGGCATAGATGCGCGGGCCCGGCATCATGCCGCTATCCACCATGTCGGCATAGGCGAACACATCCGGCGTGGACGTCTGCGGATCGCGCGTGGTGGTCACGCCATAGGCGAGGTTGGCGAGGTACTGCCACACCTCGGTTTGATGCAGGCCGCGCGGCGCCCACATGTGCGCGTGCGCGTCCACCAAGCCGGGCATGATCGTCTTGCCGGCCACGCTGATGGTCCGCGTGCCGGCGGGAACGGTGAGCGAGCCGCGTTTGCCGACGGCCGCCACGCGATTGTCGGTCACGAGCACATCGCCTTGCGGAATCACCTCGTTGCCCTTCATGGTGATGATGCGCGCGCCGGTGAGCAGCACCGAGCCTTTGGCCCTCGACCGTGGCATCTCGACGACGATCTCGGATTTCTGCGGATCGGCGGCGTCGATGTCCTGCCGGAAAAACTGCGAGCCCCACGCCCACGTCACGGCCTTGCCGTCGCTCGTCCAGTCGATGTAGTCACCGCCCTCGAGCGACATCGCCTTCACGGGCACCGCCGTGTTGTCGCCGCGCCCCTGGATGCGCACGTCAACGGTCTCGCGCCCGGCCCTGGGTGTGGTGACCACGAAGTGCTTGCCCTGCAGGCTGACGAACGCACGCGTGCCATCCGGCGATACCCGAATATCGTCCGCGCTGGGCGGGTTGTTGCCGGTGCCGTTGCCGGTAATGCGGAGCAGCGTCCGGCGGTCGTAGCCGTCCATCGTGATGGTCTGCAGACCGCGATTGGTCGTGAAATAGACGCGGTTGCCGTCGTTGCGCGCGAAGTGCGGTCCGCGCCCGCCCTGTGCCGACGCCACCAGCGTCCCGGCGCCGCCGGCGGCCGGTATCCAGCGGAGCTCCAGCGTGTTCGGCGGATTCACGCCGGTGATCTCACGCGGCGCATGGTCGTCGTCGCGCTCGTCCGCGGGCGGCGTGTCCATCAGGATCGAATAGAGCTGATCTGATGCGGCACCCGCCATGAACACGATGCGCGATCCGTCAGGCGAATAGGCCGGGTCGAGGTAGTAGCCCTGGTTCGGCGTCAGCGTCTGCGGCTGGCCGCCATTCACGCTGACCCTCTTGATGTGGCCCCCGGTCGTCGTCCAGGTGGCATAGACGATGGACCGACCATCGGGCGACCACTGCGGCATGAACTCGCCTTCGGCACCCGATGCACCCGATGCACCTGATGCACCCGGTGCACCCGACGTCAGCAGCCGCGGAGTTCCATTCGGATAGTCCATGACGTAGAGCCGATTCATCGCCGAGAACACGAGCTTGCGTCCGTCTGGTGACAGCGACGGCCAGCGGATCAGCCGCGCCTGCACCTTGTCGCCGTCTTCCACGCGCACCGGCGTGTAGACGCGGGGCGCGATCTCGGCTTCCACCTTCGCCGTGAAAGGAATTGGCGTGGCGTCGCCGGTGGCAAAATCAATGCGCTGCAGCTTGCCGTTGACCGGAACGATCAACGACTTGCCGTCGGGCATGAAGTCGTAGCGCGGCAGGGTATCGCGGCTGGCGCGGGATTCCTGATCGTCGCGCGTCACCGGATAGGCGAGCCAGCGCTCCGCGCCGGTGTCGAGATTGCGGACGCGCAGGCCGGTGTGCGCCTTGTGCCGCGTGCCGAAGACAATCCACTTGCCGTCCGGAGAAATGGCCGGGCGGATGGCGCTGCCTTGCGCGTTGGTGATCTGCGTGACGTCGCCGGTCTCCGTATCGTGCCGATAGATCTGCCACAACGGGAAGCGCGCGTTGTAGGTGAACGTGCCGGTGCGCTGCGTGTAGTAAATGAAGCGGCCGTCGGGCGACACCACCGCGCCCATCTTGTTGGTCGGCGGCGCCGGCGGCGGCCCCTGTGCATCCGGGCCGGGCTGCGGCGGCGGGGCCGGGCCAATGCGCACGCCCGTGCCGCCGTCGCGGTGATACATGAACAACCCGAACGTGCCGGGCTCTGGCGGACGCGACTTCGACACCACGACGTAATTGCCGTCGGGCGTCCAGGCCGGCGACACCATGATCTGCGGCCGATCGCTGGTGCGGCCGTCCTTGCTGATGGCGCGAGGATTCGAGCCATCGGCGTCGGCGATCCACAGGTTTTCAACGCCGGTGCGATCGGTGAGGAAGGCGATGGTCTTGCCATCGGGCGACCAGGCCGGCTGGCTCTCGAACGACAGCCCACCCATGATGCGCTTCGCCTCGCCGCCGCCGATCGGCATCGTGTAGAGATCGCCGAGCAGGTCGAACAGGATCGTCCCTCCATCTGGCGACACGTCCACCTGCATCCACGTCACTTCGTCGGTGGTGAACTCGATCGTCTCTGCGGTTTTCAGGGTGAACCCTTCGGCGGGCTTCGCAGTGTCGTCCTGCGCTTGCCGCTCCTGGCCACCCAGCGAGGTAACGCAGAAAACGATCAAAGTGAGCAGAAAAAGCGTTCTCTTCATGGGCGTGAGTATAAGAGGGGTCTGACCCCTCGCCAATTGCGAAGTTTCCCGGCGAGGGGTCAGACCCCTATACTCGGCGCATGCGAATTTTCGGAGGCGTGCTGGCGGCCACGATTACGGCTGCGGTGGCAATTGCACAACTTCAAGCGCTGACGCGCGTGCCGTCCGCGGACGGACAGTTCTGGGACATCCAGGACACGAGCCCGTGGTCGCAGGATAGCGGCGGCATTGCCACCGGCGGCCGCGCCAATCCTTTCAACGGTTTTGGCTACCTGAAAATGCAGGTGCGGCGCGCCGACAACTCGCTGCTGGTACGAAACCACTATCTGCGAGGGTTCGGACTACACCACGACGGTACCGGACGCTTTGATTCCACGACGCCGGTCCTGGTCGAGAACGTTCTGGTCGCGCGCGGCATCACGACGGCGAAAGACTGGGACTACCTGCGCTATCTGGATACCTTCACGAATGCTTCGGCGGAAGAACGGCAAATCCAGGTGGCATGGGGCGGCGCCGCGGGCGCCTACACCGACGGCGGACTGGTGGCCATCGCCGCCACGTCCAGCGGTGATCGGCAGGTCGATCGCGGCGATACCTACGTCACCGTGATGCAAAACGCGCGGAGTGCCGCCAATCCATCGGTGGGCCCGTCAGGTCATGGCCCCTCGGCCCACGTGCTCGGCCAGGGCCGGCCGGGCGTGTTGACGTCGGTCGGCGACATGTACGGCGATCCGTTCGCCAACGCGTGGCCCGGCATGGATCCGGCGCACATCGGCTACGTCTTCACGCTCAGGCTTCGTCCCGGTGAGACGCGATCGTTGCTGACGTTCGTCGTCAAGGGATTGAGCGAGGTTTACGATCCCCGAGGCGGCTACCCCCTGCCATTCAAGGATGCCCTGGTCACCGGCGAAGCCGTCTACGCCGGAACCGACGCGAAAATTCCCGCCGCCGGCTCCCAGATCAAGCGAGTGACCGAGATTGCCGCGCAATTGGTGAAGAGCCCCGATCTTCGTGGGCTGACGCGGCTGCAAACGTCGCAGGTCGCGAATTGGAATCTCGTGGTGGCGGCGGCGAAGCCGTTTTCGGTCTACGAGAGAACAGTCACCGATCTGCAGAATGCGATGAACGACGGCGTGATCACGTCCGAGGACATCACGCGCGAATACCTGGGACGGTTGTCACGCTACGATCGGCACGGCCCAACGTTCCGATCCGTCCTGTCGATCAATCCCCGCGCGGTCGCCGACGCCCGAGCCCGTGACGCCGAACGCGCCGCCGGCAGGGTATTGAGTCCGTTCCATGGTGTGCCGATCCTTTACAAGGACAACATCGACGCGATCGAGCTGCCCACCACCAGCGGCTCGCTCGCGCTCGCCGATCATCGGCCGCGGCTGGACTCCCGCGTCGCGGCCGGGATGAAGCGGGGCGGAGCCGTGGTACTCGGCAAGGCAAACCTCGACGAATTTCCGTTCGGCGATTTCGGCATCAGCACGGTCGGCGGCACCGTGGGCAACGCCTACGATCCTTCGCTCAGCACTTCGGGCTCGAGCGGTGGCAGCGCCACCGCGGTTGCGGCCAGCCTCGCGGCGCTCGGCTTCGGCACCGACACCTGCAACTCATTGTCGAACCCGGCCGGCTTTGCGTCGCTCGCCACCATCCGCACCACGCGCGGCCTCACCAGCCGCGCCGGCGTGATGCCGCTCAATACCTACAACGACGCCGTCGGCCCGATGGCGAAGTCGGTTCGCGACGTGGCGCTGGCGCTCGACCTCGTGACCGGACCCGACGCCGAAGATCCCGTGACCGCCGAGGCCGCGAAGCATATTTCGGGATCGTTCGCCGCCGGCCTCGATGCGGCGACCTTGAAGGGCAAGCGCATCGGCGCATTCCGTCAACGGTTCGTCGGATTTACCGGCGAGCGTGAGGTGGCGGCCAACATGGAGCGGGTGATCAAGGAGCTGCAATCCGCCGGTGCGACGGTCGTCGACGTGGCGATTGCCGACTACGACGCGAAGTATGCGGCCGCGAGGGGCGCAGCGCCCGGGTCGCTGCGCGATGGCTGGACGGCCTATCTCTCGCGCGGGTCAAAGCCGGGCGATCGAGTCCTGACCATTCAGGATCTGCTCGCGTCGGGCAAGCTGGCGCCGGTCAGCGTCCGCCGCTTCGAGGGCGTACTTGCCCCCACACCGACCGGCGCGGCGCTCGACGCAGCGACGAAGAAGTTCTACGCCGGGCGCGAGACGTTCCGCCAGATTCTGGTCGACCTCATGGAGCAACAGGCGCTGGACGCCATCCTGTATCCCGCGAACCACGCGCGGCCGCACACGCATGAAGGCGGCATGGAACGTTACGGATCCGAACCGGGCACGTGCGAAGAGAGTGCCGCAACGGGGCTTCCGCAAGTGACGGTGCCCGGCGGCTTCATCGGCGGGCGATACCCCGCCGGCATTTCATTCCTGGGCAGGATGTGGGACGACAAGCGGCTGCTGGAGATCGCAGCCGCCTACGAGCGCGCAACGCACCATCGGCGTCCGCCGCCGACGGTCCGTTAGTACAAGACTTTTTCTTCGCCCTGTTCCGCGATCAGCTTCTTGAAGTGCGCCACCAGCAGGTCGCGCCGCTTCATCATGGCGTCGATCTCGGGAGTGGTGAGCCATTCGCCGGCCGCCGTCTTCACGCGCTCTTTCGTCAACGTTTCGAGCCGCGGCAGCAGCGTGCGATCCATCTTGGCGAGGTCCTTGTTGTACATCAGCTCAGGCTGCAGGCGGAACCCGCGCGTAAAGTCGATCATCACGACCTTCCATGCCGGCGTGATGAGCACGTTGGTCAGGTTGCGGTCGGTATCGCGCACCAGCGCGGTGAACACGCGCATGCGATACATCTGGTAGTTCCAGTCGGTTGGATTGGGCGGCTGGATCTTCTTCTTGAGGCGATCGCTCTCGTCCATCAGCGTATCGACAAACCAGCTCATCGAGCCCATCGCTCCGCCCCAACGGCGCTCGACGTGCACCGGCATCATGTAGTCGAGGCCGAGCAGTCCGGCGAGGGCGTAGGCCCCCAGGTTGTAACGGTAGGAGTCGACGAAGTTCAGTTCCGTGCTCGCCGAACGGCCGCCGCCGCTCAGGTTCGCCACCATCTGGCGCTCGTCGACGGCCTGGAAGACCGCGTCGTGCGTAATCGCGCCGTCGCTCAGCGTCACCCGCTTCGGGGCGGTCACGCCCTTGTTGGTGGTGCGCGTGCGAATCACTTTCGCGTTCTTGAGGAAGTCTTTCATCTGCTCCACGGTGAGTTGTGGAGCGGGCGCGGCAGCAACGGTCTGCGCGTAGGCGGGAACGGAAACGAACGAGGTCAGTAGCAGGACGACGAGGGCGCCGCCGATCCTGGTCATGGGGGACCTCCGCAATCGCCCGCCCGGAGGCGGGCCACACTGTGCGCGTTTACTTGACGATCTTCGTGAAGTTCACCGAGGCGCCGCCCGCTTCCGGCCGCACGTCCAGGCTGAACTTGCTCTTCGCCATCGACATCGTCACGGTGCGCGCCGACGCGATGCCGAAGGCTGCACCCATAACGACGTCAGTGGCGTGATGGCGGTTCCATGCCATGCGCGCGAGGGAGACATAGCCGCCCAGCGCATACGCCGGCACGCCAATCTTCCAGCCGTAGTGGCGCTGCAGGACGGTGGCCGTGGCAAAGGCGCTCGCCGCATGCCCCGAGGGGAAGGACTTGTTGTTGCTGCCATCGGGACGCTCGCGTCGCACGGTGTACTTGATGGCCTGGACGAAGGTTTGGGAGACCAGCTGCGAGCGGACGATGTCGCGGCCGACGTGGGCGGCCCTCTGGTTGCCGATGCTCTTGGCGACCCCGTAGGTGGCAAACCCGGCGGTGACCTGAAACGCGAATTGGCCCAACAGGTTGCCCGACTCGAACAGCGACGTGGGGATGTTGAACCCGTTGTTCACGCCTTCGCGGTCCCACGGCGCCGTGGCAATGGCGACCAGCGAGACATAGCTGAACACCTTCGCGGTGTCCTTGCTGAAGAAATTCTTGAAATCCCCGGCCGTCAGCTTGAAGACGTTCGTGGTTTCAATCGCCGTCGCCGCCGGGATTTCACCGGGACGGACGGTCGGGGGCAGCACAATCTGGCCGTCCGGCGCAGTTGCGGCGGTCGCAGTGGCGGCATCCCCTGGATTTTCCGTGGGCAATGGCTCCTGGGCCCACGCGGGGGTCGTCAGGGCGCAAAAGGCCAGGGAACACACGGTTAAACGCAAAACGTGCATCAAATGACTCGCTTGAATTGATATACGAAAAAACGGCTTACAGTATCTCACGGCTGGCGCTCGAACCCAACGAGTATCCAATTTCCTGAATTCCGGCGGAAATACGCCGAAACCGGCTTGGCCCAGGCCTCGGGGCCGCCAACGGCCACAAGGTCCACCTTTATGTAATCGGTCGTTGGCATCTCCGGCATCAGCATCGGACTCTGGGTTTCTTCGGTGGTCGCCACCAGGGTGGCCCGGTCGGACGTGTTATCAAACGTGTACCAAAGCGCCCGGTACCCCGGGGCGCGGTCCGCCACCGCGGCATCCGACGCCGCATTGCGGAACGTCAACTGGCCTCTGGCATCGAGGGCGGGGTCGACAATCGGGTTGACCTTGGGCAGGAACGTCTGCAGGATGCGCATCCGGCGATCGATGATCGCCTTCGCGAGAAACTCCGTCGATCGGGCATCGCCGAACTTTCCTTCCGCCACCGCGGCGCGGATCATGTCGTCGGTGATTGCGAGCAGCTTGCTCGCCGCCCAGAACGTGTCGTCGGGACGCATGTGGCGGAACGCCGCGTTGGTGATGTGCGGCCACCAGGTTTCAGGATCCCACTTGGCGTGGTCGCGCGGCAGGCGGCCGATGGCCGGCGATTCGAAGTAGTCCTGCGTGCGCCAGACCGGCACCTTGAAACCGAACGTCAACACGCGCTTGCCGATCTCGCCGGGTTGTTCGACCAGCGCTTCGTAGCCTTCCCAGCCCTCGCGGGGGCCGACGGCGGCGCTGCCGAGCGCGGATCCGAAATCCAGCAGGTAATGGCGGATGAAGCTGCGTCCGTTCTCGGTGATGAGCGACGACAGCGAGTTGATGCCCTTGGCGTCGACGTGATTGAGCCACGCGGCGAACACGAAATAGCCGCGCAGCTCGCGGCGATGCTCGTGCGGGACGATGTCGTTGGGATCGTCGGCGCGCGTGCCGTCGAAGCGAATGCGGCCCACCGGGCGGCCGGGCGTGGCCTTGCTGAGAATCACGCGATACGAGCCGTCGGGATCGCGATCGGCGCGCGACAACAACCAGGAGATATCGCCCTGGTGCATCGCCCGCGCGGTTTCTCCAGGCGGCGTGATGCGCGTGTCCTTGCCGATCACGAGGTTCCCCGGCACCAGTTGGCCGATGTGATATTCGGCCGTGTGATAGCCGGCCGACCAGAACAGTTTGGCGGCGACGATCTCACTGCCCGTGGCCATGGCGCGCCAGCCCGGCGGATCGAACTTCACGAACCACAGCTCGTTCGCGGCGTCGCGAATGGTGAAGCCCGGCGTGACGCCGTCGCTCTTGGCCGACACCACCGTCCACTTGCCGGGTGCCGGACCATCGCTGGTGTTGGCGGCCCGCGCCACCAGCGCCGGCGTCAGCGGCATGCGGCCGGCGCGATTGACGAAGTAGGGACCGTCGGGCACTTCATCAACGGTGTTGATGTTCTTGGCGCGCTGTCCGCGGACCGGGTCGCCCGGCGTCGAGAACAGGTTCTCCAGCGTTTGGAACGCCAGGTCCGGCTCGTAGCGGGCCGCCGACTTCACGTCCTGCGTCATCGGCTCGCGCCAGATCGGATCGTCGGGATAGAAGCGCGGCGCCTGTGCGCCGAGCGAGAGCGCCGAGGCGGCGACGAGAGTGAGCGTGATCAGAATCTGTCGATGGAATGTCATCAGAAAGCCTGCGATCCGGCGAAGATGAGGCGGAGCCCTTCGCGTCCGCGGGCCGCCTCGATGCGGAACGCGTTGAAGTTGGGACCATGGAAGCGCGCGCCGATGCCCCACGCCGTTTCGAAATCACTAACGCGAAAATCGCGGCGGTCGGGGGCCACCTGCCCGGCGTCCAGGAACAGCGCCATATCGAGGTAGCGCGACGGCCGCCACCGATATTCACCGGTGAACAACACGCGGTTGCGATCGGAGAAACGGCGATTCGCGAACCCGCGCAGGGTAGTGCCGCTGCCGAGAAACGGCGCCAGCATCACCGGCACTTCGTTCCCGCTGTCGGTGGTGGTGAGCGTCATCAGCGCGCGCGCCGCGAACACGAACTGTTCGCGCACGAGCGGCACCAGTTGCACCACCTCGTACTGCTGCGTGTTGAACGAGAACGGCGCGCCATCGCTTTCGTGATGGCGTTCGATCGACGCGCGATAGTAGCCGCCGCGGGTGCTGTAGCTGGGCGAGGGACGCCAATCGACGGCCACCGCGGCCCGCGTGGCGTGATAGGTCAGCTCCTGATCGATGCCGGGCATTTCTTCCGGCGCGAAGAACTCCAGATCGCGATGGGTCTGGATGTTGATGAACGAATAACTGCCGGTGACCGAGACGAAGCGCATCGGCCTCAGCGTGAGGTTGCCGGCCAGTTCGAGCGGCGTGTAGTCGTAGCGTTGGCGGGTGTCTTTCGACGATTGCTGGCCGAGGCCGTAGAACGACACGCCGCGCGCGTCCATCCATTCCCCGGCGCCATCGACCTGGAGCTTGCCGCGCCACAGCGCGGGCGCCACCGCGACGCCGCGCAACATCGTGGAATTGTTCAGCGAGATGCCGGTCTGGACGTTGATCATCGCGGCGTTCTGCAGCCGCTTGAGGTAGCCGGCCCCAATGGCCATGCCGGTGCCGCTGTAAACGCTGCCGAACCACGGATACGGACCGTCGCCGCCGGCCAGCAGCGGCGAGAGCAGGACGCGGCGAATCACCTGCTCGGCCTGGCTGGGCCCTTCGGCGCCCAGTTGCCTGGCCTTCTCGGCTTGTTCTTCGGCGATGGCCTCGACGCGGGTGGACTGCGCCGCCGCGGGCGCGCTGACGATCGACAGCAGGACGATGAATACGAAGGAGTGTCTTAGAGTTGCCATTTGGTGCGTGTATAAGCGACGCGGAATCCATTCCGCTCGGCGTTGCGTTGCGAGGCGCTGCCCGGCGCCGCGACCATCATCGCCAGATTGCATCCCTGTGATGCCGCAGTATGTAGACGGGTGTCGAGCAGCGCAAGTTGCGCGCCCTTGCGGCGGCCTTCGGGCACCGTGCTGGCGCCGGCGAGCAGCGCCACGCCGCCATGCATGAACAACGCGGCGGTGGCGATGGCCTGGCCGTCGAGCTCCGCCACAAAGCAGGTGGCGCACTCGACGCTCGCCCGCGCGAAGCCGGTGATGAACGGCAGCACTTCGGGCATCTCGCCCCACCCGCGCGCGGCGACGTCGCCGTACCAAGCCGCTTCGTGAAGCTCGACGCCGCGGACGCGCAATGCACCTGTTGCACCTGTTGCACCCGACGCACCTGATGCACCCGCCGCACCTGATGCACCTGATGCACCTGATGCACCTGATGCACCCGATGCACCCGATGCACCC
>Ga0190265_10002541_pt1 | contig 12255 bp, 11 predicted proteins | sample Popmic124T_FD_133135 | JGI IMG/M metagenome (GOLD analysis project Ga0190265, IMG submission 133135) | Populus adjacent soil microbial communities from riparian zone of Indian Creek, Utah, USA - 124 T | ecosystem: Environmental > Terrestrial > Soil > Riparian zone | place: USA: Utah | collected... | reverse complement strand
AGGACGTAGCCCGAGGCGCCGGCCTTGAGCGCCTCGAAGAAGTACTGCTCGTTGTCGTGCATCGAGAGGATCAGTACGCGCAGCTCCGGCTTGCGCCGCGAGAGCTCGAGCGCGGCCTGCAGCCCCGTCATGCGCGGCATCGTCACGTCCAGCACAGCGAGGTCGATGTCCTCCGAGAGGGCGAGCTCGACCGCCTCCGCGCCATCGCCTGCCTCGGCCACCACCTCGAGGTCAGGCGCCGAGTCGAGCACCATCTTCAGGCCGTTGCGCACGACCTCGTGGTCGTCCGCGAGCAGGATGCGTGTCTTCAGCGGGGTGGTCATGCTTCCTCTTGTTCCACCGGGATCGTCAGCCGCACCTCGGTGCCCTGACCCGGTAGCGAGTCGATCGTGAGCCGGCCGCCGACAAGGAGCGCCCGCTCGCGCATGCCAGCGATCCCCGCCGTACCGCGCGGGAGCTCCAGCGGCAAGCCCTTCCCGTCGTCGGCCACGCTGAGGGTCACGCTGTTCACGTCCGCCTCGAGCGACACCGTCGCCCAGTCAGCGTCGGAGTGGCGCAGGGCGTTCGTAAGGCTCTCCTGCGCGATCCGGTAAAGCACGAGCTCCACCTCCGCGGACATGGACGGCAACTCCGCCTGCAGCTCTCGCTTGACACGTGGCCCCTCCTGCGCGCCGACGCGTGTGGAGAGCGCGATCAGAGCGTTCACGAGGCCGAGATCGTCGAGCGCCTCCGGTCGCAGCTCGCGCGCGATGCGACGCACCTCGTCCAAGCTTTCACGGACGGCGTCCGCTACCCCGCGAAGGGCGTGAGGCGCCTGTGCGGGATCGCCGTCCGCCGCCCGCTCAGCCTGGATCGTCACCGCGGTGAGCGTCTGCCCGATCTCGTCGTGGAGCTCGCGCGCCACGCGCAGGCGCTCGGCCTCCTGCGCCGCGAGCGCTGTCCGCGCAGCCTCGTGCCGCGCGTTCTCCAGCCGGTCGAGCATCGCGTTGAAGGCGCGGGCCATGGCCTGGCCCTCAGCGCTACGGGGATCGACTCCCGACAGCCGTCGGCCCGGCCGGTCGGGGTCGATCGAGCTCATCACCTCCGTGAGCCTGAACAGGGGCGACAGAACCCGCCGCAACAGGACGAAGTCCAAGCCGACCAGCACGACGAAGCCGGCCAAGAGCAGCGCAAACTGCTCGATCTCGATCGGCGCGTGGATCTCGATCGGCGTGAAGGCCAGCAGCAGAAGCGCAAGGAGGAGCACGGCCCCGTTCGCGAGGAAGACCCACCACAGCAACGACATCGGGTGCCGTCGCGTTGTCTGCGCCGGCGTCACCTCACTGTCAGATGGGGCGCGCGTGGAGCGCGCGTCCAGTGACGAGCGTGTGGCGGGCGGTGTCGAAGTCATGGGCTCGACACTGTCGAGCCTATCCCCGATGCTCAAGCCGAACGCGCCGTCGCCGAGTTGCCGGAAGCGCCGTCGCGAGGCCGTGCGCGGATGGCGTGGTCGGACGGATCGCATCGGCCAAGCTTCGCTGAAGGGGCTGGCCTTGCCGATGGGTACTACCACGCATTCGCCCGAGCCTCGCGACGGCGGACACGTGCCGGCTGCACGATAGGCCCCATTGGCGACCGCGCATTCCGCTCCGCGCTGGCCACCTCGCTCGGGTGCATCGACGCGTCGCTCCAAGGACTCCGAAACGCCGTCCCAATGCGCAGGCCGGCGCCGGTCGGTGTGCTCGGTGCAAGGAGAGCAAATACATAGCAATACCCATATGCGCGCGTGCTTGCGTGGCCGACATTGCGTCAGCAACGACGAAAGGCGGCGACGATGGCAGTTCTCGGCTGGATCGCGCTGGGGCTGGCGACCGCGGTGATGCGGAGCAGCTTCCGGCGTGGCGGCGAGCGGCGTGACGGGCTGGCCGCGAGCTGCACGATCGCTGTGGTCGGCGCGCTCCTGGCCGGCCTCGGGGCAGTGGCTGCCGGCGTCGGGTCGATCGGAGACTTCTTCCACACGGGCACCTGGCTGATCGCCATCGGCGGCGCGGTGCTCGCACTCGTCGGCTCGGAGCTGGCGAGCAATGCACGCGGACGCCGCGAGATCACGGGGCCGCGAAGCCGGGCCTGGGCCGGGCACGCCGGCGGTGAGAGCGAGCCGCTTGACCGGAACTGGTGAGGAACTTGGCCCGCGAGTTGCCTGTTCCCGCAGACACGACTAGGAGGACCGATGCGACTGTTCGCACGCAAGCGGAACGACGACGAGGCCGAGGAGCGCTGTCCCCACTGCGGTGAGCCTGTGCCCGACCAAGCGGTGGAGTGCATGATGTGCGGAGTCGACCTGAGGCCGCTCCGCGGACGGCCGAGCAGCGAGGAGCTCGAGTCTTCCACGTCCCCTCCGCCCGCCGGATAGTACGGAAAGCGCAAGGACGCGGCGAACGGAATGTCCGGGACTTACCGACGCGGAAATGGGCCTAATCACCCATAGCCGGACGGGCCTGCGGAGACCACCATGGGCCGCATGACCACGCACCTCTCATACGACGGGATCGTTCGCCATCCCGGACCGCCAGCCGCGACTAGCGAAGGCGATATCGCGTACGAACCCGGTGCCGCGCTCATGGCGGCGACCGACCTGGAATCGCTCCGTAGCGAGCTCGAGCGACTGCGCGAACGGATCGGCCTCGAGATCGCCGAGCGGCTCCGGGAGGCGCGCTTCTACGGCGAAGGCGCCAACAACGACGAGTACCACGCCGTTCGCGAGGAGCAGATGGTGCTCCAGGCCAGGATGGCGTCACTCGAGGAGACGATCGCGCGCGCGATCGTCGTCGACCCCGGCGACGCTGTGCAGGGTGTGGCGGCAATCGGATCCACTGTCTGGGTCGAGGATCTCGCCTCTGGAACCACGGCGCCATACCTGCTGACCAGCGCGCATCAGCCGATCGGACCGGACGTAATCTCGGCCGCTTCTCCCATCGGACGGGCACTCATGGGAGCCGTGCCCGGCACGGTCGCGACCGTCGATCTGCCGAACGGGCGCTCTCGGAGCGTGCGCCTCGTCGACGTGGAGACGGGAGCACGGGGGCGGGGCGACTTGGAAGCCGCCGTGTAGCCCGCAGGAACCCGAGCAGAGGATGACGCTGACGTCCTCAGCGATATGCTCGTCCGCTCGTTCCAAGGACGAGGGGGGCTGTTCTATGACGATGATCGATCGCCGCGCGTTCCTGAGGCGCACCGGCATGTCCACGGCCGCGCTGGCGGCGCTTGGAGGCCCGCTCCAGGGCCTGTTCGCGCGCGGCGCGCTCGCCGTCGGCTCGACCGGCGTGGCGCCCAACAACGGCGGATACGGACCGATCGGGCCGGTGCCCGACATGACCGACGATGTGGTGCGGCTGCACCTGCCCGAGGGCTTCGAGTACCGCAGCTTCACACCCACGGGCACGCTGATGAGCGACGGTGTCATCACGCCGGGGCGCCACGACGGCATGGCCGCCTTCTCCTCGGGCCCGAGCCGCTACCGCCTGGTGCGCAACCACGAGGTCAACGGCCCCGTCGGCGCGTTCGGCGCGAACAGCAAGGCGTACGACCAGATGGCGGGTGGCGGCACGACGACACTCGAGGTCAACCGCCACGCGGCCAAGGTGGAGTCGTGGGTCAGCTGCAACGGCACGCAGATGAACTGCGCCGGCGGAGGGACCCCATGGCGTACCTGGCTGACCTGTGAGGAGACCGTGAACGGCCCCGATGTGGGGCCCGACTTCACCGGGGCGGACAACAAGCTGCTGACACAACGGCACGGCTACGTCTTCGAGGTGCCGGTGGACTGGGGACCGGGCCAGCACGAGAAGCTCGTGCCGATCCGGTCGGCGGGCCGGTTCGCCCACGAGGCGGTCGACATCGACCCGCGGTCGGGGATCCTGTACCAGACCGAGGACAACTTCGACTTCCCGTCCGGCTTCTACCGCTACATCGCGCCGCAGAACCCGATGCAGGTCCGCGAGCTGCGCGACGGCGGCAAGCTCGAGATGCTCAAGGTCAAGGGCGTCCAGAATGCGGAGCTCGACCACGGCCAGACGCCCGGCGTCACGTATGACGTCGAATGGGTCACGATCGACCAGCCGGATACGACGTTCGCGCCTGGCACGACGAACAACCAGGCGATCGTGTTCGTCGGCGACCAGGGGCGCGCAAAGGGCGCCGCGATCTTCAGCCGACTAGAGGGCATCTTCTTCGACTCCGGCAAGATCTACCTCGTCTCGACGCAGGGCGGGGACACGCCGGCGGGCGAGCCGCCCCCTGCCGGCTACGGCGACGGTTTCGGGCAGCTGTGGGTCTACGACACGGCGGAGGAGACGATCACCCTCCTGTTCGAATCGCCGAGCCGCACCGTGCTCGAGCTCCCCGACAACCTCTGCATCAGCCCGCAGAAGTCGTCGCTGCTGTGCGAGGACGGAGCGACCGAGAACTACCTCCGCGGCGTCACGCCGGACGGCGAGATCTTCGACTTCGCGCTCAACGCGATCGAGCGGCGGATGGGCGAGGAGTTCGCCGGCGCGACCTTCACCCCCGACGGCAAGGTGCTGTTCGTGAACATCCAGGCGAGCTCCGGCCTCACCTTCGCGATCTGGGGCCCGTGGAAGAAGGGGGCGTTGTAGGGCTACGATCCGGGCGCCTTGTACTGGACCTGTCCCGCCCTGTGCAGGGCATCCATCGTTTCGTCGACGCTCAGGAGGACGGTCGTTTCGATCGAGCTGAGCGCACCGCCGCCACTGATCGCCAGCGCGACCGCGGCCATGGACACGTTGTCGGGGGCCTCCCAGAGGTTGTAGCCGTCGTGCGTCCCGAAGGCGTACCAGAACCCGTGGAGCTTTCCACCGACCGACTCGATGTACGACTGGGCGGCCTGCCGGCGGTCCTCTGGGTTGCCGATCAGCCTGGCCCAGGTCTCCGGCGTATAGCTGAACTTCGATAGATAGAGCGGCATCTCTCCCTCTCGTTTGCGCGTAGTCGTGGAGCTAATCAGTTCGATCGTGGAGCTAATCAGTTCCATCTCCGCGCGTACCCGGCGTTGACCCGGGAATAAGCCCCGCTGGCGCAGGGGGTTCACAACCCAAGGGAGATGGGATGAGGCGGACAAGGATGTTCGGCCTGGCTGCGGTGCTCACGGTGGCGCTGATGGCCCCGGCTGCCGCGCAAGCCGCAGAGAACGAGCTCAGCATGCGAGCGAAGATCACGAGTTTCGCGGCGCAGGACGGCCGGCTCGTCGCTCGAGGCGTGCTAACGGGGACGCTCCGCAATGGCGACGCCGTCACGCGTGACAGGAGCAAAATCCGGTTCCGGGTCTCGCAGCGGCGAGAGGGCCGCCGCTGCGACATCTTGACGCTCAATCTTCAGCAGCTCTTTCTGGAGCTGCTGGGAGCGCGCGTCGAGACGAGCGCCATCAACGTGGAGCTCTACGCCCGGCGCGGCGCCGTTCTCGGGAACCTGTTCTGCGCGCTGAGCCGAGCCCGGATCAGTATCCCGCGAATTGCCGCGGCGATGAACCGGAAGCTCGACGGGCGACCTCTGACGGTGATGGCCGCGGAGGGGCCGGTGCGAACCGCCGACCACCAGGGCACCTGCCAGGTGTTGAAGCTGATCCTGGGGCCGCTTCATCTCGACCTGCTCGGGTTGAATGTCGATCTGTACGGGCGGAATAAGCAGTCGCCGGTGATCGTGACGATCTCTGCCGTGCCCGGGCACGGGCTGCTGGGCGACCTGTTGTGCTCGCTCGCAGGCGGCGGGAACATCACGACGCTTGCGTCGCTTCAGGGAGTGCTCCGGGGACTCGGAGTGAACATCTCCGATCTCGACCTTCAGAACCTGCTCGGGAGCCTGGGTATCGGCGACCTGAGCGGAGGCCTGTCGCAGGTCGACCTTCAGCGCATCCTGGCGGCGCTCGGTCTCGGCAGCACGCCGGCACAGACCAGGTAGGTCTCGTCGGCTTGTTGATCGCGGGCGCGCTGCCGTAGGTCGGCAGCGCGCTCGCGCTTTTAGGTGAGTTCGAGCAGCACGGCCTCACCGGCGATCACGGTCGCGCCGACCAGTGGCACGCCTGGCCGGTACACGAGATGCGTATACGAGGGGGCTTCGAGGATCACTACGTCCGCCCTTGCGCCGGGCGCGAGCCGACCCACGTCGTCTCGCTTGAGCGCGCGAGCACCTCCGCGCGTGGCGGCGAGCAGCGCTTCCTCCGGCGTCATGCGCATGTCGCGCACCGCGAGGGCGATGCAGAACGCCATTGAGGTCGTGTAGCTCGAGCCGGGGTTGCAGTTGGTCGCGATCGCCACCTCGACGCCGGCGTCGATCACGCGGCGGGCATCGGGGTATGGCTGGCGCGTGGAGAAGTCCGTTGCGGGCAGGAAGGTGGCGACGGTGTCGCTCGCGGCCAGCGCGGCCACGTCCTCGTCCGCGAGGTACGTGCAGTGGTCCACCGATGCCGCCCCCATCTCGACTGCGAGCTGCACCCCCGGACCGAAGCCGAGCTGATTGCCGTGCACGCGCAGGCCCAGGCCGGCATCGCGGCCCGCCTCGAGCACGGCGCGAGACTGGTCGGCGTCGAAGGCGCCCTCCTCGCAGAACACGTCGATCCAGCGCGCGAACGGGCGGCAGGCATCGAGCATCTCGCCGCACACCAGCTCCACGTACTCGTCCGCGCGCCCCTCGTACTCGCCCGGGACGGCGTGAGCTCCGAGGAAGGTCACGTCGTCGGTCAGCTCGGCCGCGACGGCGCACGAGCGGCGCTCGGTTTCGGGCTCGAGCCCGTACCCGGACTTGATCTCGAGGTGGGTGATCCCCGCCTGGATCGCCTCTCCGCGCCGCGCGCGTGCGAGTGAGCGAAGCTCGTCCTCGCTCGCGGCGCGGGTGGCCTCGGTGGTGACCCTGATCCCCGACGCCGCGTAGGCCCGGCCGGCCATTCGGGCGGCGAACTCGTCGGCACGGTCGCCCGCGAAGACGAGATGCGTGTGGCTGTCCACGAATCCCGGCATCACGCAGCGGCCGGCGGCGTCGAGCCGATCATCCCCGGCCGCGCCCGCCCGCTCGATGCTCGTGACCAGCCCGCCTTCGATCACGACACTGGCGTCGCGCACGAGGCCGAGTGGCCCCTCGCCGAGCGAGGGCTCGGCGGTGACGAGGAGCCCGATGTTGTCGATCACGAACGCGCTCACGCGACCACCTTGCGGATGGCCTCGTTCAGCTCGTCGGCGACGTTGACGTTCGCGTGGCGCCCGTCGCGGACGATCTCCTCTCCGTCCACCACCACGTTCCGCACGTCCGCGGCCACAGCGGAGAAGACCACCGCGTCGAGCGCGAACTCGGGCTCCCAGCCGGCCAGCCGCACGCCGTCGAGCGACACGGTCACGAGATCCGCCCGCGCGCCGACCTCGATACGCCCGGCGTCCGGCCAGCCCACGCACGCGTGCCCGTCCACGCACGCGGCCCGCAGCAGATCGGCCGCGCTGTGGTGCCCCCGCTCGCCGCTCGCGAGGCGCTCGTCCAGCTCCACCGCGCGCGCCTCCTCGAACAGGTCGATCACGGCGTGCGAGTCGCTGCCGAGCGAGAGCGAGGCGCCCGCGTCCCTCAGCCGGCGCATCCGGCCGATTCCGTCGGCGAGGTCACGCTCGGTCGTGGGGCAGACACAGCAGCATGCCCCCGCGCGGCCGAGCATGTCCACGTCGCCGTCGTCGAGATGCGTCGCGTGCACCGCGGTGAAGTTCGTGGCGAGCGCGCCCGCGTCGTCGAGCAGGCCAGTGGGTGTTTGCTCGAAGGCATCCAGGCACGCCTCGTTCTCGACCGGCTGCTCGGACACGTGTGCGTGCAGTGGCCGGTCCCGCTCAGCGGCCCACCCGGCCACAAACGCCGCAGCCTCGGGATCGACCGCGCGCATGCTGTGGATCGCCGCCCCGATGCGCACCGACTCGTTCTCGTCGAGGTCGTCCACGCGCTCGGCCCACGCCTCCGCGCTGCCGTCGGAGAATCGCTGCTGCGCTCCCTCCAGAGGCGCCCCGATTCGGCCGTGTAGGTAACAGGAGTCGATCAGCGTGATCCGCAGGCCGGCCTCGGCGGCCGCGGCAAGCAGCACTCGCCCCATCTCGTTGGGATCGCCGTACCGTGCGCCGCGGCGGCCGTGATGGAGGTAATGGAACTCCCCGACGGTCGTGACGCCGGCCAGCGCCATCTCCGCGTAGGTCGCGCGCGCGAGCGCGAAGTAGGTCTCGGGATCGATCCGGTCGGCCACCCGGTACATCTGCTCGCGCCAGGTCCAGAACGAGCCGCTCGCCCGTTGGGTGCGGCCGCGCAGCGCACGCTGGAACGCGTGCGAGTGCGCGTTCGCGAGGCCCGGGAGCGTGAGCCCCTCGAGGACCCTCACATCGCCAGGCGGGGAGTGCTGCCCCACCGACACCGCGGCGATCGCCCCATCCTCGACCTCGACCAAGACGGCGCTCTCGGGGCGCTCGCCGCCGAGCCACGCCAGCTCGCACCAGTAGGTCGTCACGAGCCCACCCGCGCCTCGAGCTGTCGCGCGCGCTCGACGAAGGCGTCCTTGTGGAAGCGCTCGAACTCGGCCCAGGTCGACAGCGTGCTGGGATCGCCGACGCGGTCCACGAACAGGACGCCGTCGAGGTGGTCCAGCTCGTGCTGGAAGGTCCCGGCGGTCAGGCCGCGTCTGACCTCCTCGTGCTCGCCCCCCTCGCGGTCGAGGTAGCGCAGCCGGATGCTCACGTGGCGCGGCACCTCGCCGCGAAGGTTCGGCACGGACAGGCAGCCCTCGTTGATCTGCACGATCTCCTCGTCGAGCGGCTCGATCACCGGGTTCACGATCACCGTGAGCGGCACCGGCGGCTTGTAGGGGTAGCGCGGACTGCCGGGCCGCACCTCCACCACCGCCACTCGCACCGTCTCGCCAACCTGGTTCGCGGCCAGCCCCGCCCCGTCGGCCGCCCGCATGGTCTCGATCATGTCGTCGATCAGCCCCTGCAGCGGCTCCGATCGCAGCTCCTCCGCCGTGACCTCGCGCGCCCGCTCGCGCAGGACGGGGTGCCCGATGTCGACGATCTCGCGGGTGCTCACCCGTCGTGCTCGCGCATCGGGATGCGAACGCCGCGCTCCTCCGCGACGTCGATTGCCCGCTCGTAGCCGGCGTCAGCGTGGCGCATCACGCCGGTGCCGGGGTCCGCCGTCAGCACGCGCTCGAGCCTCTCGGCGGCGAGCTCGGACCCGTCGGCCACACACACCATCCCGGCGTGGATCGAGCGTCCGATCCCCACCCCGCCGCCGTGGTGGATGCTCACCCACGCCGCCCCGGAGGCGGTGTTCACCAGCGCGTTCAGAAGGGGCCAGTCGGCGATCGCGTCGGACCCGTCGAGCATCGACTCGGTCTCGCGGTAGGGCGAGGCCACCGAACCCGAGTCGAGATGGTCGCGCCCGATCACGATCGGCGCGCTCAGCTCGCCGCTCGCCACCATCTCGTTGAAGCGCAGCCCGAGGCGTCGCCGCTCTCCGTACCCGAGCCAGCAGATCCGCGCGGGCAGCCCCTGGAAGGCGATGCGCTCGCCGGCCATCCGGATCCAGCGCGCGAGGCTCTCATCCTCGGGGAACTCGTCGAGCACGGCGCGGTCGGTGGCGGCGATGTCCTCTGGGTCGCCGGACAAGGCCACCCAGCGGAATGGGCCCTTCCCCTCGCAGAAAAGCGGGCGGATGTAGGCGGGCACGAAGCCGGGGTAGTCGAAGGCGCGCTCGAAGCCGCCGAGCTTGGCCTCGGCGCGCAGGCTGTTGCCGTAGTCGAAGACCTCGGCACCGCCGTCCATGAAACCAACCATCGCGAAACAGTGCGCGGCCGCCGACACCCGCGCCCGGCGGATGTACTCGTCGGGGTCGTCGCGGCGCAGGGCGTCGGCCTCGGCGAGTGTCATGTCGGCGGGCACGTAGCCGACCAGCGGGTCGTGCGCGCTCGTCTGATCGGTGACCACGTCGGCCTCGAAGCCCTGCCTGAGCAGCTCGGGGAGGACCTCGGCAGCGTTCGCGCACAGCCCCACGCTGAGGGGACGGCGCTCGCGCTTGGCGCTCAGGCAGCGCTCGACGGCGTCGGCGAGATCGTCCGCCTCCTCGTCGAGGTAGCGCGTCCCGAGCCGGCGACGGATGCGATCGCGATCGACCTCCACGCAGAGCGCGACCCCCTCGTTCATCGTCACCGCAAGCGGCTGCGCTCCACCCATCCCGCCCAGGCCGGCGGTGAGCGTGATCGTGCCGGCGAGCGAGCCACCGAAGCGACGCCGCGCGATCTCCGCGAAGCACTCGTAGGTGCCCTGGACGATCCCCTGGCTGCCGATGTAGATCCAGGACCCCGCCGTCATCTGGCCGTACATGGTCAGGCCGAGCGCCTCGAGCCGGCGGAACTCGTCCCAGGTGGCCCACTCGCCGACCAGGTTCGAGTTAGCGATCAGCACGCGCGGCGCCCACTCGTGCGTGCGGAACACTCCCACCGGCTTGCCGGACTGGACGAGCATCGTCTCGTCGTCCGCGAGCGTTCGCAGCGTGCGGACGAGGGCGTCGAACGCCTCCCATGAGCGCGCGGCCTTGCCCGTGCCGCCGTACACGACCAGATCGTCGGGCCGCTCCGCCACGTCCGGGTCGAGGTTGTTCATCAGCATCCGCATCGCGGCCTCCTGCCCCCATCCCCGGCAGGCCAGCTCGGTGCCGCGCGGAGCGTGGACGACCCGCACGCTCACTCGAGGCTCCCGATCGCTGCCTCCACCGCGTCGAGGACCGCCCCCGACGCCACGAGCGCCTCGACCTCGGCCAGCTCCGGCGCCAGCCAGCGGTCCGGTCCCGGGCCGGCAACCACCGTCCGCACCGCGGCCCGCGCGGCCGCCGTGCCGGGTCCGGGCTCGAGCGGTGCGCGCAGGTCGAGCGCCCGCGCCGCGCAGGTGAGCTCCACAGCCAGGATGCGGCCCAGGTTCGCGACCACGGTTCGCAGCTTGCGCGCGGCGCCCCAGCCCATCGACACGTGGTCCTCCTGCATCGCGCTCGTGGGCAGCGAGTCGGTGCTCGCGGGCACCGCCAGCCTCCGGCTCTCGGCCACCATCGCCGCCTGGGTGTAGTGGGCGAGCATCACCCCGGAGTTCACGCCCGCGTCCTCCGTGAGGAAAGGCGGCAGACCGTACGAGCGGGCCGGATCGAGCATGCGGTCGGTGCGGCGCTCGGCGATCGCGCCGACCTCGGCGGCCGCGATCGCCAGGAAGTCGCAGCCCATCGCCACCGGAGCGCCATGGAAGTTGCCGCACGACTCCACGCGGCCGTCGGGAAGCACGACTGGATTGTCGATCGCAGAGCGCAGCTCCGCGGCGGCGACGCCCTCCACGTGCGCGTGCGTGTCCCTTGCCGCGCCGTTCACCTGCGGCGCGCAGCGCAGCGAGTACGCGTCCTGAACGCGCGGGTCGTCGTAGCGGTGGCTCGCCACAATCTGCGAGTCGGCCAACAAGCGCATGAGGTTGTCGGCGCTGCGTGCCTGACCGGGCTGGGGGCGCATGCCCACGAGGTCCGGGGCGAAGGCGCGGTCGGTGCCGAGCAGCGCCTCCGTGGACATGGCCGCCGTCACGTCCGCCGTCCGGAGCAGCCGGGCCAGGTCATGGAGGGCGAGCAGCAGCATCCCGAGGATCCCGTCCGTGCCGTTGATGAGGGCGAGTCCCTCCTTCGGCGTGAGGGTCAGCGGCTCGATGCCCGCGGCGGCGAGGGCCTCGGCGGCCGGGACGCGCTCGTCCCCGGCAGTCCACACCTCGCCCTCACCAAGCAGAGCGAGGCCGCAATGAGCGAGCGGCGCGAGGTCGCCGCTCGCGCCGAGCGATCCGTGCTCGGGGACCACCGGGTCGAGCCCGGCCGCAAGCAGGGCGAGCATGGTCTCGGCAACGACCGGACGCGCGCCCGAGCGGCCCATCGCCAGCGAGCGGGCGCGAAGGAACATCATCGCCCGCACGGCCTCGCGCTCGATCGGCGGGCCCATCCCGGCCGCGTGCGAGCGGATCAGCGCGCGCTGGAGCTCCTCGCGGCGCTCCGGCGGGATCCACGTGCCGGCGAGGGAGCCGAACCCGGTGGACACTCCGTAGACCGGCTCCTCCGAGCTCGCGAGGCGCTCCAGCACGGCCGCGCTCTCCTCCATGGCGGCGCGCGCCTCGTCCGAGAGCCGCGCGGGCACTCGGTGGCGGGCCACGGCGACCACGTCGCCCGGCTCCACGCAGT